>Ga0105243_10002779_pt1 | contig 14538 bp, 12 predicted proteins | sample KBSM34metaG_FD_81525 | JGI IMG/M metagenome (GOLD analysis project Ga0105243, IMG submission 81525) | Miscanthus rhizosphere microbial communities from Kellogg Biological Station, Michigan, USA - KBS M3-4 metaG | ecosystem: Host-associated > Plants > Roots > Rhizosphere > Soil | place...
AGGTGCTTGGCGTAGAACGCCTGCTGCACCGGATCGCCGCCGCCCAGCATGCCCACGTACGCGGCAAGCACGCCGCCGGCGATGTGGGCCATGCCGCCGATCATCATCGTCAGCAATTCGGACTCGGTCATCTTCGGAATGTACGGGCGCACCGTCAGCGGCGCCTCGGTCTGGCCGATGAACACGCTGGCGCAGACGCTGGTGGTCTCCGCGCCGGACACGCGCATCACCTTGGTGATCGCCCAGGCCATCACCCGCACCACCGCCTGCATCACCCCCAGGTGGTAGAGCACGCCCATCAGCGCGGAGAAGAAGATGATCGTCGGCAGCACCTGGAAGGCGAAGATGAAGCCGTTGCTGGTAGTGTCCATCAGGCTGCCGAAGATGAAGTTGGAGCCTTCGTTGACGAAGCTCAGCACCTTCACGAACAGCTGTCCCAGCCAGTTGAAGACCTCGCGCCCGCCCGGCACCAGCAGCACCAGCGAGGCGAAGCCGATCTGCAGCACCAGGCCGGTCGCGACCAGCTTCCAATCCACCGCGCGCTTGTTGTTCGAGAACAACCAGGTGATCCCGATCAGCACCGCCAACCCGAACAGGCCGAAGCCGATCCTCCCCAAACCCTCGACCATCTGCTTCCCCTGGATCGCCGGACCAAAGAGAGGGAGCGTAGTGCAGGGGGTGACGGGCGGCAAGGCAAACCCCGTTCAGCGCCGGAAATCGGTTGCCGATCAAGGCAATGCGTGGAGTGCGGGCACATGCCGGTCGCCTCGCTACACTGTGCGGCCGCCCGCCGGCCACGTTCGCCGGCTCGCACCGCAGGAGGAATTCGCATGCATTACCGTCGCCTTGGCGCCACCGGCCTGCAGCTGTCGGCGCTGTCGTTCGGCGCCTGGATCAACTTCGGCGGACAGATCGGCCGCGACGAAGCGCGCAACCTGATCGCCGCCGCCTGGGACCACGGGGTCAACTTCTTCGACAACGCCGAGGTCTACGCGCGGGGCCGCGCCGAGCAGGTGATGGGCGATGTGATCGCCGACCTGCGGCTGCCGCGCGACGGCTATTGCGTGTCCAGCAAGGTGTACTTCGGCGCGGTCGACGCACCGCGCCCGACCCAGCGCGGGCTGTCGCGCAAGCACGTCACCGACGCCTGCCATGCCGCGCTGAAGCGGCTGCGGGTGGACTATCTGGACCTGTACTACTGCCATCGTCCCGACGCCGACACGCCGGTGGAGGAAACCGTGCGCGCGATGGACGCGCTGGTCCGGCAGGGCAAGGTGCTGTACTGGGGCACCTCCGAATGGCCGGCCGAACGCATCCGCGAAGCGGCGCAGGTGGCGCAGGCGCTCGGCCTGCAGGGACCGTCGATGGAGCAGCCGCAGTACAACCTGCTGCACCGCCAGCGCGTGGAGCACGAATACGCGCCGCTGTACGCCGAACTCGGCCTGGGCACCACGATCTGGTCGCCGCTGGCCTCGGGCCTGCTGACCGGCAAGTACAACGACGGCATCGATCCGGCCTCGCGCCTGGGCCAGGCCGGCAACGCCTGGCTGCACGAGGAGGTGATCGGGCCGCCCGCGCAGCGCCGCGTGGAGCGCGCACGCCGTTTCACCGCGCTGGCGGCCGCCGAAGGCGTGGCGCCGGCGGCGCTGGCGATCGCCTGGTGCCTGCGCAACCCGCACGTGTCCACGGTGATCCTCGGCGCCAGCCGCGTCGCCCAGTTGCTGCAGAACTTCGAGGCGCTGCCGTTGGCCGCGCGCGAGGATCCGGCGTGGTGGGCGCAGGTCGAGGCGGCGGTGGCCTGAGCCGGCGCCGCCTTCGCGCGAAGGCGGGTGGGCACGGCTCGCGAGAGCCGTGCGCAATGGTCGATTCGTCGGGAGTATCGAAGCTCGGTTTCCTATTTGCAGCTTGAATCGCCACAAACGAGAACGGCTCTTGCTTAATTATTGAGAATCATTATCATCCGTATCGACCCCTGTGTACGGAGCCCGACCATGACCGCTCAACCCGTCCTGTTGCGTCACCCCGAAACCCTGAGCCTGCGCGAGCGTGCGCTGCCGCGCGCGGTCCCGGTCGAAGAGACGATCGGCAGCGAAGCGCTGCTCAAGGGGCGCCGCGAAGTGCTGATCCAGCATGGCGACCGCGTGTATCGCCTGCGCCATACCAGCAACGACAAGTTGATCCTGACCAAGTAAGCCGGCCGGCCGCGCAGCGCGCGGCCAGGCCACCCGCTCGACACTGCCGCCACCTGGCCGGACCCGATGGGTCCGCTGCGGCCGCCCGCAGTCGCGACCGTTTCTCTCCTCGGCCCTTGCGCCGGCTCGCGCCGGCGTGGCCGGGACTTTTTCGCGACCCACCGATGACTTCCATGATCCGTACCGCTCCGCTCACCGGCGCGCTGTGGCTGGCCCTGGCCGCCTGCGCGCATGCCGCACCCGTCGACGCCACCGATGCCGTCGATGCCGTCGATGCATCCAGTTCCGCCACGCCGCGCGACTTCGACCGCCTGCAGGTCACCGCCACGCGCACCCAGCGCGCCATCGTCGATGTCCCCAGCAGCGTCGATGTGATCGACCGCGAGCAGATGGACCAGGAGCTGGTCTACGACCTGAAGGACCTGCTGCGCTACAGCCCCGGCGTCTCGGTCACCGGCAACAGCGGCCGCTTCAGCGGCATCGGCGGCATCCGCATCCGCGGCCTGGACGGCAACCGCGTGCTGATGCTGACCGACGGCATCCCGGTCGCGGACACCTTCAGCTTCGGCAGCTATCTCAACGCCAACCGCAACTTCGTCGATATGGAAACGCTCAAGCGTGTCGAGATCGTGCGCGGCCCGGCCAGCTCGCTGTACGGCTCCGATGCGCTCGGCGGCGTGGTCGCCTACGTGACCAAGGACCCGGCCGACTACCTGGCGCCGGGCAAGAACAGCTACGTGGGCCTGAAATTCGGCTACGAAAGCGAATGGAACGGCCTGTTCGCCGGCGCGCTGGTCGCGTTCGGCGGCGAGCGCTGGAGCGGCATGGCCGCGGTCAGCCACCGCCAGGGCCAGGAAAGCGAGACCCAGGGCGACAACCGCAGCACCGGCGCGGCGCGCACCGCGCCCAATCCGCTCAGCAACGACGGCCGCAGCCTGCTCAGCAAGCTGGTGTACGCGCCGAGCGCGAACCAGCGCTTCAAGCTGACCGTGGAGGGCAACGAGGACTACTCCAGCATCGATGCGCTGAGCAACGTCACCTCCAGCATCCTGTCGCAGCGCGGCCGCGACCACCAGACCCGCGCCCGCGTGTCGCTGACCCACGAAGTGGATCAGCTCGACACGCTGCTCGCCGACGACCTGCAGTGGCAGCTGTACCGGCAGGACAGCGAAAGCCTGCAACGCACCGATGAGCGCCGCAGCAACAACACCCTGCGGCACATGGAGCACGACTTCGACCAGCGCCTGTACGGGCTGCAGGCCAACCTGCACAAGCAGGTGGACCAGGGCCGCGTGGTCCACGATTTCAGCTACGGCATCGACCTGTCGTGGAGCGACACCCACGAAAAGCGCGATGGCTACGCGCAGAACCTGACCACCGGCGCGATCAGCAAGACCGTGGGCGTGGAGACGTTCCCGGTGCGCGATTTCCCGGTCACCGAGACCACCAAGGCCGGCGCCTACCTGCAGGACGAGATGCGCCTGGCCGACGGCCGCTTCAGCCTGATTCCGGGCCTGCGCGTGGACTACTACCGGCTGTCGCCGCAGGTCGATGCGATCTTCGCCGTCGACAACCCCGGCGTGGCCGCGGAGAAGGTCACCGACAGCAACGTCTCGCCCAAGCTCGGCGCGATCTGGCGCATCGACGATGCGTGGTCGGTGTACGCCAACTACGCGCACGGCTTCCGCGCGCCGCCCTACAACGACGTCAACATCGGCTTCACCAACCTGCAGTTCGGCTATACCGCCATCGCCAATCCGGACCTGAAGCCGGAGACCAGCAAGGGCGCCGAGCTGGGCCTGCGCTACATCGCGGCGGCCGGGTATTTCGGCCTGAGCGGCTACTACAACGACTACCGCGACTTCATCGAGTCCTACAGCTTCGTCGGCTACAACGCCGACGGCCTGATGCTGTACCAGTCGCGCAACGTCGACCACGTGGTGATCAAGGGCGTGGAGGCCAAGGCCGGCGTCGATTTCGGCGCGCTGTCCGCGCGCTGGGCCGGTTGGTCGCTGCATTCCAGCGCCGCCTATGCGCGTGGCGACAACAAGACCGACGCCACGCCGCTGAACTCGATCGATCCGCTGCGCGGCGTGCTCGGCCTGGCCTACGACCGCGAGACCTGGGGCGCGCAACTGGTCGGCACCTTCGTGGCGAAGAAGAAACGCCCGGCGTCGGCGACGTACTACACGCCGTCCGGCTATGCGACGCTGGACCTGCTGGCGCACTGGAACTTCACCCCCGGCGCGCGGCTCAACGTCGGCGTGTTCAACCTGGCCGATCGCCGCTACATCGACTGGAACACCCTGCCCAGCGCGACCCTGGCCAGCAGCGCGGTGCTGGACCGCTACACCGGCGCCGGACGCAACGTCTCGGTCAGCCTGGCGCTGGACTGGTAGCGGCGCATGGGCAAGGCGGCGCCAGCGACCACCGACGCGACCCGGATCGCCGCATCCGCGCCGCTGCCGCGCCCGGCGCAGCTGGCGGCGCTGGGCACCGTGCTGTGCCTGTACCGCGCGCAGCTGGGCACGGAACTGATGGGCTGGAACCATGCGCTGCGCGTTGGCGCGCAGCTCGGTGTGGACAGCGACGGATTGCTCGAAAGCCTGTGTTTCTACGATCGCCAGGAACGCTGCTGCTGGCGCCTGTACCTGCTGCCGGACAGCGATTTCGTCGCCTGGGACGCCTTGCTGTCCGCGTTGCCCGCGGTGCACAGCGGCAGCGTCGATGCCGGCGTCGCCGAACGCCTGTGGCGACGCGTGGCCGGCCGCCTGAGCGGCGACAGCTGGCGCGCGCGGGCGCTGCGCCTGCACGCCAGCGACGGCGAACTGGCGGCCAGCGTCGCCAGCGTGTCGCCGCTGGGCGCCAGCATCGCCCGGCGCATCGCGCGGCTGGAGGCGGCCGAGGGCGAAGTGCTGGTCGACGACTGCTGCTGCGCCCGCGCCGGCCTGGCGGCCGCGCGCCACGATCCGCAACGGCCGTGGCCGCTGCTGCGCCTGTAGGGCGCAGTTCTCCTTTTTTCCTCAGCTACCGCGACCGACCACGACGATGAAATCACCGCTTCTGCTGCTCATGCTCGCCGCTACCGGCCTGGCCCACGCCCAGGACGCCGATCCGCAACGCGACCGCACCAGCATCCTGGCGATGCAAGGCGAGTACATGGTGGATTTCGCCTTCGACGAGACCGTCCTGCTCAAGCCCGGGTACGAGCGCGCGCCGGCGATGCGCAGTGGCGCCAACGAAGTGGTGATCGTGGTCGAGGACAGCCCGCGCAAGGTGGTGCTGCAGCATTTGCTGGTCGACACCAAGAGCGGCCACGTGACCAAGCACTGGCGCCAGGACTGGAGCTACGAGGCGCCGCAGCGTTTCGAATTCAGCGCCGACCAGACCTGGCAGGTGCGCCCGCTCGCCGCTGCCGCGACCCGCGGCGCCTGGACCCAATGCGTGTACGAAGTCAGCGACGCGCCGCGCTACTGCGGCACCGGCCGCTGGGACTACGCCGACGGCCACCCGACCTGGACCAGCGACCTGAGCTGGCGCCCGTTGCCGCGTCGCGAATACACCAAGCGCAGCGACTACAACGCGCTGGCGGTGATCAACCGGCACACGCTGACCCCGGCCGGCTGGACCCACGAGCAGTTCAACACCAAGGTGCTGCGCAAGCCCGACGGCAGCCAGCAGCCGATCGCGCGCGAATTCGGCTTCAACGACTACGTCAAGACCGACGAGGTCGACTTCACGCCGGCCTACGCCTACTGGAAGGCGACGCAAGGCTACTGGGCCAAGGTGCGCGCGCAATGGGATGCCTTCCTCGGCAAGCCGCCGGGCGTGCACCTGAAGACCAAGCTCGACGGCATGGCGATGATCATGCCGCTGTTCGAGCAGGCCGAGGCGGTGCAGCAGGGCAAGCCGGTGGCCGATGCCAAAATCGCCGCGGTGTTCGCGCAGTGGGTGGAGCCGGCGCCCGCCGAGCGTTGAACGTCGCTGCCGGCGCAGCGCCAGGGTGGGAAGGCGGCCGGGACTGGCGCCTTCCCTTTTTTTACCCGGCGCAGGCAGCGCGCCGCGGCGCCGGGCTACAGGTCGGTCACCAGGTGGTAGCTCAATCCCTTGCGCTCGGGCAGGGTGAAGATCCATGGAAAACCGACCGATAGCCCGCTGAGGTCGAGCCACTGCGGGTTGAACGACTCGATCAGGCCGCGTTGCCAGCAATGGCTGAGCCGGGAGATCTCCGCGGCGCGGAGCAAGGCGGCCACTTCGTTCTCGCACTCCTCGTACCACACCGCAAGGATCGCGACCGGATCTTCGGTTTGCCCGCGCACGCTGTTGCGCTCGCGCAGGGTCTTGCCCAAGCCATCGAGCGCCTGCGGCGTCGGTGCGGTGGCGATGTAGTACGGGCCGCTGCGGGTCTCGGCCATGATGCAGGCCAGGTACGGCACGCCGTTGCGTGCAACGACCGCGTTCGCTGGGGCGGACGCGCTGTGCGATGGACTGTCGCTTGCCGGCATGGTCCTCGTGCTCGCCGATGCTGACCGGGCGCGGGCCGACCTGCGCACGAAGCGGCAGCGGCAGTCGCCGCGATGCTCGGCGAAGGCGAGGGCGGCCGTCAAGTTCCGCGCCCGCTGCGCGCAGCGGGCATGTGCCGCCCAGCGTCTCAGCGCTGCATGCCCCAGCGGCGCACGGTGAGCCGCTCCAGCACGCGGAAGCCGGCGCCTTCCACCAGCAGGCCGAGCAGGATCACCATCGCCAGCCCGGCGAACACGCGGTCGGTGTACAGCTCGTTGCGGTTTTGGAAGATGTACCAGCCCAGGCCGCCCTGGCCGGAGGTGGCGCCGAACACCAGTTCGGCGGCGATCAGCGTGCGCCAGGCGAAGGCCCAGGCGATCTTCAGGCCGGACAGGATCGCCGGCAGCGCGGCCGGCACCAGGATCGCGACGACGTAGCGCAGCCCGCGCAATCCATAATTGCGCCCGGCCATGCGCAATGTCTCCGGCACGCCCTGGAAGCCGGCGTAGGTGTTCAGCGCCAGCGGCCACACCACCGCGTGCACCAGCACGAACACCAGGCTGCCGTTGCCCAGGCCGAACCACAGCAGCGCCAGCGGCAGCAGGGCGATCGCCGGCAGCGGATTGAACATCGCGGTCAGCGTGCCCAGCAGGTCGCGGCCGATCCGGGTCGAGACCGCCAGCGCGGTCAGCGCGAAGGCCAGCACCACGCCCAGCGCATAGCCTTGCGCCAGCAGGCGCAGCGAGGCGCCGACGCGGCCCGGCAGTTCGCCCGACCACAGCCCGTCGGCGAACGCGCGTGCGGTCTGCACGAAGCCCGGCAGCAGCAGGTCGTCGTCGAGCCAGTACGCGGCCGCTTCCCACAATCCGGCCAGCGCGAGCAGGATCAGCGCCTGGCGCAGCCAGTCCGGCAGCCGCCGCTGCGGCAGCGCCAGCGTCGGTGCGGTCGCGACGTAGGCAACGACCGGGCGCTCGTACTCGGCGCGGATCGGCGGCCGCAGCGGCGCGGCGGCGCTCACGGCGCGACCTCGCGCAGCGGCGCGCGCCGACGCAACGGCGCCACGTTGCCGGCGGCCGCCTCGGAGGCAGAGGCGTCGCCGCCGGGCGGGTCGAACAGCAGCCGGTGAATGCGTTGCGCGGCCTGCTGGAACGGCGCACTGCCGACACCGGCCGGGCCGAAGCCATGGCTATTGAGTTCGGCGCGGACCTGGCCCGGATGCGGCGACAGCAGCACCACGCGGTTGCCGACCAGCAAGGCCTCGTCGATCGAATGGGTCACGAACAGCAGGGTGAAGCGCAACTCGTCCCACAGTTCCAGCACCTGTTCCTGCATGCGCTGGCGGGTCAGCGCGTCGAGCGCGGCGAACGGCTCGTCCATCAGCAGCACGCGCGGCTGCATCGCCAGCGCTCGCGCGATCGCCACGCGCTGCTTCATGCCGCCGGACAAGGTGTGCGGATAGGCATCGGCGAACGCGGACAACCCGACCTTCTGCAGGTAGTGGTCCGCGCGCTCGGCCGCTTCGCGACGCCCCAGCTTGCGCGCCGCGCGCAGGCCGAAGGCGACGTTCTGGCGCACCGTCTTCCATGGCGCCAACTGGTCGAACTCCTGGAACACCACCACCCGGTCCGGTCCCGGCGCGCGCAGCGTCTGTCCGTCCAGGCGGATCTGTCCCTCGCTCGGTGCGACGAAGCCGGCGATGGCCTTGAGCAGGGTCGATTTGCCGCATCCGGACGGGCCCAGCAGGACCAGGCGGTCGCCGGCGTACACGTCGAAGCTGACCTGGTGCGTGGCACGCACCACGCGCTGTCCGGTGGCGTATTCCAGGCTGACCCGCTCGACCTGCAGCAGGGGCGCCGGCGCCAGTGCGAATGCGCTCATCTCAGCTGCCTCCGGCGACCTGCGCGCTGTCGAAGAAGTACTCCTTGACCGCGCCGGGCGCCTGCTTGATCGCGCCGATCCGGTACAGGAACTGGCCGAGCTTGAGCGTGTTCTGCGGTGCGGTCTTGAACTGCACCTTCGGGTCCTTGAGGATGCGCAGCACCAGCGCGCGGTCGATCTTGCCGCCGTTGGCGCGCACGAACAGGTCCGCCGCCTGTTCCGGCTGGCGCTGCACGAAGCTGGCGGCCTCGGCCAGCGCGGCGACGAAGGCCTGGTAGGTCTTGGGATTGTCGCGGCGAAATTTCTCGGTGGCGTACAGCACGGTGGCCGAGGTCGGGCCGCCTTCGATCGCGTACGAGTCGAGCACGATGTGCGCCTTCGGATTGCGCGCCAGTTCCTGCTCCTGGAACGGCGGGCTGGCGAAGTGCGCGGTGATCTCGGTGCCGCCGCGGATGATCGCCGCGGCCGCGTCGGGATGCGGCAACGCCACCTGCTGCGTATCCAGCCGGTTGTAGGCCTTCTCGCCCCAGCGCTGCGCCGAGGCGTGCTGCAGCAGCCGCGATTGCACCGACACGCCGACCGCCGGCACCGCGATGCGGTCGCGCGGGCCGAAGTCGTCCAGGGTCTTGATCCGCGGATCGTTGCTGATCAGGTAGTAGGGAAAGTTGCCCAGCGAGGCCACGCCGCGCACGTTCTGGCGCCCGCGGGTGCGGTCCCACAGCGTGAACAGCGGGCCGACCCCGGCGCCGGCCACGTCGATCGAGCCGGACAGCAACGCGTCGTTGGCGGCGGCGCCGCCGGACAGCTGCACGGTTTCCACCGCGATGTCGATGCCGGCGGCCTTGCCGTGCTTCTCGATCAGCTTCTGCTGCTGGGCCACGTCCAGCAGCAGGTAGACGATGCCGTACTGCTTGGCGATGCGCAGCCGGCCTTCGGCGTGCGCCGGCAGGCTGTGCAGCAGTGCGATCGCCAGCAGCGCGGCGGCGCACCAGAGCGGCCGGCGCTGCGGCACGGCAGCGGACCGCGCTGCGGCCAGGGAAACAGCAGGTGAATCGAAAGCGGTCATGCGTCGCTCCGTTGCGGGGAAGGGCGGAGTGGCGGGGCGGTGCGCTGTTGCTGGCCTAGAACGGCACGTCGCCTTCGATGGTGGTGCGGTGCAGGCGCCGGCGCAGATGGTCCGGGGTGCCGCCGGCCAGGTGGGTGACCGCGCGGTTGTCCCAGAACACCATGTCGTGCGCCTGCCAGCGATGCCGGTAGACCAGCGGATCGGCGCTGCTATGGGCGAACAGGGCCTGCAGCAGCGCATCGCTTTCGTCCTGCGGCAGGCCGACGATGCGGGTGGTGAAGTGTTCGCTGACGAACAGCGCGCGGCGCCCGGTTTCCGGATGGGTGCGCACGATCGGATGGCGCACCGGCGCCACCTCGTCGATCTGCGCCTGGGTCAGCGGCGGACGCCACGGATTGCGCGCACGCAGCGCTTCGTACTTGGCCAGGTAGCTGTGCTCGGCCAGGCGGCCGTCGACCGCGCGCTGCAGTTCCGGCGGCAGCGTGTCCCAGGCCAGGTGCTGGTTGGCGAACAGGGTGTCGCCGCCCTCGGCCGGCAGCTCCTGCGCCAGCAGCATCGAGCCCAGGCTCGGGGTCGGCTTGTACGACAGGTCCGAGTGCCAGTAGTGCCCGGCGTCGCCCAGCCCGATCGGCTGGCCGTTCTCCTTGATGTTGGACACCACCAGCACTTCCGGCTGCTCGCGCAGCTGGAACTGGCGCAGCACATGGATCTGCAACGGGCCGAAGCGGCGGCTGAAGGCCACTTGCTGCGCCGGGGTGATGCACTGATCGCGGAACACCAGCACGTGATAGTGCAGATGCGCGCGATGCAGCAGCGCGAACGTGGCCGCGTCCAGCGGTTGCGACAGGTCCAGGCCCAGCACCTGCGCGCCCAGCGGCGCAGCGAACGGTTCGATGCGGACCGCCGATGTCGCGGGGGCAGGCCGTGTTGCGGTGGAGGCGCGTGCCATCGTCTGACCTCGTCTGCGAAGGATGCAGCGCCGCGCGCACGGCACGCGGCATCGATTGCACTGTAGGCAGGGTCAGGCGTGCGCTGAAGCAACGATTCGGATGGTGCTTATACGCAACCGGCATATGTTGCTTGCGCGGGATTGGGGATTGGGGATTGGGGATTGGGGATTCGTAGTGCACCGCCGATCTCCATCGGCGGTGCACATCGCTGCTGCCGGTCGCGAGCGTGCGTTAGCCGACGCCTGCGGCCTCGCCACGCACACGCATGCCGGGCCGCGCTGCGCTCAGTTCTCGCGCAGCGCCAGCGCCGGCGGCGTGCGCAGGATGCGGCGCGTGCCCGACCAGCCGGCGAGCAGGCTCAGCAGCACGCCGCCGACCCCGCCCAGCAGCAGCGCCGGCCACGGCGGCGACAGCGTCAGCTGGAATGCCTGTTTCGCCACCACCACGCCGATCCCCGCCGCCGCGCCGACCGCCAGGATCGCCGCGAGCAGGCCGAGCGCGCCGAATTCCACCAGCACCGCGCCGCGCAACTGGCCGCGGCGCGCGCCCAGCGTGCGCAGCACCGCACTGTCGTAGCGGCGCTCGCCGGCGGTGGCCTGCAGCGCCGCCAGCAACACCAGCACGCCCGCCAGCAGGCTGAAGCCCATGACCAGCTGCACCGCCTGCGCCACCTGGTCGATCACCTCGCGCACCCGCCCCAGGATCGCGTCGATGTCCAGCAGCGACACGTTCGGATAGGTGCGGCTGAGGCCGCTCAACTGCGCTGCGGAACCGCGCGGCAGGTGGAACGCGGAGATCAGGTTGTACGGCGCGTCCTGCACCGCACCGGCGTTGAGCAACAGGAAGAAATTGACCCGGAACGAATCCCAGTCGGCCTTGCGCACGCTGGTGACGGTGAAGCTGCGCTGCTGCTCGCCGAGCAGCAGGGTGATGCGGTCGCCGAGCTTGAGGCCGTAGCGCTGCGCCCAGGCTTCCTCCACCGACGCTTCCGCCGCGGTGCTGTCGGCGGCCCAGAAACGGCCCGACAGCAGGCGATTGGCGGCGGGGAATGCGTGCCGCCAGGAGAAGTTGATCGGGCGATCGACACCATCGCCGTCATCCTCCGGGCCTTGCTCCTGGCGCTGCGGCGGCTTGCCGTTGATCGCCACCAGCTTGCCGGTGCTGAACGGCTCCACCGCCGCGTCGGTGACGCCGAGTCCGCGCAGCGTGCCGAGCACGTGCTCGGCCTGGTCGGGCTGGATGTTCATCAGGAAGTAGTTCGGCGTGTCCGCCGGCAGCCGGTCGCGCCATTGGCCGAGCAGGCCCGGGCCGATCACTGCCAGCAGCAGCAGCGCGCACAGCGACAGCGACAGCCCGACCAGCTGCACCACGCTCAGCGCGCGGCGCCGGGTCAGCGCCGCCAGGCCCAGCTTCCAGGGCCCGCGCAGGCGCGACTGCAGTCGCCGCAGCAGGGCCAGCAACAGGCCGCCGACCGCTGCGGCGAGCGCGGCCAGCAGGGTCAGCCCGCCCAGCACCCAGGCCGCGAGCACGCCATCGCCGGTGGCGTACACCGCCAGCACCACGGTGGCGACCAGCGCGGCGGCGTAGACCAGCAGCGAGGTCGGCGGCAGCGCGGCGAAGCTGCGGTTGAGCACGCGCATCGGCGGCACGTTGCGCAGCCGCAACAGCGGCGGCAGGCCGAAGCCGAGCAGCAGCAACAGGCCGATGCCGGCGCCGGCCAGCGCCGGGGTCGCCTGCGGCAGCGGCAGCCGGTTCGGGATCAGGCTACCCAACGCCTCGACCAGGCCGATCTGCGCCAGCATGCCCAGGCCCACGCCGAGCGCGCAGGCGGGAATCGCCAGCAGCAGCAACTGCAGCGCCAGCGCGCCGAGGATGTCGCGCTGGCGCGCGCCCAGGCAGCGCAGCACCGCCACGCTGTCGATGCGGCGCAGCGCGAAGCGGTTCGCCGCCAGCGCGGTGGCGACGCCGGCCAGCAGCACCGCCAGCAGCGCGGTCAGGGCGAGGAAGCGGCCGGCGCGGTCGAACGCGCCGCGCACCCCGCGCTGGGTGTCCTCGATGCCGACCAGGCGGAACGCCTTGGCGCGCGGCTGCAGCCATTCGCGCAACGCGGCGATCTCGCTCGGCGCGCCGGCGAACATCAGCCGGTACGAGGCGCGGCTGCCGGGGCCGAGCAGGCCGGCGGCATCGACGTCGGCGCGGTTGACCAGCAGCGGCGGCGACAGCTGCATCAGTTCGCCGGAAGCGTCCGGCTCGGCGCGCAGCACCCGGGTCACGCGCAGCGTGCCGGCGCCGAATTCCAGGTCGTCGCCGAGCTTCAGGCCCAGCGCTTCGAGCAGGCGCGGATCGGCGTAGGCCTGGCCGCGCGGCGGCGGGCCGGCGCGCTCGCTGCCGGCGCCGGCGGTGTCGCGTGCGACCAGCAACTCGCCACGCAACGGATAGCCGACGTCGACCGCCTTGATGTTGGCCATCTGGCTGGCATCGCCATGGAACAGCACGCTGGGAAAGCTGACCAGGCGCGTGTGGCGCACGCCGCGGCGCTGCGCCTGTTCGGCGAACGCGGCGGGGATGTCCTGGCGCCCGGTCACGCCGAGGTCGCCGCCGATCACCTCGGCGGCGCTGCCGGTCAGCGCCAGGGTGACGCGATCGACCAGGGTGCCGACCGCGGTCATCACCGCCACGCCCAGTACCAGCGCGGCGAACACGGTCAGCAGGTCGCCGGCGAACAGCTCGCGGCGCAGCGCGCGTGCGGCGTGGCGCAGCACGTTCATGCGTCGGCCACCGCTTCGGCCTGGCGCAGGCGCCCGCGGTCGAGCCGGTAGCGGTGTTCGCAACGCTGCGCCAGGCGCAGGTCGTGGGTGACCAGGACCAGGGTGGTGTCGCTGCCGGCGTTGAGCGCGAACAGCAGGTCGCTGATCTGCTGGCCGGTGGCCTGGTCGAGGCTGCCGGTGGGTTCGTCGGCGAACAGGATCCGCGGCCGCGCCACGAACGCGCGCGCCAGCGCCACGCGTTGCTGCTCGCCGCCGGACAGCTGCCGCGGGTAGTGCCGCGCCCGCGCGGTCAGGCCGACCGCTTCCAGCACCTCGCGCACCCGCGCCGGGTCCTCGCGCCCGGCCAGTTCCAGCGGCAATGCGATGTTTTCGGCGGCGGTCAGCGACGGCAGCAGGTGGAAGCTCTGGAACACGAAGCCGACCTCGCGCGCGCGCAGCGCGGCGCGCGCTTCCTCGTCCAGCGCGTTGAGCGACTGCCCGGCGAGCACGATCTCGCCGCGCGTCGGCAGGTCCAGGCCGGCGAGCAGGCCGAGCAGGGTAGTCTTGCCGGAACCGGAAGCGCCGACGATGGCGACGCTGTCGCCTTCACCGATGGTCAATCCGACGTTGTCGAGAATGTGGACCGTGCCCTCCGGTCCGCTGACGGATTTGCCGACATCGCGCACGTCGATCGCGATGCCGGTGTGGGGAGTGGGGGCCAGACTGTCGATGAGGAAATCTCCGGATGCGTGGCAACGATACGAAAGGAACGCCTGCCTGGACGCGCAGCGCCTGGCTCCTGGCCTGTCTGGCATGGTGTCTGCTGCTGCCCGCCATCGCCTGTGCCAAAGGTGCGACGGGGCCGGTGCTGGTGGTCGGCGACAGCCTCAGCGCTGCGCACAACATCCCGGTCCAGTCCGGCTGGGTGGCGCTGCTGGAGCGCCGCCTGCAACAACAGATGCAGGCGCCACCGGCCGTAGTCAATGCCAGCATCAGCGGCGAGACCTCTTCCGGCGCGCTGACCCGGCTGCCGGCGCTGCTGCAGAAGCACCGGCCGGCGGTGGTGGTGATCGAACTCGGCGGCAACGACGCGCTGCGCGGGCTGACCCCGGCGGAGCTGCGCGGCAATCTGGAGAAGATGATCGTGCTCAGCCGTAATGCCGGCGCGAAGGTCTTGTTGCTGGGGATCGACGTGCCGCCGA
>Ga0105243_10002787_pt1 | contig 14519 bp, 29 predicted proteins | sample KBSM34metaG_FD_81525 | JGI IMG/M metagenome (GOLD analysis project Ga0105243, IMG submission 81525) | Miscanthus rhizosphere microbial communities from Kellogg Biological Station, Michigan, USA - KBS M3-4 metaG | ecosystem: Host-associated > Plants > Roots > Rhizosphere > Soil | place...
CAACTGGTCCTGCTGGCCCCAGACTTCCTAGAGGCGCGTGGTCGGTTTGCCGCGCAGGCAGCCAAAGGTGTGGTTGGAGGCAAAGCTGGCCGGGAACAACTCCTGGCTTTGGGAACCCTGGCGGTACTTCAAGCGACCGGGGCTTACATCACCGCCAAGCTGGCCGATGGCGAGTGGGACCCAAAACATCCATTCGAAGTAACCATTGGCTCTCGCCGTTACACCGTGCGCTCTGTGCCAGAGGATTTGGATGCGCTCCGAACACATACCCGGACCTTTATTCACAGCCGGCTCTCCCCCATCATCGGCAAGGGAGCGGTGCAATACCTCTCAGAACGCGATTATGCGGGTCGCAAGATATCTGCTGGCCAAACCACCAAGGAATTGCTCACACAGCCCATACCGCTCACCCTGCGCAGTTTGCCGGGCATCCGGGAGGTGAGTGGGGCCGCGCGCCCCGGAGCGATCAAGTGGTGGGAACAGTTGGCCGGAGCGGTGGGGCTTAAGATTAGCCGATTCAATCCAAACCAAAAGCTTACGGAACTGCACACTGATTGGCTCAAGAACAATCCTGACCCAATTGTTCAGCAGGACTTCGAACGTAACCAAGCAGCAACGTATCCAGTGAGTAAATACCGGGCATTGGATGCGGCCCTGGATGATCACGATGCCGAAGGAGTGCTGAAAGCCATCCAGGAATTGCGGCCACTGGTTAGGAAGGATTCGGACATCAAGAAACGGATGCGGCCATACATCGGTGAAGGGTTGAAGAGTGCTCGCAAGCCAATCTTCCATGAGTCGGCGGCATTAGAGCGCAAGTTTGTTCGGTCACTTAACCCAGAGGAGCGGCTGTTATATGAGCGGGCTGTAAAAGAGCGGGAAAAGCGGTGGCTGATGTTCCTGGATGTCTGGCGCCAACGGGGTCCACGACCAAAGCCTCCACAACAATAAGCGGGAGCGAGCGATGAGCCCACTCCCGCCTTTGCCATGGCATGACCAGCCTTGTCGTCGCGGGGGAATACCGTCATGGCTTTTTCCAACTGCAACTCGACCGGAAGGGCCCGCAACTCCTCTTCTGCCGCCTCGGCATTGGGCGCCTTGGCCGCGATGAACTCTTTGTGCAAGTCGGGATTAGCCGATGAACTGCCCAGCATGGGCTCGATTGTCGTTAGACTTACTTTGATGGTTTGCATTTGGTTTGGTTTTGTTTTTTGGTTTGTTATCCGGCGCGGTTGACCCCAAACCGGAGCCGCGTGCGCCGAAATTGAAAAGCCAGTCAGCGGGCCCAAGTAGCTTTCCATGCATTCTTGGAACGTCGTGGCTTGTGCATTCCACGCCGTTGGCTGCCCGCTGGCTGGCGGAAGTGTTTACCTGTTGGTGCGCAGTTGCGTGAGGACGGTGGAATCAACGCCGTTGGTCTGTGCAATGCTGCCAGCAATGACGACGGCTTGCGCTACGGGCACAATGGACCCATCGGGCCCTTTGAATCCGACAAGGCTTGTCCGATAGATTTCAGCACGCCTGACAATGAGGTTATTCATGTTGGTGGCTAGCGCCCCATTAGTCAGCGTCAGCACCGTCACCGGCAGCCTCGGATCGTGACTAGACTGAACTGTGGCATCCCAATTGGTTTGCAGCCCCGAATAGATGACTAGCAGCGGTGGCGTATCGTCCTGCTTAGCCTTCCCGCTGGGCCACAGCACACCAGTCAGTATGGCCAGGGATGCAGCGGTTGGGATGCTGGGCCACCATCGCTTTAGCTTGGCCCATTTACTTGGCGCTGGGGTCAGTGGGATTGCATTGATTTCGTCGCTCATAATGTTCATTCCTTCCAGAACCATACAAAGAGAGCAATGGTTGCGACCACCAAATACACGGCCCCAAGCTCGCTCATTTCGGCATTCATTCTCCGGGGTATTCGTCTTCGGCAAAGGTGAAGTGGACTTCTTCGGGCGGTGTGTTGGTGAGCTTGTGCTCCCATGCATGCAGTGCGCCGTTCAAGATTTTGATCCCAGCCCAGCCGATGGCCAAGACCCCACCGCCGATGACGATGGCCGGCACGATGATGCCGACTTGTGGGACAGGCTGGATGGTGTTTGGCACGGTTGCCAACGGCACAACGGGAGGAGACGTTGCCCAATTGGGCGGTAGTGTCAAAGCACCACCCAGCACAGTGATAAGAAGTATGTTTTTCATTTGGTTTGTTTGTTGACGAACCGATATGCGAACAGGCCCAGATTGAGCAGGCTCATGGCCATATTGACCAAGCACGCATCATAAAGCCCAAGGAAGGCGCAGACAGAGCCCACCATCCAAGCAACAATCCCAACCAGAAGGGCAAGCCACATGACGATCATTGATCCTCCTTTTGTTTGATCCTTCAGTTTCAAAGCTTCCCACCGACGGATATCTCGGGCAACCAACTGTTCCAGTTCAGCAATACGCGCTCGCCCAACGCGGACTAGCCATTCCTCTTCAGAGTTAGGTGGCTCGTTCATGCTTTTAATACGCCACCAACCGAATCCGCACTTGATCGGTGGCGCTTTTGACTGTGGTGAAATGCAGGCAGGTCGAGCAGGGCTGCCGCAATGCGCGGACTTCCCGTGGCGGCAAGAGAACCGTTTCGCTGGCGCCACTGGCCCAACTAGCCCCGCCATCAGTGCTGACTTCGGTGAGCCAATAGTTGGCGATTGGCTGGAAAAAGGCGTTGGCATTGGTGCGCTCTATCGACGGAGGCGGATACCAAGAAGCCACGAACTGGCCGTTGGTTTGGGTTACCGGCACCGGGACGATTGAGCCGGTGACGGTCGTTGTGGCGATGCGCAGGTTTGTCGGTGCGCCGGGCACTTGGGCCAGAATGACGACAGCATAGAGGATCGCGGTTAAGGCCAGGACGGTGCGGTGAGGTTTCATTTTTGTAGCGGAGTATGACTGCATGGCAGATGATGCTTAAACTTGTTGGTAAGGCAATCCAGCGTATCGAATAGCGATATGCCTTTCTCTGCATGATGGTGGCCCCACTCGGCAGTGACATAAGGCATCTCGAAGAATATCTGCAATTGCTGCTCTGTGACGAATGTCCCCGCTGGGGCGGAATACGGCTTGGCGGGTAGAGAAAACCACAAACAGATAGTCATGCCGATGGCGATGAGGGCCGCGACCAGCGAGATCCACAAGAAGATTTTGGACATCATGGCTTGAGTTTGTCTGCTTCCGCTTGGATGGCTTTGGCACACTCTTGGCAGGCGAGGTTATGGTTATAATCCACATCAGTGGTGCCAGCCACCTTGCGTTGCCAGCACAATTCCGCCGCGTGCCGCATAGCGTCGGCGTAGCAGCGCGCAATGACTTCCTGAGTGTGGGCAACGTCTGCCAGCTCGATGGGCTCGTTGTCCGGGTAGAACCAGCGGCACAACTCTTCGGCGACTTCTTGGGCAGGTTTCATTATTTGCGCACTTTCTTGCAAATGTTTCTTTATGTTACCGTTACGGATGCGATCCACTTCCCCTTCTGAATCTCAGCCACGAATTCCTCGCAAGCCTTCACGGCGTCCTGCATCGCCGCTTCCACAGTTGGACCTGAGCCCAGGATTGCACCCGTAGTGTCGGGGGTCCAAACTTGGAACTCGCCGCCGTTATCTCTGACGATTTCGTAATCGATCATTTCCGCCTCCTTGCCTTGGGCGCCTCGACGAAGCGCACGGGCTTCCAGCCGGGCAGCGTGAGAGATCCAATGTAATCAGTGCAACCTTCTCTTTCGGTAAATGCGTAACCCGACGTGCATTTATCAGAGCACGCAATCCACACCTCTCTCCGTTTAGGTTTGGTCTTCATTTGGGTATCGACTGATCCTCGCCGAACAAGAGCCCGGTGCGAATCTCAGCCAGTTTCTTCTTGAGCACGCGCAACTCATCGTTAGTCCGGCCCACTGCTCGCTTGGCTGTGGCGGCTTGGTCGCGCAGGAGCGAGTTAAGCGGGGAGAGGGCCGCTCGGCGTTCAAGGCCATCAGCCTGCATCTCGCGCTCTCGCAAATCGGCCAGCTTGGCGTCAATGGCCTGCTCCACATCCTTGGGGCCTTGAGCATGGCTTTAAGGGCGGTAACCAGCATGCGCCGATACCAGAGCGCCTCGGCTTTGGTATCATGGGTTATGCCAACGTCAAAAGTCTGATTGCCAACCTTGATCTGGACCTGCCATTGGTTGCTACTGGTCCTGTCTCCGTCGATAAACTTAACATGAGTAAATCGACTCATATTGCGCTTAGGCTTCATACCTGCATGCCCAGGAGTTTCTTTAACTGCGCCTTGCGGGCCCTGAGTTTGTTGTAAATCTGGTAATCCTGTTCGCTCCAGGACTGGTGCTCCGCATAGGAATCTTTGATGGATTTCATCTTGGCCTCAACGCGCTTAAACTCTTCATGCAGCACGATCAATTCGGGCCCTGTTGGCTTTAATGGATCGGCGGCTTTAGGATAAGCGTTCCACTGCCGATAGTGAGCGGCCCAATTCGCTACGGCGCTACTTAAACGCTTCATCTTGTTCTTCCCGATCATCCAGCCCTTGGATTCGTAGAAATTCCAGAACTTTTCGGCCTCGGACTCAGGGAGGGCAATTTTGGCCATGAGCAACTTTACCTCGTCTATGGTTGGCACCTGGAACCCTGTGGGGGCTGTGCCCTTCCCAGTACCTGCCTCTGCCTCTGCCTCTGCATAGGCTGAATGTGGCTGAACAGGGCTTATCGTGGATGACTTGGGCTTACCGTGGCTTATCGCCTTTGCTTTGAATCTGGCTTGTGCTTTGCGGTTCTGTTCCCGGCGATCATCATCGTTTCGCAAGCTTCTGTAATAGGCGTAGTTGATGATCCTGAAGCCTCCTTCCACCTCCTCGATGCGTCGGCCTTCATTTTCCGGCACACGCTTTAAGTCTGAACTGTCGGGGTCTGGTGCCAGCAACGTCGCCCAAGCTTCTTCATGGGTCTCGGGGTCGATGTTGGCTAAGCGGCTGATACCGCACCGAGAGCCGTAAACGGTTCCCTCTCGGTCGGCTAATGCCAGAAGCGTGATGAAGAGGACCCGCACGCTGCTGGGCTCGGTCCAAAGTGATGAGTTGATCAAGGATGAGTGGAGTTTAGCGTAACCCATTGCTTATAGTAAGCAGAATGGCTTATCGCTGTGCAAGCAAAAGTTATTGGCCTTGTTCACAGGTTGTCCTTAGGCTTCTTGGCTGACTGTTCGGCCATCTTGCGTTGAATTTTCAGAAGCATATCCGTGACATCCTCGATTTTGCTCATAATGATCCAAATCCCCATGCACTGGATCGCGAAGGCTCCAACCATTACGATCATTATGTCGCTCCCACTCATGGCGTGTCCTCCTGCTTCTTGGCTTCCTTCTCCTGCTCCTTGACCAAGAGCCATTTATTGATGGCATTACCTAGCAGCAGCATGGCAAGGCAGGCTGACACCGGCCAGTGTTTGGCGTCCTGCATCGACACCAACCAAGCGCAGAAAATGACGTTGCGGTGTGTGCTCAAATTCTTGCTTAAATGCCAGAGCCTATCCTCTCTGCTCATGGCGTGGCCTTCTCTTCCTTGGCTGGCCCATCGAGAGCCCTGAGCATGTTGTATTCGATTTCCTGCTGCATGCTCTTGGCCATGCTCCAACTCATGCCCTGGCCGAACCAAGCGGTGATATGGTCAACGGATAGCCGGGCGGCTTCGCGCACGATTGCAGCGGTGTCTATGGTGTGTCCCGTGACACCATTACCCTCCTTGTCCACGACTTCCTCCCGCAGCACCGGCACGGCTACCGGCGCCTGGATGCCGATTACCGCTGACCCGCGAGCCACGGCCATCAGCTTGACCAGGATACGGCCGTCAATGAGGAAAGACTGCCCTATGCGGCGCTTAAGGATTAGCATGATTAGGCAATTCTAACGAGGTTGCTTGCGTGAACGATGTCCCAGTGACCAGCCATTTGGCCTGTCTTCCAAAGGACCAGCCACTGGTCGGCCCCGTTTCGGATGAACACCACTCCTTGCATGCGGTGATAATCCATGCGCTCTGCCACCTGTGAGCCGTCGCGGATCGTGGCCGAGCAAACCTCGCATTCCTGGCCAGAATACGGAACAGCTTTGCGGGTGAGACAGATTTTGCAGGTCATTGGAGTTTGTCGGCTTCGACGTTGAGCATTTTGGAAATCTCTTCAGCCGCTATGCGCTCACCCCGCTCCTCGTCGCGGATGGCCGCCCGAACCTCTTCTCTGACTGCCTCGCGCGCATGAATTCTTGTGGCTGGTGGGCGATGTTTCTTTGCCAATGCCGCCGCATAACGCAAGGCATTTGCCCTTGTTGCGAGCAGTAAGTCTTCGAGTGAAACATATTCGTGGATAAGGACATCGCCTTCGCCAAGAATCCTATGGCCATCCCATCGCTCAGCGCGCAAGCAAAAGCGACTTCCTTCCAGATGAAAACACGGCGGTCCCTGATTAAACACGACCTGAATCCAATCGGGGTCTTTTGCGGCTTCTTGTGTCATGGCGATTACCTCGGCGTAATTTAGGAGATGGCTGCTCATTTCCATGCCTCCACAGGCCGGTCTGTCGTTGTGGGGAAGTAGTTGTTTGAAAAACACCACACATCCAGCAGGCCCATGAACAGTTTTGAGTAGTAACCTACGGCCCCAGGCCACACGTAGGATTCAAGCGTAACAGGCGTGTTGCTAGAGACATAAATGGACACAAGCGCATCAGCCCACCCACCCGATGTTTTCTGCCAAGCAGCAGCATAGGCGCCCAACTGGATCGCATGGGATTCGTAATGGTTAAACGATTTGCGCTTAGTTAGTGCCTGACTTTTTACGTCGCACACAGCTATGCGCCCGTCCCTTAGTTTGGCCACATGGTCAACGCGCCCAGCATAACCATCCCCGATAACAACCTGTTCAACGCTAATGGTTTTGGCCACCCACTTCTCGTACCAGCGCATATAGCTATCGAATTGCTCTATGAACTGTGGTGGGCAGGTTGGCGGGGCTGCCTCTCCGATGCAGGACATGTGGAACCGCTGGATTAGGGTGTGAAAATCCCCGCCGCGTTCCCGGGCAATCTTGGAGTGCTCATCCGCCCAGCGCAGACAGCGGTCATAAAAATCGTCATCACTTTCCCCAGGGTTGCGAGGTGTGGTAACAGCGGCCTCCCAAGCTTGCCTCTGGAGGTATCTCACCAAACCCTCGCTCTTTAGCATTGATAAAACCGTGGTCGGTGAGGGTAAGGCCGGAGGGTTTGTCTTCCGCGCCTCTCTCAGCCCGTCAACAAGCTGTCCATCAGGTGTATAGAAATGTGGCATAAGGTCTTTCAGTGAAACTCAACGTTTTCTTTTGCTTCATAGGCGCGGCGCAATCCATCCACGAATTGCTGCGTTTTGTCCCGCCAGTTTCCGATGTGGCCAGGAGAATCCCCCTGTGGCAGAAGCGGGATTAAGGCTTCAAGCGCATCTGCGATGCCTATACAATCCTCCCACGCAATATCTCCCTCGCAGTCAGAGTGATGCAAAAGCGTATGCAGGGACGATGGTTTCAGGCATTCCCAACGAATCGGTAGCCGATGCCAGATCGAATCGTTATGTGCATAACCGCCCCGCTTATCCTCGTCATATTGACGCCAGAATGGGTTTCCAGTGACCGCTTGATCTGCGTCAAAGAATCCTTCCATGAGTTCGAGTGGCGGCAGCCCGGCAACTCGTGCAATCGTCGTGCGCCACCGGTTGAATGCCGAGTAGGCGCCGTGCCAGCAGTCGTGTGATGTGTCTAATCCCATAGGTCAGAACGGTTGGCCAGAATCCTCCTCTGCCAGAGTCTTGGATTGTTCCATGTGGAGTACGGCATGTCGGCAAGCGAGCGCAAAGGCCACGTCGGCATCGCTGGGCGGTCTAGTCTTACCATTGCGGTCTGTCCAGCCCTTGGCCTCCTGGTTGTTCTTCACAATGCCGAAAAACCTCTTGGGGTCCATTCGGGCAATCTGGCCCAAGGTCATAGGCTGCTCATCGTATTGCTTCTTCGGCATTCCCTTCGGCGGGATGGGGCAGACGACCGCTGCCCACGGATGCTCCTCGTAATAATCCCCGCTCACGATATCCCATTGCCATGCACACGCTTGGCACTCCAGGATGCCGTCGAATTCCTTCGACAGACCCACATCCTTGTGGCCGCAGTTGGGGCAACCCAGATTGGCCTTATTCGTGTGCCCGGCAATGGAGGGAGGCTTGTCTTCTGGCTGCAACTCGCCTACCAATCCGCCTACGGCGTCCTGCGGCTCTGTCATCATCATGGCTTTGACGGCGGATTCGTGGGCCAGGAACTGTTCCTGGACGGCAGCCGAGTTGCCGTGGACATCGCGGGCCCGGTCCAGGACGAACACCTGGGTAACATTGCCCAATATCCGGTCGATTGGCTCGTTGGGCAGAATCCAACCCTTCTCCACCGCATACTGCTGCCAATATGGGAGGCTTTGAGGGTCTGACTGCGCCTTCTCTACCAACTTCTGCTTACAACGCTCCTGGAAGGCGTTTAAGACGCTGGTGAGCCCCTTGCCGACTGGCTCAGACGGTGCCTTGGTAGGCTGTGACGCTGGTGACGCTGGTTTAGGTGCCGTGTAGGCTGGCCGCATGGGCTTCCTGCCAGCCGCTGCATTGCCGTCATCGTCATACTCTCCCACGGCGATGTTGAAGATCATTTTGAGCAGGTAGCGCATGCCATAGCTTACGGCTGAGCCGGTTGCGTGGGTTTTCGTCTGCACGTCCCCGCCCTTGGCGCCCTTGCCATCGGCAGGCATCTCGATTTCAACGCGCTCAGTATGGCCGGCGCGGTGGCTGACCCGGCACGTTATCGTTACCCGGTCTGGCCCGGTGGCCCTAGTGCCGAAGGACAGGCTAAACCCGTGGGCGGTGTAGATGGGGCGTACTGCCCGGTCCAAGGCGCCATAGCTCACGTATCGGCTGCGGGTCTGCGGGTTGTCGCTGTCGCGGGCTACAGGCTGCATTTCGCTCTGGGCCGCGTTCATGGCCTGGTCGTATTCCGACTCGGCTCGCTTGGCCTGCAATCGCTCAGCCATGGCCAATAGCTTCTCCATTTTCTCCACGTCCACGGTCTGGTCACGGGTCGCCCGCTCGACCAGAGCCAGCATGGGCTCGATTTCAGGGCCTCGCACCGCTGGTGGGCCGACCTCGATTACGGCCGGATTCTGCGTTGTAGATGAGTCATTCATGTTATGGGACTTCGGTAGACGATGATTGGAATCCACTCGTTGTAATAACTCCTATTTCTGGTGCGTTTATGAACCATAAACAGTCTGCCATTGGCGTAAATCTCGATGCGATAGAACGCGCGATCATCCATACACTGGTCAAGGAACCCGATGACATTATCGACGTCATCGGTATGCAATGTGACGTGACCTTCGTCACGTCGGCACAGGGCAATGCAGTCCCATTTGTTGGCCTTGGGCTTAGGTGGCGTTGCCAAGGCTGTCGGCAGGAATGGCGCGGCAATCGCAGCCAAGGCGGTCTTGGAGATAAATGCGCGTCGGTTCATGCGGCTAGTTTGGTGAGGGCTTCAACGTAGCGGTCGGCCCAGGCGGGAGCCACCCAGGGAAAGCGTTCGATGCCCCGTACAGTGGCCAGGGGCACGCCAAGCTCGGCAGCCAGTGCCTTGAGGCTCACCCGGGCTTTCTTGCGCATCATGCGCAGTTGTTTGGTGTCTTGGTTCATAGCGCCATTTCGATTTTGCCACTCTCGGTATACGGAGACGTGAGCGTTACCACCCAGGCAAACCACTGCGGATAACGGCCTGTGTATTTAGCAACAGCCAACACCGTCCGGCCCGCCAGAATCGAACCGATACGTGGTCTGCGTGCCCGGTAATGTTTCCGTTTCTTCTGTTTCATAAAAAGGAAAGCGGCTTAGTCACTTCCCCGCCACTGGACTGCTATTCGATAGCCTTGAGCAAGGATTGCAATTGCTCAATGGTGCGTAAGAGCGAACCGCGCAGCCCACCATTGCTGGCCGGCACCGGGGGCAGGTCCATGTCCTCCCGCCGGGCCACAATCGGCTGGATCTTGGTCCGGGTCCGGGGATGGCCCAATCGCCAGTAAGCCCGCTGTTCTGGGGTGGAAGCCTGCTTGGCGATTGCACTCTTGGCTTTCTTGCGGGCTATGTCCTGCGCCTTGCGCTGGCCGGTGACGTGGTAGCGATAGAAGTAGGACAGGGACTGGCTCAATTCCCGCTTCCAGGCCGCTTTTATGTTAATACCTAACTTGGTGGCAAGCTCCGGGTGGGCCCGAATGAAGGCGCGCCAGTTTATGAGATTGCCCCCACGATCCGCTCGGAAAGACGCAGCCAGCGCCCCTAACTGCTCCTTGTAGGGCATCCATTGCACAGATAATTCGTGATTACTTTGTTTCATAACAAGTTGTAGTTAATTGGTTTAGACTCCACTCACCCGAATCCGGGTGGTGTGATGGCGCCGCCGACTGTCCACGTCGGCCTGACTGCCGTTCTTGACCCCACGCTTGCGCTTGCGCTTTGCCTCCAGCCGCGCTGATGGGGTGACGGCGCTAAGCCGGTAGTTCTGCCCTTCAGCGAAGTCCTGATGCCGATCAAAGGAGGTGATCTCCCTCCCCACTGTCTCAGGGGTCATATAGCGAGTGGCTACCGATCCTTTGATCAAGTAGGAGTAGGCGATCCCGATGATGCAGCCGTCGGCCAAGTGCTTGCGCAAACAAGCCCGGGCAAACGCGCAGCCCTCCGGGTCTTTCTTGCGGCCTATGCGCCCGTCCTCGGGCAACACTTCCACAAACACGGGGGCCTTGGCGTCCACGACATCCTCCACGGCCGGGAAATGCTTCTTGATCCGGTTAAGGATAGTTTGCTTGTTCACGACACGCCTCCCTTCCCCGCCACCAAGAGCCCTTCGAAGAACTCTTGAGGTTTACCCACAGCGGGCTTGCCGGCCAGCCAGGTATTGACGTGCTTGGAAGTGGTGGCCGAATGCTTCACTTCGGTTCTGAAGTAGTTGCGGCCCACTTGTGCCGCCACCGGGGTGTTGTAGCTGAAGAAGACGCATACCCCATCGACTTCAACCTCCGTTTGATTGGGACCTATGATCCGTAGTTTCATTGCTCTTAACCTTTCGTTACAGGTTTAGTTTGTTTCACCGCTTGAATGCGGCTTGAGGCAGACCATATCAAAACGGCTTCCTGATGCAAGTGCTATTTGACTATTTATCTGAAAGCCCCTTTAATACAGAGCAAAACAAATGAAGGCCAATGCTAAAAATGGAGTATTGAGCGATTATTTCCGGCTCCAGGGTAAGAAGGGCGGCAAGAGCAAAAGCAAAAGCAAGATGGAGGCGATGCTGGACAACTTGGCCAAGGCCCGCGCCCGCCGCTGGGCCAAGCCAAAAGCTAAAGCCGCCCACGGTTAGGCAAAGGCTGGTTCAGTCGATGGCTAGTTCAGTAGCCCCTGGCGGGCAGCAATTTTGTGGGCGGGGCTGTGTCCCTTCACTACCACGGGCCAGCCTAGCGGGGACGGCGCGCGCGCCCGGCCAAGCCGCATGCTTTAGCCTCAATGCGGCCTAGAGGCTAAATCGGCCAATCGGCCAAGCTAGAGATTCTCATACTGGCCAATCTTCCCCAAGACAATCTCCCTTCCGTAGTACTACGGACGGCATTACCCACAACTAAGCATTGCTCTGGAAGCGGCTTTGTGATTAACTCAACGCCAGCATGAATGCTGAATCGAAGAAACCTAGCGCAACAACGCGCTAGAACCGATTGCAGCATTGTGCGCCAAAGACAAAATGAGTGCGAAAGCCAAAAAAAGTCTGGTCTACAGAATCGTTTCCACGTTTGACGCAGATCAATACGCCAGGAGCAGCATCACCCCGCGACACTGGCGCAATTTTCCCCCGACAACTAAAGGAGTATTCGCCGCATTAGACCAATGGCTTCTGCCGGTCTATGGGGTGCCGATGAAAGCTCGCGATACTTTTCTGGCTCAGATCCTGAAAGAATCGCGCAAGTTTCCTTTGTCGGATCAAAACCTAACCGACATGTTTAATCGTGATCCGTTGTGGCGTTTGCACGATCTACGGGAAAGACGGTCGCGCCATGACGATCCCTTGCGTAACAGTCATTCGTCACAATTAGGCAACCAAGATCGGGTGAAACAGCAGGCGTTGCTTAAGGGGAAACTCTTGGGGGTTGAAATTGAATTCTATCCTAATTGCCAGACCGCTCGGGAGCTTGAACAGCGGGAGAACAACAGCGGCTTAATCCACTTCGGCACCGATGGAAGCTTAAGCTCTGGCGGGAGAGAATTGCGCAAGCTCACATGGAGCAACCCCCGATTGGCTTGGGGTGCATCTCGGTTGCCCGGTATTACTAGCTTACCTATGGCGGGCCGCATTGACGGCGCATGCGGGTTGCATGTGCATGTGGATATTCGCCAATACTCCCGCGCGGAAGTCCACAGTATCTACAACGCGCTCTTACACCTAGAGCCGCATGTCAAACGGTTGATCCCCCCTTCTCGCCGCCGTTCAGATTGGGCAATATGGGGATCTAATTGGGATACTGATTCCCGCTATTATGCTTGGAATGCCAAAAGTATCGGGGAACACGGGACAATCGAATGGCGCATGCAAGCGGGCTCAAACTCGCCTCTCTTTATCGAAGCTTGGGCCCTGTTCTGTCAATTCTGGACCCATCGCATCATTCCCATGGGCGGTTGCCCGTCCGATTGGCCAACCTTCCTTCTGGCCATGCCTGAGCCGCTACGCTCTTGGTGTGCCAATCGGCGCGATGCGTTGTATCCAAGAAACCCATTCAACCCGCTTAAGACAGACCGGGCAACCGCTGTGCAAGCTTCAAACTAAACTCTTAACCTACCTACTAAATCTATGTGCAAACTCGCTGCTATCACTGGTTCAATTCCCGCTTCAATTGCCGATACTTGTCTGGAAATAATCAACAAAGACTTTTCCCGTTCGCAACGGGATGGTTTTGGTTTCTATGCCCAAGGCAATGGCGGAAAAGCTTACGGCCGATACTTAGATCCATCCGATTACTTTGGCCATGGAGTTTCTATGCCAGACTTCCTTAAACCGTCCCCCTCTTGGGAAGCGGGCCGCATGCCTGACATTGTGACTAACTTGATCGCCCACGGCCGGACTTCGACTAACGTCAAAATCCTTAAGAACGTGCATCCGTTCAAGGCCGGCAGTCTTGTCCTAGCGCATAACGGCATTCTCTTCTGGGAGGGTAAAAAGGAGGACGAGCCTAAGTCGGCTGCCGGATGTGACAGTGAACAGTTTCTTAACTGGATCGTCTCGGGCGGACAATGGCAAGACGCACATAAAGTCTGGGCCGGCTGGGGGGCAATGCTGCTTTTGGACCTAGCATCCCGCTGCCTGACCCTGGCCAAAGACGGCACGACCAAGCTGCATGGCGCTAAACGCTCACGCGGCGGATGGGTATTGTCCACGGAACCAGACTTGATCAAGCGGCTCAGTAAGGTCATTAAGCTTCGTTCCAAACCCATCCCCTTCCCGCAACGCATTGTCCACTTTGACCGCGCGGGGGAAATTGTCCGTGACGTGGAATGGCAAGGTTTCGGCAACCGCTGTTACGATCACATGTTCGAACGATCCATTGGTGCAGGTCAACCCAACCGCGACACCAAGCGAGTATTCGGTTACTGCCCTACAGGCTCAACCCATGAGCCTACAGTCTGGAAACAGGAAACCGATGGGGTTTACCGCAAGCAATGCGCTAAGACCGAAGCCAAGCAACCGTTCCCCGACTACGATCCCCAAACCCGGCCGTCTCTGGACTAAACACTCAACCCAATCCAGCCCCCTAGTCTAACCAAGGCTAGGGGGCCTTTCTCTTGCACACAGCCGATTCTAATTGTTAAAGATTCTGGCCTTTCCCTATTCCCTCACTACATTCCACGCTCATGCACTCGCTTACTAGCGCCCAGGCACGCGTCATGGCTGCCAAGCGCAAAGGCAACAATCGGCCCAAGCCGCGCACTCAAATCCTTCGCATGCAAGCTTCTCTCCTTGTCGGTGCTACCGATGCGACCATTCCGCTGCATATCCGCGCAGCGGCCGCTCGCGCTTGGGACGTGCTCGAAGAGAGACTGCGCATAATAGACGGCAAGCCATTGCCGGGTCACCTCAAGCCAGAGCGCGAATCACGCAGCCGACGTGCTCAAGCACACAAAGCCGTTCTGTCCATCGCAGCGTCCGACCTGCCCTCATCACACGGCCAGTAAGGAATCTCTTTTCTCGCACCTGACCGTCCCCACACCCCCGGGGGTGGAGGGGCCTTTGCGAGGGACCCATTCTCTCTAAGGGGCCCACCCCCCTGTTGCGAAGCGCACCCCACCCCTCTTGCATGGGACCCATAGGCAATGGACCGTATGGCTATAAGCAGTATAGGAAGCGTAATAGCGGGGAGTTTAAAG
>Ga0105243_10002790_pt1 | contig 14512 bp, 13 predicted proteins | sample KBSM34metaG_FD_81525 | JGI IMG/M metagenome (GOLD analysis project Ga0105243, IMG submission 81525) | Miscanthus rhizosphere microbial communities from Kellogg Biological Station, Michigan, USA - KBS M3-4 metaG | ecosystem: Host-associated > Plants > Roots > Rhizosphere > Soil | place...
AGGATGCCGGCCAGCAGTCCTTGTTGGCGTACCACGGCCACGAACATCCGCTCCAGCGCATGCTGCAGTGTTCCATCGGTCTGGCCGCGCTCCTCCGGAAAATCCTGCAACCTCAACCCGAGCGCGTAAATGGGGTGCAATGCCGTCACGCGTGCCCAGAACATAGAGCCGGCCGGGTAGTCGATATAGGCAGTGGCATCAATGGCGATCCCCAGCCGCTGGCCCAGTTCGCGACAGACCTGCAGATTGCTGAGCCAGGTGTGGCCCCACAGTGGTATGCCGGTAAAGCTTTCCGGGTAGACGATTCCCAATCTCGGCTCGGCGCCGAACATGCCGAGGATCCAGGCGACGCGCTGCGTCGAGCCGAACAGCGCGTTGGTCAGATAGCGACGCCAATCCTGGCGCTCGCCACCGGTATACAGCGATTTTTTGCTATGCCAGTGCGCCACGACGTCGAGCGCGAGGATGTCCTCGCGGAACGTCACGATCAACGGCGCCAGATCGCGGCCACGATTGGCGACCTTGCGCACGTGCAGCGTCTGCAGGTTGGGCAACGACGACAGGCGCTGTTGGGCCGCGGCCTGCGCGTCGGCGTCGATGACCGACACCATCAGCACGTACGGCACCGGCATGGCGGTCAGCGCCTGCGCCAATTCACCCAGCAGGTCAGGATAAAAAACGTGGGCCATCACGCCCACGCGCAGTTGCACGCGCTCGATCGGCGTCGGCGCGGGAAACGCGACATCCGATGGCGGAGGTGCCGACGTTTGCGCGTGCGCGGCATTGCGCAGGCGCCGCACGAAGCCGGTAAGGCCCAGCGCTCGCAGGACCTTCCAGCTGCGCTCGGCAACCGCGACCAGGCCACGCCAGCCGCCGCCGTGCCGCTCGACGGCCGCACGCGCGGCAAGCCCGGTCTTGCGCCAGCGGGCTCTCATCGCGACGTCACGTGGCGAAGAACGCGGCGGCGGCGCAGCAGGAGCATCGTGTCGGAAGCGTGTGGCTCACAGGTTCTGGTAGTTCGGCCCGGAGCCGCCTTCCGGCGTGACCCAGTTGATGATTTCGTAGGGGTCCTTGATGTCGCAGGTCTTGCAGTGCACGCAGTTGGCGGCGTTGATCTGCAGGCGCTTGCCGGCCGCGTCGTCGACGATCTCGTACACCGCGGCGGGGCAGAAGCGGGTGCAGGGGTTGCCGTATTCCTCGGTGCAGCGGGTCACGCAGATCTGCGGGTCCAGCACCTGCAGGTGCACGGGCTGGTCTTCGTCGTGTTCGGTGGCGGCGAAGTACACGGCCTGCAGGCGGTCGCGCGGCGCCAGGTCGCGCTGCACGTAGTCGCGCTTAGGCTGTTCGTGTTCGCCCAGCCGGTCCAGCGACGACCAGTCGGCGGTCACCTTCAGCGTCCACGGCGAGGCCCCCTTGACCAGGGTCTCCCAGGCGCCGTTGAGCAGGCCGAACCACATGCCCTTCTTGAAACCGGGCTTGATGTTGCGCACCTGGCGCAGTTCGGCCATCACCTCCGAGCCGCGCAGCCGCGCGTCGAAGCCGGCCGGGTTCAGCGCCGCGCCGGCGGCAAGGTGTTCGGCGGCGAGCATGCCGCTGCGGATCGCCTGGTGGGTGCCCTTGATCTTGGGCACGTTGAGCAGGCCGGCGCTGTCGCCGATCAGCAGCGCGCCGGGCATCTCCACCTTCGGCAACGACTGCCAGCCGCCGCTGGCGATGGCGCGGGCGCCGGCCGACAGGATGGTGCCGCCTTCCAGCAGCGGCTTCATCAGCGGGTGGTTCTTCCACTGCTGGAACGCTTCCCACGGCCGGTATTCGGGGTCGTGGTAGTCCAGGCCGCTGACGTAGCCCAGCGCCACCTGGTTGTTCTCCAGGTGGTACAGGAAGCTGCCGGCATAGGTGGCGTTGTCCGCCGGCCAGCCCAGGGTATGCACGATCTTGCCGGGCACCACGCGGCCTTCCGGCAGCTGCCACAGTTCCTTGATGCCGATCGAATAGGCCTGCGGGTCGCTGTCGGCGTCCAGCGCGAAGCGCTTGACCAGGCGCTTGGTCAGGTGCCCGCGCGCGCCTTCGGCCAGCACCGTGACCTTGGCGCGGATATCGATGCCGGGGGTGTAGCCGGGTTTGTGCGACCCGTCCTTGGCCACGCCCATGTCGCCGATGCGCACGCCGAGCACCGTGCCGTCGTCGGCATGCAGGGTCTCGGCGGCGGCGAAGCCGGGATAGATTTCCACGCCCAGCGCTTCGGCCTGCGGCGCCAGCCACGCGCACAGCGCGCCGAGGCTGACGATGAAGTTGCCGTGGTTGCGCATGCCCGGCGGCACGATCGGGAACTTGCGCCCGCCGTCCTTGCTCAGGTGCCAGAACTCGTCTTCGCCGGCGGGCACGCAGATCGGCGGCGGGCTGTCGCGCCAGCCGGGCAGCAGCGCGTCGAGCGGCGCCGGTTCGATCACCGCGCCGGACAGGATCTGCGCACCGACCGTGCTGGCCTTCTCGATCACGCAGACCGAGATGTCCGGGTTGAGTTGCTTGAGCCGGATCGCGAACGCCAGCCCGGCCGGACCCGCGCCGACGGTGACCACGTCGTATTCCATGACGTCGCGTTCCACTGGCTCCGGCGCGCTGGCGCCGCCCTCCAATTCCGTCATCTGGTCCGCTCCCGTTGGCTCGATCTGGCTGTCTGCATTTTCAGGCTTTGTGCGTGACGGGGCAAATTCCGCACGCTGGCGTATGGTGCCGGCCGGCATGCTAGCGTGGCGCGATGCAACTCGATCTGCCCGGCGCCGACGTCCGCTGGCTGCCCGGCTGGCTCGCCCCGGCCGAGGCGGCGGCGCTGTTGGCGCACTTGCTGGCTGGGGTGGCCTGGGAGGTTCACCGCATCCGCCTGTTCGGGCGGATGGTGGATTCGCCGCGGCTGAGCTGCTGGATCGGCGACCCGGGGGCGAGCTACCGCTATTCCGGTACCCGCTTCGCGCCGCATCCGTGGCCGCCGGCGTTGCAGCCGTTGCGCGAACGGCTGGCCGCGGAGACCGGAGTCGCGTTCAACAGCGTGCTGGCCAACCGCTATCGCGACGGCCGCGACGCGATGGGCTGGCACAGCGACGACGAACAGGAATTGGGCGCGCGTCCGCTGATCGCCTCGCTGAGCCTGGGCGCCACGCGCCGCTTCGTGCTGCGCCATCGCCAGGAGCCGGCGCTGCGCCAGGCGCTGGAACTGAGCGACGGTGGCTTGCTGTTGATGGGTGGGGAGACCCAGCGCCTGTACCGGCATGCCTTGCCGCGGACTGCGAAACCGGTCGGCGAGCGGATCAATCTGACGTTTCGGAAAATCGCCGCGCCTTAGCGGCCACGAATTCCCTTCACCCCTCGGGAGCATGGCCTCCTTTTCGGGGGAAGTGCCCCGAAGGGGCGGATGCGGGTAAGGGCGAAGCCCCGTGCCCCCAAACTCCGCGAGACGCTTCGCGCCGGACCCTCACCCCAACCCCTCTCCCGATGGGAGAGGGGCTAGCGCTGTTCCCTTCTCCCATCGGGAGAAGGTGCCCCGAAGGGGCGGATGAGGGTACGGGCGCAGCCTCGTGCACCCAAACTCCGCGAGACGCTTTCGCGCCGTACCCTCACCCCAACCCCTCTCCCGGTGGGAGAGGGGCTAGACGTTCCCTTCTCCTATCGGGAGAAGGTGCGCCGAAGGGGCGGATGAGGGTACGGGCGCAGCCTGGTGCCCCCAAACTCCGCGAGACGCTTTGCGTCGTACCCTCGCCCCAACCCCTCTCCCGGTGGGAGAGGGGCTTTGGATCAGCGGCGCGGTGCCGGTGCGACCTTCGGCACCGGCGCCAGGGCCGTGGCCGCATCGGCCTGGCCCTGCTGCAGGGTCCAGCCGACCACATCGCCGGTCACCTGCGACAGCGCCTGGCTGAAGGCGTCGGCGACCTGCGCCTGCGCGGTGCTGGCCGCCGGTTGCGCGGCGAGGAAGGTGCGCGAGGCGACCACGCGCTGGTCGGGCGTGTACAGCAACTTGGCGTTGAGCTCGATCGTGGCCGATGGCACGTCGTGGCCGGCGTAGTCGGATTCGAAGCGGCGCAGGTCCAGCAACAGCTTGTAGTCGGCGCGGATGCCGGTGCCGAGCCGGGCCACGCCGGGAATGCGGCCGGAATCCTCGAACGCGCGGACCAGGGTGTCCTCCAGCATGTCGGTGGCCGGCTGCGCCCAGCTGACGCCGCTGTAGACCTGCAGTTCGTCCGGGGTGGGGCGCACTGCGATGCGCGGGCTGTCGACCACCCGCGCGGCGCTGGGCTTGGCGATCGCCAACTGCCAGGTTACCTGCGGCCATGACGGATCCGGCGCGACGCGCACGTTGGGCGCGTAGATCGTCACCGGATCCTTGCTGCCGCCGGTCAGCGCGGAGCAGCCAGCGAGCAGCAGGGCCGGAAGGGCGAGCAGCAGGAGGGCGCGCGTCGGCTTCATTTGGGTTTGAACTCCTTCGGGGCGTCGCGGCCGAGCAGGTAGCGCGCGGGGTTGTTGTCCAGGCGGTCGCTGACCCGGCGCAGGTCGCGGATCAGCCCGCGCAGTTCGGTCAGGGTCGGGCCGAGCTGGCCCAGGCCGTCGTTGGCGAAGCTGTTGATCGCCGCGCGGTTCTCGCCCAGGATCTTGTCGGCGTTGCCGGACGCCGAATCGAGCTTGCTCAGCGTGCTTTCCAGCTTGTCCAGGATCGGCGGCAGCTGCTGCACCAGGTTCTGGTCCAGGCGCTGGATGGTGCCGTTGGTGGTCTTCAGGGTCACGTCGAGATTGCGCGCGGCATCGCGCGCGCTGAGGATCAGCGATTGCATGCCTTCGTCGCGGTCGGCCAGCGAGCCGCTGATCGTTTCCAGGTTGTGCAGGGTGGCGGTGATGCTGGCCACGTTGCGGTCGCTGAGCACTTCGTCCAGGCGCTCGACGATGCGGTTGGCGGTGTCGGTGATGTTCTGCAGCGCCGACGGCGTGGTCTGGATGATCGGCGCGTCGCTGGCGTCGATGGAGGTCAGCGACGGCGCCTCCGGGGTGCCGCCGGAGAGCTGGATGATTGACGGCCCGGTCAGGCTGGTGATGCCCAGTTTGGCGCGGGTGTCGCTCTTGATCGGCGTGGTCGAATTCAGCCGCACCCGCGCCACCACCTGGCGCGGATCGTTCGGCGCCAGGGTCAGTTCGGTGATCGAGCCGACCGCGATGCCGTTGTACTGCACCGGGCTGCCCACCGACAGGCCGGTCACCGCCTCGCGGAACACCTCCCGGTATTCCTGCCAGGTGCGGTCGGACGAATACTTGGCGGCCCACAGCCCGAACAGCAGCAAGGCCAGCCCGGCCACGATGGTGAAGGCGCCGATCAGGACGTAGTTGGCTTTGGTTTCCATGGCTCAGTGGGTCTCGGTCCAGGCGGTTTTGGCGTCGCGCGCCGCGCGCGCGCGCGGGCCGTGGAAATAGTCCTGGATCCAGGGGTGGTCGACCTGCTCGATCTCGGCCAGCGGCGCGGTGGCGATGACCTTGCGGTCGGCCAGCACCGCCACGCGGTCGCAGATAGCGTACAAGGTGTCCAGGTCGTGGGTGATGAGGAACACGGTCAGCCCCAGCGCTTCCTGCAGGGTGCGGATCAGGCGGTCGAAGGCGGCCGCGCCGATCGGGTCCAGCCCGGCGGTGGGTTCGTCCAGGAACAGCAGCGGCGGGTCCAGCGCCAGCGCGCGCGCCAGCCCGGCGCGCTTGCGCATGCCGCCGGACAGCTGCGAGGGCAGCTTGTTGATCGCATCGGCCGGCAGTCCGGCCAGCTTCACCTTCAGCAGCGCCAGTTCGTAATGCCAGCTGTCGGGCAGTTCGCCGAAGTGCTCCTTCAGCGGCACCTGCACGTTTTCGCCCACGCTCAGCGAGGAGAACAGCGCGCCGTCCTGGAACAGCACGCCGGTATTGCGCTCCACGTGCAGGCGGTCTTCGCGGCGCCGGGAGTCGGTGTCCACGCCGAGCACGCGGATGTGGCCGGCATCGGGCTCGCGCAGGCCGAGGATGCTGCGCATCAGCACCGACTTGCCGGTGCCCGAGCCGCCGACCACGCCGAGGATCTCGCCGCGGCGCACGTCCAGGTCCAGGTCTTCGTGCACGGTCTGGGTGCCGAAGCGGTTGAGCAGGCCGCGGACCGAGATGGCCAGTTCTTGGTCGGGAATCGGGACTGGGGAGTCGGGAATGGTCAAAGCGTGCACTCCCGGCCGGATGCACAGATGCAGCCGGCTTTCCCGATTCCCGCTTCCCGATTTCCGATTCCCGGCCTCACGTCACCACCCCACGTTCATGAACCACAGCGCGGCGATCGCGTCGATGATGATCACCAGCGAGATCGTCTGCACCACGCTGGAGGTGGTGCGCTCGCCGACCGATTGCGCGGTGCCTTCCACGCGCAGGCCTTCCAGACAGCCGATCAGGCCGATCACGATCGCGAAGATCGGCGCCTTCGACAGGCCCACCAGCATGTGCCGCAGCTGGATGGTGTCGTGCATGCGCGCCAGGTACATCTGTGGCGGGATGCCCAGGTCGAAGGCGCCGACGGTGACGCCGCCGGCCAGGCCGGCGATCATCGCCACGAAGGTCAGCAGCGGCAGCATCACCAGCAGCGCCACCAGCCGCGGGATCACCAGCAGGTCCATCGGGTCCAGACCCAGGGTCTGGATCGCATCCACCTCTTCGCGCGCCTTCATCGCGCCGATCTGCGCGGTGAACGCGCTGGCGGTGCGCCCGGCCAGCACGATCGCGGTCAGCAGCACCGCGAATTCGCGCAGGAAGGCGATGCTGACCAGTTCCACCACGTAGATCTCGGCGCCGAAGTCGCGCAGGATGGTCGAGCCCAGGAACGCGATCACCGCGCCGACCAGATAGGACAGCAGGGCGACCAGCGGCACCGCGTCCAGCCCGACCTGTTCCATGTGGTGCACGGTGGAGGTCAGGCGGAAACGCCGCGGTTCGTGCACCAGGCGCAGCACCTTGACCAGGGTCTCGCCGAGGAAGCCGACCAGGGCGACGATCTCCTTGCCGTTGCGGTGCACCGCGTAGCCCAGGCGCTCCAGCGCCGCGGCGAAGCCGTAGTCGCGCTTGCGCTTGGGGCGGTCGTCGGCGACGTCCTCGATGGTGCTGACCAGCGCCTGGTGGTCGTGGCGGAAGTTCAGCGCCTCGTGGGCGATGCCGTTGCGGGTGGCGTAGCGCATCAGCTGCAGCACGCCGGCCGAATCCAGCTGGCCGATGCCGCTGGCGTCGATGCCGGTGGTGCCGGCCGGCAGCGTGCGCAGCACGTCGGACGACGCCAGCGCGGTGGCCAGCGTCCAACTGCCGGATAGCCGCACCCGCGTGGGGTCTCGGTCGTCCTGGCTGAGTGTTGGCGGTTGCGGTTCGATCATGGGGTGTCCGGGCGCGAGCATACCTGTTTCGCCTGCACCGCAATGTCGTCGTGCGCCACAGGGTGGCTGTGCGCGGGGTTCGCGCCATACTAGCCGACATGCAAGCCGCGCCCATCGCCACTCCCTCTGCCAGCGCCACCTATGCGCAACGGATCGCCTTCGTCTCCGAGATCGCCGGCCGCCTGCACACCTACGGCACCACCGCGCAACGCCTGGAGGCGGCGGTGGTGGCGTTGTCGCAGCAGTTGGACCTGGATTGCGAACCCTGGTCCAACCCGACCGGGCTGATCCTCAGCTTCAGCGATCCGACCAAGGCGATCGGCTCCAGCGACATCACCCGCGTGGTGCGGCTGGCGCCGGGCGACAACGATCTGCACAAGCTCAGCGTCGCCGACAGCATCGCCGACGACGTCGCCAGCGGACGCATGAGCGTGGCCCAGGGCCATACCGCGCTGCGCCAGCTGGACCGCCCGCCGGGGCGGCGCTGGAAGGCGATGCAGGTGCTCGGCTTCGGCCTGGCCGCGCTCGGCGTGGCCGGGCTGTGGCGGCTGCCGTGGCTGGACATCTCCACCGCCACCGCGATCGGCCTGCTGATCGGCGCGCTGACCCAGCTCACCGACAAGCGCCCGGCGGCCAAGGAGGCCAACGAGGCGCTGGCGGCGCTGCTGGCCGGCGTCGTCGCCGCGCTGGTGGCGACCTTCGTGGCGCCGCTGAACCTCAATTCGGTGATCATCGCCTCGCTGGTGGTGCTGCTGCCGGGGATGGCGCTGACCAATGCGGTCAACGAACTGACCAGCCAGCACTGGGTGTCCGGCACGGCGCGCTTCGCCGGCGCGGTCACCACCATCCTCAAGCTCACCGTGGGCGCGGTGATCGCGGTGACCCTGGCGCAGTTGCTCGGACTGGAGCCGCTGGTGCACGCGTCGCGGCCGCAGGCGGTGTGGGTGGAATGGGCGTCGCTGCTGGTCGCGGCGTACGCGTTCGCGCTGCTGTTCAAGGCCAACGGCCGCGACTATCCGTGGGTGATGGCCGCCTCGGTGGCCGGCTACGCGATCGCGCGCTTCGCCGGCGAGGCCTGGGGCAGCCCGGTCGGGATCTTCCTGTCGGCGATGTCGCTGACCGCGGCCGGCAATCTGTTCGGCCGGCTGGTGCAGCGTCCGGGCGCGCTGATCCGCCTGCCCGGCATCATCATGCTGGTGCCCGGCAGCGCCAGCCTGCGCGGACTGCTGACCCTGGTGCAGCAGCACGACGTGTCCGGCGGGCAGTCGGCGCTGCTGGCGGTGACCAATATCGTGATGGCGCTGGTCGCCGGCCTGCTGTTCGGCAATCTGCTGGTGCCGGCGCGGAAGAATCTCTAGTTCCTCGGCCGCTGCGGCAGGCATAAAAAACGCCGGCTCGCGCCGGCGTTTCTCGAATAAACGACCGATCCCCGACCCGTTGCCGGATCGGGTTGCCGATCAGTTTTTCGGGGCGGCGGACTTGCTGGCTTTCTTGGCGACCTTGGCGACTTTCTTGGTGGCCTTCTTCGCCGTCTTCTTGGCCGGCGCGGCGGACTTGGCCGGCGCTGCGATCAGGAAGTCGTCGACCTTCTTGCCCTTGGCCACCTGCTCGGCCAGCCAGCGCGGCTGCTTGCCGCGGCCGGTCCAGGTTTCGGCGGTATTGGCCGGATTGCGGTACTTCGGCGGCACCTTGCCCAGCTTGCGGCCCGGCTTCGGACCCGGCTTGCCGGCAGCCGGCTTGCGGCCGCGCTTGGCCGGAGCGGCGCCATCGAAGACTTCGTCGATGCTGTAACCGTGCGACTTGGCCAGGCGTGCCAGCTGCGTGCGGACCTTGGCGATGGGCGTGCGCTTGGCGACGATGGTCTGTTGCTTCTTGGCCGTCTTGATGAGAGCGCCCAACTGCTTGGCCGACAGGCCACTGAGATCGATGGTCATTTGTACTCCGGAAAATGGGTGATGGGCATACAGCCATTCCCTGGCTAGAGCGGAATCATAATATCGCTTTATCGGATTGACAAATATTCCGGGTATTTCGATAGGCACGCCGATCGCTGGATCGGTGTGGGTGTCACTTATACGCACCGAATTCCGATTGTCAAATCAACGCGGGGTAACGCGGCTGATTCGATCGGCATATTGACCCGGCAAATGTCGAGGCCGCGTCGTGACGAATCGCGGCGCAAAAAAAAGGCCGGGATATATTCCCGGCCTTTCCGATTAACCCTGCAGGCGCGCCAGCAATCCGGCGCGGTCCAGGTTCTCGGCGTCGCCGCCGCTGCGCGCGCGATATTCGAAGGTGCCGGCGGCCAGCCCGCGCTCGGAGACCACCACGCGGTGCGGGATGCCGATCAGTTCGATATCGGCGAACATCGCGCCGGCGCGCAGGCCGCGATCGTCGAGCGCGGCGTCCAGGCCGGCCTGCTGCAGTTCGGCCAGCAGCGCCTCGCCGGCCGCGTCGATCGCCGGATCGCGCTTGGGATTGATCACGCACACCGCCACCGACCACGGCGCCATCGGCTGCGGCCAGCGGATGCCGGCCTCGTCGTGGTTCTGCTCGATCGCCGCGGCGACGATGCGCGAAATGCCGATGCCGTAGCAGCCCATCGCCATCGCCACGGTCTTGCCGTTCTCGTCCAGCACGGTGGCGTCCAGCGCCTGCGCATACTGGCGGCCGAGCTGGAACACATGGCCGACTTCGATGCCGCGCGCCAGGCGGATCTCGCCGCCGTCGTGCGCGCGCTCGCCTTCGACCACGTTGCGCAGGTCGGCCACGGTGTCCGGCTCGGGCAGGTCGCGGCCCCAGTTGACCCCGGCCAGATGGAAGCCGGTCTCGTTGGCGCCGACCACGAAATCGGCCATCGCCGCCACGTCGCGGTCGGCGACCACGCGGATCGGCTGGCTGGGGTTCAGCGGTCCGAGGAAGCCCGGTTCGCTGCCGAGGTGGGCGCGGATCTCGGCCTCGTTGGCCATGCGGTAGCCGGCCAGGCCGGCGACCTTGCCCAGCTTGATCTCGTTCACCGCGTGATCGCCGCGCACCAGCGCCAGCACGAACGCGTCGCCGGCCATCACCGCGACCGACTTGACCGTACGCTGTAGCGCGACGCCGAGCAATTGCGCCACGGCCTCGCAGGTCTTCTGGGTGGGCGTGGCGACCTTGCGCAGTTCCTCCTGCGCCGCCGCGCGCGGCGCCGGATCGGCGGCGACCGCGGTCTCGACATTGGCGGCGTAGTCCGAACCGGTGGAGAACGCCAGCGAGTCCTCGCCGGACTCGGCCAGCACGTGGAACTCCTGCGAGGCGTCGCCGCCGATGTCGCCGGAATCGGCCTGCACCGCGCGGAACTGCAGGCCCAGGCGGGTGAAGATGCGGCTGTAGGCGGCCTTCATGTTCTCGTATTCGCGGGCCAGGTCCTCGTCGCTGACGTGGAACGAATAGGCGTCCTTCATCAGGAACTCGCGCGCGCGCATCACCCCGAAGCGCGGCCGGATCTCGTCGCGGAACTTGGTCTGGATCTGGTAGAAATTGACCGGCAGCTGCTTGTAGCTGCTCAGTTCCTGGCGCGCGAAATCGGCAGCGGCCTCCTCGGCGGTGGGGCTGTAGCAGTATTCCTGCTCCTTGCGGTCCTTCATCCGCAGCATCAGGCCGCCGAACTTCTTCCAGCGCCCGGTGGCTTCCCACAGTTCGCGCGGCTGGATGGTCGGGAACAACACTTCCACCGCGCCGGCGCGGTTCATTTCCTCGCGCACCACCGCTTCCACCTTGCGCAGCACGCGCAGACCCAGCGGCGACCAGGTGTACAGGCCGGAGGCGAGCTTGCGGATCATGCCGGCGCGCAGCATCAGCCGGTGGCTGACCAGCTCGGCGTCGGCCGGAGTTTCCTTGGTGGTGTGCAGGTGGAACTGGGAAAGGCGCATCGAGGGGCTTCGCTAACGACGGGCGCCCATTTTGCCAGTCATTGCCGGCGCTGCGGGGATGTGCGGCGGCCAGCGCCGCGTCCGTGCCGCCGCGCCGCGCTCACTCCGCGGCGGCGGGGGGCGCGCAATAGGCCTTGATCGCGGCCTCGGCCAGGCCCTTCTGCGCATCGCGCTGGGCGTCGTCCAGCTCCGCATCGGGCTTGCCGTCGCCGTCGCGGTCGGTCATCACCTTGCCCGGCTTGCCCAGGATCTCCAGGTTCTTGCGCGCGCTCAGGCAGTTGGCGTTCTCGGCCGGGGCGACGGCTTCGGTGGCCTCGACCGGGGCGTCGCCGTGGCGGTCGACCCGCCGCGCCTGGTACTTGCCGCCGGGCGGAGGGCTCTGCGAATAGTGGGTGACGCCCTGCGCATCCTTCCATTGGTACAGGGTGGCGGCGCCGGCCACGCCGCTGGCGGCGAGCAGGGACAGGCAGCAAAGCCGGGTCAGGGCGCGCATCACGTTCTCCGGGGGCACGAGGGCGAGGGCCGATTGCAGCACCCGCCGTCGGGCCTGGCAAGTCGATTAAACTGCCCGGCATGGACCCATCCCGACCGCCTCCCCGTTCGCGCACCATCTATCTGCTGCCGAACCTGTTCACCACCGCCGGCCTGTTCTCCGGTTTCTACGCCATCATCGCCGCCGCCAACGGCCAGTTCGTGCACGCCAGCGTGGCGGTGTTCGTCGCCGCGGTGATGGACGGGCTGGACGGGCGGGTGGCGCGGCTGACCGGCACCAGCAGCGAATTCGGCGTGCAGTACGACTCGCTGGCCGACCTGGTCAGCTTCGGCATGGCCCCGGCGCTGGTGATGTACCACTGGTCGCTGTCGGCGCTGAAGTTCGACGGCAGCGTGATGGGCCGGGTCGGCTGGTCGGTGGCGTTCCTGTACGCGGCCTGCGCCGCGCTGCGCCTGGCGCGCTTCAATACCCAGGTCGGCACCGTCGACAAGCGCTGGTTCGTGGGCCTGGCCAGTCCGGCCGCGGCGGGGCTGATGATGGCCTTCGTGTGGGCGTTCGCCGACGGCAACCTGGGCTGGGACGGCGAGCAGCTGCGCTACGTGGCGCTGGGCGTGACCGTGGTCGCGGCGCTGCTGATGGTCAGCCGCATCCGTTTCTGGAGCTTCAAGGGCGGCGCCGCCAAAGGCCCGCGTGCCGACCGGGTGCCGTTCCTGATGCTGGTGCTGGCGCCGGTGGTGATCGCGGTGCTGGTCATCGACCTGTCGCGCGCGCTGCTGGCGATCGGCGTGCTGTACGCCCTGTCCGGTCCCTGCTACTGGCTGTGGCGGCGCTGGCGCAAGCTGCCGGACGCGACGTGAGCGAAGCGATGGCCAACGCCGCGCCGCTGTGGTCGGCCGAGCAGCACGGCTGGCTGCAGGCATTGGGCCATACGCTCTATGTCGGGGCCGACGCCGACGTCGGCGCGGTGGTCGCGCAGCCGGCGCCGGCCGAGGAGCGCGCTGACCCTGCCGCCGACGTGGCTGCGCCGGCCAGGGCGTCCGCGCACGCGACACCGGCTCACGCGCCGCGCGCCGCAGCGCCCGCGCCTGCGGAGCCGTCGCCGCGCGGGCGGGCGCCGGCCGCGCCCGCGGACTATCCGGAGCCGCAACGCGCGGCGCCTGCGCCGGCTGCGCGTCGCGCCGGCCTGCGTCTGCCCGATCGGCTGCAGATCGCGTTGTTGCGCGCCTCCGGGCGCAATCCGAACGATCCGGCCACGCAGACGTTGATGGCGACCTGGCCGCTGGCCGAACTGCGCGGCAATGCCGCCGCCAAGCGCGCGCTGTGGCCGCAGCTGCGCGCGCTGCGCAAGCAGGCGCCGCGATGAGCGCGCTGGGCACGGCGTCCTCGCCGGCGGCGGCCACGCTGCGCACGTTGCGCGAGACCGACCTCGACACGGTGATGGAGATCGAGCGCCGCGCCTATCCGTTCCCGTGGACGCGCGGCATCTTCCGCGACTGCCTGCAGGCCGGTTATCCGGGCTGGGTGCTGCTGGAGCAGGGCCAGATCGTCGGCTACGGCGTGATCAGCGTCGCCGCCGACGAGGCGCACATCCTCAACGTCTGCATCGCGCCGGAGCGGCAATCGCGCGGCTACGGCCGCCTGCTGCTGCGCGCGCTGATCAAGTACGGCGCCGACCTGGGCGCGCGCCGCGTGTTCCTGGAAGTGCGCCCGTCCAATCCCAGCGCGATCGCGCTGTACCACAGCGAAGGTTTCAACGAGATCGGCCGCCGCCCGCGCTACTACCCGGCGGCGAACGGCCGCGAGGATGCGCTGGTGATGGCGATCGAGCTGTTCTTCGAAGGCATGTCGTAACCCGCGACGGCCTGCTGCCGCCGCCGCTCTGCGGCCGGTACGCGCCGTTTCACTTGCGACGATTGGAGCATTTCGGCCTTGGCCGTTTTACGGCCGGCGCAATGCGGTGGGAGCGACGCCGGGTGATCCAGGGCCATCGGTCGCGATGGACGTGATCGGTGTTGCCGGCCGCGCCCGATAGACCCGGTGCCGCCCGCCGTCGCTCTGCCGATGCCTGCCGACGATGCCGCCTGCGGCACGGTTTTTTTCAGCACGTTCGGAATGCATCGCGCATTCGCGCAATGTCGCGACATGTCGTCGGGACAGCGTTGTTGTCCCGCAGCGGGAGCGGATGCGGAAGCGGCATCGCCAGTGGGTTTTGTTAGATGCCTTCCCCATATCGCAGCGTTGGATCCGCACGCGCCGCATTTGTCTCTTCCCAAGCCGAACGCGCTCCCTACAGTGCGCGCCTCTTCGGCGCTGCCTGATTCGATGGCATGAGGCGCAGTTGTCCGAAGGGACAGCGAATGCGCGCGCGTCGCTTGCGTTTTCCGCGCTGCGGAACCGCGCCACGCGTGCGACGACTCCACCCATGCTTACGAGGTTCCAGGATGAAGACACAGTCACTCATCGCATCCCCGCGCACGCTCACCCACGCGATTGCGCTTGCAGTCTGTCTGGCGGGCGCGACCGGCAGCGCCTACGCCGATGCCAGCCTGGAGGTCGCCAGCACCGGGTGGGCGACGCAGAACGGCGGCACCAAGGGCGGCTCCAAGGCCGCGGCGGCCAACGTCTACAGCGTCAGCACCGCCGCGCAGCTGAAGACCGCGCTGAAGGCCAGCGTCGGCAGCAACGGCCGCATCATCAAGATCAGCGGC
>Ga0105243_10002794_pt1 | contig 14498 bp, 10 predicted proteins | sample KBSM34metaG_FD_81525 | JGI IMG/M metagenome (GOLD analysis project Ga0105243, IMG submission 81525) | Miscanthus rhizosphere microbial communities from Kellogg Biological Station, Michigan, USA - KBS M3-4 metaG | ecosystem: Host-associated > Plants > Roots > Rhizosphere > Soil | place...
AGCCCAAGTCGATGCTGCAGCGCATCTTCAACTGAGCACTGCGCACACCACAGCAAGCGCACAGCACGTACACGGCTGACGCGGCCCGCGCCTCGCAAGCCGCAGCGGCCCGGCCATGGGGCATGCCGCCCCCTGGCCGAGCCACCTTCATTTTTTGCAGACCGCCGCTTGCAGTGCGGCGGCTGCCTGACGGAACCCCACCATGTCCAAGAAAGTCTTTATCAAAACCTTCGGCTGCCAGATGAACGAGTACGACTCGGACAAGATGGCCGATGTGCTGGGCGCAGCCCAGGGCTACGAATCCACCGACGATCCCGAGCAGGCCGATCTGATCCTGTTCAACACCTGCTCGGTGCGCGAGAAGGCGCAGGAGAAGGTGTTCAGCGACCTGGGCCGCTACAAGCACCTGAAGGAACGCGGCGTGCTGATCGGCGTGGGCGGCTGCGTGGCCAGCCAGGAGGGCGAGGAAATCATCAAGCGCGCGCCCTATGTGGACGTGGTCTTCGGCCCGCAGACCCTGCACCGCCTGCCCGAGCTGCTCAATGCACGCGCTGCCAAGCACAAGCCCCAGGTCGATATCAGCTTTCCCGAGATCGAGAAATTCGACCACCTGCCGCCCGCGCGCGTGGAAGGCTCCTCGGCCTTCGTCTCCATCATGGAAGGCTGCTCCAAGTACTGCAGCTACTGCGTCGTGCCCTATACGCGCGGCGAGGAAGTCAGCCGCCCGTTCGAGGACGTGCTGATCGAGGTTGCCGGCCTGGCCGACCAGGGCGTGAAGGAAGTCACGCTGCTGGGCCAGAACGTCAACGCCTACCTGGGCAAGATGGGTGACACGGCCGAGATCGCCGACTTTGCCCTGCTGCTGGAGTACGTGTCCGAGATCCCCGGCATCGAGCGCATCCGCTACACCACCAGCCACCCCAACGAGTTCACGCCGCGCCTGATCGAGGCCTACGCTCGGCTGCCCAAGCTGGTCAGCCACCTGCACCTGCCCGTGCAGCACGGCAGCGACAAGATCCTCATGGCCATGAAGCGTGGCTACACGGCCATGGAATACAAGAGCACCATCCGCAAGCTGCGCGCCATCCGGCCCGAAATGGCCATGAGCAGCGACTTCATCGTGGGCTTCCCCGGCGAGACGGAGGAAGACTTCCAGAAGATGATGAAACTCATCCACGACGTGCGCTTCGACAACAGCTTCAGCTTCATCTTCAGCCCCCGCCCCGGCACGCCGGCCGCCAACCTGCACGACGACACGCCGCACGAGGTCAAGCTGCGCCGCCTGCAGGAGCTGCAGGCCGTGATCAACAACAACATCAAGGACATCAGCGACGAGCGCGTGGGCACGGTGCAGCGCCTGCTGGTGGAAGGCCTGTCCAAGCGCGATGGCAGCGAACTCATGGGCCGCACCGAGTGCAACCGCGTGGTGAACTTCCCGGGCAACGAACGCCTGATCGGCCAGATGATCGATGTGAAGATCACCGAGGCCCGCACCTTCACACTGCGCGGCGAAGTCGTGGTGCGCCACTGATCCCAACCCGATCCCGGCGGCCCCGGCGGCCCAGCGTCTCCTGCGTAACCAAAGCCCGGCAATGCCGGGCTTTTTTGCATGTAACAGGACGTGAAAACAGCCCGACCACTCTGGCATGGTGCCGGCTGGCCCGCTAGCATCGCGGGGTCGCCGCCCTGAGGTCCGTCGGCCTGCATGGCTTTTCCAGCTTCGCTTGCTTGCTATCGATTCCATGAACACCTCCCAGCCCGCCACCGCCCAGGCCGTCCTTGAGGGCGAAGCCCTGCATGCCTTCATGGACCAGGCGCACGACCTGCTGCAGCAGGAGGATGACGCCAGCCCCATCGCGCCGGCCGAACGCCAGGCGGCCGTCATGGAGCTGCTCTCGCAGCAGCGTTTCGCCCCGGCCACGGTGGGCGAGCTGGAGCGCCTGCACGATCTCTGGCTGGACCTGGAACGGCCCGAAACCGCCAACGCACTGCTGCGCGAACACCGCGCCGCCACGCTGCAGCCCTTGCAGGGCGACAACCACCTGCTGGCCACTGCCAGCCTGGCGCTCAGCGACATCCAGAGCCGGCTGCGCTTTGACCGTGAAGGCGGCGTGGCCCTGCTCGCGCCCGCTGCCGATCTCATGGGCCGGCTGCCGCACACCGGCGAGCCCTACCGCTACTGGAACGGCTGGCACTACCTGGCCCGCGAAGCCCAGGCCTGGGAGCTGGCCGAGCAAGGCGTGGACCTGCAGCGCAGCCACGAACGCAGCGACCCGGATGGCGAGGCTTCCCCCGCGCGCCGCGACGCGCGTGCCTGCCTGCGCAAGGCCGAGCTGGCCCATCTGCGCGGCGATGTGCCCGCCACCGTGCGCCAGGTGCAGGCCGCCACGGCGCTGCTGACCCAGGCCGATGCAGAGCAGAACGTGGACTTCGACGACTGGCTGCACCTCGCGCGCGAGGTCCTGCCGCTGGCCCCGCAAAGCGTTCCGGCCGTGCTCATGGCGGCGGAGCAGCATCTGGCCCGCACCGAAAGCCCCGTCGCATCGCAGGCGGTGCGCACGCACCGCAAGGTCCATGCGGCCCGGCTGCAGGCCATGGCCTGCCATGCCATGGGCCAGCCCGAGGCCGCGCTGCAGCTGGCCGCGCTGGGCCGCTTCGGCCTGGTGGATGACTCCGACGATGCCTTCAGCGGCCTGGTGCTGCAGTGGCTGGAAGAGGCGGGCCGCCTGGCCGATGCGGCGGACCTGGCGCTGGAAAGCGTGCTGCACAGCCGCCCCGGATCGGCCCGTCAGGGCTATGAACTGGCCTTGCGCAGAGTGGACAGCGACACCGCCCATGCACCGGCCTGGGCGCTGATCCTGGCCTGGGCGGGACTGGATTCCGACATGCAGGAGATCCTGGAAGACAGCCCGGCTGCTCCGCGCAGCGCCGACGACTACCTGGCCCTGGCGCGCACCCAGGCGCCCGGCCACCCTCTGCTGGACCTGATCGACGGCTGGAGCCTGGCCAAGGACCGCCAATGGGAGCAGGCCCTGCCTCTGCTGGAGCGCGGCGTGACCGACCAGCCCCGGCACGCCAACTCCGAGCTGCTGCCCATGCTCTGGGCCGCGCGCTTCGCCGTGCTGCCCGCCGCGCAGGCGCTGCAGCGCCCCTTTGCGCAGGGCCATGGCGCCCACTGGTGCTATGCAGCGGGCGTGACCCTGGACGACGAGGACGACCTGGCCGCCATCATGGGCGAAGGCCGGCAGGTGCCGAACGACGAGTTGCGCGAGCCGCTGGTGCAGCGTTACTACGAAGAGGGCCTGGCCCGCTTCGAGGCCTTCTGGGCCACCGGCCAGGGCCGGTACAAGGACGCACACCTGCACGTCTACTCCATGCTCTGCAACAACCTGGCCATCAAGTACCGATCGCAGCAGCGCTATGACGAGGCGGCGGCCCTGCACCACAAGGGCCTGTCCAGCAGCCCCTTTGCCGAACACCATGACGGCCTGCTGTGGTGCGCCATCCGCCGTGACGACCGCCCCGGCATCGTCACGGCGGCCGAGCAGCTGTGGCACTTCACCCAGGACTACGGCTACAGCCGCCACTGCCCCACGGACTACTTCCCCAGCGCAGCGCTGGCGCTCTACCAGCTGGGCCGCGCAGGCGAAATCGGCATCTGGCTGGAGCGCCTGGACCAGTGGTTCGAGGAACTGGACGAGGACGACCAGCGCGAACAGCGGCGCGACTACCTGGCCTCACTGATGTCCCTGCTCGACTTCTTCTCCGAAAACCATGGCGAACTGGTGCGCCCGCGCCTGGACGCCCTGCTGCCCGAAGTGCGCGCCCTGGGCGAGTGCTACACGCTGCGCCGCCTGGCCTGCGCCATGGAAAGCTGCGGCCCCATCGACCAGGCCGTGGCCCTGCACCGCGAGGCCATCGCCAAGCTCACGCCCGACGACGGCGAGGCCGAGCACAGGATGGCAAAGGACGGCCTCAAGCGCTGCCTCAAGCTGCGCTCGGACAGCAAGCCCTGGTGGAAGCTGTGGTGAACCCGGGCGCCGGTGCCAACGCCGCCAGTGCCTATCGGCCGCGCGACGTGGTCAATGCGCCAGCCATCAAGCAGCGCATCCGCGAGCGCAGCGCTGCACGCGGCGACAGCGAGGAGATCGCCGCCTGGCTGGCCAACCACTTCTACCGCCATGTGATCGGCAACCTCGACGCCGATCCGCCTGCCGTGCAGCCCGTGTCCACGCAGGCCGAGCTGCTGCGCCTGCACCGGCGTGCCGAGCCCGCCGCCTGGGCACTGGAGCGCCTGCGCGAACATGCGGCCCGCCAGCCGCTGTCACCGGACAGGCCCGCGGCTGACGGCAGCGCGCCGCTGTGGTGGGTGGAGCCCGACAGCGCACCCCTGCTGGCGCTGGAGAGCCGGCTGCTGGAGTTCCTGTCCACCCGGCGCGGCACCGCGCTGGAGGGCAAGCTGCAGCGCATCAACTGCCCGCAGGCGCTGGCGCGCTGGACGCTGGAGCACCTGGCCTTCGCCCGGAGAAGCGACAGCGGCTGGGCCGAGCACCGGCCCGGCGCCGTGCGCCCGCTGCTGCGTGGCCAGCTGGGTGTCTTCGTCGAATTCGATGCCCAAAGCCCGGACCTGCGCGCCGAAATGGCCTATGAAAGCCAGATGATGCGCCACTGCCTGGGCCAGTTCAGCGAGCGCGGCGCACTGCGCGGCGGCTATGGCGAGCACTACGCCGAAGCCTGCGAGCAGGGCCGGCTGCGGCTGTTCAGCTACCGCACGGGCACGGCCCAGCCGCGCATCACCGTCAGCGCCCAGGTGCGGGACGACGGGCGGCTGCGCATCGACCAGATCAAGGGCAAGCAGAACCGCCCGCCGATTGCGCGCTACCTGGCCGATGTGCTGGCCCTGCTCAATCACCTCGATACCGATGGCGAGGCGCCAGCGGACGCCCTGGCCATGGGCATCGTGCGCCGACCGGCACAGCTGCTGGCCACGGGCAGCGCGGCTGCCTGGTGCGCGGCCAGCGAGCTGCACACCGAGGCCGAGCAGCTGTGGCTGCTGCAGTCCCACCCGGCGCTGCTGGAGCAGCTGGACATCCGGTCGCCCCTGATGCAATGGCTGGTCGCGGCACGCCGCGACACCGTGCCCGTGCCCGCCTTCGAGCGCATGCCGCGCAGCCCGGCCCTGCAGCAGTCGCTGGAGCTGGCGCGCCGCCGGGCGGGATCGCCCGGATCGCCGGGAACGCCGGGAACGCCGGGCAGGACAGGAAATCCGCGATGAACGCCTTCACCCTTGTTGTGCTGTCTGCATTGGTCTGGTGGGCAGTGCGCGCCGGCCTGCGGCGCATGCGTGCGTCGCGCCAACGCGGTGACTTCAGCAGCTACCGCAGCGGTGACGCGGCACTGGACTGGGCCCTGGCCCTGGCCCATCCCATGGCCTTTCACGCCATTCAGGGCGGCTTTGCGGACCGGCAGCTCAACGGCGCCGACTCCGCACTGACCACCCAGTTGCGCCCCATGGTGCTGCACCACCTGGGCCTGCGCACCGACCTGGACGATGCCCAGATCGCACGCCAGTTGCCCGACGGCCTGCGCCAGCGCTGGTTCACGCTGGACCTGCAGCGCCTGCAGGCCGGTGACGATCCCCATGCCGCCATGGCCTTTGCCTGCGCGCGCGTGGCCTTCCATGTGCGCTGCGCCTGGCTGCTGGGCTGGGTGGACGAGGCCCTGCACCAGCAGATCCTGCACCTGAACGCATGCCGCGCGCGGGACTGCTTTGACAGCTGGCAGGCCTTCGGCCAGGCCTACGCACGCGGCCGCAGCCAGTGGCTGGCCCGTGGCCGCGCCGACGTGCTGGGGCGCAGCGTGACGCCCGAGCAAGTGCAGCAGTGGGTGGCCGATCCGCGCCATCCCTGGCATGCGATGCCCTGGCAGCAGCAGGCCGTCCGGTGACTGCCGCCAGGCGGGTGCGCCGCCTGCCCTGCCCGGTGCTCAGCCTTCGCCATGCACCTTGGCGAAGGTGAGGATCACCTCCCGCACCACCTGGCGCTGAGGCGCGGGCAGCTTCAGAAAGGCGTCGAAGGTTTCGCGTTCGAGATAGCCCACGCCCGGCTCCTGGCATTCGAGCGGCGACGGCAGGGACGGCGGGGACCGGTGGGCCGACTCGCCATAGCGCAACACATCGGGCTCGACCTCGAGCAAACCCGCCAGCAGCACCAGCTTGTCCTGCTCGGGAACGGCCTCGCCGTTCAGCCAGCGCGAGACCGCCTGGAAGGAGATCGGCCGACCCCAGTAACTGGAATTGAACAGCTTCAGAAGCACGCTGGGCCGGGGCTCCAGTCCCGCAGCCTCGATGGCCTGGCGCAGGCGCAGTGCGAATTCGAGCTTGTTACGCATTCCGACACCCTGGATTTCCCTGGAATCTTGATTGAATCATCAGCCCGTCGCCCGGCCAGCGTTCAGGCGAAGATGCTGCGCGCCTCGGTAAAGCGCTTGGCGAAATAGGTGTTGTCCATGCGCACGCGCTGCACCGTGCCGCCGCTGGACGGTGCATGCACGAACTGGCCGTTGCCCACGAAGATGCCCATGTGCGAATAGCGCGCGCCCAGGGTATTGAAGAACACGAAGTCGCCGCGCTGCAGGCTGCGGCTGCCCACGGGATTGCTGAACTGCGCCCACTGCGCCGTGGTGCGCGGCAGGCGGTTTTCGGTGATGCCGCCCACGGCCCACTGGATCAGGCCGCTGCAGTCGAAACCGCCTTCGGGCGAATTGCCGCCATAGGTATAGGGCGTGTTGACCACAAGCATGGTGCGCGCCAGCAGCGCCTCGCGCAATTCGCCGTCCAGATTGAGCGCCTGCGGCGAAGGCACCGGCGCCGGGCCCGCGCCCTTGCGCGGAGCGGACGAGCAGCCAGCCAGCAGCACGGCGGCCGCCAGCAGACCCCAGTCACGGCGCGAGAACCGCGCCCCGGTCACCGGAGACACCGCAAGGGAAGTCGAAACACCAGCCTTCATGGCGCTGCATGTTCTCACAAAGCCCTCGCGGCCAAAAGAAAAGCCGCAGGCTGCGCTGCGGCTTGGCGGCAAAGAGCGCGCGGCCGGGCGGCTCAGGCAGTGCCCATCAGAACGGGAGCTTGGGCATGCCGCCGCCACCGCCCATCATTCCCTTCATGGCCTTCATGCCGCCCATGCGCTTCATCATCTTCATGAGGCCGCCGCCCTTCATCTTCTTCATCATCTCCTGCATCTGCTCGAACTCCTTGAGCAGGCGGTTGACTTCCTGGACCTGCACGCCCGCGCCGTCGGCAATGCGCTTCTTGCGCGTGGCCTTGATGATCTCGGGCTTCTTGCGCTCCTTGGCGGTCATCGAGCAGATGATGCCTTCCTTGCGGCGGATCTCGCGCTCGGCCTTGTCCATGTCCACCTGGCCGGCCTTGGCCGTGAGCTGGGCCGGCAGCTTGTCCATGAGGTTGGACAGGCCGCCCATCTGCTTCATCTGCTGGATCTGGGCCAGGAAGTCGTTGAGGTCGAAGCCGTCACCGCTCTTGACCTTCTCGGCCAGCTTCTGCGCGGCCTCCATGTCCACGCCCTTGGTGACCTGCTCGACCAGGGCCACGATGTCGCCCATGCCCAGCACGCGCTGCGCGTGGCGGTCGGCGTCGAACACCTCCAGGCCGTCGATCTTCTCGGACACGCCGGCGAACTTGATGGGGGCGCCCGTGATCTGCCGCACCGACAGCGCCGCGCCACCGCGCGAGTCGCCGTCGAGCTTGGTCAGCACGATGCCGGTCAGGGGCAGCGCTTCCTTGAAGGCCTTGGCCGTGTTGATCGCATCCTGACCCTGCATGGCATCGACGACGAACAGGGTCTCGACCGGCTTGAGCGTGGCGTGCAGATCCTTGATCTCGGCCATCAGCAGCTCGTCGATGGCCAGGCGGCCGGCCGTATCGACCAGCAGCACGTCAAAGAAGTGGCGCTTGGCGTAGTCCAGCGCGGCCACGGCGATGTCGTGGGGTTTCTGGTCGGGCGTGGAGGGGAACCACTCGGCACCGGCCTGGGCGGTCACGGTCTTGAGCTGCTCGATGGCGGCGGGGCGGTACACGTCGCCCGACACGGTGAGCACCTTCTTCTTGCGCCGCTCGATCAGGTGCTTGGCCAGCTTGGCCGTGGTCGTGGTCTTGCCGGCGCCCTGCAGGCCCGCCATCAGGATGACGGCCGGCGGCTGGGCGTTGAGATTGATGTCGGCCACGCCCTCGCCCATGGTGGCGGCGAGTTCCTTGTTGACGATGGACACCAGCAGCTGGCCCGGCTGCAGCGAGCCCAGCACCTCCTGGCCCAGCGCCTTTTCCTTGACGCGCGCAACGAAGTCGCGCACCACGGGCAGGGCCACGTCGGCCTCGAGCAGGGCCATGCGCACTTCGCGCAGCATGTCCTGCACGTTGGATTCGGTGATGCGGGCCTGGCCGCGCATCTCCTTGACGAGTCGCGAAAGTTTGTCGGTCAGAGCGGAGGCCATAAGCGGGGAGGAACTGGAGTCGTCGGAAAGGAAAAGGTGTGCTGCAGCGAGCCAGCCGGGGCCAGGTGGCCAAGTGGGACCGGGTCGCGGCACGGACCCTGCAGATCCCGATGATTCTACCCGCTGCCCCTGCCGGGGTAAGTACCGGCCTTCCGTGCCCCACGGCAGGCACCGGCCAGCAGTAACATGCGCAATGCTTTCATAGTTTATGGCTATCACATTCCGCAATGCTGGCTTGCTACCGCCTGGGAGTCTTCATGCCTGATACGCCGTATCGCCAGTTTCTGGACCGTGTGCCCGACGGGTTTCTTCTGTTTGACGAGCAGGGCGGCCTGCTCGATGCCAATGCCCAGGCCTGCGCCAGCCTGGGCCATCACAAGGCCGCCATGCTGGCGCTGGGCATCATGGACCTATGGCTGGACCTGGATGGACGGCCGCGTGACTTCTGGCGGGACATGGTCGTGGACAGCCAGGCCCGTCTGCGAGGCTGGCTGACCCGCCGCGATGGCAGCAGCTTGCCCGCCGAGATCCATGTCCATTGCCTGTCACTGTCGGGCAGGCGGCTTTTCTTCACTACCTGGCACGACCTCGGCGAGCGCACCGGCCAGGACGAGCCGATCGGCCAGCCCAATGCGCAGCGCCTGCTGGAGACCGTGATGCGCGAGACACCCGACCTGGTCTTCGCCAAGGACCGGCAGGGCCGCTACACCTTCGCCAACCCCGCCACGGCGCGCTTTGCCGGGCGCGCTCCCGAAGACATCGTGGGCAAGACCGACCAGGAGCTTTTCTCCGACAGCAGCTTCACCGACGGCGACCGCCGGGTGCTGGACAGCGATGCGCCCGTGGTGATGGACGATCATCTGCTGGTCGACGGGCAGCGCCGCATCTTCCAGTCCACCAAGATTCCCTATCGCGATGCCGAGGGCCGGACCGTGGGCGTGCTGGGCATTGCGCGCGACATCACCCTCATGCGCCAGACCGAGTCCCAGCTGCAAAAAAGCTACGACGTGCTGCGCCAGGCCGAACAGCTGGCGCGCCTGGGCAGCTGGACATGGGAACTGGACACCGGGCACTTTCAGGCCTCGGAGATGATGTATGTGATGAACGGCCTGGACCCCCAGGGTCCGCCACTGACGCGCCATGCCCTGCGCGCCATGCTCGGGCCGCAGGATCTTGCCCGGCTCACCGCTGCCGTGGATCTGTGCATCAGCACCGGCCAGTCCTACAGCATCGATGTGGTCCAGCGCTGCCCGGACGGCCGGCAGTTCGCTGCCCGCCTCATGGGCCGGGCCCTGCGCGACGAGCAAGGCCGCATCGTCGCGCTCAGCGGCACGCTGCAGGACCTGTCCGAACGCGAGGACGCACGCATGCGCCTCGAAGCCCTGGCCGACAACCTGCCCAGCGGCGCCATCTACCGCCTGGAAGGCGGCTTGACGCAACTGCGGCTCAGCTACATCAGCGCCGGCATAGAGAACCTGATCGGCGTGCCGGCCCACGCCATCATGGCCGATCGGCAGGTCTACCTGAATGCCATCCATCCCGAGGACCTGCCGCTCTACCAGGGGATGATGCAACGCTCGATCGATACGCTGCGGGTCTTCGATTGCCGCTTTCGCGTGATCAGGCCCGACGGAGAGATCCGCTGGCTGCGCTGCCGCTCGGCCCCCCGGCGCTGTCAGGAGGGCATGGTCTGGGACGGCATCATGCTGGACATCACCCGCGAACGCGAGGCCGAGCAGGCGCTGCATCAGGCCAAGGAAGCCGCCGAAGCGGCCGAACGCGCCAAATCGGATTTCCTGGCCATCATGAGCCACGAAATCCGCACACCCATGAATACCGTCATCGGCATGACGCGCCTGGTGCAGCAGACCGCGCTGACATCGCGCCAGCGCGGCTACCTGGAGAAGGTGGAGCGCTCGGCCAGCGCCCTGCTGGCCGTGATCAACGACATCCTCGATTTCTCCAAGATAGAGGCGGGCATGCTGGCGCTGGAGGAAGTGGACTTCGCCCTTGACGATGTGCTGGAGACCGTGACGGCCTCCACGGCGCTGCGCGCAGAGGAAAAGGGGTTGGAAGTGGTCTATGCGCTGGACCCGCAGCTGCCGCCCCGTTTGCGCGGCGACCCAATGCGCCTGGGCCAGGTGCTGACCAACCTGGTCGGCAACGCCATCAAGTTCACCGAGCATGGCGAGGTGGTGATCTCCCTGCATCTGGAGCCGCCGCCGGTGGACGCGCCTGCGGATGCCGATGCGGACACCACGGCAGCGCCCCTGCACCACCTGTGCGTGAGCGTGCGCGACACCGGCATAGGCCTGGATGCATCGCGGGCCGAGCGGCTGTTCCAGCCCTTCACCCAGGCCGACATCCAGACCACGCGCAGCCACGGCGGCACCGGCCTGGGCCTGGCCATCTGCCACAGGCTGGTGCAGCTCATGGGCGGCGAGATCGGTGTGTGCAGCCAGCCCGGCCAGGGCAGCGACTTCCGCTTCACGGCCAAGGTCCGGCTTGCCACGGATGCGCTGCCGGACGGCCACGACAACCTGGGCAGCACCGGCGTTCTCATCGTCGATGACAACGCCAGCGCGCGCGAGGCGCTGGCCGCCATGGTGCGCAGACTGGGCATGCGCTGCGATACGGCGGCGGACGGCATGCAGGCGCTGCGCATGCTTCAAGAGGCCGCACGCCAGGAATCCCCCTATGGCCTGGCCCTGCTGGACTGGCGCATGCCCGGCATGGACGGACTGGAGCTGGCACGCCGCATGCGCGAGCGACAGGACCTGGCCAAGACCCCGGCTGCGCTCATGGTCACGGCCTTCGGGCGCGACGAAGTGCAGCTGCATGCTGCGCAGTTTGGCCTGCGGGGCCTGCTGATCAAGCCCCTGACCGCATCGGCACTGAGGTCCTGCATCCGGGAGGCGCTGCGGGACCCCGAATCGACCCAGCCTGAAGACCCGGCGGCCGGCCCGTCGCCACAGCAGCGCTACCCGGGCCTGCCTGGGCGCAGGGTGCTGGTGGTGGATGACAACGTGCTCAACCGCGAGGTGGCCACCGAACTGCTGGAGCAAGCCGGCATATCGGTACAGACTGCGCAAGACGGTCTGCAGGCGCTGCAGCTGCTCGACAGCCAGCCTTTCGATGCCGTGCTCATGGACGTGCACATGCCCGGCATGGACGGCCTCAGTGCCACGCGTGCCCTGCGCACGCGCAGCGCGCTGCGGCATCTTCCGGTGATCGCGCTGACTGCACAGGCCTATGTCGAGGAGCGCGCCCGGATCGAGGCCGCAGGCATGAATGCCCATCTGACCAAACCCGTTGACGATGTGCTGCTGTACGAGACGCTGCAGCGCTGCCTGCGCGCAGCCCCCCCGACAACGGCAGCGCCTGCGCCGGCCCCGCCCTCCCGGCCCACGCCGCCAACCCCTGCCCCGGCCTGGGATCCTGTGCAGCTGCGGCAACGCCTTGCCAGCCAATCGCCGCGCATGCAGCATGCGATCGAAGGCTTTGCCCAGGACTTTGCCGATGCGCCGCAACAGCTGCGCCGCGCCGCGCGCAGCGGCAACTGGGCAACCGTGGCGTCGTTGGCGCATACCTTCAAGGGCAGCCTGGGCTACCTGGGCGCGAACCTGCTGGAGCAATGGTCAGCCATGGCCGAGACCGGCGCGCATGCCTGCCTGTCAGGCGACGGCAATGGCGGGAATGCCCGGCCCAGCGGTGATCTGCCATCCCTGGTCCAGGCGCTGGCCGATGGACTGCAGGGCCTGCTGGCGGAAATCGCCGTGCGGTCCAGGCAGGCGGTCTTGCCCCCCCTGGCCACGGTGTCCAGCGCTGCGCCGCCGCCCCAGCGGCAGCCGATGACCGCAGAGGAAGTCTCATCCACGCTGGCTCGGCTGCGGCTGCAGATTGCCGACAGCGACTATGCCGCCGTGGCCGAACTGGAACAGCTGCGGCCCCTGGTCAGCGGGCGCCATGCGTCCGTGCTGCAGCGCATCCAGCGCTGCACCGAGTCCCTGGAAACCGAGGCGGCGCTGCAGGCGCTCGATCAGCTGGCGCGGAGCATGGCCGCGAACCGGATGGCCCTACAGGGAGCTGCAGATGCTTGACGCCCTGACCGGGTCGGAGCTGCCCACGGTCCTCATCGTGGACGACGAGCGGCTGAACCGCAGCATGCTGGCCGAGCTGCTGAGCCCCCACTACCGAGTGCTGCTGGCCAAGGACGGCCCTGGCGCCCTGGTGGTCGCCCACCGCGAAGCCCACCGCCTGCAGCTGATCCTTCTGGACCTGGCCATGCCCGGCATGAACGGCTACGAGGTGCTGGGTGCGCTGCGCGCGCAGGAGCGCACCGCCCATATCGCCGTCATTTTCATCACCGGACAGAGCAATGCCGAGGCCGAGGAATACGGCCTGCGCCTGGGCGCGGCCGACTATGTCTCCAAGCCCATACGCCCCGCCGTGGTCGAGGTGCGCGTGCGCAACCAGATCCGGCTGGCCCTGCAGCGCCAGGCCCTGGAGCGCCTGGCCATGGTGGACGGGCTGACCGGCCTGGCCAACCGGCGCCACTTCGACGACGTGCTGGAGCGCGCCTACCGCCGCAGCCTGCGCACGGGCGAGCCCGTGGGCCTGGCTCTCATTGATATAGACCACTTCAAGCAATACAACGACTGCTATGGCCATGTGCAGGGGGACGAGGCGCTCAAGGCCGTGGCTGCCACGCTGCAGCGCCATGCGCGCCGGCCCTACGACCTGGCCGCGCGCTTTGGCGGCGAGGAATTCGCGCTCATCCTCCCCGGCGAAAGCGACGCCCCGGCCATGGCCGAGCATTTCCGCCAGGAAGTGCTGCGCCTGTCCATCGCCCACGCCGCCTCTCCCACGGCGCCGCAGCTCACCGTCAGCTGCGGCGTACTCACCGTGCGGCAGCCGTCTGCCGCGCCTTTGGAAACCTGGCTGCAGAAGGCGGACGGCCTGCTCTACCAGGCAAAGGCCCAGGGGCGCAATCGCATCGAGGCAGCCGTGGAGCCCTGAAAATGCGCGCCGAACCACGGCATGGCACCCGGATTCTGAGCCTGCACAACCGGCGGCGGGAAAGCCACAGCTATCATTGAACGATGCTCTCCGTCCCCCTGATTTCCGCCAACGTATCGCCCCTGGGCTGGATGCTGGCGCTTGCCGCAGCCGTGGCCTATGCCGTGCCAGCCGCCGGCGCCCGACGCATCAGCCAGGCCGGCGCCCGCATTGCCCTGCGCCTGGCCTGGGTGCTCCACGCCCTGGCCCTGGCCTGGGGCCTGCTCGGGGAGCAGCCTCACTTCGGCTTTGCACCGGCCCTGTCCATGACGGCCTGGCTGGTGCTCACCGTCTATGGCGTCGAGCAGCAGCTGTTCCCCAAGATGCGCGCGCAGCTGGCGCTGTCCGCGCTGGGCACGGCCGCCGTGCTCATGGCCGCGCTGTTTCCGGGAACGCCCCTGCATGTCAACGCCTCGCCCTGGCTGCCGCTGCACCTGGCACTGGGCATTGCCTCCTACGGACTGTTCGCGGCCGCCGTGGTCCACGCCTCGCTGATGACACGCGCCGAGCAGCACATGCGGCTGGGCGGCGGTGGCCATGACAGCGGCCTGCCGCTTCTCACACTGGAGCGCCTGACCTTCCGCTTCGTGTCCGCAGGCTTTGTGCTGCTCACGGCCACGCTGGCCGCAGGCTGGCTGTTCGGCGAACAGCTCTATGGCAAGGCCTGGGTCTGGAACCACAAGTCTGTGTTCTCGCTGCTGTCGTGGCTGACCTTTGCCGTGCTGCTGATCGGCCGTGCGCGCTTTGGCTGGCGTGGCCGCAGCGCCGTGCGCATGCTCTATGCAGGCGCCCTGCTGCTGCTGCTGGCCTATGCGGGATCGCGCTTCGTCATGGAAGTGCTGCTGGAGCGCACCACATGAAGTACCTGCTGGTCCTGATCGTCATCATCATTGCCGTCGGCGTCTGGCGCAGCCAGCGCCGTGCCGAGGCCC
>Ga0105243_10002795_pt1 | contig 14497 bp, 14 predicted proteins | sample KBSM34metaG_FD_81525 | JGI IMG/M metagenome (GOLD analysis project Ga0105243, IMG submission 81525) | Miscanthus rhizosphere microbial communities from Kellogg Biological Station, Michigan, USA - KBS M3-4 metaG | ecosystem: Host-associated > Plants > Roots > Rhizosphere > Soil | place...
GAGGGTGATCTGGAGGGCGGGGGCGAGCAGTCCCCGCTGCAGCTCGAGGTCGGTCTCGGGGTCGATGTGCTGGGCCACCGCGAGCGTGATGTGCGGGCGGTTCGAGACCTGCCGGACCGCGTCCTGACCGCGGATCCCGGTTCCGGAGACCTGGCGCCACTCCCGGCGCACCGCGGCGTCGAGGCGGTCGTCGAGCAACAACTCCACGGACTGCACCATGGTGAGCAATGATTGTCGGGTGAACCCGACGAGCGCAACGACATCGGAGCCGACCCGGCAAGCGACATCGGAGCCGGCCCGGCAGGCGACATCGGAGCCGACCCGCTTGGGCCTGCTGGTGGGAGACGGGATCGGCCACGAGATCGTGCCCGCGGCTCGGCGGATCGCGGACGCCGCCGTCGCGGCCGTGGGCGGCACGCCGGTGACCTGGGTACCCCTGGATGTCGGCCTCGAGGCAATCGGCGAGCACGGGACGCCGATGCCGGAGTCGACCCTGGTTGCGCTCGCCGACCTCGACGGCTGGGTGCTCGGCCCGCACGACAGCGCCTCCTATCCGGATCCCTTCCGAGGTCAGTTGACCCCCGGCGGAACCATCCGCAAGCGATTCGACCTGTTTGCCAACGTCAGGCCCGCACGTGCCTTTGCCGGGGTGCGCGCGGTGTCGCCCGAGATGGACCTGGTGATCGTCCGCGAGAACACCGAGGGCTTCTACGCGGACCGCAACATGTTCACCGGCAGTGGCGAGTTCATGCCAACACCCGATGTGGCGATGGCGGTCGGGGTGGTCACCAGGCGGGCCACCGAACGGATCGCCCGCGCCGCCTTCGAGCTCGCCTCCAGGCGCCGCGGCCGGGTCACGGTGGTGCACAAGGCGAATGTGCTCGCGCTGACCACCGGACTCTTTCGCGATGTGTGTCACGAGATCGGGACGCACTACCCGGGCGTCGAGGTGCGAAACGAACACGTCGACGCGATGGCGGCACACCTGGTGCGGCGGGGCGAGGACTTCGATGTGGTGGTCACCGAGAACATGTTCGGTGACATCCTCTCGGATCTGGCAGGGGAGCTGTCCGGTTCGCTCGGCACCGCGCCGTCGCTCAACGCGTCCGAGACCAAGGCGATGGCGCAGGCGGCACACGGGGCCGCCCCCGACATCGCGGGCCGCAATCGCGCCAATCCGACCGCGATGATCCTCTCGACCGCGATGCTCTTCGACTGGTTGAGCACCCGCGGCGGTGACCCCGCGCTCGGTCGGGCGGCGGAGCGGATCCAGACGGCGGTGGCGAACACCCTCCAGGCCGGGGTCGCGACCGCCGACCTCGGCGGGCTGGCGTCGACGGCGGAATTCGCCGAGACCGTGACCGCCAGGGTGGTCCGGCGCTGATCGAGGCGGCCGGTGTCGCTGTCGGGTGACGGCGGCGGCCAGACCTTTCGTCCGGTTGGCCCCCGACCCAGTACTCTTTCCTGGTGATTCCTCGATCCAACTCGTGTTCCGCGGCGCCCGTTCGGGCAGGCCGCCGAGCATGGAGACGCACCAGGGGCGTCGGTGCGGTCGTCGGGGCAACGCTCCTCGCGCTGGTGCTGTCCTCGTGCGTGACCAACAACGAGGGACTGATCCCGGTCGCGGACAACGTGCCCGTAGATCGGGTCGACGAGATCGCCGCGGACCTGCCGCGCGAGGTCGCCGCGTCCGGTCGGTTGATCGCCGGAACGAACGTCCCTTACGCGCCCAACGAGTTCAAGGACGAGGCGGGCAATATCGTCGGCTTCGACGTGGACCTGCTGAACGCCGTCGGCAAGGTCCTCGGACTCACGGTCGACTACAAGCAGGCGGACTTCGACAAGATCATCCCCGCCGTGCAGGCAGGCACCTACACGATGGGCATGTCCTCGTTCACCGATTCGAAGGAGCGCGAGGAGTCGGTCGATTTCGTCACCTACTACCGCGCGGGCATCCAGTGGGCGCAGCGGACCGGTGAGCCGGTGGACCCGAACAACGCGTGCGGGCTCCGGGTCGGCGTGCAGACCACGACCACCGAGGACATCGACGAAGTGCCCGCGAAGAGCGAGGCCTGCGTGGCGGCGGGTAGACCGCCGATCAAGAAGGTGAAGTTCGACAGCCAGGACGACGTCGCGAACGCGTTGATCCTCGGCCGGGTTGATGCCCTCTCCGCCGACTCGCCGGTGACCGCATACGCGATCAAGCGCAGCGGTGGCCGGATGGAGGCAGCCGGTGAGGTGTTCGACTCGGCACCGTACGGTTGGCCGCTCGTCAAGGGATCGCCCCTGGCACCCGTGTTGCAGCGGGCCATGCAGTACCTCATCGACGGCGGTCAGTATCAGCAGATCGCAGACAACTGGGGCGTTGGATCGGGCACGATCACGCAGTCGCAGATCAACGGGGCGGCCGGTTGAGCCGGGAAAGGTGGACACCGATGCCAGCACTGAGTGAGAGCGACGCTCCCGAGACAGGGGGTTCGCCGGAGCCGGAGGCGATCAAGGCGATACCGCTGCGCAGGCCCGGCCGCTGGATCGCCGCGATCGTCGTCGTGACCTTGCTGGGGCTGTTCGTGTACGGCGCCGCCACCAACCCCGCGTTCGCCTGGGATGTCTACGGCCAGTACCTGTTCGACCGACGGATCTCGTCCGCGGCCTGGGTGACCATCCAGCTGACGGTGCTGTCGATGGCGCTCGCGGTGGTGCTTGGCGTCGTGCTCGCGGTGATGCGGCTGTCCCCGAACCCGGTGCTGCGGACGTCGGCGTGGGTCTACCTGTGGATCTTCCGCGGCACCCCGGTGTACGTGCAGCTGGTGTTCTGGGGACTGTTCTCGTCCATCTACAAGACGCTGGACCTGGGCATCCCGTTTGTGCACCAGTTCGCGCACATCGAGCTGCAGGGCCTCGAGGCCGCGTTCCTGTTCGCGATCATCGGGCTCGGGTTGAACGAGGCCGCGTACATGGCGGAGATCGTCCGCGCCGGCGTCAGTTCGGTCAGCGAGGGCCAGACCGAGGCGTCCACCGCGCTTGGCATGTCGTGGTCGCAGACGATGCGCAGGACCGTGCTGCCGCAGGCGATGCGGGTGATCATCCCGCCGACGGGCAACGAACTGATCAGCATGCTCAAGACCACCTCGTTGGTCACCGCGATCCCGTTCAGCCTCGAGCTCTACGGCCGTGCGCGGGACATCTCTGGCGCGAACTTCCAGCCGATCCCGCTGCTGCTGGTGGCCGCGACCTGGTATCTGGCGATCACCAGCGTGCTCATGGTCGGCCAGTTCTACCTCGAGCGGTACTACTCGCGTGGCGTCTCGCGCACTCTGACCACGCGTCAGCTCGAAGCGCTCGCCGACGCCCAGGGCAAACCGGTCACGATCATGCCCGCGCCCGACACCCTGCCCGACACGCCTGGAGGCGAACGCCGATGATCGAGACTGGAGGCGAGCGACGATGACGCTGATGGTGAAGGCCGACCGGGTCTGCAAGAACTACGGCGCCCTCAAGGTGCTGCGAGGGGTGTCCCTCGAGATCGAACGAGGCCAGGTGCTCTGCTTGGTCGGGCCGTCCGGGTCCGGGAAGTCGACGTTCCTGCGCTGCATCAACCACCTCGAGCAGGTCAATGCCGGCCGGCTCTACGTCGACGGCGACCTGGTCGGATACTCCGAGCGCGGCGGCAAGCTCTACGAGCTGCACCCGCGGGCCGCGGCGCGCCAGCGCCGGGACATCGGCATGGTGTTCCAGCACTTCAACCTGTTCCCGCACCGTACCGCGCTCGAGAACATCATCGAGGCGCCGATGCAGGTGAAGAAGGTCCCCAAGAAGAAGGCCGTCGAACGCGCCCGCGACCTCCTCGATCAGGTCGGCCTGAGCGAGAAGGCGGACGCCTATCCCGCGCAGCTCTCCGGCGGCCAGCAGCAGCGGGTCGCGATCGCGCGGGCGCTGGCGATGGACCCGAAGCTGATGCTGTTCGACGAGCCGACCTCCGCTCTCGATCCGGAGCTGGTGGGGGAGGTGCTCGGGGTGATGAAGAACCTCGCCAAGGAGGGCATGACCATGGTCGTGGTGACCCACGAGATGGGTTTCGCCCGCGAGGTCGCCGACGAGCTGGTGTTCATGGACGGTGGCGTGGTCGTCGAGTCCGGCAACCCGAGGGAGCTGCTCGCCAACCCGCAGCACGATCGGACCAAGCTGTTCCTGTCCAAGCTGCTCTGACCCCTTTGCTATCGTGGTGATATCACTTCGATAGCAAAGGTGGGACATGGAGCGTCGGGCGTTTCGGTTGAACGGGTTCGCGGTGTTGCTGGGGCTGGTGGTGCTCGCGGCGGTGGCCGCGGCGGCGGCTTTCGCGGGCCCCGCAGGGGCGGTGGCGGCGATCGTGCTCGCGGTGGTGGTCGTGCTCCTGGCAACCGGCTTCACGGTGATCAACCCGAACGAGGCCAAAGTCGTCCAGTTCTTCGGCCGCTACGTCGGCTCGGTCGCCGATGCGGGCTTCCAGTGGGTGCTCCCGCTCACCACCAAGCGCCGGGTCACCCTGCGGGTGCGCAACTTCGAGACCTCGAAACTGAAGGTCAACGACGCGGCGGGCAATCCGGTCGAGATCGCCGCCGTGGTCGTCTACAAGGTCGTCGACAGCGGCAAGGCGACCTTCGCGGTCGACGACTACGAGGAGTACGTCGCGATCCAGTCCGAGGCGGCGGTCCGGCACCTGGCCACCACACATCCCTACGACTCCGACCAGACGCAGGGCACGAGCCTGCGCGACGGCACCGAGGTGGCCGCCGAGCTCACCGCCGAGCTGAGGGACAGAACCGACCTGGCAGGCGTCGAGGTGATCGAGGCCCGCATCACCCACCTCGCGTACGCACCGGAGATCGCGCAGGCGATGCTGGTGCGTCAGCAGGCGGCCCAGGTGGTTGCGGCCCGCACCATGATCGTCGAGGGCGCCGTCGGGATGGTCGGCCTCGCGCTCGATCGCCTCCGCGAGCAGGGCGTCGTCGAGCTCGACGAGGAACGCAAGGCGAACATGGTGTCCAACCTGCTGGTGGTCCTGTGTGGCGACAAGGCCACCCAGCCCGTCGTCAACGCGGGCTCGCTGTACTCCTGATCCCATGGCCGAACGCAAGAAGGTGCTGCTGCGGCTGGACCCCGCCGTCTACGACGCCATCGCCAAGTGGGCGGCCGACGACCTGCGCAGCGTCAACGCGCAACTGGAGTACGCGCTGCGGCGGGCGCTCGACGAGGCCGGCCGCAGGCTCCGCGACCCCGACTGACCCGCGCGAGGTCAGTCGGGCTTGCGGCTGACGAAGATCGCGGTGCCGGGAAAGATCTGGCCGCGCAGCGGGCTCCACTGACCCCATTCGCGGTCCAGCCACTCCGGCCAGTCGGGTTCGACGATGTCGCGCACCTCGAGGCCCGCCGCGACGAGCTCGCGCACCCGGTCGCCGATCGTGCGGTGGTGTTCCACGTAGGTCGGCGTGCCGTCGTCGTCGACCTCCACGTAGGGCGTCCGGTCGAAGTACGGCATCGTGGCGGTCAGGCCCTTCGGCCCGGGGTCGTCGGGAAAGATCCAGCGGATCGGGTGGTTCACCGCGAACACCCACAGCCCGCCGGGCCGCAGCACCCGGGCCACCTCGCGCATCACCAGCGCGGAATCTGCGACGAACGGGACTGCGCCGAAGGCGGAGCAGACGATGTCGAAGCTCTCGTCCGCGAACGGCAGCGACTCCGCGCCCGCCTGGACGAGCGGTACCCGCGGACCGCCCTTGGCCATCGCCTCGAGGCCGCGCGTGAGCATTCCCATCGAGAGGTCCAGCCCGACCGCCCGCGCGCCCTGGCCCGCGAGCCAGCGTGCGCAGGGCGCCGAGCCGCAGCCGACCTCGAGGACGTCCCGGCCGGTCACGTCGCCGAGCAGGCGGACATCGCCCTCGTGCAGGCCCTCCGGGCACCAGACGAACTCGCCCGCCGCGGAGTCAACGCCGAGGAAGTCGCCGTGCGTGCGGTGATAGTCGGCGGCGTCGGCATCCCACCAGGCTCGACTCGCGCGCTCGCTGTCGGCGGAATCGAGGCGGTCGCGGCTCACGCCACTGGTCCCGAGGATCGAATTGGCCTCGCCGTGACGGTCGGCCGGATCGGTCGGCGGTGTGATGTCTGTTGCGTCATTCGTCGACCCCGGCATGGGCTCAACAGTAGGGTTTCCCGCCGACGTCGGTGCATCCGGGTTTGCCCAGCTCGCTACAGGTCGCGTACCCTAATCCACGCGAGTGTCTGCCGTACGGTGCCGGATTCGGTATGGCGGTGGGGATTCGTGAGTCCGACAGAACACCATCAACCGACTACCCAACCGTCCGGAGCAACTCAACACATGCCCTCCACAACCGTTACCTCGCCGCAGGTAGCCATCAACGACATTGGCTCCGCCGAGGATTTCCTCGCCGCCATCGATGCCACGATCAAGTACTTCAACGATGGCGACATCGTCGAAGGAACCATCGTCAAGGTCGACCGCGACGAGGTCCTGCTCGACATCGGTTACAAGACCGAAGGCGTCATCCCTTCCCGCGAGCTCTCGATCAAGCACGACGTCGACCCCAATGAGGTCGTTTCCGTCGGCGACGCCGTCGAGGCTCTTGTTCTCACCAAGGAGGACAAGGAAGGTCGACTGATCCTGTCGAAGAAGCGCGCACAGTACGAGCGCGCCTGGGGCACCATCGAGGAGCTCAAGGAGAAGGACGAGGCCGTCAAGGGCACCGTCATCGAGGTCGTCAAGGGCGGCCTGATCCTCGACATCGGCCTCCGTGGCTTCCTGCCCGCGTCGCTGGTCGAGATGCGTCGTGTCCGCGATCTGCAGCCGTACGTCGGCAAGGAGATCGAGGCCAAGATCATCGAGCTCGACAAGAACCGCAACAACGTGGTCCTGTCGCGTCGCGCATGGCTCGAGCAGACCCAGTCCGAGGTCCGCAGCGAGTTCCTGCACCAGCTCCAGAAGGGCCAGGTCCGCAAGGGCGTCGTGTCCTCCATCGTCAACTTCGGTGCCTTCGTGGACCTGGGTGGCGTCGACGGCCTTGTGCACGTCTCCGAGCTGTCCTGGAAGCACATCGATCACCCGTCTGAGGTCGTCGAGGTCGGCAACGAGGTCACCGTCGAGGTCCTCGACGTCGACCTGGACCGCGAGCGTGTCTCCCTCTCGCTCAAGGCGACGCAGGAAGACCCGTGGCGTCAGTTCGCCCGCACCCACGCGATCGGCCAGATCGTGCCCGGCAAGGTCACGAAGCTGGTTCCGTTCGGTGCCTTCGTGCGCGTCGAAGAGGGAATCGAAGGCCTCGTCCACATCTCCGAGCTGGCCGAGCGCCACGTGGAGGTTCCGGACCAGGTCGTCGGCGTCGGCGACGATGCCCTCGTCAAGGTCATCGACATCGACCTCGAGCGTCGTCGTATCTCGCTGTCGCTGAAGCAGGCCAACGAGGATTACAACGCCGAGTTCGATCCGTCCAAGTACGGCATGGCCGACTCGTACGACGAGCAGGGCAACTACATCTTCCCCGAGGGCTTCGATCCCGAGACCAACGAATGGCTCGAGGGCTTCGACAAGCAGCGTGAAGAGTGGGAAGGCCGCTACGCCGAGGCCGAGCGTCGCCACAAGATGCACACCGCTCAGATGGAGAAGACCGCTGCGGACGAGGCCGCCGAGGCTGCCAACGCCGCCGCAGGCTACTCCTCCGAGACCGGTTCGGCCGACGCCGGCGAGTCCGCCGGTGCCGCTCCGGAATCCGCTGGTGGCTCGCTCGCCAGCGATGCGCAGCTCGCCGCTCTCCGCGAGAAGCTGTCCGGCAACGCGTGACACGATGACCCGCTAGCCGGGTCTCACAGAACAACCCCGGTCCGTACAGGACCGGGGTTGTTTTGTCTCTCCGGTCAGGCCCCCGGGCTGGAGACGAGTTCGTCGAGCATGGCGGCCTTCTCCACCAGATCGTGTTCGGTGGGGTTGTCGCCGTCGGGTAGTTCTCGGCGGAGGTCCTCGAGGGTGACGACCACCCACGAGGACCGCTTGGCCACCTCGTCTCCCGAGAGAACCTTGAGCGAACCCTCCTCCAGCACCAGCGTGGGCTGCGAGAGGGAGCTGGCCAACAGCAGTCGCAGATCATCGGCTTTGACAGTCATGTCACCAACGGTAGGACGCCGCCGCGGCAACCGCATTCGAATCTGCGTGCGCATCACAGACGAGTGCCCCCGCCCGAATTCGGGCGGGGGCACTCGTGGAGACGGGGGAGACGGGGGAGTCGGGGGGAGCCCGATCAGCTCACTGCGGCAGGGGCCCAGGCGCTCTGCATCACGGCGGTGCGCTTGCGCATCGTCGCGAAGCTGTGGCGCGCGGGGCTGATCATCTGCGTGAACCAGTTGCGACGGTGCTCGGCCAGAGCGGTGGCGACCTCGGGAATCAGGATGCAATGCACACCATTGACGATGCCCAGACGGTGCCGACCCTGAAGGATGTAGTGGCTTTGCATGGAATTCCCTTTGTCTCGAGATGGGTGGCCTGGCGCGTCTGTCCGTAGGATACCGAGTCTCGGGTAAACCTGGTGCATTTGGGGCTGGTGTGCTTCGGCGTGTTCAGATGACAGACTGGTGGGCGTGCTGAGAATCGGCCTCACCGGAGGTATTGGAGCGGGTAAGTCCACGGTGTCGAGGATCCTGGCGGATCTCGGTGCCGTGGTCGTCGACAGCGACCTGGTGGCCCGCGAGGTGGTGGAACCGGGCACCGAGGGACTGGCCGCGCTGGTCGCGGAGTTCGGTGACTCGATCCTCCGACCCGACGGTCAGTTGGATCGACCGGCCCTTGCGGCCGTGGCGTTCGGGGACGACGAGGCGCGGGCGCGGCTTAACGCGGTGGTCCATCCGCTCGTCGGCAGGCGCACCACCGAACTCGTCGAGTCCGCCGGGGCGGATGCCGTGGTGGTGCAGGACATTCCGCTCCTGGTCGAGGGCCGGATGGGCGCGCTGTTCCACCTCGTGCTGGTGGTCTACGTGGACGCCGAGGAGCGGGTGCGACGCCTGGTCGAGCTGCGCGGTATGCCCGAGCACGACGCCAGGGCACGCCTCGCGGCGCAGGCCACCGACGACCAGCGGCGGGCCGCGGCGGATGTCTGGCTGGACAACAGTGGTCCGCAGGGCGGCCTCGACGCCGAGGTGAAGGCCTTGTGGGACCAGCGACTGGTGCCGTTCGAGGAGAACCTGCGGACCGGAACGGTGGTGCGGGTTCGGCCCGTTCTCGCGCCCGCCGACGCTACCTGGCCGGACCAGGCCCGCCGACTGATCGAGCGCCTTTGGCTGGCCTGCGGTGCCGGCGCCCTGCGGATCGACCACATCGGCTCGACCTCGGTACCCGGCCTGGACGCCAAGGACGTGATCGACGTGCAGATCACCGTCTCGAGCATCGCTGCCGCGGACGCGCTCGCGGGCCCGCTGGCCGCGGCCGGGTTCCCGCGGATCGAGTCGATCACCCACGACGACCCGAAGCCGGACTACGCCATCGGTGGTGAGGCCGACCCGGCGCTGTGGGACAAGCGCACCCACGGCGGCGCCGATCCCGGCAGGCCCGTGGAGATCAGCCTGCGCGTCGACGGCTGGCCGGGCCAGCGCTTCGCGCTCCTGCTGCGCGACTGGCTGCGCGCCGACGCCGCTGCTCGGGCCGAATTCCTCGAGGTCAAGAGGGTTGCGGTCCGCTGGGCCGCCGCCGACGCGCACACGGGCGAGGCCACCGTGACCTATGCCGCGGCGCTCGCGCCGTGGTTCGATCTCGGCTACCAGCGGGCCTGGGAGTGGGCCGAGCGGAGCGGTTGGTCGCCCTCATGAGGGGCATGGTCGGCGCAGGCTGCTCGGCATCCCATCCGGTCAGCGCCAGCTGATCGGCATCCCGACCGAGGCGAGCCAGGCGTCGAGGTCGTGACCGTGCGCGGCGATCCCGTCGGCCGCGGTCACCGCCCGGTGGATCGCCAGCTCGGTCGTCGCGGCGTCGAGCAGGCCTGCCGCATGCGCGGCGATCAGTTCGTCCACGTCCAGTAGCTCGGTGTCGCGCCCGGTCCGTACCACCAGGTCCAGGTAGTGGTCCTCGGATCGCCAGACCCCTGGCGCCGCGGTGAACTCGCCGATGTCGACATAGTGGTTCTGATCCCGTGCGTGAAACGGGTGGTAGTGGAAGATCGACGCGCGTAGGCCCAGGTCCGGCAGCAGCCAGGACTCCAGGTAGTGGAAGTGGGCGTGGTCCGAGGTCCTGGCCATGTACAGGCCCCACGGTTCGAGCCGGTAGTGGTCCACCGGTCGAACGAAGCCCTTCGGATCGGTGTTCGTCTTGTCCGCGAGCGAGAAGGACTCGATCTTCGGGGCGTGCACTTCGCCGTCCATGGCTGTTGAACCTACCCGGCGGGTCTGGCTCCCGACGACGATGCCGGGAGGATGTCGGTGCCCCGGCTTACTCTGGTTCCATGGCTTTCGCATCCGAGCATCCCGTGGTGGCGCACTCCGAGTTCCGGCCGGTCGGCGACATCGAACGGTCCGAGGCCCGGTTCGAGGTGGTGAGCCCGCATCAGCCCGCAGGCGACCAGCCCGCGGCGATCGCGGAACTCGAGCGACGGATCCGGGCGGACGAGAAGAACGTGGTGCTGCTCGGTGCCACCGGCACGGGAAAGTCGGCGACGACGGCCTGGCTGATCGAGAAGCTGCAGCGGCCGACGCTGGTGATGGCGCCGAACAAGACCCTCGCCGCGCAGCTCGCGAACGAGCTACGAGAGATGTTGCCGAACAACGCAGTCGAGTACTTCGTCTCGTACTACGACTACTACCAGCCCGAGGCGTACATCGCGCAGACGGACACCTACATCGAGAAGGACTCGTCGATCAACGACGACGTGGAGCGGCTGCGGCACTCCGCGACTTCGAGCCTGCTCTCGCGTCGTGACGTGGTGGTGGTCGCGTCCGTCTCGTGCATCTACGGTCTCGGCACCCCGCAGTCCTACCTGGACCGGTCGATCCAGCTCGACGTCGGCGTCGAGGTGCCCCGCGATGCGCTGCTGCGCCTGCTGGTCGACGTGCAGTACAACCGCAACGACCTGTCCTTCACCCGCGGTTCGTTCCGGGTGCGCGGGGACACGGTGGAGATCATCCCGTCGTACGAGGAGCTCGCGATCCGCATCGAATTCTTCGGCGACGAGATCGAGGCGCTCTACTACCTTCACCCGCTCACCGGCGACGTGGTCCGCCAGGTCGATTCGCTGAGGATCTTCCCGGCCACCCACTACGTCGCGGGTCCGGAGCGGATGGAGCGCGCGGTCAAGGACATCGAGGCCGAGCTCGAGGAGCGGCTCGCCGACCTGGAGGGGCGGGGCAAGCTGCTCGAGGCGCAGCGGCTGCGGATGCGGACCAACTACGACATCGAGATGATCAAGCAGGTCGGGTTCTGCTCCGGGATCGAGAACTACTCGCGGCACATCGACGGCCGCGGTGCCGGCACCGCGCCCGCCACCCTCATCGACTACTTCCCCGAGGACTTCCTGCTGGTCATCGACGAGTCGCACGTCACCGTTCCGCAGATCGGCGCGATGTACGAGGGCGACATGTCCCGCAAGCGCAACCTCGTCGAGTTCGGGTTCCGGTTGCCCTCGGCGACCGACAACCGTCCTCTCACCTGGGAGGAGTTCACCCAGCGGATCGGGCAGACGGTCTACCTGTCGGCCACCCCGGGCAAGTACGAGCTCGGCCAGGCGGGCGGCGAGTTCGTCGAGCAGGTCATCCGGCCGACCGGGCTGGTGGACCCGCAGGTGGTGGTCAAGCCCACCAAGGGCCAGATCGACGACCTCGTGCACGAGATCAGGGAGCGCACCGACAAGGACGAGCGAGTCCTGGTCACCACCCTCACCAAGAAGATGGCCGAGGACCTGACCGACTACCTGCTGGAACTGGGGATCCGGGTGCGGTACCTGCACTCGGACATCGACACCCTCCGCCGGGTCGAGCTGCTCCGACAGCTGCGGCTGGGGGAGTACGACGTGCTCGTCGGCATCAACCTGCTCCGCGAGGGCCTCGACCTGCCGGAGGTCTCGCTCGTCGCGATCCTGGACGCCGACAAGGAAGGCTTCCTGCGCAGTTCCACCAGCCTGATCCAGACCATCGGCCGCGCGGCCCGCAACGTCTCCGGCCAGGTGCACATGTACGCGGACAAGATCACCGACTCGATGGCCCATGCGATCGAGGAGACCGATCGCCGCCGCGAGAAGCAGATCGCCTACAACCGGGAGATGGGCGTCGACCCGCAGCCCCTGCGCAAGAAGATCGCCGACATCCTCGACCAGGTCTACGAGGAGGCCGATGACACGGCCGCGGGCGTGGACGTCGGCGGGTCGGGGCGAAACGCCAGTCGCGGGCGTCGCGCCCAGGGCGAGGCGGGCCGAGCCGTCAGCGCGGGCGTGTACGAGGGCCGCGACGTGAAGTCGATGCCGCGGGCGGAGCTGGCGGACCTGGTCAAGGAACTGACGGACCAGATGATGAACGCCGCGCGCGAGCTGCAGTTCGAGCTGGCCGGGCGGTTGCGCGACGAGATCCAGGACCTGAAGAAGGAGCTTCGGGGTATGGACGCCGCCGGCGTCTCGTAGAGCGAGCCGGGCGTGGGTCGTTCACCGACCGGACGGCGACGTTCCGCTCGCGCCCGCTACGGTCGAGCACATGGACTCACGGACGGCGGGGCAGGCAGCCCGGACCCTTGATCTGATCCACGGCATGTCGTATTTCGCGCCGGAGGTGAACGAGAGCCTCGTCGCCGCGGGCCTGAGCCCGGGCCGGATGTGCTACTTCGCCGGACGGTCCGCCGCGATGGGCGCGGTCGGGGCCGGGGTGGTTGCGGCGACCTTCTACAACTTCAATCCCGAGGCGATCACGTCGGTGATCCCGGTCGCCTGGACGCAGGCAGGGCCTGCGGCCGTCGTGGAGGCCAGATACCGCGGGGTGGACGCGGCGATGCGGCGCATCTATGGCGTCGAGGCGATCGGCTCGTCGGCGTTCGACGAGGCCGCGGCCTTGGCGGCCACCGCGGCGCGCGCCATCCCGGAGGCGTCCGGTCGGCCGCTCTATGCCGGGCACGCCGAGATCGAGTGGCCGACCGAGCCGCACCTGGTGCTCTGGCACGCCCTGACGCTGCTCCGTGAGTACCGAGGTGACGGACACATCGCCGCCTTGCAGACCGCGGGGCTCTCCGGGATCGAGGCGCTGGTGTCGCACACGGCCACCGGCAACGGGTTCCAGGAGCAGTTCGCCAGGTCGCGCCGCGGCTGGTCCGACGAGCAGTGGCGCGTCGCGGTGGACTCGCTCAGCGACCGGGGTCTGCTCGGGGACGACGGGGAGCTCACCGGCGCCGGCTGGGAGTTGCGCGAATGCGTCGAGGAACTGACCGACGAGATGGCGGTGGCCCCGTGGGCGGCGCTCGGCGAGGACGGCGCGGCGCGCCTGCTCGAACTCGGCACCGATCTGCGCGCGGTCCTGGTGGACCAGGGGGTGTTCCCGGACGGGGTGTACGGGTCCGCGGTCCAGCGCTGACCGCGGCCCGGCGCGGTCAGCTGGTGATGTCCTTGACCGCGAACCGCTGCCAGGCAAACAGTCCGAACACCGCCGCGTACGCCAGCGCCGAGAACGACCCGACCACGATGTCGTGCCAGTCCACCGTCGGTGCAAGGAGTCGGGTCCAGGCGAACGAGAAATGCCCCGGCAGATAGTCGCGCCAGTGCCCGAGCGCGGTGATCTGGTCGAGGATCTGCACGAGGATGGACACCATCACCGTGCCGCCGACCGCGCCGAGCGGGGCGTCGGTGAGCACGGAGAGCAGCAGGGCAAGACCCGCCACCCAGGTCAGGTTCACCGCGATGAACGCCAGCGCGACCAGCAGTCGTCCCACCGCCTCGCCATACCCGAGGGAATCGCCGAACGGGGTCACCAGCGGTCCCGTCCCGTACAAGGCGGTGCCGAGCGTGAGCGCCACCCCGAACAGGATCAGGATCGCCAGCGCGGACAGCGCCGCTGACACGATGGCCTTCTGCTGCAGGAGCCGGCTGCGGGGGACCGGGATGGCGAGCAGGTAGCGCAGCGAGGACCAGGACGCCTCGCTCGCGACGGAATCGCCGAAGAACAACGCCACCACCACGATCAGCAGGAAACCGACCGACATGAACAGGCAGAACACGGTGAAGTTCACCCCGCCCGTGGTGCCGAGTTCGATCAGGTCGACCCCGCCGGATCCAGAGGAGTCCGACCCGCCGATGGCGAACGCGATCGCGAGGATCACGGGCAGCAACGCCAGGAAGCCGAGCGCCAGGTGGGTGCGCCTGCGTTTGAACTGTCGCTTGAGCTCGGTGCGCAGCGGCAGGGTGTGCGTCGCCCGGTATCCGGCCGCCCGGCCGTCGGGATGAGACGGCACGGCTCCGCCGTCGGCCCTGGATGTGACGGCTCCGCCGTCGGTATGGGA
>Ga0105243_10002814_pt1 | contig 14452 bp, 14 predicted proteins | sample KBSM34metaG_FD_81525 | JGI IMG/M metagenome (GOLD analysis project Ga0105243, IMG submission 81525) | Miscanthus rhizosphere microbial communities from Kellogg Biological Station, Michigan, USA - KBS M3-4 metaG | ecosystem: Host-associated > Plants > Roots > Rhizosphere > Soil | place...
CGCTGATAGCCGAAACGGATCGCCAGGTCACCCAGGCCACCGGCGCCGACCACACCGGCCATCGCCGTGTAGGAAACCAGTGTAATCGCCGTCACCGTAATCGCTGCGAAGATGCCCGGACGGGCCTCCGGCAGCAAGGCGTTCATGATGATCTGGCGAGTGGTCGCGCCCATCGACTGGGTCGCTTCGATGATGCCGCGATCGACCTCACGCAGGGCGGTTTCCACCAGCCGCGCAAAGAACGGCGTTGCACCCACCACCAGCGGCGGAATCGCACCGGCCACCCCCAGCGAGGTGCCGGTGATCAGCACGGTGAACGGGATCATCACGATCAACAGAATAATGAACGGCAGCGAACGCAGGATGTTCACCACCAGCGACAGCAAGGCGTACACGCCCTTGGCTTCAAGCAACTGACGCGGGCTACAGAGGAACAGCAGCACGCCCAGCGGCAGGCCGAGCAACACGGTGAACAGCAGCGAACCGCCGAGCATCATCATGGTGTCGCCGGTGGCCAGCCAGATTTCGTACCAGTCGATATTGGTGAAGAAACTCATCAGGTCTGCCATTAGCGCAACACCTCCATGTGAACGTCAGCGGCAGTGAAACGGGCGAACGCCGCGTCCATGTCGCCACCGGTGACGGCGAGGGTCAATTGCCCGTAAGGAATGTCTTTGATGCGGTCGATACGACCGGCCAGGATGCTGTAGTCCACACCGGTTTCCCGGGCGACGGTACCCAGCAACGGCGCGTAGGTCGCTTCGCCCTGGAAGGTCAGACGCACGATGCGGCCCGGCACGTGAGCGAAGTCATCGCGCTGCTCGCTCTCGTCGATCTGCTCGTCTTCCTGAACGAAACGCTTGGTGGTCGGGTGCTTCGGATGCAGGAACACCTCGGCCACCGAACCTTGTTCGACGATCACGCCGGCGTCCATCACCGCCACCTGATCGCAGACACGGCGAATCACGTCCATCTCGTGAGTGATCAGGACGATGGTCAGTTTCAGCTCGCGGTTGATCTCGGCCAACAGTTGCAGGACCGACGCCGTGGTCTGCGGGTCGAGAGCGCTGGTGGCCTCATCGCACAGCAGGATTTTCGGCTTGGTCGCCAGGGCGCGGGCGATGCCGACGCGCTGCTTCTGGCCGCCGGACAGCTGTGCCGGATATTTTTTGGCGTGATCGGACAGACCGACCCGCGCCAGCAACTCGGCCACACGCTGGTCGATCTCGGCGCGGGACAGTTCACCGGCCAGGGTCAGCGGCATCGCGACGTTGTCGGCCACGGTCTTGGACGCCAGCAGGTTGAAGTGCTGGAAGATCATCCCGGCCTGCTGGCGGAAACGGCGCAGGCCGTTGGCGTCCAGTGCGGTGACTTCTTCACCGTCGACAATGATCTTGCCGCCACTGGAATCTTCCAGGCGATTGATCAGACGCAGCAGGGTACTTTTCCCCGCGCCGGAATGGCCAATCAGGCCGAACACCTGACCGTTCTCGATGGAGAAGCTGGTCGGGTGCAGCGCGGTGATGTCCTTACCGGCGACGCGGTAAGTCTTATGGACGTTTTGAAACTCGATCACGTAGCGAACCTTGTGGGGCGCGTTGGAAAAGGATCAGCGGTTAGCCGGGCGCGCATTTTAGCCTGTCCGTATAGAGGTTCTTAGCATTTATTTCGCAATTAACCTTCGATTTGGCAATAACAGGACTAAAGGTCATAAAAAAGGAACGCCCAAAACCCTCGTCAGTCACTAGATAAGCGACTTGAAAACCCTGGGTGCCGTGCCCGGGAAACACTCAAGCGTCCCGGAGCTATCCCGGGACAGACAGGAGTTCACGACTGATGAGTACGAAAAAACCTGCCACAGACAAAAGCCAGATGGCCGGCACCGACACCCCGGATCGCGCCAACACCAACGCCAAACTCGACAGCCTGGAAAAATTCCGTTCCGACGCCACCGGCCAGGCCCTGCGCACCAATCAGGGCGTGAAGGTCGCGGACAACCAGAACACGCTCAAGGCCGGGCCTCGCGGACCGTCGCTGCTGGAAGACTTCATCATGCGTGAGAAAATCACGCACTTTGACCATGAGCGGATTCCCGAACGCATCGTCCATGCCCGCGGCACTGGCGCCCATGGGTTCTTTCAGAGCTACGAGAACCATTCGGCGCTGACCAAGGCCGGTTTCCTGCAGGATCCGGGGAAGAAAACCCCGGTGTTCGTACGTTTTTCTACAGTGCAGGGGCCTCGGGGATCCGGCGACACCGTACGTGACGTGCGCGGTTTTGCCGTGAAGTTCTTCACCGACGAAGGCAACTTCGATCTGGTCGGCAACAACATGCCGGTGTTCTTCATTCAGGACGCGATCAAGTTTCCCGACTTCGTTCACGCCGTAAAACCCGAACCGCACAACGAAATACCTACGGGCGGCTCGGCTCACGACACCTTCTGGGACTTCGTGTCGCTGGTGCCGGAATCGGCGCACATGGTCATCTGGGCCATGTCCGACCGGGCCATTCCGAAAAGCCTGCGCAGCATGCAGGGCTTTGGCGTGCACACCTTCCGGCTGATCAACGCCGAGGGCAAATCGCGCTTCGTCAAATTCCACTGGCGCCCTACCGCCGGCACCTGCTCGCTGGTGTGGGACGAGGCGCAAAAACTTGCGGGCAAAGACACCGACTACCATCGGCGCGATCTGTGGGAAGCCATCGAAATGGGTGACTACCCGGAATGGGAACTTGGCGTACAGGTCATCGAGGAGGAAAACGAGCACGATTTCGATTTCGACATTCTCGACCCGACCAAACTGATCCCCGAGGAAATCGTGCCTATCACGCCGCTGGGCAAGATGACCCTCAACCGCAACCCGGACAACTTCTTCGCCGAGACCGAGCAGGTCGCGTTCTGCCCCGGCCATATCGTACCGGGCATCGACTTCTCCAATGACCCGCTGCTGCAAGGCCGGCTGTTTTCCTACACCGACACGCAGATCAGCCGACTCGGCGGGCCGAACTTTCATGAGTTGCCGATCAATCGCCCGGTGGCACCGTTCCACAACGGCCAGCGCGATGCCCAGCACCGCACGGTGATCGACAAGGGCCGCGCCTCTTATGAACCCAACTCCATTGATGGCGGCTGGCCGAAAGAAACTCCGCCGGCTGCACAGGACGGCGGGTTCGAGAGCTACCCGGAACGCATCGACGCCAACAAGATCCGCCAGCGCAGCGAGTCGTTCAGCGATCACTTCTCCCAGGCGCGGCTGTTCTTCAAGAGCATGAGCAAGCACGAGCAGGAACACATCATCTCGGCCTACAGCTTCGAGCTGGGCAAGGTTGAGCGGGAACACATTCGTGTGCGGGAGGTGAACGAGATTCTGGCCAATATCGATCTGGAACTGGCCAAGCGTGTGGCTGCGAATCTTGGTCTTCCGGCGCCAGCCAAAGGCACGGTCGAGGTGCGCAAAACATCTTTGGATCACTCACCGTCCCTGAGCCAGGCCAACCTCTTGCCGGAGAATATCAAGACGCGAAAAGTGGCGATTCTGGCGGCAAACGGCGTCGATGGTGCCGCAATTGATGCAATGAAGAAGGCTCTGGCGGCAGAAGGTGCACACGCCAAGCTGCTCGGCCCGACTTCGGCGCCGGTGAAGACCGCCGATGGCAAAAGCCTGGCGGTGGATGCGTCGATGGAGGGTTTGCCATCGGTAGCGTTCGACGCGGTGTTCGTGCCGGGTGGCGCGGCGTCGGTCAAGGCATTGAGCGGTGACGGCGTGGCGTTGCATTACCTGCTGGAGGCGTACAAACACCTGAAGGCGATTGCGCTGCATGGCGAGGCCAAACAGTTGCTGGACGTGCTGAAGCTGGAGGCGGATGCGGGGTTGCTAGAAGGCAAGGATGTTGGCGCGCTGACCAAGCCATTCTTTGCTGCGATCGGGCAGCATCGGGTCTGGGATCGGGAGCCTAAGGCCAAGGCTATTCCAGCTTAAGGATGTTGGTTGACTGAAAGGACGCCTTCGCGAGCAAGCCCGCTCCCACATTTAGTTCGTGTACGACACAGAACCAATGCGGGAGCGAGCTTGCTCCGGGCGGCGTTCCGACGATGCTTTTTAAGGTTTGCGCGGGCTCAGAACCATCTGCGCCGGCACGGTGCGCAGAATCTGCTTCTCGATCTTCAGATCGAAATCCGGATCGAGCTTCTTCACGCGCTTGGTGATCAACGTCGCCAGCCACGGGTAATCATTGGTGCGCGGGGCCTGAATGCTCACCGCACAGTCGTAATTCACCACATCGGCGGCGATCGCATCGAGTTGACGGCGAAGTTTGCGGCTATCGTTGATATTCAGCGCAACCGTGGTGCTCTCGGCGGTCGGATCGATCACCTTGGCCTTCGGCTTGGCTTCGGCGGCCTGGAGCGCTGCCTCGGCTTTCTCCAGCTCAGCCTTGCGCGCCTGGGTGATGGCGCCATTGACGCCGCCGGTCAGCGCCGGGGCCTTGGGCATCAGCGCGCGGGCGCGGGCCAAAGCGGTTGCGGCGGCATTCACATCGCCCTTCTGCAGGACAATCTGGCTGCGGCGCAGATAGGCTTCGGCCAACTGACGCTGGTATTGCTCAAGGGACTGATCGTTGGGTGTTTCGGCCTGCAAGGCTGCCAACTGGTCCTCGGCAGTGGCCAGTTCGCTGCTGGCCAGGCTTTGCTCCAGCTGTGCGATGGCCGTGGCCCGCGCATCGGGGGCTTCGGCCACCGGCGGCGTGCTTTGGCAGGCGCCCAGCAGCACTGAAAATGCGACAAGGAGCAGATAACGGGAGGCGAACGGCTTCATTCCTGCGACTCTCTATTTGCGCAAAAAACGAGCAAGTCTACACCCCTCGACGGGGCAGAACAAAACTCAGCAGAAACAGTGCGGCCGCCGTCACAACGATTGACGGGCCGGCCGGGGTGTCCTTGAACCAGGACAGCGCCAGCCCGCCACACACGGCAAGCATGCCCAGCAGGCTCGCGCCCAGTGCCATCTGCTCCGGCGAACGGGCGTGACGTTGTGCCGCAGCCGCCGGGATGATCAACAGCGACGTAATCAGCAACACACCGACGATTTTCATCGCCACGGCGATCACCACCGCAATCAACAGCATCAGCGCCATGCGCAGACCGGCCACCGGCAGGCCTTCGACCCGGGCCAGTTCTTCGTGCACAGTGATCGCCAACAACGGGCGCCACAGTGTCACCAGCAGCACCAGCACCGCCGCGCTGCCGCCAAGGATCCACGCCAGATCGGTCGGGCTGATCGCCAGCAGGTCGCCGAACAGATAGGCCATCAGGTCGATCCGCACTTCATGCATGAAGCTTAGTACCACCAGGCCGAGAGAGAGCGTGCTCGGTGCAAGAATGCCCAACAGCGTGTCGGAGGCCAGCGGCTGGCGCTGTTGCAGAGTCACCAGCAGCACCGCCAGCAACAGGCAGCCCACGGTGACCGCCACGGTCGGGCTGACATCCAGCAGAAAGCCCAGCGCCACACCCAACAGCGCGGCGTGGGACAGGGTGTCACCGAAATAGGCCATGCGCCGCCAGACCACGAACGAGCCAAGCGGCCCCGCGACCACCGCCAGCGCCAGACCTGCAAGCAGGGCGTAAAACAGAAAATCAGCCATGCTTGCAGCTATCTCCGTGAACCTGAGGTTGGCCCGTCAAAGGCCCTTTGACCACTGAACCGTGCAGGTCGTGGGCGTGGTCGTGATGGTGGTGATAGACCGCCAGGCTCGGTGCGTGATTGCCGAACAGCTCGACGAAAGCGGGGTCGCCACTGACTTGCTCGGGATGCCCGGAGCAGCAGACGTGACGGTTGAGGCACACCACCTGATCTGTGGTGCTCATCACCAGATGCAAATCGTGCGACACCATCAACACGCCGCAACCGTGGCGGTCGCGCAGACGAGTGATCAGGCTGTACAGCTCGGCCTGGCCGGCCACATCGACGCCCTGCACCGGCTCGTCGAGCACCAACAGTTCCGGCTCGCGAAGCAGTGCCCGAGCCAGCAGCACGCGCTGCATTTCACCGCCCGACACGCTTTGCACCGGGCTGTCGATGACGTGTTCGGCGCCGACTTCCTTGAGCGCCGCCAATGCACGCGGGCGATCGACGCCCGGCACCAGACGCAGGAAACGCAGCACTGAAAGCGGCAAGGTCGGATCGACATGAAGCTTTTGCGGCATGTAACCGACGCGCAATTTCGGCTTGCGCCAGACGCTGCCGCTGTCGGGTTTCAGCAACCCGAGCACGGCGCGAACCAGCGTGGTCTTGCCGGCACCGTTGGGGCCGATCAGGGTGACGATCTGCCCCGGCTCGACGCTCAGGTGAATGTTGTCCAGCACGTTTTGCCCGGCAAACCGGACAGCCACCTGCTCCAGACGGATCAACGCATCGCTCATCAAGCCCCCCGGCAACCGGAGCAGAGGCCGACCACTTCGACGGTCTGGGCTTCGACGATGAAGCCGACGTCCTTGGCGCTGTGGACGATCGCGTCGCTGATGGTTTTTTGTTCAAGTTCGATAGCGGCGTGGCACTCGCGGCAGATCAGGAACTGGCCCTGGTGCGAATGTTTCGGGTGTACACAGCCGACGAAAGCGTTCAGCGAAGAGATGCGGTGCACCAGGCCGTTTTCCAGCAGGAAATCCAGCGCGCGGTACACGGTCGGCGGCGCGGCGCGGCGGCCGTCCTGCTCGCTGAGCACCGCCAGAATGTCGTAGGCACCCAGCGGCTTGTGGCTCTGCCAGACCAGCTCAAGCACCCGCCGACGCAATGCGGTCAGGCGCAGGCCTTTCTGTGCACACAAGGCATCGGCCTCGGACAGGGCGCTGTGGACGCAATGGGAGTGGTCGTGGGGACGGCTGGCAATCGGGGTAATAGGCATGAGCGGCGACGAGTTTGGTTAGAGACGTTATTATGTTACCCGTTCTCGCCTCCATGAGTGGTCATCGTGTCCCGACTTTTTTCTGTTTTTGTGGCATTTGTCGCCAGTTTTCTGCTGATCGGTTCGGCTCAGGCCGAAGTCAGAGTCCTCACCAGCATCAAGCCACTGCAACTGATTGCCGCTGCGGTGCAGGACGGCGTGGCGATTCCGGAAGTGCTGCTGCCGCCGGGGGCCTCGCCGCATAACTACGCGTTGCGCCCGTCCGATGTGCGCAAGGTGCAATCGGTGGACCTGCTGTACTGGATCGGCCCGGACATGGAAGGTTTCCTGCCTCGCGTGCTGAACGGTCGTACGTTGCCGAGCGTCGCCGTGCAGGACCTGCCGGGCATGAAGCTGCGCCGCTTCGCCGAAGACAGCCACTCCCACGCCGAAGACGCCGACGAACATGATCACGATCACCGCCCGGGTACTCTCGATGCGCATTTGTGGCTATCGCCAGTGAACGCGCGGGTGATTGCCGACAAAATGGCTGCTGACCTGAGCGCCGCCGACCCGGCCAACGCCGAGCGCTATCAGCACAACGCCAAAGCGTTCGACGAGCGTCTGGATGCACTGGATCAGCGTTTGAAGAAACGTCTGGCCGGTATTGAAGGCAAACCCTACTTCGTCTTCCACGAAGCCTTCGACTACTTCGAAGATGCCTACGGGTTGAAACACACCGGCGTATTCAGCGTCGCGGCGGAAGTGCAACCGGGCGCACAGCATGTAGCGGCAATGCGCGCGCGATTGCAGGAAGTCGGCAAGACCTGCGTGTTCAGTGAGCCACCGTTGCGCCCACGCCTGGCCGAAACCCTGGTGGCGGGCCTGCCGGTGAAACTGGCGGAACTGGATGCGCTGGGCGGTTACACACCAGCGACGGCTCAGGGTTACGAGCAAGTGCTGGAGAAGCTGGGGAATGATCTGGCGGGTTGTCTCGAATCGCTCTGATACAAAAAAACCGCAGCCTGCGCAGGCTGCGGTTTTTTCTTTTACAGGGCGAAAGGTAGCGGTGTGCTGACCTGCTGACGCTGCGCCAGCCGCTGCTCGAACTCTTTCGGATCGTGAATCAGCACGTCCTGCCCGGCGAACGATTCCGCCGCGATCAATCGCGACAGCCAGAACCGCACGCACGCCACTCGCAGCATGGTCGGCCACAGCTCGGCTTCGGCTGCCGTGAACGGACGCAGTGCCGCGTAGGCACCGAGCAAGGCCCGAGCACGCGGGCCGTCGATCAGTCCGTCATCGTCCGAACACCAGTCGTTCAAGGCAATCGCCACGTCATAAAGCATCGGCCCGGAGCAGGCGTTGTAGAAGTCGATCAGTCCGGTCAGGTGCGTGCCTTCGAACATCGCATTGTCACGGAACAGGTCGGCGTGGATGTTTGCCCGGGGCAGCGCGAGAATTTTCTCTTTCTGTTGGGTGATTTCGTCCAGCGCGCTTTGCAGCAGCGCGCGCGGTTCATCGCTCAGGTGCGAGAGAAACTGCGTGCCCTCTTCCAGCATCCAGTCCAGGCCACGATCGGTCTTGCGCTTGATCATCTGGTCACCCTGGGTCGCCAGGTGCAGATGGGCCTGCAAGTCACCGACCTGCGCGCAATGCTGGGCGTTGGCCTGCTTGATGTGTTTGCCCGCCAGGCGCGGTTGCAGCAGTGCCGGCTTGCCTTTCAGCTCGCGCAGGGCCACGCCGTCGGTGGTGCGTAGCGCGTAGGGCACCGGCAGATCGGCTTGGTGCAGGACGTCGAGCAGGTCGATGAAGAACGGCATTTCCTGCACCGGGCCACGTTCGACCAGGGTCAGGACGAACTCGCCCTTTTCCATGCTGATGAAGAAGTTGGTGTTTTCGCTGCCGGCGGCGATCCCCTGGAAATCGAGCAGACGGCCGAGCCCGTATGGGGCGAGAAAGGTTTCCAGCTCAGGCCGAGCCAGGGGGGTGAAGACAGACATGGTTAAAAACTGCTCAGTTCTGGCGCCGCCATCGAGCCGGCGCCGGTTGAAATTAAGAAACTATTTCCACTCGAAAATCTTCCACGCGGGGATCAGCATATCCGGCTGGTCCGAGCGGATGAAGTTTGCATCAGTACCGTCCGCACGCACCAGAAAATAGGGCGGGAAACCCTTCTGGGTCACCTTGATCGCGTACAGGAAACCGTTCTGCCGGTACTCCTGGATGGTCTTGTCACCCTCGGTGCGGATGGTGACTTCCGGCTCCGCTGACGGCGCATCATCCGCCGCGATCGCAGGCAACGGTGAGACAGCAATCAAACTGACCAGCAGCAAGCGATTTAACGTACGCATGATAACCTTGTCCCTTTGTCGTCAACGGTCCCGCTATTCTAGCGCCGGACCCGCCGAAAAGGTTGATCCTGCTCATGAGCCAAGCCCCCCTCGTCCTGGTGGACGGTTCGTCTTACCTGTACCGCGCCTTTCACGCGCTGCCACCGCTGACCACGTCCAAAGGCCTGCCGACCGGTGCGGTCAAGGGCGTGCTGAACATGCTCAAGAGCCTGCGCAAACAATATCCGGACAGCCCGTTCGCCGTGGTATTCGACGCCAAGGGCGGGACATTTCGCGATGAGATGTACGCCGAATACAAGGCCAACCGCCCGAGCATGCCCGACGACATGCGCCTGCAGATCGAGCCGCTGCACCAGAGCGTCAAAGCTCTGGGCTTCCCGCTGCTGTGCGTCGAAGGCGTCGAGGCCGATGACGTGATCGGCACGCTGGCCCGCAGCAGCGCCGCTGCCGATCGCCCGGTGATCATCTCCACCGGCGACAAGGACATGGCGCAACTGGTCGACGGCCACATTACCTTGGTCAACACCATGTCCGGTAGTTCGATGGACGTGGAGGGCGTGAAGGAGAAATTCGGCGTCGCTCCGGAGCAGATCATCGATTATCTGGCCCTGATGGGCGATTCTTCCGACAACATCCCTGGCGTTCCGGGCATCGGCCCGAAAACCGCGTCCGGCCTGCTGGTGGGCGTCAACGGCGGCCTGACCGAGCTGTATGCGCAACTCGACATTGTGCCGACCCTGCCGATTCGCGGCGCCAAGACCCTGCCAGCCAAGCTCGAAGAGCACAAGGAGATGGCATTCCTCTCCTATCAACTGGCGACCATCAAGGTCGACGTGCCGCTGGACATCGGCCTCGACGACCTGCAAATGGGCCCGGAAGATCCGGCCAAGCTGCTTGAGCTTTACACCCTGCTGGAGTTCAAGAGCTGGATCAACGATCTGGAGCGCGACGCCAAGCGTCTGGAGCTGAGCAGCGCTGTCGCGCCTGAACCGGCCGGCGATCTGTTCAGCGCGCCTGCGCAAGAAGCGCCTGCCGCTCCGGCTGAAGCCGCGTACGAGACCATCCTCGATCAGGCGCGCTTCGACGTCTGGCTGGAAAAACTGAAGAACGCCAAGCTGTTTGCCTTCGACACCGAAACCACCGGCATCGACGCGCAACAGGCGCAACTGGTCGGTCTGTCCTTCGCGGTGCAGGCCAACGAAGCGGCCTACATTCCGCTGACCCACTCCTACATCGGCGTGCCGGAGCAGCTGGATCGCGACACCGTGCTGCGCGCTCTGAAGCCAATTCTGGAAGACCCGAACAAGCTCAAGGTCGGCCAGCACGCCAAGTTCGACATGAACATCCTGGCCAATTGCGCCATCGGCGGTGATCTGAATGAAGGCATCACCGTACGCGGAATTGCCTTCGACACGATGCTTGAGTCCTATGTGCTCAACTCCACCGCCACCCGTCACGACATGGACAGCCTGGCGCAGAAGTACCTGGATCACACCACCGTGAGCTTCCAGGACATCGCCGGCAAAGGCGCCAAGCAGCTGACCTTCGACCAGATCGCCCTGGAACAGGCCGGGCCGTATGCCGCCGAAGATGCCGACGTGACCCTGCGCCTGCACCAGACCCTGTTCGAAAAGCTCAGCGCCATCCCGAGCCTGGCCAGCGTGCTGACCGACATCGAGATCCCGCTGGTGCCGGTGCTCGCTCGCATCGAGCGCCAGGGCGCGTTCGTCGACGCTGAACTACTCGGCATCCAGAGCATTGAGCTGGGCAACAAGATGGTCGCGCTGGAACGTGAAGCCTTCGAGATCGCCGGTGAAGAATTCAACCTCGGCTCGCCAAAGCAACTGGGCGTGATCCTCTACGAAAAACTTGGCCTGCCGGTGCTGAAGAAGACCGCCAAGGGCCAGCCATCCACCGCCGAAGAAGTGCTGGCGAAACTGGCCGAAGACGACCACCGCCTGCCAAAGGTGCTGATGGAACACCGCTCCATGAGCAAGCTGAAAAGCACCTACACCGATCGCCTGCCGGAGCAAATCAACCCGCGTACCGGGCGTATCCACACCTCATACCATCAGGCCGTCGCGTCGACCGGTCGCCTGTCGTCGAGCGATCCGAACCTGCAGAACATTCCGGTGCGCACCGCTGAAGGCCGACGCATCCGCCAGGCGTTCATCGCACCGAAAGGCTACAAGCTGCTGGCGGCGGACTACTCGCAGATCGAACTGCGGATCATGGCCCATCTGTCCCGCGACGAAGGCTTGATGAACGCCTTCCGCAACAATCTGGACGTGCACACCGCCACCGCCGCCGAAGTGTTCAAGGTCGAGCTGAACGAAGTGTCCTCCGACCAGCGCCGTGGCGCCAAGGCGATCAACTTCGGCCTGATCTACGGCATGGGCGCGCAGAAGCTCGGCAAGGACATCGGCGTCGACACCAAGACCGCCAAGGCCTACATCGACACCTACTTCGCGCGCTACCCGGGCGTTCGTGAATACATGGATCGCACCCGCGCCCAGGCAGCCGATCAAGGCTACGTGGAAACAATCTTCGGCCGCCGTCTGTACCTGCCGGACATCAACTCCAACAAGCCGCAGGAACGCGCTGCCGCTGAACGCACGGCGATCAACGCGCCGATGCAGGGCACCGCAGCGGACATCATCAAAAAAGCCATGGTGGCGGTGGATAACTGGCTGACTGCGTCGGGGCTGGACGCCAAAGTCATTCTGCAGGTGCACGACGAACTGGTGCTGGAGGTTCGCGAGGATCTGGTCGGTCAGGTTCGCGACGAAATTCGCGTGCACATGAGCGAAGCGGCGAAACTGGACGTGCCGTTGCTGGTGGAAGTCGGGGTTGGCAACAACTGGGACGAGGCGCACTGAGGCCTCTGGGACCGGATTTTGCCGCGACATGACGTCGCGGCAAAGGCATCGGAAGGGGTTTAGTTCTGATCGCTCTTGGGCTTATTCCAAAGTTTTTTGAAAAGAATCTGAACTAATCTTGCGACAGGCCACTCAGAGATACTGAATGGCTGGTGAAGCCCTTCGATGCTCCTATGTTGTGTTAAGTGTTGGCAGATATCTGAACCCCGCCCTAGCGGTTCGGAACTTGAACCCCGGAACTTCTCCCTCCCCATATGAAGTCCGGGGCTTTTTTTGCCTGCGATTTACTCGGCGGGCAACTCAGAGCCCTTATCCGCCAGTTCCATCCAGCCTGCCAGCTTGGTGTAAGCCTCTTCCAGGCCCATGCGTTTTGGTGCGGAGAACAGCTGGATTGTCACCAGGTCGCCCCACCCCTTACGGATTTCCGACTGCACCTTGAGCAGCGTGTTCTTGGCTGCGCCGTAGGTCAGCTTGTCAGCCTTGGTCAGCAGAATGTGCATCGGCATACCGGCCGCAACCGCCCAATCGAGCATCAGCAGGTCGAAGTCGGTCATTGGATGACGGATGTCCATCATCAGAATCAGCCCCTTCAAACTCTCGCGGCCACCGAGGTAAGCCTCGAGGTGACGCTGCCAGTGTTGCTTGAGCGGGATCGGTACTTTTGCATAACCATAGCCCGGCAGGTCGACCAGACGCCGTTCATCGTCTAGCTTGAAGAAGTTCAATAGCTGTGTGCGTCCCGGGGTTTTCGAGGTGCGCGCCAGGCTGGCGTGAGTCAAAGTGTTCAGCGCGCTGGATTTACCGGCGTTGGAACGACCGGCGAACGCCACTTCGAAGCCTTCGTCATCGGGACACTGATCGACTTTGGCGGCACTGAGCATGAACGTGGACTGTTGGCACAGGCCGAGGATGGGATTCTTGAGTTGCATGGGATTTCCGATGTGGGCGGCGCCGGGATTAGGCGCGGAACGCGGTGTCGCTTCCGTTTCAGTGACGCCAGTATATAATGCCGCAGATTTTGTGTGTGCTTTGTCCCAGCGAAGGATGAAGTTCACGAGAGCGACAGACTTGGATTGCGCAACAGAACGCAGATCGCTCTCAACCCTGAAAAGGTCGTTTTACGACGAAATGGCTGCTGGCTGCCGGAGTTCTGATGCCGCTTTACAGCGCACAGGCTACACAGGATCCGGAAGCCGTGTACAACCGTGTTTGTGGTGCCTGTCATTCCGGCCAACTACCCATGGCGCCCAGAAGAGGCGATCAGGAAGCTTGGACGCCGAGGTTGGCGAAAGGTATGGAGACGCTGGTGCAACACGTGACCCAGGGTTTCAAGGCGATGCCGCCGCGTGGTTTGTGCATGGACTGCAGTGCCGAGGATTACCAGGCCATCATCCTTTGGATGAGCGGAAGTAAACCCGGTCCATAACTCTTAACCCTTAGCCGTAGTTGGATTAGCTGATGAACAAACTGATCGTGAGTCTGCTGTTGACCGTGGGAATCTCAGGCTTCGCCCATGCTGCAGGCGATGCCGCCGCAGGCCAGGCGAAAGCGGCCGTATGCGGGGCTTGCCATGGCCCGGATGGCAACAGCATGGCGCCAAACTTTCCAAAACTGGCCGGACAGGGTGAACGCTACCTGACCAAGCAGCTGCACGACATCAAGTCGGGCAAGCGCACCGTTCTGGAAATGACCGGGCTGCTGACCAATCTTAGCGATCAGGACCTCTCTGACATCGCCGCCTATTTCGCCAGCCAGAAAGGCAGCGTCGGCGCCGCCGATCCGAAGATCGTCGCTCGCGGTGAAGCGCTGTTCCGTGGCGGAAACCTGGAAAAAGGCCTGCCCGCCTGCACCGGTTGCCACTCGCCGAACGGCGCGGGCAATGCCGCCGCCGGCTTCCCGCACCTGGGTGGCCAGCACGCTCAATACATCGCCAAGCAGCTGACCGATTTCCGCAAGGAAGAGGCCGGTCGCAGCAACGACGGCGATGCCATGACTATGCGCACCATAGCTCGCAAGCTGAGCGACGAGGACATCGCGGCGGTCTCCAGCTACATTCAAGGCCTGCACTAAGACGCGCGATTCGAGGGTTGCGTGCGATGGCCCACGCCTGCCACGTTAACGCTCGATTAATCCGTTGCATGAAGTATAAAAAGGGTGGCTTTGGCCGCCCTTTTTTGTGGCCGCTGCCGTTACACTACAGAACTCATGCCCGCCAGGATCTGTCTGAAAACAGGTCGCGCGAGGCGACCAAAATTGTCCAGGAGTAAAGCATGCGTAATCTGATCATCAGCGCCGCCCTCGTCGCTGCCAGCCTGTTCGGCGTGACCGCCCAGGCCGCCGAA
>Ga0105243_10002815_pt1 | contig 14446 bp, 12 predicted proteins | sample KBSM34metaG_FD_81525 | JGI IMG/M metagenome (GOLD analysis project Ga0105243, IMG submission 81525) | Miscanthus rhizosphere microbial communities from Kellogg Biological Station, Michigan, USA - KBS M3-4 metaG | ecosystem: Host-associated > Plants > Roots > Rhizosphere > Soil | place...
CCGTCGCGTGAGACTACTCCTTCAATCCTCGGCCCCGCACGATGTGCCGGCCATTGAGGAGCACTTAGGTACGCGGGGTGAGATTTGTGGGTCCGCATTACCGGGAGGGATCGACATTTAACCCCCAAATTACCGATCAAAGATCGGGGAGAGCCCCAAACGGTTCGGGGGGTTGAGGCTCTCCCGAGCCGCAGCCGTAATCTAGCAGGTAGTGGCGGAGCTGCGGCGAGACAGCGTTTTTAACTTGTCACCGTTAAGGAATTTGCTGTCTCTATCTATTAATGCGAGGTTTCCGGACCGAAACCACCAACGCGTTGAGAAAAATTTGATAAATATTTGAGCGAGACATAAAAGAGATTGAAAACTGCTTGAAATCCGTGCTATCTGTGGCCCAAATGTACCTACGCAACCGAATCCCCGCGATACTTGCAGTCATTCTTTTAGCTTCAACTGCCTGCCTGGCACAGGATTCCTTCGAGAAAAAGATCGACGAATACCTGCACAAAGAAATGCAGGCACAGCAGATTCCGGGTGTGGCGCTGGCAATTGTTAAGGACGGAAAGATCGTGCTCGCGCGCGGTTATGGTCTTGCAAATGTCGAGCACCAGGTTCCTGTTAAGCCGGAGACGATCTTCCAGTCGGGATCGACGGGAAAGCAATTCACCGCAACTGCCGTAATGATGCTGGTCGAGGAAGGGAAGTTGAGTCTTGATGACAAGATTACGAAATACTTTCCTGATGCACCCGAATCGTGGGGCAACATCACCCTGCGACACCTTCTCACGCATACCAGTGGAATGACTGATTATCCTCCCGACTTCGATCTCCGGCGCGACTACACTGAAGACGATCTCCTTCAGCGCATCAAGGCGATTCCGCTCGCGTTTCAGCCGGGTGAGAAATGGAGTTATAGCAATCTCGCTTACGTGACGCTCGGCATTCTGATTCACAAGGTCAGTGGCAAGTTCTATGGCGACTTTCTACAGGAGCGAGTCTTCAAGCCGTTGGATATGTCCACGGCGCGCATCATCAGTGAAGCCGATATTATTCCGAACCGTGCAGCCGGTTACCGCGTCGCGAATGGTCAACTGAAGAATCAGAATTGGGTTTCACCGTCATTGAATACGACGGCAGATGGCGCTTTGTATCTCACGGTCTATGACATGGCGAAGTGGGATGCGGCACTCTACACTGAGAAGCTGCTCAAGCGATCATCTCTCGAACAGATGTGGACCCCGGTGAAGTTGAACGATGGCAAGTCGTTTCCCTACGGTTTTGGTTGGGGGCTCGGTAATGTGCGCGGCCATCGCGTAATCGAACATGGCGGCTCATGGCAGGGATTCAAAGCGCAGATCTCGCGTTATGTGGACGACAAGCTAACGATAATTCTCTTCGCCAACCAGACTCGTGCAAACCAAACGAAACTCGCGCACGATATCGCGGCAATCATCATCCCCGAACTCGCTCCAGTTGCAAATTAATCATGCGGGCTAAGCTCATTCTATCGATAGTGGTCGCTTTGATCCTGTATCTCGAGGGTCCGTTGATTGCTGGCTTTTTCGGAATTGGTGATCGTGAAGGCCCACGGATCTACCCGAAGGAGTATCACACGGTACTGTACAAGATGAGTTATGAGAAGGTCCGGCATGAACAGCCTCGCATAAGTATTGAGACGAGTGAGTTGGAGCGCCCGATCTTTTATGGATTCCCGCGAACCCGTCGCAGAAGTTAAAGACCATTATGCGAATAGTCTTATGTTCGATGGCTGTAGTGTTGTGGCTGACGGCGGGCAGCACTGCTCTGGCGTGTGACTGTGTCACTGGCTCACCAGCTGAAAGCTTTGAAAGTGCAGAGGTGGTCTTCGAGGGAGTAATGATTCACAAGGATGAGTCTTCTACTGGGACCACCTACAGATTTCGTGTGAGCCAGGTGTTCAAAGGGTCACCTGCGAGTGAGCTTACGTTGGTGCAGGAATCTACCGATTGCGACGCGACGTTTTGGCCCTACACTGTTTATCGTGTGTACGCACGTAGCGCCGAAGCAAAGCTGTTTAGCGGCACGTGTTTCGGAAATGAAGTCCTGGGGTACATACGACAGACCACGGAGTCAAAGTCGATAACCAGCTCTCAGATCGTTCAACTTCTTCCTCTCGCGGCGGCGATCGGTCTGGTGGCAACAATTATCTGGCTACTGAGCAGGCGGCGGGCCTAATTATTTAAAGCCAAGCTTACGGAGTGCCGGATCACGGCGACACACCGACAACGCTCGCGCTTGAGCAGTCTCAATCACAACGACTTGCCGCTCGGATCGGTCTACGCGCACGCGAAGACAGGCGCAGCCATAGCCATAATGCACGTTGGTTTTGACCCACTGCTTCGGTGAAAACGAAGGCCAGTCTCCCTCAGCCTGATACCCGCCCTGGACACCGATGATCCACTCACCATCGCGATCGAACAGCGAAGCATTGGCCGGCGTCGGATTACTAAACCAACCACACCGCATCTCGGACTTTTCAGGAGTTGTGGGAGCCAGTGACCTTGAATTGGCGTTGATAAGAGTCATCGCGAGTAATAAGGAGGCGATCAAGAGTAGGAATTTTTGTAGCTTAGACATAGACCAGCATTATAGCGCGTCAACCGACATTCCGAGCTTGTAGAAATAATCCGGTAGTGGTGCAAAGCAAATGTCCGACAAACTTCAGTTTGTCGCGTAATCCGACAAGCTAAAGCATGTCGGACACCAAACTGTACCACTACGAATAATCCCGCCCACGGGCGTGGGCGGGATTTCGGACTTCTTGTACAGAGCCTATATATAGCGAGCAGCGACCTGTTCTTTAGGGTCGTCCTTTAGCGCATTTCCTGGTACCAGTCCTGCAGCACGTAGAACGCTTTCTTCTTCTCACCACGATCGGAAATGAGGCCTTTGCGGTTCCAGTAGTCCTGGATTCCGGGCAGCGGGCGGCGAGGGGAGCGGAAGTCTGTAAGGATCCAAGGGGAGGTGCCGCGGAGGAATGGAATTTTTTTGAGCATCGCGATCTGGTGATGGTAGATGCTTTCCTGATATTCCTCGGTCCAGCGAGTAAGCGCGTCGCCGTGATGGTTGAATAATGCATCGCCGCCGAATTCACTCATTACAAGCGGTTTCTGGTATTTTGATTTCCATTCCAAGCCGTCGGCTTTCTCGGGCAATCCGTCGTACCAGCCCACATACTCGTTGCAGCCGAGCACGTCCAAAAACTCACCTAACGGATCGTCAATCATCTGCGTGGTCGGATTGAGGTAGTGACGTTCCATCGCAGCCGAGAGCAGGCGTGTGCCGTCGAGACTTCTCGCGTGTGTGATTAGGTTTTTGAGGAACGTTAACCGCGCGTCGCTCAGCGGTGTCTCGTTTGCCACAGACCAGATCACAACCGCCGCCCTGTTCTTGTCGCGCGTGATCATCTCCTGCAACTGATTCCGCGCGTTCTTGAGTGTATCGGGATTCTCCCACTGGATGGTCCAGTAGACGGGTATCTCCGACCACACCATGATGCCCATCCGATCGGCTTCACGAACCATAAACTCGTTGTGCGGATAGTGGGCCAGACGCACAAAGTTTGCCCCGAGCTCTTTGGCCCAACTGAGTAGCGTTACCGCATCTTCACGACTGTAGGCGCGTCCGCCACGAAGCGGCGCCTCTTCGTGAATGCAGACACCGCGCAGAAAGAGGGGTCGTCCATTCAACAAAATGTCAGTGCCGCGCGTTTCGATGTTGCGAAAACCGATCTGCTCGCGCACTTGATCCGTTTCCGCTTCAATAAACACCTCGTAAAGCTTTGGACTATCGGGAGACCACAACTTCAAATCGGCAGTGAGATCGATCGTCGCTGTTCCGCCGGCATTACTTGTAAACGATCTACTCACGCCGGCTTCAGGTATGCGAACCGTAACTCTTTGATTGAGCTTGTCTCCACTCAACTTCACCCACCCGGTAACACGATTGCGCGAGCCCGGCTGAAGTTGAACAAAGTAATCGTTCACGAAGGTTTGCGGGGTTTCAATCAGCTTAACTTCGCGTGTGAGTCCGCCGTAGTTCCACCAGTCAGTCATCAACGTTGGCACAGCATCAAGCCGCCGCTTGTTGTCGACTTTAACCACCAGAAAATTGCCCGTGTCTTTGACGCGGTTCGTTATTTCGAAATTGAACGGCGTGAATCCACCTTCATGTTGACCAAGCTTCTCACCGTTGAGATAAACATCCGCGAAGTAATTAGCGGCGCCGAAGTAGACAAAGACGCGCGTGTTCGGTTTGCGCTGGTAGTCGAATGACTTCTTGTACCAGACAGTTCCTTCGTAGAAGAACAACTGGTCCGACTGCGTGTTCCAGTCGCCGGGAACCTTCAACGTTTCGGACTTGTCGAAGTCGTACTCGATTAGTTCGCTTTTATTTTTAGGTTTCGCGTTCTTGAAGTAGCCGTTGTCACTAGGCTGATAACGGTAATTATAAAACCCTGACTCGTAAGGGTCGACGATCACTTGCCATTGACCATTGAGACTCGTCGTCTTTCGTCCTTCGGTATTAACGATCAGCCCGGTCTCCTGCGCTCGCACACACGGGACCAGCACCAGAAGCGATAAAAGTATGAGTGGTTTCATTGTGGACCATAGTTTAATACAAATCGGCCACAAATAAACGCGGATTAGATCCGGATCTAATCCGCGTTCATCTGTGGCTGCAAATATGCTGTAGAGCTTACTTCGCCTTCGAACTTCTTCGCAGCGCGTGATGCGAAACAAACTGCGCAACCTGACGACCCATTCGCGCGCCGACCTCGTCTGAATTCCGGAAGTGGATCCCCGAATACACTCGAGCATCGATTACTTCCTGAACAGCCTCACTGAACCTGGTCCAGGTACGTGTGATGCCGGTTTGTGTGACCGTTAAAGTTACGCCTGGATTGTCACCGAATTCCAACGTCAGGATCTTCCCCATGGCGCTACTGTTCGTCGCGTGTCCTGACGGATACTCTGGGTGTGGTGGGGTTGCGATGAACGGCTCCCAGGTCGCGTCGCCCACAGTCGAGTCATTACCATCGATGTGCCCGTTCCTGATGGCCGATTGTGGTCGCCAGAAGTTGAACTCATATTTCGCGTCCCAGCAAGCAATGCTCGCGTCGGCGGCAGCCAGGTAAAACAGCGCAAACAACTGCGCTTGTTCCGAGAGATCGTGGTTGCGCGTCTGAGCAGCTTGTCTCAGAACAGGATTCCAAATCGCGGTTGGAGAGGCGCGCCAGAAAAGTGCGATGTTGGTTTGTTCCGTCGAGCGCGTCGAACCGAACTTCGCGCCGATGCTTTTGATCTCGTTGTAATCCTTTGCATACAGTTCGCTGTCGAGAGCCGGTGGTGCATCGGGACGAAATTGTGAACCGCTCCGAAGTACAAACGGAGTCACTCTTCCCCAGCCGGGCAGTTGCGCAGGAGCGCCTGCCAGTCGCACCCATACGCCGGGTTGGCCGGCATTTGGCGCATCGTAGTTAAACTGCGCAGTCGACGATTGATCGTTTGCGCGTAACGCAAGGATTGCGGCTGCCGCAGCCCGACCGTATTCGACTCCCGGATCACTCAACGAGAGACCACGATTCAAGATGGCGTCGGAAAAGTTCTGAGCCAGAAACGACTCGTTCCCCGGACGCAGACTGTTCAAGGAGTGGTACGCAGCGGAAATCGCAGCGGCTTCCGGGGATGCGTTTGCCGGCGCCGAGGGAGGTGATAGATACGTCTCGAACTCGCCGGTGATTCCGTTGACGGCGTCGTGCATCGCCACTTGAACGATTGCCATGACGCGCGTCTGCTGGACGGCCGTTAGAGTCGACGGTACGGATGATAGGACCGTTGTTGCTGCGATCTCGTTCCACTCCATCACCGGATCGCTGATCGCTATCGCCGAATGAGCTGTAGCCGGCCTGGCTGAAAAATTCGAAGAGGTGTGAGCGCCCGTCGCGCAGGCCCCGTTCAATAATGGACATACGGATAGCATCAGAAGAGCCACCACCAATGTCATGGTCAAAGCCAAACCCTTACTTAGTGTTTTGCCTATCATGTTTCTCTTCCTTTCGGTTTTTCTTAGTGGGTAAGGCGGGATTGGGTGGGGAAAACTGTAATGCCTTGCCTCAAGAGTCACGAATCATGCTTGGGCACAGTCAGAACCACCTCGCGGTAGCGGGTGGGTGCAAGCGCAGCGCGCAGTTGATACCCAAGCCCGTTGGCTTCGCACCCACCCGCTACCGCGAGGTGGTTCTGACTGTGTCCAAGCATATTTCGTGACCCTTCAGGCAAAGCCAACCTGGCAGGATTTTTCAGGATTCGTAGGATAGATTGTGGTAATTTTATGCACCCCCATCCCGACGTGAAATCTATGCAGCCTACGTCGTCCAAAGAGATTACGCAGTTGCTGGTGGCCTGGAGTGATGGAGACGAATCTGCGCTCGATCAACTGGCTCCACTCATTCATGCAGAATTGCACCGGCTCGCGCACCACTACATGAGCCGCGAACGTCCCGGCCACTTGCTGCAGACCTCTGCCCTTGTAAACGAGGCGTACGTGCGTCTAATCGACTGGAAGAACGTTCGCTGGCAAAACCGTGCGCACTTCTTTGGCGTCGCGGCGCAACTCATGCGCCGGATCCTCGTCGACTTCGCCAGGGACAAGCAGTATCTGAAACGTGGTGGTGGCGCGTTACAGGTTTCACTGACTGAGGCCGCGAACTTTGGCGTGCAGCGTAGTGCTGATCTGGTTGCACTCGACGAAGCACTAACCGCACTCGCCGAGATTGATCCACGTAAAGTGCAGGTTGTTGAAATGCGATTCTTCGCGGGACTTTCCGTCGACGAGGTGGCGGAACTCCTGAACGTTTCGAAAGAGACCGTGATGCGCGACTGGCGTCTAGCGAAGGTCTGGTTACTGCGCCAGCTCGCAGGAGAGATTGTCGTTCATGAACAATGAGCGCTGGCAAGAAGTCGAGCGGCTTTATCACTCGACATTAGCGAAAGACGCGAATGAGCGGGCGGCGTTTCTGGCCCAGGCCTGTGCCGGAGATGAAACGTTGCGGCGCGAAGTCGAATCGTTAATCGCCCTCGAACCTCACGCAAAAGAATTTATTGAATCACCGGCGGTGGAAGTTGTAGCGGGCATGATGGCCCGAGAACATCCGGCGCAAATCGCGGCTGGCGATCGGTTCAATCAATACCGGATCATTTCACATCTCGGCGCCGGCGGCATGGGTGAAGTCTACCTTGCGGAGGACACAAGTTTACGTCGCAAGGTGGCGCTGAAGTTTCTCCCTTTAGTGCTCACCAAAAACAAAGCACACCTGCGACGCTTTGAAGTTGAGGCGCGCGCTGTCGCAGCTCTTTCGCATCCAAACGTCTGCGTCATTCATGAAGTAATTCAGACCGAAGACGGCCGCCACTGCATCGTCATGGAATACATCGACGGCATGACGCTGCGAGAGCGAATCGCGCAGGGTCAGATAGACGTGAACGAGGCTCTCGATATCACACTTCAGATCGTGACGGCCCTGGCGAGTGCTCACGCAAAGGGAATCGTGCATCGCGACATCAAGCCGGAAAACCTGATGCTGCGCGGTGACGGGTACGTAAAAGTGCTCGACTTCGGACTCGCGAAGTTGGCGGATACCAGACCAGTACCTGTAAACAGCGACGATGAAACGCGCGCCATTGAGTTGAAAACACTGCCCGGAGTTTTGGTGGGAACCGTCGCGTACATGTCGCCGGAGCAGGCGCGCGGACTTCAGGTTGATGCACGCACGGATATCTGGAGTTTGGGAGTGGTGCTCTATGAGATGTTGGCGGCCCGAAAGCCATTTGCTGGACCAACACCGACAGATGTCATTATTTCGATAGCTGAACGACAACCAGATTCGCTCGAGAAATCTGTCCCCGAAGCAAGTTCGTTGCAGCCGATCATTACGAAGACACTCGCCAAGGATCGAAACCATCGATATCAAACAGCCGAAGAGCTGTTGCTTGCGCTCAAGAACTCAAAACGCGAATTGGAACTGGGGAGCGTAGAGCATACCTCACGCAGCAGCCTCCTTCGTCAATTTGGGACGAGACGATCGATCACGTTAGCGGGAATGTTTGCAGCAGCCCTGATTTTGCTCACACTTGCCCTGTGGTTTAGCCGCGGGTCAACAACACCACCGCCAGCTGCTTCAGCAACGGAAATAAAATCATTGGCCGTTTTGCCAATGGGAAATTTTTCGGGCGACCCGTCCCAGGATTATTTTGCGGAAGGCATAACTGAGACGTTGATTTCCGGTCTGGCGAAAGTCACGGCCTTGCGCGTCACATCACGCACTTCGGTTATGCAGTTCAAGGGATCGCAAAAGTCTGTGAAACAGATCGCGCAGGAACTGAACGTCGACGCCGTTATCGAAGGTTCGGTGCAACGCTTTGGCGACAAAATCCGTGTGAATGTGAGATTGATCGAAGCTGCAAACGAAAACCCGTTGTGGGACGGCGAATACAATTCGGATTTGCGCGACGTGCTAACACTTCAAAATCAGGTTGCACAAGCAGTCACGCAAGCAATCAGGATCAAAGTGACACCGCAGGAACAGACGCGTTTAGCGCAGACGCGCCGTATCAATCCCGCGGCCTACGATGATTTTTTGCGTGGCCGTTATTATCTCAGTCGTCAGACAAAGGCGGATAACGACAACGCCATCGAAGCGCTCAACCGTGCTGTTGCGACGGATCCGGAATTTGCCGGCGGTTGGGCTGAGTTGGCCCAGGCGTATGTGTGGAAGCTGTTCTTGTTTGCGCCTAATGAAAAAGATTTACAAGAGAAGGCGTATATCGCGGTCGCGAAGGCGCTCGCGTTGGATTCCGAATTACCGGAAGCTTACCTGGCACGGGGGCGGTTGCTGTGGACACCTTCGAATCATTTTCCACACGACAAGGCGATCCAGGAATACCGTCGTGCGCTGGCGCTGAATCCGAGTCTTGACGAGGCGCGCAATCAACTTGCGGTCGTTCTCAGTCATGTCGGCCTGGTTGACGAAGCGCTTACGGAATTGGACCAGGCGCTTGCGGCTAATCCAGCCAACCATCTTGCTCGCTTTCGTGTTGGCGAGACACTGTTATTCAAAGGTAAGTACGAAGAAGCGCTCGCGGCGCTGCGAAATGTTTCTCCAGACGTTAACCCATCGTTGGTGGGCCATCAAATCGTGTACGCGCTCTTCGCACTGGGAAGAAAAGACGAGGCCGCGGCGACGCTGGCTAAATTCATTAAAGACTACCCGGAAGACAACCGAGGTCTGTTTACAAGCTTGCAGGCAATGCTAGCGGCGTCGGAAGGACAACAAGCCGTGGCGGAGCAGAAGATCCGGTTGGCGATCGAGCGCGGCAAGGGCTTCGGACACTTTCACCACACGGCCTATCACATCGCCTGTGCTTACGCTCTCATGAACAAGCAGGACCAGGCAATCAAGTGGTTGGAATCAACGGCCAACGAGGGCTTTCCCTGTTACGTTCTGTTCGACACAGACCACAACCTCGACAATCTTAGACAAAGCCCACGCTTTCAGGAGTTCATGAAGAAGCGGAAAGAGCAGTGGGAGTCTTACAAAAAGCTGATGTGAGCCACAGATGAACACGGAAAAAAATCCGGATCCAATCCGTGTTCATCCGTGGCTAAACACTGACCAGAGGCAGCGAGCGATAACGTTTTCCTGTCAGTCGCGCGAGTGCGTTGACCACTGCAGGGGAGATTACAGGCACGGGTGGTTCGCCGCAGCCTGTCGGTGCTTCAGCGCTGGGGACGATGTGAACGTCCACCGCAACCGGAGCGTCGACGATGTAAGGCGGAACGTAGCCATCGAAATTTCTCTGTTCGACGATTCCGTTCTTCAAGGTGATCGCGCCTTTGGCCATTAGCTGCGTCAGACCAAATCCGACCCCTGCCTGAAACTGACTCTCGATTGTCAGTGGATTGACCGCGACACCGCAATCAACCGCAAGCGTCGCGCGATGAATCTTCGGACGTTTGTTCTCGATCGACACGTCGACTGCACAAGCGACGCCTGTACCGAAACACTCATGACACGAAATTCCGAGCGCGTGTCCCTTTGGCAAACGATTGCGCCAGGCCGCGGTCTGTTTGTCGAGCAGATCGAGCGTGGACAGCAGTTTTTTAGCTTCGGGCTTCAGGAGTTTGCGTCGATAGGCGATGGGATCCACTTTCGCGCGCGCCGCTAGCTCGTCGATCAAAGTTTCCATCACAAACGCATTGTGAGTATGTCCGACGGAACGCCACCAAAGCACAGGCACGTTCACCTTCGGATGGTGAACTGAAACGTGCATGTTCGCGATGTTGTAGAGCGTGTCGGCTGTTCCTTCCGTCGCGGTTTCATCGACGCCGTTTTTGACCAGCATCGATTCGAACGGCGTCCCCATGAGTAACGATTGACCAACAATCACGTGACGCCACGCGGCCGGAAATCCATCTGCACCCACAGCAATTTCGACGTGATGAAAGTGCATTGGTCGATAGTATCCGCCCTGCACATCGTCTTCGCGTGACCAGACAAGTTTGACTGGCGTTCCTTTGAGTCGTTTCGCAATTACGGCTGCTTCGCGTTGCACGTGCGAGTCAGTCACCGCGCGACGACCAAAGCCGCCACCCGCCATCTCAGTATGAAAAGTGACCTGCTCGGGTTTTAGTCCGAGTACTTCGGCGACTGCCATCTGATCGACGGTTTGAAACTGCGAACCTGCCCACACTTCGGCGCGATCGCCGTCGAATCTGACGGTTGTATTCAGTGGCTCCATTGGCGAGTGAGCGAGAAACGGAAACTCGTATTCGGCAACGATCCGATTCTCCGCAGCGACCTTCTCGAGCGCACTCTGATCTCCGCGCGCGAGGGCGACGTTACCCGGAGTTTGAGCGAGCCGTTTGTATCTGGTCCATAACTCCGTGCTGTCAGCCGCTTCGACTCCGGACAGATCCCATTCGATGTTGAGAAGTTTGCGCGCCTGTTTGGCAGGCCAATACTTGTCGGCTACGACTGCGACGCCGGTTCCTTTCGTGAGCGGAATCTCGAAGATCTCGCGCACGCCGTCAACGCGACGTGCTTCGGCGTCATTAACGTTCTTCACACGCGCGCCAAAGACCGGCGGATGCGCAACAACTGCGACTTTCATTCCCGGCAGATCGAGGTCGAGGCCGAATTTCAGCGAGCCATCACACTTCGGCCGGCTATCAAGTCGTTTGACTCGCTTGCCGACGAGCCGGAACTCCGACGGATTCTTCAAGCGAACAGTTGCGGGCACCGGCTTGCGCGATGCGTCACTTGCGAGTTCAGCATACGTTGCAGACTGGCCGTTTGGACCGTGGACCACACTCGCCTCGGTACGACACTTATCAGCAGTGGTTTTCCAGCGATCGGCCGCTGCAGCAACGAGCATCGCGCGAGTCTTCGCACCCAACTCACGATACTGCTGATACGAGTGCGCAATCGAACCCGAGCCGCCGACGAGCTGAATTCCAAAAAGTGGATCTTTGTAGACGTCGGCTGCCGGCGCGAGCTCGCCGATGACGTTGTTCCAGTCAGCATCCATCTCATCCGCGAGTACCATCGGCAAGGCAGTCTGCACTCCCTGGCCAAACTCGAGACGGTTCACCTGGATAGCAATCTTGCCGTCCGGTCTAATGTTGACGAACGCGTCCGGCGGATAGACCTTCGCCGGCTGTCGAGGCATCCCTGTTTCCTGCGCCGGCGAAGTCCGATCAAAGTGCAACGCCACGACCAGGCCGCCCGCCGCAGCAAAAGAGACACGCAGGAAGCCGCGTCGATTCAGAGCCATCACGCGCCTCCTTTATTGATCTGCGTTGCAGCACTTTTGATCGCCGCGCGAATCCGTGGATAGGTACCACAACGACAAAGGTTTCCACCCATCGACTCCTCGATGTTCTGATCAGTAGGACGTGACGTGCTTTTGAGCAGTGCGCATGCAGACATGATCTGTCCGCTCTGGCAGTAGCCGCATTGCACGACGTCCTCGTCGACCCATGCATTCTGAACAGCTCGTCCCACAGCATCGTTGCCAATGCCTTCGATCGTGATTACCGGACGATCGCCGATATGCGAGATCGGAACGATGCACGAACGAGTGGCCACGCCGCCAACGTGTACCGTACATGCGCCGCACGCGCTGATGCCGCAGCCAAACTTCGTTCCCGTCATCTTTAGATCTTCACGCAACACCCAGAGCAGCGGCGTCGAAGGATCGACGTTCACCTCTCGCCGCTGCCCGTTTACGGTTAATTGGAAAGTCGCCATTTTGATCTCCTATTTTGGACAGGGCGTGCCGGCCTCGACCCAACGACGTGTGGCAGCAATGAATTGTTCGTGCGTGAGTGGTGGGAGTGTGCGCGCGGCGCCGTCGGGCCTGCGGCCAGGATCCCACGCCCACTTTACGAGTGGCTCCTCTTCGTGGTGTTTCAGCAAGCCTGGACCATCGAGATTGTTATTCCGCGAGCGATCAGTTAACTGGCGGCATACGGCAGCACTCGAGAGCGGTCGATCGTTGATGTCCTGCCAGCGCATTTCGAGGGGCGCAAGGTGCCAGTTGTGGCCACCGGGAACGCCCGTGCTGTCGGCGTTTGTCTCCTGATGACAGCCGGCGCAATTCAATCCCGGAACGCCTTTGCCTTCCGGACCGCGCACGACATTCGCGACGTGACGATGCCGATCGTCACCCTGTTGTGGATAGTTCGTTGCGGTGTGACAGTTGATGCAGCGCGGAGAAATCAAGACGGAATAGACCTGCTCAAACGCGGCAACTCCTTGCGCCGTGTTGTTCGAAGAATGCGCCCACAACGCTGCAGCAACGATGATTGCGGAGACCAATACACCTACACGTAGCCCTGGCATCTGAATTCTCCTGCAAAATTTTATTTGCGGAGTATGTTGCCACAAAAAGGCACAAAAGGCACAAAAGTCACAAAAAAATAATTGTTGCGTGTTCGTTGATGCGCGGAGAGGAAGTTGACATGATCGAGCGTACTGTAGGGGCGGCCCTCCGTGGCCGCCCGGCGTGGAACTCGATCTCGGCAACACGCCTGACTGCCCAGAACGGAATCCCACGCCGGGCGGCCACGGAGGGCCGCCCCTACAGTACGTCACTTGGTTCGTGGATCCATTTTGACGATCAGCGGTTGGGTGTAGCTCTTGCCGCCGACTGTCATTCGAACGGTGTAAGTGCCGGCCAACACCAAGGGCGCGCCGCCGCGTCCACCAAAGCCACCACCGCCCGCAGGACGCGGAGGAGGTGTGGGGCGCAGATCCCAGATCCAGCGATGCATCCCGGCTGCGGTTGAAAGCGGCTCGGGCGTGCGTACCCAGAATGCAGGGATGTTCAACGTGTCGGGATTAACTGGCGTCGGTTTGTCTTCACTCGAATACTTGCGAATGACTTCGCCCGCCGGATCGAGTATCTCGATCGAGAGTGGACCACTCGTGTTTGCTTTCAAGTAGTAGTCGATGATCGCGCCGAACGGAGGATTCTCCGCGAGGGGTTCGTCGCGTGGCATCGGTGTTCCGTTGTCGCTGCCAGCTGTCAGCAGATACGTGGGTGCTGGTTCAAACAGATACGCATTTGATTTGGCAACTTCCGCGGTGCTCTGTCGCAACGGCGTGATGTTGTCGATGACCCAGAACCCGCGACCGTGTGTGCCCACGATCAAGTCGTCGTTATGAATGATAAGGTCACGCACGGATGCCGGTGGCAGGTTGAGTTGTAACGACTGCCAGTGATCCCCATCATCAAACGAAACAAACACCGTGCGTTCGGTGCCGGTAAACAACATCCCCTGGCGAGCCGGATCTTCTTTGATAGTTTGCACGTACACGCCGGCCGGCAATCCTCGCGTTATCTCGGTCCATGTTTTGCCTGAGTCGAGCGTGCGGTAGATGTGTGGTTCGTAATCCGAGAGTTGATGGCGTTCGACTGCGGCGTATGCTTCGTTCACGTTGAAGTGCGACGCTTCGATCATCACCACCTTACTCCACGAGGTCAGCGCGGGTGGTGTGACGTTCTGCCAGGTCTTGCCGTCATCTTTAGTCAGATGAATTAGACCATCGTCAGTGCCGATCCAGAGTGTCGGCGCGTGCAGAGGTGACGGAGCAATCGAGTAAATAACACCGCGTCGCTTATCGGCAGGCGCATCAGCCGCGGCCGCCTCGTTGAGGTTCGACGGAACACCCGGATCCTCGCGCGTGAGATCCTGACTAATTTGCGTCCAACCCTCGCCGCCGTTGGTCGTCTTGTAAAGAAACTGATTTGCATAATAGAGCGCGTGTGGATCTGCTTTGGAGAAGACGAGTGGCTGCGTCCATGCGTGGCGATACTGTCCTGGTGTAGCGCCGCGTTCTGGCGAA
>Ga0105243_10002819_pt1 | contig 14433 bp, 14 predicted proteins | sample KBSM34metaG_FD_81525 | JGI IMG/M metagenome (GOLD analysis project Ga0105243, IMG submission 81525) | Miscanthus rhizosphere microbial communities from Kellogg Biological Station, Michigan, USA - KBS M3-4 metaG | ecosystem: Host-associated > Plants > Roots > Rhizosphere > Soil | place...
CCGCCGCCCGGCCCAGTTCCTGCTTGACCCGGTCCCACTCGACCGGGACCGCGGTGCGCTCGAGTCCGATCTCGGCGCCATCGGCCAGGGCCGGTGTCGACTCCTCCGTCACCGCAGGGGTCAGCTGGACGAAGCGCGCGGAGACGAGGGACTGCGCCACGATCACCGCCTTCGCGTCCGCCGCCACGGGCACCGAGCGATCCAGTTCGAGTCGTACCCGCATCCGGTCGCCATCCGGGTCGATGCCGGTCACCTTGCCGACGTCGACCCCGACCACGCGCACGTCGTCTCCGACATACAGGCCGGTGACGGAGGTGAAATAGGCCGTCACCCGGTAGTGCCGGAAGTGGTCCACCGCAAGGTAACCGGACACCACGACCGCGGCGGCCAGTGCGAGGCCCACCCCGCCAACGGCCATCCTGCGCCAGGTGATCATCAGCGGACCTCCGGAATCGGCAGCGGCGCGGGCGGCAGCCCGAACATCGCATTGATCAGCGGCTGGTTGTACTGGGCGGGCAACAGGTTCTGGATGTACGCGTAGTAGAACGGGCCGCTGGCCACGGTGTCGCCGAGGGTGCCGACATAGGTGCCCAACCCGTCGATGCCCTGCGCCAGGTTGTCCCGGTTCTTCTGCAGGATCCCCACCACGGTGTTGAGCTCGTCGAGGACCGGGCTCAACTGCGCCTCGTTGTCGTGTACCAGCCCGCTCAACTCTGTCGAGACCGCGGAGACGTTCGTGATCACCTCGGACAGGGCGCCCTGGCGACTGACGAGCTCTCCTAGCAGCGCATTGCCGTCCACGAGCAGGGAATTCACCTGCGGACCACGCTCGGCGAGCAGGCCGGCCACGTTGTTCGCGTCGGCGAGCAGCGCCCTCAGGGTCTCGTCGCGGCTGCTGAGGCTGGTGGAGATCCGGCTGACTCCGTCGAGGGCGGGCCGCAGGTTCGGGGCGCTGTCCGCCATCACCTTCCCCACCTCGTCCAGTGAGGCCGACAACTGGTCGAGGTCGATGTCCTCCACGGTCGTGGTCAGGTCCCCCAGGACATCCGGCAAGGAGTACGCCGACCGGGTGCGTTCGAGGGATATCTGCCCGCCCACCGGCATCCGTCCGTCGTCCGCCAGGTCGAGGGTGACCGCCCGCTTGCCGAGCAGCGACATGGTGGTGATGGCGGCGGCGGTGCTCTCCCCCAAACCGATCGATCCGTCGAGGGTGAAGCTCACCACGGCTCGCCCGCCCTCGACACCGATCTCCTCGACGGTGCCGATCTTCACTCCCGCGGCGTTGACCTCGTCGCCGACGGCCAGCCCGCTGGCATCGTCGAACACCGCGCTGTACCCCACCCCGGACTTCAGGAACTGAAGGTCCTGATACTGCAGCGCGGTCAGCACCACCGCCGCGGTGACGGCGAGGCCGATCACCCCGACCCGCACCGCGTGGCTCTCCACCATGTTCCTCATCGCGGCGCACACCTCCCGGTCTTCTGGTCGACCAGGTCGACCGTGATCGGCCTGCCGTCGGCACCGTCGACCTTCATCGCGATCCCGCACAGGTAGAAGTTGAAGAAGGAGCCGTAGGCGCCGATCCGGATGAGCTGTCGGTAGTTCGCGGGCATCGATTCCACGATCCGGTTCAGCTCGCCCTGCTGCTCGATCAGTGGATCCAGGCTCGTGTTCAGCTCGGTCAGGGTGCCCGCGATGTTCGGCCGGGTGTCGGTCAGCAGGTCGGCGAAGGTTCCGGTGGCGGTGTTCACGCTCGTCACGGCGTCGCCGATCAGTTGGCGGTCCGCGTCGAGGCCGCTGACCAGCTGCTGCAGGTGGTCCAGGGTGCCACTGAACTGCCCACCGCGAGAGCGTAGTTCGCTCAGCACCCCGTCGAGATTGTCGATCACGCGGCCGATCAGCTCGTCGCGGTCCGCCAGGGTGTTGGTGAGCGAGCCCGTGTGCGCGAGCACCGATGAAACGGTCCCCGACTGCCCCTGGAACACCTCCAGCAACGACATCGACAGCGCGTTCACCTGCTCCGGGTCCAGTGCCTGGAACAGGGGCTTGAAGCCGCCGAGCAGCGCGTCGAGATCCAGTGCGGGCGCGGTGCGTTCGACCGGGATGGTCGCGTCCTCGACGAGCGGCTCGGCGGTGCCCGGGCTGTCGAGCAGCTCGAGGTACCGGTTGCCCACCAGGTCCTGGTACCGCACCGCCGCTCTGGTCTCGACGGTCACCGTGTTGCCTGCGTCGACGGTGAACTCCACCTGTGCCCGCCGGTTCTCGCCGAGCTCGACGGCGCTGACCGCGCCGACCGGCACCCCCGCGATCCGTACCTTGTCGCCGGGCTTGAGGCCGGACACGCTGGTGAACTCGGCGCCGTACGAGTTCGCGCCGCCGCTACGCAACTGGCCGAACACGAGGATCAGTCCCGCGTTCACCAGCAGCATCACCAGGACGAAGATCCCGAACTTGACGGTGTACCCGCGCACTTTCATCGGACCGCCGTTCCGAACAGGTAGGTCATCAGGTTCGCTGTCGCACCGCTCGGCAGGCCGCCATTCGGCTGACGCTCGGGGGCAAAGGGATTCACCCCGATATCGGTGACCAGGAAGGGTGCGTTGACGTTCGGGTCACGCAGTGGCAGTCCCATACAGTGCGGGCCGCCGGTCGCCGCGACCTTGGGCAGGTCGTCGGGATAGTGGTAGGGCTCGGTGCCCGCGATCAGGCCGATCGACATCTTGATCCCCGGCTGGCCGTTGTACGCACCGTCGCCGATCTTCTTGCTCTCCTGCAGTCCGGTGAACATGCAGGGGATCACCGGCGAGTACTCCTCGAGGAGCACCGCGGTGGGGCGCAGCAGCGAGACCACGTCGACGGCCGCGTTGCTGTTCTGCGTCAGCACCTCGTCCCCCGTGTTCGCGAGCCCGGTCACCTCGAGCAGCAACAGGTCCAGGTCCGCCTGTCGGTCCACCACGGTGTTCCCGGTGGTGGTCAGCGCGCCGAGCGAACGCATCAGATCCGGGGCCACCGCGGCATAGGTGTCGGACACGGGCGGCAGCTCGGTCAGCACCTGGTCGAGCGCGCCGTGGGCCGCCCCGAACTCCACCAGCGACGAGTCCGCCTGTCCGAGTGCGACACCGAGCCGGTCACCACGGCCCTGCAGCGCGCTCGAGAGGGCGGCAAGCGTGGCGTCCAGCTTCTCGGGCTGGACGGTGCGCAACACCTCGGTCAGGTTCTCGAAGACCGTGTTCATCTCCACCGTCACGTGTGAGGCGTCGATGGTCGAACCCGCGGCGAGCCGCTCGGCACTGGGCTGCTCGGGCGCGGACATGCTCACGAACTTGGCTCCGAATGCCGTGTTCGACGTGACCTGCACGTCGACGTTCGCCGGGATCGCATCGAGCGCATCGGGATCGATCAGCAGTGACAGGAGCGCGGTGGACTCGCCGGACTGGATGATCGAATCGACGGTGCCTACGGTGACGCCCGCCATCTTCACCCTGGCGCCCGGATCCATCACCAGGCCCGCGCGCTGCGCGACCACGGTCACCGGAACCCGGTCGGAGAAGGACTGATCGAACATCGCCACGGCCAGTGCGACGACGCCGCCGATCGCGGCGACCAGCGCGAGTGCGGCCAGCTTGTACCCGTTCGTGCGCATCTTCCCCCCTAACCCGACAGGTTGAAGTTGCCGGACCCGCCGTAGATGGCGAGCGAGACGAGCAGGGTCACCGCGACCACACAGATCAGTGACAACCGGACCGCGCGACCGACCGCGGTGCCGACCCCTGAGGGCCCACCCGTCGCGTTGTAGCCGTAGTAGGTGTGGATCAGCATGACCAGCATCGCCATCACGAGGACCTGCACGAACGACCACATGACATCGATCGGGTCGAGGAAGGTCGAGAAGTAGTGGTCGTAGAGCCCGGACGACTGGCCGAACAGCACCACGGTGGTGAACCGGCCCGCCAGGAACGAGGCGACCAGCGCCAGCGAGTAGAGCGGCAGGATCGAGATCATGCCCGCCACCACCCGGGTACTGACGACGTACGGAACGGAGCTGATCGCCATCGATTCGAGCGCGTCGATCTCCTCGCTGATCCGCATCGCACCGAGCTGCGCCGTCGAACCGGCGCCGATGGTGGCGGACAGCCCGATGCCCGCGATCACCGGCGCCGCGATCCGCACATTGATGAAGGCGGAGAAGAACCCGGTCAGCGCCTCGACCCCGATGTTGCCCAGCGAGCTGAAACCCTGGATTGCGATCGTGCCACCGGAGGCAAGGGTGAGAAATCCGACGACGGCCACGGTCCCGCCGATCAGGGCCAATGCGCCTGTGCCCATACTGATCTCGGCGATCAGCCGGAGCACCTCCTTGGGGTGTTTACGCAGCGCCCACGGCACGTGCGCGAGCGCGCGGACAAAGAAGACCGCCTGGCGGCCGATGTCGTCGACGGTTCGGGACAGGCCTGCCGCACGGTTGCGGGTACGGCCGAACTTGCCGGTCGTCGCCAATGCCATCGCGTCAGCTCGCCGTCAGCCGGATGCCCACCGCGGTGACGATGGTGTTGACCACGAACAGCGCCATGAAGGCGTACACCACGGTCTCGTTGACCGCCTCCCCCACGCCCTTGGGCCCACCGCGCACCGTCAGCCCCCGATAGCAGGCGACCAGCCCCGCGAGCAGGCCGAACAGCGCCGCCTTCACCATCGAGATCGCCACCTCCGGCAGACCGGTCAGCAGCGTGATGCCGTCCGCGAACGCGCCAGGGTTGACGCCCTGCAGGAACACCGAGAACACGAACCCGCCCGCAATGCCGATCACGCAGACCAACCCGTTGAGCAGCAGCGCGACCACCGTCGACGCCACCACCCGCGGGATCACCAGCCGGGTCACCGGATCGATGCCGAGCACCTCCATCGCATCGATCTCCTCGCGGATGGTGCGGGAGCCGAGGTCGGCGCATATCGCGGTGGCCCCGGCACCCGCGACGATCAACACGGTCACCACCGGGCCCACCTGGGTGACCGCACCGAGGGCGGCGCCCGCCCCGCTGAGGTCGGCCGCCCCGATTTCACGGAGCAGGATGTTGAGTGTGAAGCTGACCAGCACGGTGAACGGCACCGCGACCAGCACCGTCGGCACGATCGACACCCGTGCGATCATCCAGCTCTGTTCCAGGAACTCCTGGAGCTGGAAACGGGTGCGCACCAACCCGACCGCGACATCCGCCCCCATCCGGTAGAAGTGGCCGAGCTCGCGCATCGGCCCCTTCAGCGTCGTACTCGCCACGAGCCCTCCCTCGTCGTGTGCACGCCCTGTCAGTGCGCTACGGGACACCCAGACGCGCGGGTTCCGTAATCGACCTCGAAGCTCGTGACCCCGTTGATCCATCCGGACTGCAGGCGGCGGGGATCACCGAGCTTCGAGATGTCGGGCATGTGGTCTGCGATCTTGTTGAAGATCAAATCCAGTTCCATTCGGGCCAAGTTGGCCCCGATGCAGTAGTGCGGCCCGGTCCCCCCGAATGCGAGGTGCGGGTTCGGATCCCTGGTGATGTCGAAGGTGCGTGGGTTGTCGAACACGTCCTCGTCGAAATTCGCTGACCCGTACAGCAGTACCACTCGCTGTCCCGCCTTGATGGCGGTTCCACCGATTTCCGTGTCCACCAGTGCCGTTCGCTGCAGTGAGGTCAGCGGCGACGCCCAGCGGATGATCTCGTCCGCCGCGGTGCGGGGACGCTCATGTTTGTAGCGCTCCCACTGCTCGGGGTGCTCCATGAACGACATCATGCCGAGCGTCGTCGCGTTTCGGGTCGTTTCGTTGCCTGCAACCGCGAGCATGATCACGAAGAAGCCGAACTGCTCGGGGGTCAGGGCCTCCCCGTCGAGGTCGGCGTGCACCAGCGTGGAGATGATGTCCTCGAGCGGCTCCGTGCGGCGCGCCTCCGCGAGCTGGTAGGCGTAACCAAGGATCTGCGCCGACGCCATCCGCGAGGCGCCCTCGAGGGTCTCGTCGTCATATCCGGTCATCTGGTTGGACCACTCGAAGAGCTGTTTCCTGGCGTCCTCCGGGACCCCGAGCAGTTCCGAGATCGCCTGCATCGGGAGTTCACTGGCGACCTCGGAGACGAAGTCCCCGCTCGGGTTCGCCACCGCGGTGCGGGCGATGAGGTCCGCGCGCTCGTCGAGGGCGGCCCGCATCGACTCGACGGCACGCGGGGTGAACAGCCGGGAGACCAGTTTGCGCAGCTGGGTGTGCTCGGGCGCGTCCTTGTTGATCAGGACGTGCTTGGTCACCTCCAGCTCCTCGGCGGAGATGTCGTCCTGATGCCGTGGGATCGATCCGTTCACGTGGTTCGAGAAGTGCTCGGGGCGGCGCGAGATCTCGCGCACGTCGGCGTGCCGCGAGACCACCCAGCAGCCGCCGTCGTGGAAGCCGCCGGTGCCCGGTTCCTGCTCGTTCCACCACACCGGGGCGCAGCGGCGCAGTTGTGCGAACTCGGCGAGCGGCACGCGGTCGCCGTACAGCTTGGGATCGGTGACGTCGAAGCCCCTCGGGAGATCGAGCGCCGGGACGTGCTGATCGGTCATGGCAGGCCTTTCGGGCGAGGGTCAGTCGATTCGGTGATCGGGCGCGCGGCCGGCGGCATGGCCCTTGGCCCAGCGGTAGTCCGGCTTGCCGCTCGGCGTCCGCTCGACCTCGGCGGCGATCCAGAACGATCGCGGGATCTTGTATCCGGCGAGGTGGCTGCGGGCGTGCTTCTCGAGGCTCTCGAAGTCGGGCGTGCCGTCGCGGGGGCACAGCACCGCGGCCACCCGGTATCCCCAGCGCTCGTCGGGCACCCCGATCACGATGGCGTCGTACACGTCCGGATGAGCCTTGACGATCGCCTCGACCTCCTCGGCGAACACCTTCTCGCCGCCTGTGTTGATCACCATGTTGCCGCGACCGAGCAGCGTGATCGACCCGTCGTCCTCGATCCTGGCCCGATCGCCGGTCACCACGGCACGTTGCGTGGAGCCTGCGGGATGCACATCGGCACAGCCGTTGATCTCCCGGAAGATCTCCGCCGATTTGACGGGGTCGTTGTAGTAGCCGAGGGGGACATAGCCGAGCTTCGCCAGCCATCCCTCCCCACCGGAACCCGGTGCGAGCACCCGATTCTCGTCGTCGACCACCACGGTGTGCCGGTGCGATCCCACCTTCGGGCCGCCGTGCTGCTCGAAACCCTTCGTGGCGAACCCGATACCACCGAAGCCGGTTTCGGACGAACCCACCGAGTCCGAGATCATCAGGTTGGGGATGGCCTCGAAGAACGCGTCCTTGACCGACGCGGAGAACAGCGCCGCGCCCGAGGCCACCACGGCCAGGCTCGACGTGTCCGCCTTGACATTCCGGTAGGCCTCCACCAGCGGCCGACCCATCGCGTCCCCGGTGATGACCATCGCGGTCGGCCGGTGCCGGGCGACCAGGTCCCAGGTGCGTTCGGCATCGAATTTCGCGGAGTAGACCACCGCATTGCCCGCCAGCAGCGCCGTGAATGTCGGCATCAGCGCCGAGGTGTGGATCAGCGGCGGCAGGATCAGCATCCGGATCTGCTCGCCCGCGGCCCCGGTGCGGGACTGCTGGTACTCGTCGGCGATCGGTTCCCCGGTGAAGAAGTCGAGGCCGCCGCCGAGGACCCGCCACATGTCCTCCTGCCGCCACACCACCCCTTTCGGCCTGCCGGTGGTGCCGCCGGTGTACAGGATGTAGACGTCGTCGCCGCTGCGTTCGTCGAAGCCGCGGGCCGGGGACTCGGCGGCGAGCGCTTCCTCGTACCGGACCGCGGCCCGAACGAGCACCGGGGCGTCGACGGCGGCCGATTCCAGCTCGTCCGGCACCTCGATCAGATGCCGGATCCGGGGCATAGCGGGCGCGACCTCCGCGACCCGCTCGCCGAACCCGCGGTGATAGACCACCGCCTCCAGGTCGGCATCGTCGTAGAGGTAGGCCAGCTCGTCGGCCGTGTAGCGATAGTTGACGGTCAGCGGCACCGCCCGGATCTTGAATGCCGCCAGCACCGCCACCATGGTCTCGATCGAGTTGTGCATCTGGATACCGACGTGCGCTCCCACGCCCAGCCCGACGGACTCCAGGTGGTGGGCGAGCCGGTTCGCGCGCTCGTCGAGCTCCCTGTAGGTCACCTGCTCGTCGCCTGCGATCACGGCGACGCGATCGCCCATGGCGTCGACGGCGTGCTCGAACAGGTCCGCGAACGTATATGCCATGCGAGTCCTTCCAGCGTTGGACGCTCAGATCACCGTGAGCGGCAAGGGGATTCCACGATCTGCGAACACGAACCCGGCTCCGGTACTGACCCGGGTGATGGCGACCTCCACACACTCGGGCGCGGGTTCGTCCTCGGTCACCACCTCGACGAGGAGCGCGTCGACGTCCTCCGAGAGCACCCGGACGGTGAAGCGGGGATCGACCCCACGCACCAGCGCCTGCAGCGGCTCGAGGTGGTCGCCGTCGATCAGGGCGGGCCAGCCTCCGTCGGCGTCCGCCGCGCCACCGCGACCGAGCAGCAGCTCCAGCCGCCCGCCCCCGAGCCGGATGTCGCTGTCCACGTACTGCTTCGGGCTCAGCAGCGGATGCACCGACAGCACCTCGGCAAGGCCTGCCAGGTCACGCGGCAGCCCGAGCGCATCGCGGATCCGCTGCGCGGCCACCCCCGCGATCCCGGTGAGTTGCTTGCGGGTGATCTCGAGCGCCTTGTCCTCCTCCGCCCGCTTGCGGACCGCGAGCAGGAACCCGAGGGCGAGCAGGTGGTGCTGCAGGCAGACCTCCTCCGCGATCCGCACCAGGGCCGAGTGCGAGAAGTCCGCGAACCGGACGTCGGAGAGCAACGGACCCGAGTAGTCGTGCGCGCCCTCCCCCGTGCGGTCGATGGGGCTCAGCTCCACCGTGTTGGCCGCGGTGCGGCCGATCTGCTCGGTGTGCGTAGTCATCTGGGGCGGCGCGTGCGACGGATCGATGACCACCGTCCACGCGCAGTGCGGCTTCCGGTCCACCGGTCGGCGCGGCGGGCGGTGGATGGGCCGCACCTGTGCGTGCGGGTTGGTGGCCAGCGCGGTCGCATCGAAGGTCGGGTCCTCGATGTCGTGGCACATGGTCTTTACGTACTCGTCGCCGAGCGGCTCGACGTCCATCAGGGCACCGCAGTGATCGAGCCAGAACTCGCCGTGTGCTGGATCGTCGACCCGGTACCGAAAGTCCATGAACTGGGGTGGTGCCCCGATATCGAGCTGCAGTCCCTTGAAGATCGTGACCACGTCGTCGCCCTCGTACCCGAGCGCCCTCTGCATCCGGCGCGTGTACCAGGGGCTCGACGCCTGCCACTCCTCGATCGCGACGGCCGCCATGCCCTCGCGCCCGAACTCCACGATCAGGTGTGCCATTCCCGAGCGATCGATCAGCTGCCCGCACAGCAGCAGCTCGGGCACCAGGGTCGCGAGATCCGCCCGGGAGAGCGCGTCAAACGACCGCCTCGACTGGGCCTCGGTCCTCACCACAGCGGGACCGGAGTCTGGCCGATCGGGTACCAGCCGGGGAGCTTCTCACCGGAGACGGACCGCTGGATGCGGGACTGCATGCCCGTCGACAGCGCGTTGTCCTTGATCATCTCCATGAACAGCGCGGAGACGTGGCCGAAGTCGAAGAAGTCGCGCTGCCAGGACCACTGGAAGTCGCCGGCGTAGCGGAACCAGCTGCCGCCCATGCCGTAGACCTCGTAGTTGCTGCCGTCGGCCCGCTTCGCATCGGCGACCTGCTTCCACAGGCCGATCACGTTACCGCTGCGTTCGTCGACGACGATCTCCTGGTACGGGTAGGTCCACCCCTCGAGCCCTTTCATCTCGAGGCCGAGTGCGATGTCGCGGATCTCCTCGCGGCCGACCGTCATGATGTCCTGCTTCGGGCCGATGTTCCAGCCGTAGGTGGCGTCCTCGGTGTAGAACTCGGCCAACGGCGTCCAGTCCCGCACTGCCTCGGCCTTCTTGTTCGCCTCGATCCAGCGCTCCACCATCTCGTCGAGTTCCGCACGATCGAACTGGGACATCACTGGTCTCCTTCGGATTCGGTCATTCTCAGCGCGCGGGTCGGACAGAACTTCACCGCGTTCTCCACACTCGCGCGCAGGGACTCGGGAGGGTTGGGGTCGAGGATCTGCACGGTCCCATGCTTGGGCACCGAGAAGACCTCGGGCGCCTCCATCTCGCAGGCGGCATGCCCCTGGCACAGGTCCGCGTCGACCTCGATCCTCATCGGATTCCCCGCCTGCGATATCGGACCCGGCACGGTTGCTCGAGTTGGACCACCATCTTGCTGTGGTCGTTCCGGTACGAGTCCGACGGCTGCGCCATCTCGAACTCGAAGTCCCGCAACAGGATCGAGAAGATCGCCTTGAGCTGCATCTGCGCGAAGGCGGCCCCGACGCAGCGGTGCCTGCCCGCCCCGAACGGGATCCAGGTCCACCGGTTGACGATGTCCTCCTGGTTCGGATCGATGTAGCGACCCGGGTCGAAATCGTCCGGGCGCGGGAAGTCCTCGGGGATCCGGTTGGAGATCGCCGGGGTCGCCGCGACCAGGTTGCCCTTCTCGATCCGGAAACCACCGACCTCGAAGTCATCACGCGCCAGCCGCAGCAGGATGATCAGCGGCGGGTGCAGTCGCAGGGTCTCCTTGACCACCGCCTCCAGCACCGGGATCTGCCGCAGTGCATGAAAGCTGATGTCCGCGCCGTCCGCGTACAGCTCGTCGAGCTCGCCGACCACCTGTTTCATGGCGTCCGGGTGCCGGAGTAGCTCGATCAGGCTCCAGGCCGCAGTGCCGGAGGTGGTGTGGTGGCCCGCGAACATCATCGAGATGAAGATCCCGGTGATCTCGTCGGCGCTGAAACGCTCCGCACCGGTCTCGTCCTTGATCGAAACCAGCACGTCGAGCATGTCCCGGTCGTCCTTGCCCCGCGGTGGGTTCGCGATCCGTCCGGTCATGATCTCCTGCACCAGCGCCACCAACGCCAGCCGCGCCTCGTCGCGGCGCCGGAAGCTCTCGATCGGCGCGTACGGATCGACGAATGCGAGTGCGTCCGTGCCCTGTTCGAGCTCGTGGTACAGCTTGGCGAACCGATCGTCGAGCTGGTCGCGGAACTTCTTGCCGATCAGGCAGGCCGAGGAGGTGTAGATGGTCAGCTCCGCGAAGAAGTCGAGCAGGTCGATCTCCCCCTCGTCGCCCCAGCCCGCGACCATCGCCTCCACCTCGGCACCGATCGTCGCGGCGTGGCCCTTCATCTGCTCACCGCGCAGTGCCTGGTTGTGCAGCATCTCCTTGCGCCGCTCGGGGCTGGCGTCGAACACCACACCCGCCCCGAAGATCGGCTTCATGAACGGGTACGCGGCCTGTTGGTCGAGGTCCTCGTCCGACGAGCGGAAGAAGAACTCGTTGGCCTCGGCCCCGGAGAGCAGCACCACCTCGCGGTCGGCGAGCCGGAAGGTCCCGACGTCGCCGCACTCCTCCCGCACGCGACGCATCAACGCGATCGGATCGGTGCGCAGTTCCTCGAGATGGCCGTGCTCGTGCTCACCGCCGGACACGCGTTGGGGGTCTTGCAGACTCATCTCTTCGCCTCCTTCGGGTCGGAGTGGTTCTCGGTGGCGGGGGCACTCAGCGGCGACTCCGGCTGGACCTCGACCAGCACCAGGTGCGCGCCACGCGGCGCCGACACCACCGCGACAACGGCGTTCGCGATGTCGGAGGCGCGCAGGAAGTAACCGTGCCTGGCGAAGCCCCAGGTCTTCCAGGATTCAGCGAGCGGGCCGATGACCTCCGGGGTGGAATCCATCCCCATCCCGGTGAGCGTCGGCCCCGGCCTGACGATGGAGGCGCGGATTCCGGTGCCCTCGAGCTCCATTCGCATCTGCCGACCCATCGCCTCAAGTCCAGCCTTGGCCGCGTCGTAGGCGCCCATCAGCGGCCGCGGACGGTCCGCGCAGTCGGATCCGATCAGCACGAAGTCGCCGCGGCGCCGCTCGCGCATGCCGGGCAGGATCCGGTGCGCCAGCCTTTGCGCACCGACCAGGTGCACCTCGACCTGCTTGAGGAATCGCTCCGGCTCCATCTGGTCGGCCGCACCGAACTCGAGGTCGCCCGCGCCGGAGAGCACGATCTCCGTCGGCCCCAATGCATCCTCGGCGGCCGTGACGAACTCGTCGACCGAGGCGGCGTCGGTGACGTCGAGGAAGTGCGCGAACGCGTCGCCCCCGCCCTGCCGGATCTTCTCCGCGATCGCCTCGCACTCCGCGACCCGCCTGGCGCCCAGCGCCACCGGGTGGCCGAGCTCGGCGAGCGCATAGGCGGTGGCGGTGCCGATCCCGGAGGAGGCGCCGGAGATGACCGCGGGCCTGCGCTCCGGGTTCGGTTCGAATCGTGGCATCAGCGCACCTGCACCTTCACCGGCAGGGCCGCGAAGCCTCTGACGTTCGTCGAATGGACGCGCTCGATCCCGGACTCGTCGACCTCGAAGTCGGAGACGTTCCTGGCGAACTCGGCGAGCGCGATGTTGGCCTCGAGCCTGGCCAGGTGGGCGCCGAGGCAGAAGTGAACGCCGCCACCGAAACTCGCCAGCTTGTTGGTCGAGCTCCGTCCGATCTGGAACTCGTCGGCCTCCTCGAACACGTCGGAGTCCCGGTTCGCGGATCCGATCAGGAGCAGCATCTTCTCCCCGGCGGGCACGGTCTGGCCGTAGTACTCGAGATCAATCGCGGTGGTGCGGGCGACGATCTGGCTCGAGGTGTCGTAGCGCAGCGTCTCCTCCACCCAGTCCGGTGCCCGGTCCGGGTCGGCGAGCACCGGCGCGACCTGGCCGGGATGGCGTGAACCCCAGTACAGCGCGTTCCCCAGCAGCTTGGTGGTGGTCTCGTTGCCCGCCACCACCATCAGGAACATGAACCCGAGGATCTCCTCGTCGCTGAGCCGGTCCCCGTCGATCTCGGCCTCGAGGAGCGCGGAGGTCAGGTCCTCGGTCGCCGACCGCCTGCGCTCGGCGATCATGTCCCGGTAATAACCCATCAGACTGATCGAGGACTCCACCGCGGCCTGCGGGACGTCCTGGACCCCGTCCTCCCGGTGCACCACCAGGTCCGCCATCCGTCGCAGCTCCGCGCGATCCGGCTCCGGCACCCCCATCAGCTCGGAGATCACATCCATCGGCAGCCTGCCTGCCACCTCGGCGATCCAGTCGAACTCGCCCGCCGCCAGCGAAGGCTCCAGGTACTGATCGGTCAGTTCCAGGATGCGCCCCTCGAGCTCGGCGACCCGGCGAGGCGTGAACCCGCGAGAGACCAACTGCCGCAACCGCATATGCCTCGGGTCGTCCATCGCGAGGAACGACATCACCAGGTGCGCGTGCGGTCCGTACGCGGCCGGATCGAGCGAGACGCCGTTGGCACTCGAGAGCCGGCGATTGTCCTTGAAGGCGTCGGCGACGTCGCCGTGCCGCGAGAGCGCCCAGAACCCGATGTCCGGATTGTGATAGATCGGCGACTCCTCACGCAGTCGCTTGTACGTGGGGTACGGATCGTCGTGGAAGTCGTAGTCGTACGGATTGAAGACCACCGGGGTGATCAGGGCTTCGGTCATCGTGGCTCCAGGATCAGTCTGGCGGAGGCCTCTAGTCGCTGCGCGAGTTGCGGGTAGGACCCGTATCCCATCCCGGCGCGCAGGAGAGCTCCCGCGTAGAGAAGTTCGAGGGTTTCGAGCAGTTCTGGGTCGTATCCCGGGCCGAGGGCCTGACCGAGCCGGTTGTGGATCTCGAATCCGATCCGGCTGCGCAGGTGCTCGACGTCCGGATCGGCGCCGAGCAGCGCGCCGGTCACCGCGTCGGACACCTCCGGCTCGTCGGCAAGGAGCAGTGCAATCCCACGCAGCACCGACAGCACCCGTTCCGTGCGGTCCAGGCCGGTGCCGTCCGGAACCTCGGAGGCCTCGAGCCGTCGCCAGAAGACCTCGGCGACGAGATGTTCCTTCGATGAAAAGTAGGTGTACGCGGTCGCCGGGCCGACGCCCGCCCGCGCGGCCACCGCACGCACGGTCAGCCCACCGAACTCCTGCTCGCGCAGCACCTCGACGGCGGCACCGGTCAGTCGCTCGACGGTGTCGGCCTGCTTCTCGGTCAACCGCCTTCGGGTCGACTCGAAACTACGACTGGACACGTGTCTGGACATTACTACGGTCTCCCGTCCGGCGGTACCCTTTATCGCGCTCTAGAGCCCGATCTTCATCCCGGCCCCGCCGTCGACTCGCAGTTGCTGACCGGTCACGTACCGCGATTCGTCCGAGGCCAGGTACACCACCGCGTGCGATATGTCCGCGGGCTCGACCCACGGAATCGGCATGGCCTGCATGAA
>Ga0105243_10002820_pt1 | contig 14425 bp, 10 predicted proteins | sample KBSM34metaG_FD_81525 | JGI IMG/M metagenome (GOLD analysis project Ga0105243, IMG submission 81525) | Miscanthus rhizosphere microbial communities from Kellogg Biological Station, Michigan, USA - KBS M3-4 metaG | ecosystem: Host-associated > Plants > Roots > Rhizosphere > Soil | place...
AGAACCACGAGAGCGTCGCCGTCGTCGTCAAACCGGAGTCCTACGACGCGGTGCTGGCGGAGCTGGAGGAGGGCGACGGTGAGATCTCCGCCGCGACCCGGCACTGGCTCGCCAACGAGGCCTTCGCCCAGACCGCGCGCTACGACGCCGCGATCAGCCGCTGGTTCTCGATGGAGTACGAGGACTTCCCCGAACACCTCGCGGTCGCTTACGAGAAGGTGCTCGACCTCTCCTACGGCGAGAACCCGCACCAGCGGGCGGCGCTCTACGCGGAGTCGGGTCTGCGCAACCACATTCTCTCGCGGACCTCGAAGCTGCACGGGCGGGCGCTCTCCTTCAACAACGTCCTCGACCTCGACTCGGCGCGCGGCCTGGCGAGTGACTTCGAGCAGCCGGCCTGCGTGATCGTCAAGCACAACAACCCCTGCGGGGTGGCGATCGGCGCCGACGCGCTCGAGGCCTACCTGAAGGCGCTCGCATGCGATCCGGTCTCCGCCTACGGCGGCGTCATCGCCCTCAACCGCCCGATCAGCCGCGAGCTCGCCGAGGAGCTGCACAAGAACTTCGTCGAGGTGCTGAGCGCGCCCGGCTACGAGGAGGGTGCCCTCGACGTCCTCACCCAGAAGGAGGCGATCCGGATCCTCTGCGAGGAGGAGCGCCGCCAGGCCGACCCGAGCGAACGCGACGTCAAGCGCGTCCAGGGTGGGCTGCTGATCCAGGACCGCGACGGCGACCCCGAGCCGCGGGAGATCATGGAGGCGGTCACCGGCAACGAGCCGAGCGAGGAGCAGTGGCAGGACATGCTCTTCGCCTGGACCGTCAGCCGCCGCGTCCGCTCCAACGCGATCGTCATCGCCAAGGGCGGCGCGACCCTCGGCATCGGCGCCGGCCAGATGAGCCGAGTCGACTCCGTCCGCCTGGCGGTGGAGAAGTGCCGCGAGGCCCGCGGCGCCGAGGCCGACCAACACCTAGCCGACTCCGCCCTAGCCTCCGACGCCTTCTTCCCCTTCGCCGACGGCCCCGAGCTGGCGATCCAGGCCGGCACCACCGCCGTCATCCAGCCCGGCGGCAGCAAACGCGACGCCGAGGTCATCGAGGCCTGCGAGCAGGCCGGTGTCGCGATGGTCTTCACGAAGCACCGGCACTTCCGGCACTAGGGCAACCCCATGGCCGACCGCTACGTCTTCTCGGACGAGGCCGGCAACTTCGATTTCTCTCGCGGGTCAGGGGCGAGCCGCTACTTCATCCTCGGCACGGTCACCGCGGACGACTGCCGGATTGGAGATGAGCTGCTCCAACTTCGCAGGGACCTCGGCTGGCGTGGGATTCATCTGGACAAGGTCTTCCACGCAACTGAAGATCCTCAGGGAGTGCGGGACGAGGTCTTCAAGATCCTAAGCCGCGGCCGTTTTCGGATCGACGCCACGATCCTCGAGAAGTCGAAAGCCAAGGCGCATCTACAGGAGCAGCGAGCCATGTACAAGATGGCCTGGTACCTGCACTTCAAACATGTCGCTCCGGCGGTCGCCAGCGATAGCGATCGCCTCTTTGTAGTCGCCTCAAGTCTCGGCACCAAGAAGAAGCGGGCGACGTTCCACGGGGCCGTCGACGAAGTCGTCGCACAGGTCTCTCCGTGCGCCTCTCATCGGGTCGCTTTCTGGCCCGCCGCGAGCGATCCCTGTCTACAGGTGGTCGATTACTGCGTCTGGGCGATCCAGCGGAAATGGGAGCGGGGGGACGAGCGCTCCTACGACTTGATCAAGGACAAGATCAGCTCCGAGTTCGACGTCTGGTCGATCGGAGCGACCCACTACTACTAGAAAGAACTTGGCCCCCGGACAGCTAGCCGATTAAGGCAGAGCCCAGGGGCTCTTTCGCCATCCGAGAGCCAAGTTCTTGCCGAGAAGTGTAGCCGCTGGGCCGGATGGGCGAACGCATGTTCGTCACTTGGTGAGGCCCCGCTGCACCTCGCTCGCCCGCATCACGTGCTTGCAGACCTGCTCCGGCTCGTCGGCGACGACGAGGAGCTCTTTGTCGCCGGGGGAGATCAGGCCGTGGTCCTCGAGGCCGCGGTCGATCCACTCGAGGAGGGGGTCCCAGAACTCGGAGTCGACGAGGATCGTCGGGAAGGCCTGGATGCGGTGAGTCTGGATCAGGGTCAGGGACTCGAACATCTCGTCGAGGGTGCCGAAGCCGCCGGGCATCATCACGAAGGCGCGGGCGAAGCGGACGAACATCAGCTTGCGGGCGAAGAAGTAGTGGAATTCGTACTGGCGGTTGACGTAGGGGTTGATCGCCTGCTCGTGCGGGAGTTCGATGTTGAGGCCGACCGAGAGGCCGCCCGCCTCGGCGGCGCCGCGGTTGGCGGCCTCCATCAGGCCTGGGCCGCCGCCAGTGATCACCGTGTAGCCGTGGTGGGTGAGGCAGGCCGCGGTCTCGCGCGCGAGCTCGTACCAGCGGTGCCCCTCCTCGACCCGGGCCGAGCCGAAGATCGAGACCCCTTCGTCGATGTCCCGCAGCGCCCGGAAGGCGCCTTCGACCTCTTTGTGGATGCGGTCGAGGCGGCGTTCGTCGTCGCTCTCCTTGTCGGCCGGGACCCGTAGCAGATGCCGGTCGTGCCGCCCGCCGTTCCCGTCGGTTCCGTCACCGGCCCCCATGGCTCAAGTAGAGCACACAAGCCAGTAGCTCAGAAGTCCTAGCCGCTTCTTGACCGGACATCCACCTCGGCGTACCGTATTTGGTGAAGGGCTTTTCACCTCGCCGATGGTTGGATCTCAATGGTTGGAGGATTAGATTCGCGCGGTCAACAACCAACCGGCAGTCGAACCAGGGTTTCGTCTGCTTTCGTTCCCAGAGTCCGAGCTCGAACCGCAGCGGTCACGTCATTGAAAATGGCTTTCGAGATCTCGACGGCGATCTGGCGTATTTCGCTCTCATCCATTTCGTTGAGTGGATCATTCGAGATCCATGGCATCTGCTGAGCGCGGAAATAGCGCTCGACGACGCCTCCTCTGCTTCTCTCCGAGGCGACCCCGACGAGACCACTCTCGACCATTGCGTCCAGGTGGTAGCGCACCCTGCTTTTCGCCTCGCCGGTGTGCTCCGCAAGCTGGCGAATGCTCACTCCCCTCTCTCCCTTCTCGCTGATAGCGATCAAGAGCTTGGCGCAAACTGGATGAGCCATCGCGCGCGCAAGCGTGCGCAGCCTCGCTGGCTCTGCCCTGTGGTCGGCCGCTGTGGTCGCTCATCCCCTATCTCTGGCCCGACCCGGAGGAGAAGCGCGGCAGTCCCTCCGCGTGCCCCATCGACCAGGCCGCGGCACGGTAGGAAGAGGAAGCGGGGTTCGTCAAGCTTTGGGCAAGGTGGAGAAGCCTTCAGCATTGGGCTGAGCCGGACGCTTGGGGTCGCCCGCCACCTCAGGGCCCCCCACTCCGGCAGCGGACATCCCATAGGTGCTGGCGATGAGGAAAACCAGGCCCGGAATGTCGTCGGCGAACTTATGGGGACGGTTCCTGCTCAACGCTTGGATGGCCAATTGCTCGATCCCGCCTACTAGGAAGGTTGCGGCGACAGCCGGCGGCCGCCTTCCTGCCTCAGGGCGGCACAACGCGTCCAACCACGCGCTGAGGCGCGCCAAAAACTGCTGCCGCCGCTGAAAGGGCGGCCCGGCCGCCAGCCGCGCCTCCACCAGCACCGCTCGAGCGCGGAGCGGATCTTCCACGATAAAGGCCGCCAGACGCTCCAACGCCTGCGCCAACTGCGCGGTGGCGTTCTCCGTCGGCATCAACGGCTGCTGCAGCAGCCCCATTACCTGCTCCTCATAGGCCTGTTCCAGGCACTCCTCTACTCCCACGAAATATCGGTAAAAGGTGCTCAGACTCATGCCACATCGGCCAGCTATGTCCTCCGCTGTGACACCGAGGTGTCCAACTTTGCCGCAGCAGGCGAGCGCGGCTCCCATCAGGTCGTGAACGGGAGCGTTTGAGCAATCCTCTAAGCGATCTCCGGTCATGCCGACAAAGCTAGGAGCGTCGAACCCAAAGGGAAGGCTAGGGGATGGCGTAGGATCGTTCGAGCAAAATAGATCGCTTTTCCGACCTCTCTCTCGCGAGGGTCCCCGGCGCCCAGAGCGGGGACCCTGGGCGCCAGGACCGCTCGCTGCGCGGTCAGCGTTGTTGGACACGATTGGTCCAAGCGACTCCGCCGCGGTCGCCGTAGCCCGGGGGGACCCAGGGGCATTCGACGTTGGAGATCCATCAGGGATAGGGGATCTCCGGTCCTCCCGCGGCGGGAAGCCACGGGAAGTTCTTGGGGGATGTGCCTCGGGAGGCCGCGACCGACACGCACGCGATTATATAGCTTCGGGCAGGGTTCATTTTCTGAAGATAGGATACTTTCCCCACGATGCAGCTGGTGGACTTCGCTACGGGGTCAAATGGAGGGGGTCGGACTGGGGGCGACTACAATCCGCTGCCAGCTGGACGACGAATTCCCGGGCAGAGCCGATGAGGCTCATGGAGAGGGCGGAAACCGCTTGAGCGACGGGGAACGCGCGGACGCTGTAATTCAGACCCCGTGGGGGAATGTCAACGAGCTGCGCAACAAGAAGCTTCACCCGAGCCGCGGGACACCGAGGGGGGAGGTAATTCAGAACCAGCGCAGGCGCCTGTTCGGCGCGATCTTCGCGGCGGTGGCCGAAAAAGGGTATGAGGCAAGCACGGTTGCCGATGTTGTTGGGCTTTCGGGGGTCTCGCGCAGCGCCTTCTATGAGCATTTCGGCAATAAGGCCGAGTGCCTCGCCGCGGGAGCCGCCGAATTGGTGGAGCCGACAGTTGCAGATCTCATAACGCTCGACGACGGGGGGGAAATTCTCGAACGCTTGTGCGCGCGGGTCGACGGTCATCCGGTGGCCGCGCGCGTTTGGTTCGTCGACCTGCAAGCCTCGGGTGCGATCGGCGAGGCCGTGACGGACCGCGGTGTCCTCGCCGTTTCAGAGGTGCTCGCGCGGGCCATCGAGGCGGGTAGTGGGCGCGGGACCGACCCTTACCTCACCCAGGTTCTAGTCGAAGCTATCCAGAAGCTGATCCAGGCGCGGATCTGCCGCGGCGAGCAAGAGCAACTTGCGGCGATCGCGCCAGAGCTCTGGCGATGGCTGGCGAGTGTCGCCGTTCCCCCCAGGCCGCTGGCGGCGCCGAGAGGTCGACCTTCGGCGCAGCCAGGCTTCCAGGGATACACGCCTGTTGAACGGATCGCGCGGGCCGTCGCCGCCGTCGTAGCCGAGCGCGGATATCTTTCGATGAGCACCGATGACATCGCGGCGCGGGCAGGCATCTCACTCACCACCTTCTATTCGCATTTCAGCGATAAGCGCGACGCCGTCCTAGCCGCTTTGGAGATGGCCGGCGCCCAGATCATGGCCCTGGCCGGTCCGGCCGCGCGGCGCGCGGGAAACTGGAAGGCGGGAGTGCGAGCACTGCACGAGGCCATCTGTGCCTACTTCGCAGCGGAGCCCGAGATCGCGCGGCTGGCGACTGCCGGGATTCACCAGGCCGGCCCCAGGGCTCTCTCGCACCGGGATCGAGTCATCGATTCCCTGGCCGCGATGCTTGCCCCCGGATTCGACGAGAACCCCGCGGCGTCAGCCCTGAGCGCCGAGGCGGCGGCGGCGGCGAGCTATGCCCTCATCGCCCGTCGGGTGCGAGAAGAAGGACCGGAGAGTCTGCCCATGGTAGTTCCCCTGGCCACCTACATCACCTTGGTCGGCTTCATCGGCCCCGAGGAAGCGGCCGCGGTCGCCAACGCCGAAGCGACCGGTCGCTAAACGAGATTCCGTGGCGGCGGGATGTGGAGCTCTTCCTCAGCAGCCGCAGCACCGAGGTAAGGGAACACCGCCGCGTACATGAGGCTGGGGATTTCCTCCTCCCCCATGCCGAGTTCGTCTTTGGCCACCGCCTCCTGGATGCGGGCGAACATGATCCCTCCGACACCGATCGCCGTCGCGAGGCCAGGTGACTCTGCTCCTCGGGCCTCTGAACTGCCTTCATCGATGAGGCCGACTAGACGATTGAAGGTCTCGAGGAACAGCTGCTGCGCTTGCTCACCGGCTTGCTGGACCTCGACCGCCGCCAAGCGCGCCACCCGCTCGTCGCGTCGCAGGTAACGCAGCAGGGTATAGCCGGTAACGCGCATCCGGTCTCGCCAGCCGGTCTCGTCATGGAGAGCCTCTTGCGCAAGCGCGAAAAACTCCCCATAAATCCCCTCCAGGATGGCGGCAAAACAGGAGTCCAGATCGGCATGCAGCGCGTGGAATTCTTCGGAGCTGACGCCGGCCCTATCGAGCAGCTGTTGAAGCTCAAGGCTCTGGTAACCGCGCTCGCTGCAGAGGTCGAGCAACGCCTCGCGGAGGCGCCATGCCGCATTTTCGCTCGCGTCGCTCATTTCGTCTCGCACAGTATGTACTTCATCGGCCTCGGCGGGAACGAAGGGCGCCGACGAATAGGGCGCCGCTGCCGCGACCGCCTCGGCGAAGAACGTGAACCACAAGTGACGGACGGGCGAGGGGTCCGAGCGCGTCGAGAACACGCGTCGAGATTTCCTCGCGCCCTACCTTCCATGCTTCCGCCCGAGCGAGGTAAAGCGTCCCCATCGCGGCGAAGATCGCTTCGTGCAGAGGGCCTTCCGGGAGTGAGGCCACACGCTCACGTGCCCCGACGGCGATCGCACTCAGGCGGTCACCGGCGACCTCGGCCGATCGGTAGCGGCGCAGGTGACTCGCATCCTCCGGATCCTGGTCGAGGTCCACGAGTGAATCGAGGAGTGCGTTGAGACCGCTGGCCCAGGGAAAGTAGGCGGCCTCGACGGCCAGGGCGTCGGCTTCGGTCGCACCCGGCTTCGCAGCAAGCGCCAGAAGGGCGCCGATGTTGAGGGAGGATGCAGCCGCAGCGGCAACCAGCTCCCACCACTCGAACTCCTCCTCGAGCGCTACCTCCCCCGCGATTTGCGCAGTCCAATTCTCGATCTGTCCGTCGAGCTGGGTGACCCGGAGGGCGTGGTTCAGCGCCTGCGATTGCCGGCATATACGCGCCTGACGGAGGAGTGAGTTGCGGGCAACCTCGTAGGACGGCAATGTGGCGACCGGGGACCGACAGGTCTCGATAAGGGTGAGCAAGTAACCCCCGTCCTCGCGGCCCACGGCGCGCTCGTAATAGTCGACGTGGTCGGAGTTCGGGTCGAGAGCGACCTCAAACGCCCGGTGCAGCTGCAGCCCGTTCGCCAAGGGGTCCGGCCCGGGACGCTCCGAGACCCCGTCCAGATAATCGAGCATCAGCTGATAGGCGGCGAGGCAGCGAGCGAGTTCAGGTCGCCGCCCGGCTGGCGCAAGCACCGCAAGGGCGGCGAGACCCTGGGAGTTTGCCCGCTTCTGCCGATGTGACGTCAGCGCATCTTCTCGCAAAGCCGGGTGGGGGATCGACTCCGCGCGGGCGCGCAGCTGACGCTGCGCTCGGCGGGCCGCGGGAAAGACCTGAAGCCAATAGCGGCGAGCTGCGATGGCGAACAGCCGCATCGAGGCTCCACGGCGAGCCACTGGTCCTTCCTCGCCGGGCTCCGAAATAGCCGAAATCATCGCCGCACGCGGCAACCGCGCTGAATCGTCACGGTCAGGGTCGGCCGGGGAGCGAAGAGATAGGTCGCGCGGGCAATCGGAGCGATGCCGATCGTGAAGCTCGGCGGCAACGGACAGCGGGCGCTGAGATAGCTGCGGGGGCGATGATCAGCGCGGTAGCGGCGGCCGAGAGTGATCTCGAAGGAGCGCAGGCGCGGCCAGGAGCCGAGGGCGCGGCGGACCGGTGATTCGATCTGGATTCCGAAGGCTCCATCTAGGCGCCGCAGGTAAAGGGGCAGGACGAATGAGACGGGCGGAGACGGGGCGTAGGCATGGAGCCAGATCGCCCGGCGGCCGTTGGATCGTCCGTTGAAGGCGTAGACGCGAGGCCGGACGAGCAGCGGCCTATCGCGGTTCACAGGGACCTCCGCAACGATCTCGCCGCGGCCGACCAACGACGACCGACATCGGGCGAGCGCCTGCCGGCGGGTGGCATTCCGAAGGCGCCTGGGCGAGCAGGTCGGGAGTCCGCCGGCATCAAGGGCACCCCGTGCGCCGAAACCGATCTCGAGCCTTTGCATGGGTGGAAGCGGGGAGCCATCGCTGCTGTGGACGCTGCCAGAGAGGTTGACCTTGATCGGAACCGAACGATGACGTGGCAGGTACTTCGGTGAGATGCTGCCCTTGAAGGTGACACGCACCCCCGCGCCGCCGCTCTGCTCGGCCGGCGCCCCGTCCGCGGCGGCAAAAGCCACCCCCAAGACCGCGAGGACCAAGAGACATGGAGGGAGCCGTCTCACCGGAACCTCGACGACTTGAAGCTGCAGTAGTTGAAGCCGAAGGCGACAACGACGTTGTTCGCCTTGTTGGCTTGATGTATGAAGTCGGCCCAAACCCGTTGAAAGCGGGGAATGTTGTCGTCTCTCAATGCATCGACGGTTGCTTCGAGCGCCTTGCTCTCCCGGTGCAAGGCGGAGAACCAGCGAGCGAGCTTCGCCAGATCGGCCTCAGGCCTCGGAACGCCGCCGATGAGGCTGACGGTCTTGGCGAAGATCCGCTTTGCCCTGGCGACCTTCGGAGCCGCGCGACTCAGGTGTTCGGAGCGCACGTCCTCCTGCACACCGCGCACCGCCCGGCGAGTCGCTTCCGTGCGGGGCTTGCATATCCGCTCGAGCTGAACGACGTAATCCGTCCGCGTCGGAGCTTCCGCCGCGGGCGCGACAGCGTAGAGCCCGAAGACAAACAGCAACAGCGGGACAAAAACCCTGGCGAGACCCATCAGGTGCGCGCCTTAGCGGAAAGAGACTGTTGAGGAGCGGTGGGTAGTAGGCGCTGGAGCCACGACGGCGTGCGCCAGACCCGCTCGCCGAGCAGCAGCATCAGCGCTGGCAGCAGCACAATCCGGACCACAGTCGCATCAAGCAGGATCGCGACGGTCAAGCCGAGCCCCATCTGACTGACAGTAGCGACCGGAGCGACAGCAAAAGAGGCGAAGACCGCGGCCATGATCGCGGCCGCCCCGGTGATAACACCGGCGCTCTTCTCGAGACCGAACCGGATAGCGGCGGTGTTCGGGTCCTCCCCAGCTCCCGTACCCCTCCCTCTCGAGGTGGAAGTCAACGTTGCGTGCCTTTCTTTCATTCGAGCGAGGAGGAAGACGGCGTAGTCGATCGAGAGGCCGAAGGTGACGCCAAAGATCGCGGCGGCGCCAACCGTATCTATATATGGGTGGCCCCCGAGCGGATAGCCCACAGGAATCTTGCAGGCAAGCGTGACAACCCCCATCGCGGCTGCCACCGACAGCAGGTTCAGCCCGACTGCCAAGCCGGCGAGCAGTGGCGCGCGCAAAAGAGCTACGAGCATCAGGAAGGTGATGGCGACGATCGATCCGACGACCAGGGGGAGCCGATCCTTGGTTGCTGAGCCGTAGTCGTTGAGAACGGCGGCGCCACCGCCCACGCCCGCCTTCAGGTCTGAGCGCGCGTTCAGCCCGGCTGCCAGCGAGCCAAGATCGGCGCCGAGCCGGCGTGAGCTCGAGCTGTTGAACCCTGAGTCGGGGATGATCAGGTAGCGGGCGGCGCCCCCGCCACGAGAGACGTCGATCACCTGAGAGGCCAAGGAGCGACGGACCGGCCCAGCACCATCGAGCGCGGCGACGGCGAGATACCCCGAATCGAACAAGTGGGGAGAGAGCCGGTGAAGGCGGCGAAGGCGGCGCTCGAGTGGGTCGACGACGGCCGAGACACGACGGCCGGCCTGGTCCAATCGCACCTGCAGCGGGTACGCGCGCCTCGAGCCTTCTGCCAGTCCACTGCTAAGCGTTTCAGCGCCGCCACGCAGTTCTCCCAAGCCCCCGGAGAGTCGATCGGCGCCCGCTTCCAACGAGCGCAGACCACCGGTCAACTGCCGTGCGTGCCCGGTGAGCTGGGAGAGGCCGCTGTTGAGGCGACTGCCACCGCCCTCTAGGCGATCCAACCCATGCTCAAGGCCTCGCGCGTCCGTCCGTAGTCGAGCGAGTTCTTCTCTGTCGCCGGAAAGCACCGAGACGAGGACCGCGGCTTCGCGAGCGGCGGCCGCGAGAGAAGGATCGGCCGCGGCCGCGTCCCCCAGCCGGTCCGAGAGGCGTCGGGCGCGGCCGAGTCCCTGAGCGGTAAAGCTTGGTAGCAGGGAGTCGAGCCCCGTGGAGAGACCATACGCGGAGCCGGACGCAATCCGCTGGCCCTCGGCAAGCCGTGCGGAGCCATTTTCGAGGCGCGCCAGCGCACCGCTCGCGAGCTCCCCCCCATCGCCGGCGGCGCCGAGGCCCCCCACCAACAGCTCGGCTCCTTCTCCAGCTCGAGCGGAACCTTCGCCCAGCAAGGCGCCGCCGAGGGAAGCATCGCCCAAGCCATCGCGGATCCGACCGACCGCGTCGGATGCTCGGCGCAGACCAGGGCCGAGGGCGGCCAGCCGGCCGGTGGCGCCATCCTCCCGACCTCCCTCGACCTCGGCCCCCACCGATCGCAATCGGCGGGCAATCCCGGCAATCTCGGCCGGCCCGATTACAGCGTCGACGTCGGTGAGGGCAGCGATGCGGCGCTCGGTTGTAGCGAGCAGCGCGAGGCGCCGTGATGTCGTCAGTGGACCGCGGTCGGAGGCCAGGGTGAGGATGAAGGGTGCCTCCCAGCCTGCGCCCACAGCCTCCCCGATCGCTTCGGAGTCCTTTCGCGCTTCGTTCGACGGCGAAAGCTCGTCGACGCCGGGGGAGCCGGTGTTGAAGGCAAGAGCCGGGGCCGAGAGAAGTGCTAGCGGGATCGCGATCACCGCGGTGGCGAGGGCCGGGCGCTTCAGCGCCCTCGACGCCGCCGCCGCGACCCGCGATCCGCCACCTGGGTGCGCCGAGCCAATGCGGCCGGCATTGATGCGCGGCCCAAGCAGCGTGAGCAACGCGGGTAGCGCCGCCCACGCGAGCAGAACCGCGATCGCGGTGGTGACGGCCAGGGCGGCCGCCAGGGAAACGAGCAGGGTGCCCGGCTGGAAGAAGGCGGATAGGAGGATCGAGAAGAAGAGGGTCGCGCCGGCGATCGCGGTGGTGCGCCCGGCGCTGGCGCGTGAGCGCGCTGCCGCGTCGGCGGAAGACTGACCGCCGGCAAGCTCCTCGCGGAAGCGCGAGACGATCAGGAGGGAGTAGTCGACGCCGAGGGCTAGGCCCATCATCGTGCAGACGACCAGGGAGAGGGCGTCAATCGGCATCAGGCCAGTGAGGAAGGTGAGCACGCCACGCCCGGCGAGGACGGTGATTGCGCCAAACGCCAGGGGGATCAGGGCGGCGACCACCGAGCGGAAGACGAGAAGAAGGACAACGAGGAGCAGCGGGGCGGCCAGCAGCTCGGCGTGCTCGGCGGCGGAGAGCGATTCGGCCTGCAGGGCGCGGGAGATGCTCGCGAACCCAGACTGCGTTGCCCTCACAGGCGGCTGAACGTTCGCCTCCAGCGCCCGCTCGAGCCGCGGGACGGTCTCCTGCATCGCCTCCGACGGTGGTAGGTGGAAGTCAAGCAGGAGCAGCGCCTGCGAGCCGACCGACGGCGGGGCGGCAGGATCGGGGGCGGGAAGGTTGCGCGGAGCCCGCCCGGGATCCCAAGGAGAGATCACGCTGAGATCAGGCTCACCCCTCAGCTCGGCCACGAGTTGACGGCCCTGGCGATTGACCGCGGAGGCCGGGCCGCTGAGCAGAACGGCGAAGGGGGAGCTCTCGCCGAAGTGCTGACGAGCAAGATCTTCAGCTCTGTTGGAGGGAGTCCCCGAGATTGCCAGCGAGGTGGGGTCGAGATGATCCTCGACACCGCTCCCGATCAAAGCGAGCACGGCGACCGCCAGCGAAATGGCGGCGAGAATCGTTCTGGCCCGGCGACTGGACCTGGGCCGCTTTGACGCCGAAAGCGGCGGGCGCTTTTTCATCTGTCCCAGCCCGTTTCTTCTCCCAAGGGAACAGTGTAAACCGATGAAGGGGCTTGTTTTCTGAAGGAAGACCCCAGCGCGGTCAGCACTCCCCCCTGAGGTGAGTGCGGAGACGGAGTTCGCGGCCCTCGCCGTTATGCGACCTCAGGCTTGCGCTCGTTAAGTCGTGCTGCTTGCACAGATCCATGCTGTTGACGAGAAGACCACGCGGTCCGCCGGGAAGGGCGATCACGGCCTTCGAGATCGGGATGTCGGGAAGTCCGTAGAAGCTGACTCGCAGGCGGCCGCCGGGGGCGCCCACATGGCCCCGGAGAAGGATGTGAACCCCCGAGCCGTGCAGATCGGCGATGAGGCCGGGGAGTCCGTGACGAGGTTCCCGCAGGAAAACCGAGCCCGTGAGTGGCCGGTCGAGAACCGAGGTCCAAATTCGAGCGCGACCAACCCTCGAACCAGACGGACATTTCGGAGGAGCCGCATAGCGAGGGCAGAGCTCGCGCAGCTGGCCGAGGTCGAGAAGCTCGCCGGCGGGAAGAGTAAAGGCGGCCGCCGCGATCCCAGCATCGGCTGCTCTCCCGCGCAGAGACGCCCGCAGCGCCGGATGCCCATTGCGGGCAAGGGCCCCACCAAAACCCAAGGATGCCGTCGGGCGGAAGGTAAGGGCGTCGCACCCTCCGACCACGATGCGGTCGGAAAGCGGCGCCGACCCGCCGCCGTTGGCGATGGCTTTGCCTGCGATGCGACCGCGGCCGCACGTGGTGGGGGCGCGGAGAAAGCCGGCGCGGTCAATGGCGATCTGGATCTCCCGGTAGCGCAGCGGAACGCCGCCGATGATCCGCGGCAAGTCCGCGATCGAGATCGACGCCTGGGCGCTCCTGGGGTCGATCTCGATCGGAGCGCGGAGAGCAACCGTGCCGAAGTCGAAAGGCCCGATCGCCGCAGGCAACCTGATCAGCAGGCTGAAGGGGGCTCCACGATACGGGCCGGCGAGGAATACCCCCGAGGGAGGTCCGGACGGATCCGGCAGCAGCAGAGGCTCCGGCCCTGCTCCGACAATGGCCTCCGCGGAGCCAATGAGGGAGTCGGCCGGGCAGTTCCCGCTCGTCGCCTCGACCTCCGGACAGATGGGGACGTCGCGAAAATCGGCGGCGAGACCCGCCGGGAGCTTCAGGACCATCTGCGATGGGCTGCTTTCATGGGACGCGACGGAAAGCGCGAGGGTCAGCGATTGCGAGGATCCGGCGACCACAGAATCGGGGGTCGCGCTGAGCGATGGTCTGAACCCAGTGCGGCAGTTGTCCTCGACCGAGAGGGGCTGGGCTTCATCCACCGGAGGATTTCCAGAAGTCGGCCGCAGCGAATACTCGAGCGAGTGGGCTCCGCATCTTGGAGGGGTCGCAAAAAGGGCGTGGGGACCCGAGTCGAGATGAAGGTCGAGGTGCTCGAAGGGCAGCTGCGGGATGCCGACGAGATTGGCGCGGAGCCTTCCGCTCCGCGCATCGGCGGTGACCGTGATCCACTGGACAACGGAGACTCCGCGCTCGGGGGAGCGGAGGACGAGTGCGACGTTGAAGCGGCCGTCGGCGCTCGCCGGCCGCGGCCCTTCGGGTTCAACCAGGTAAGCCCGCCCCTCGACCGGATCCGGAAAGACCTGAGTCCTCATCCCGCCGCTGCCGATCTCGCTCCCGGAAGGGCAGCCCTCGCCAGACGATCGCAACCCGGCAAGCAGCTGGTCGCGCGTGCAATATTCGAGTCCCTCGGCCCCCGGCGGGTTGATGACCATGCCGGGCGGCAGGTTGAGCGTTGCCGCGGCGAGCAGGGAGTCCGCGGGCGCTTCAGACGTGAGCAAGCCCCGGTTCGGCTGGTCAAAGCTCAGATCGAGCCCTGACGGAGCGTTGGCATTTCGGGTGGTGAGTGCGACCCCAAGGCTGGGCGCGAAGCCAAGCTTGCCGCAGCCGGTCGACGGCGGCACCCCGACGCTCGCAGCGGCTTGCGCCTGCGAATCCCAAGCGCCCGCCTCGAAGGCCGCCGAGGTAGGGAGGCAGGAGGTGGGGATCGAGAGCAAGGGCGGGGCTGGAGAACCTTGAAGCGGGCACGATCCAGACGAAAGCTCGACGAAGTTCTCCACTTCGACGGCGTCGGCGCCGCCACAGTCTCCCCGGTAAAGATCGTGTGCGGGGTCGGAGGGGTCGCCCCAGAGGACCAAGCGGACCCCGGCGATGGGCGCGCGCCGGGAGACATCGCGGACCGACGCATAGAGCCGGTGGGGCCGCTCGGCCGCGACCTTGAGCTGGATCGTCATCGGAATCGCGATTTCCTGTGCGACCGCGTAGGCGCCGAATTCGGCCACGGCTCCGGGTAGCGGCTGCAGGTTGTACACCGGCGCCT
>Ga0105243_10002822_pt1 | contig 14417 bp, 20 predicted proteins | sample KBSM34metaG_FD_81525 | JGI IMG/M metagenome (GOLD analysis project Ga0105243, IMG submission 81525) | Miscanthus rhizosphere microbial communities from Kellogg Biological Station, Michigan, USA - KBS M3-4 metaG | ecosystem: Host-associated > Plants > Roots > Rhizosphere > Soil | place...
CAAAGCCCCGCTAAACCGAGGCATAGCAGCAGCATCGCGCCGATGGCGCCGAGTTCGAGCCAAGTCTGCAGATAGATGTTGTGCGGATGACGAGCCTCGCGGCCCTGCAAGGCATAGCTGGCATGACTGGGATCGCTGGCATCGGCTGGGATTCTGAGATGCAAGGCTCGCGAGCCGCGAATGCCGATACCGGCGAGCGGCCTCTCATAGACTTCGTCGGCGACATATTTCCAGATGTAGAACCGAGCTGCCACGCTCTGTGGTGGGAGCCACGTCCAATCCTCCCAGCCGAGCTTGTAAGGCAGAGCGCCAAGTGGGACGGCGAGCACGACGGCAACGATCCAGGCTCCGACGATTACAAGGCGCGCTGCCTTAAGCGACAGCGTGGCAAGCGCAAGCACGAGCGCGCCCACGAAGAAGGCCATGACCGACGTGCCGCTCTCGGACAGAAGGGTCGAGACTGCGGTCACCACGACCAGCGCGGCAATGGCGACGCGGCGGGCGGTCTTGGTCGGAAGCGCTACAGTCAAAAGCAGGACAGGGATGAGCAAGAGCACCAGGCTCGTGACATTGCGGTTGAGCACGAAAGGCGAGATCTCCGTCACCCTCCCCTGCTCGATCTTCATCTTCTTCGGCGTTATCTCGAAGACTTGCACGAGATGGTTGTTGATGAAGAGCATGACCGACTCGTGGAACACGATCTCGAACAAGAGAAACGCCGCGCCGAGGATGAAACCGGCAAGGGCGGACTTCCCCAACACGCTCGCCTCGGCACCGCTGCGCAGCGAATAGGATGCGGTGATGAAGAGGGCGCCGGCCGAAAGCCCGAGCACGATCACGGCCTTGACAAGAGCCCCTGGACGGTCGGGCGCCCACAGGGCATTGACGAAGAGATAGGCGATGGAGATCGCGAGCGCGACGCCAAACGCGGTCTTGGCGAGCTTGAGCGGAAGTCGGGGCTCGGTCTTGAAGACGTGGAATGCTGCAACAAGCCCGAGCAGGCCGAACAACGCTGGCAATAGCCGGGGGACGCCGCCAGCCGCGAAGCAGATGAGGCCGATCAGTACGGCTTGCAGCCGGAACGGCAAGCGCGCCTCTCCTCCCCAATCCCGCAAGGCAGCACTGAACGCCATGTCACGCGCTCCTACCCAAGCGGCCCTATGCATCAGGCCACGCGCGCTCTCCCCATTGGCTGCGATTATCTTAGCAATTCTCGTGACGGCGGTGTGGCAGGTAACTCGCGGCAAGAATTTCGATTCTCGGCTTTAGGCGCGATTTTTGTGTAAGAGAGGGCTAGAGAAATTTCTAGTTTATTGCATTTGAAGGCGCCCGTAGCTCAACGGATAGAGCACCAGACTTCGAATCTGGGGGTTGCACGTTCGAGCCGTGCCGGGCGCACCAATGTCCTCTGAAGCCTGACGGGCGGGCCAATTAAGAATGGCCGCCGCCGCTGACGCGCCGACGGCCATGTCTATTTCCTTAAACTTGGGACTCACTTGCTCCGCGTAAGGAGCTGTTATTTCGGGCAACCAAGCGTCGACCTTGAAATGAAATTCCCCGAAGGCGCGATCACATTTGGTGGTCGCCTGCGTGGCCTTGCCCTTCATGCTCTTGGCCGTCTGCTTGAGATCGGCCTGCGCATACAAAGTAGCAGTCTTCATATCTTTGGCGACGCCCTTTGCCCGGACCGGCTGACAGGTTCCAGCCTGGACCGGCTCGGCAAAGCTAAAGGCCACGGCAAGACTGGCAACGATCGCGGCTGTCAGGATTGTCTCGTATCTCATGCCCTACCTCACTCCCATTCAATTGATTTCGACGTATGTCCGAGTGAACGCCGTCCGGCACCAGAGCCGTTAGCAGTGCCGACGCGCTCGCCACAACAGATCTTCAGAGCTCTATGCAATTGCCAGCGCTATGGGCAGACATATTTCCAGCGGCCGAAGATACCTTGCTTCCAATAGCAGTAGGGGTTGGTCGGCGGGGCCCAAGTGACCGCATAGGCCGGCACGCTGACCACGTTGTAAGTCACCCAAACGCACTGATCGGCTCCGCACAGCCAATCGGCCTTCGCCGGCTGGCCGACAAAGAGAAGCGCGGCGAATAAACATTCTGATGACGCTGCCAAGATAGTTTTGATCATATAAAATCTCCCCAACGCTAGAGGCCATCGCGCCCGGCGGGATTTAACCCGGTCTTCGCCTCAGAATCCATGCGACTCCAAGGATGGCGTCCACCCCCCGCGAACGCCGTCGTAGTTGCGCCCCTTACCTTCCAACTTCAATGACTTAAGCCGCTTGTCTCGACGAGCTCCGATGCGCACATACGTTGAGCGCAACAAGTGCAGTGATCAGTTCGTGAGTGACTATTGAAAAGAAGAGTCTTGAAGACCGAGTATCATCTTAAACGCGAGGCGAAGCGGAGAGCCGCTCGTGCGCTCGCCAAGACCAAGGAACGCCTAGGCCTCGGCGAGCCGCGGCCGCCTAGGGGGATCGTGCCCGATCCACTGGCCGCCACGACCCTGCCGAGGCGCACGAAGCTGCCGCCGACCTCAGACCGTATTCCCGGCAGTGCACCTTCGCGCGATCTGCTTCACGCCCACAGATGGAAACAGGGCCTCCAGGAAACAGAGGCGACGACACAGGAGATGCGACGAAAGGCGAGGCAGATTGCGCCGGCCTATAACAAGGGGGCGCTGCAATACCTGCCCGGGGGCCAGAAAGACGAGTGGCCCACATGAGATGAACAAATAACCGCCCCTCAAAAAAAGGAGGCCCTTGGAAACCGAAAGCCTGTTACTTAGCTAATATGGGGACTTCGGGGGAGGAACCAAAAGTAGAACTGTCTGGTTTTAAGGGGTTGGGGGAAAGCATCGGAGTCTGCCGCGATGGCCCTCACCTCAGAACAACATGCAGAAATCGCCGCAAGCTACGCGAAGGCGGCCTCAGACCTTTTTATCTCCCCGGAGCAAAGAGACGTGTTTGCCAGGAAGGCGGAGTTCTTCCGTCTGATGGCAAAGCTCGCGGCTAAGAAAAGCGCCTCTGCCCAAACGGCAGACCCTCCCGCGCCCAAGCAGCCGCCGGAGACCATTCCTTCGGGCGACGCCCTTCCCAAAGCCGTCGAGGAATTCCTTGAGCGCAGCGGCTCGAACGAGTCCAGTCCGCCGACCGCGGCTCACGTCATGGCGCTGATGCACCTCGCCTTGAGGTGGCGGCTGTTCCGGCTCGAGACAGAGACCTTCGGGCGCGGCCGAGCCAAGCATTAGAATTTCAAACGCCTAAAGCAGCGGGCATTGAGAAGAGTCCAAATGAAGAAGCCCGGTCTGCGGGGGTGCAGGCCGGGCTTCTCCTACGCAACACGATCTTAAACCGGGACAATTGGCGCTCGCTGAACGGGGGGCCTTTAACGATCGCGCCAGACCCAGCTCCTCAAACGTCCGATCCAGGATCAAGTTCCCAGGTCGCTTTAAGGCGCTGAGACTTGCGCACAGGATTCCGCGCCGCCTGCCCCAGCGGCGGCGCCGAACACCTGGCCGTGGTCTCCCCCGCCTATTTCAGAGGCGGAAGCGGTTGAGCGACAACAGCTTGATTGAGATGGAAGAAGCAGCCTCCCAGCGGCATCAAAGCCACCGAGAGGACCGCCAGGACGGCGATCATACGCATTACATGTTCCTTGCTACGCAAACTTGAGCTCCTAGAAGAGCATGTTTCCGGCCGCCATTGGTGGCGAAATTGCAACAGCATCCAACGACCTGCGGGTCGTGGCGATAAAAACAGCTTTGTTCACCATTGGTTAACCGTCTCGCGCTGCTATCGGCGTTGTGTCAGAAAACTGCTTTCTTCAGTCGCTTTGTGCGCTTCTCGGCGCCGCAATCCTCGTCTGCGCCACACATCTCTTTCTGCTCGCCACCTCGGACTGGGATTCGGCTACATTAGCCATCGAGCCGCCTCCGCCCGTGGCGGCGACGATCTCGATCGATGTGGCGCCCGCCCCGATTGCCGAGCAGCCGCCTCTACCGAGTGCGTCTCCACAGTTCACCACCCCCATGGAAGAGCAGCCGCAAGTCGCCACAGAAGAGCAGCCTCAAATCACCGCCGAAGCACGCCTGGGCGACCAAACGCCCCTAGCCTCGGCAAGCGCCAGGCTTTCCATCGAACCGGCAATCAAGGACGAGACCGCTCCGCTCGAGGTGACATCGCCCGCACCCGAGGTAGCGTCGGCTGCGCATGAAGCGACTTTGCCTGCGCCTGAGCTGGCGTCGCCTGCCCCGAGTGAAATAGCCGCGGATGGCGCGGCACGCGCCGTCGAGGATAACGCGGAAAGCGCCTTTTCAGAAGGCAATGCCCTCGCCCCAGTCGACGAAAGTGCGATCGCGCAGACCAGCCAGCAGACGCCGCAAGAGACCGAGGAAGTACAGGCTCAGCAACCGGAGCCGGTGAGCGGCGCGGTCGAACAGACAGCACCAATTGAGATTGCCGCCGCCGAGCCCAAGTCCGAGCAGCCAAGTCCGCTCGTGCCCCGGCCTGAACGGGCGCCGAGAGCCCAGTTGAAAAAGGCACCCCCGAAACTCGCCGCGAAGGAAAAGCCAGCGCCAACACTTGCCGCGAAACCCTCCCCACGCCAGACGGAGCGCTCCCAAGTCACGCCGCGCGAGAAACCGATGGGGCTTGCTCCAGCCGACAAGCCTTCGATCTCGCGTACGCAGGGGCAGCCAAAGAAGCCAGATGCTGGAAGCTACAGCTCAAAGATCTGGTCGGCGCTTGCCCGCAAGAAGCCGAATGCCGGCCAGCGCGGGAGCACGACGGTAAGATTCGCCATTGGACCTGGAGGCGCGCTCCGCTTCGTACGCGTCAGCCAATCGAGCGGCAATGCGCGGCTCGATGAGTTCGCCCTCGCGACCGTACGCAACGCAGCGCCCTTCCCGCCACCGCCGATTCTCAAGGATGGGGCAGACGCCTACACCATCCGCATCGATTTCCGCTAGAAACGGCGAGTCGTTCCGAACTCGAGCCTCAGAGCAATATCCTGAACGCATTGACGATTCGCGAGCGCTAGCTTTTGGATGCTATGATCGATGTTGGCTTTACGAGAGAATATCCGACGGGAGGAGCGCCTATGGCGCAGGACAACTTTGCAAACCAAGGACAGCAATTCGCAGCCAAGGCGGCGGACTTCTCCCGCGCCGTCCTGAAGATCGTTTCCGAGGACGTGCGGACGTGGGACGTGTTCCGGTGGCTCGTAATCGTACTCCTCGCCTTGAACCTCCTGCTCCTCCTCTCGCTGGGAGGCATCAAATCTGAAATCGCCGCATTGAAGCAGGATCGCAGCGCCGCCGCCGAGGAGGTCGCCCGGGCCACCAAGGAGATTGCCGACACGCGGGCCACCCTGACACAGGCCATCAGCGACATGCGGTCGGCCCTGCAAAGCGACATCGCCAAGGTCAACACCAAGATTGATACGCGGATGCAGCAGGCGGCACCGAAACCTAGCCCGCCTCCACCCACAACGCCAAAGCCGGGCAAGACCAGACCTCAATGAGGTGCATCTTGCTTGTCGCGCGCCAGAGGTTCACGCTCCTTTCTATCTGGATTGCCGACTCTTTCTGAAGGCCGAATATAGACATAGACGACGCGCTCGTCTGCCTCCTGCAGCGCTTCAGTGACGTCGCGGATGGCATCCTCGATCATGTCTGTCGTGGAATCACGGCGGAAGGAAAGAGTGAGTGCCACCAGAATCGCGCCGGGCCCAAGATGCAGAGTCGCCACCTCGTCGAGGCTGGTGATGCAGCCAATCCGGGCTAGGGCCTTCTGCAATCGCTCCATAACGATTGGCGCGACAGCCTCGCCGGCGATCAGGCTGCGCGTCTCGTTGGCGAGCACAAAGGCGACGCTCGCGAGCAAGAGACCAATGGCGATCGATGCTATGCCGTCCGCCCAGGTAACTTGAAAGAACGTGGCTGCGACCACGCCAATCGCGGCCATGCCGATGCCAATCAGCGCCGCGGAATCCTCAAGCAACACCGAGAACAATGCCGGGTCCTTCGATGCCTTGATGAAGTCCCAGAGGCGGGTGGGCCGTCCGCGCACGACACGACGGTATTCCCGATAGGCGATGCGGAACGACGTGCCCTCGAATGTCGCGCCAATTGCCAACACCCCCAGGCTGATCCAGGGCGAAACCACCGGCTCAGGTTCGAGGATTTGGCGCACGCCTTCATAGACCGAAAGCACTCCGCCAAGCAGGAACACCATCAGGGCGACAATGAACGACCAGAAATAGGTTTCCATGCCATGGCCGAGAGGATGTCTCGCATCAGGCGGACGCTCGCCGCGCTTCTGCCCGATGAGAAGCAAGATCTGGTCGCCGGTATCCACCAGCGAATGAATCGCTTCGGTGTACATGGCGGTCGATCCGGAAATCCAGGAGGCGACAAATTTCGCGATCGCGATGGCGAGATTGCCCGCAAGCGCCACCAGGATCACAAATGTCGAGCCTGTGACCATGGAGGGTCCTTCGCTTGGCCGCCGCGCTATCGCTTCGGACCGCCGAAGGGTACAGACCCCTCGATTGGGTCGAGAGCCTTGTCAATAGAGCATGGCAGCGGCTAGAAGGGCGAGGTCCGGCGCGCGCTTCTTGCACGGCCTCCGGTCAAGCTCCACATTCGATCCTGTTGGGGGATCGTCTAACGGTAGGACAGCGGACTCTGACTCCGCCAGTCTTGGTTCGAATCCAAGTCCCCCAGCCAATTGGCATTCAAGCACTTTTCTTGGACCTCTACTCAGAACAGCAAGCCTAGTTGGGAGCCCGTTTGGGAGAGTTTGTTCTCGCTTCGAGCTTCTGTATTGCCGCTTCGGCCAATGCCGGATCGCGGTGCAAATAGTGGCTATCAAGGATGGATCGCACGTCTCGCAAGGACTGACGTAACGCGATGTTGGTTCCGTCGTAGGCCGACCAGGCAAGCCGAAGAAGATCGCCCTGTCTTTGTCCGGTCCAAAGCGCAAGTGTTAGGGGCAGGTGAAGGTGGCGCGGGGCCTTCTCGACAAAAGCGAGCTCATCATCAAGCGTCCAAATCTTATCGCGCCGCGAGCCGCGATAAAGGCGCCCTCCCCGCTCGCACGGATTGGCGTCCAACCAGCCATAGTCGAGTCCAACCGCTAGGATGCGCGCTAGTACGGCCCATGCGTAGTCAGCCTGCCGCTTGGACTTGATGGCGAGACGGTTTCGCCATTCCCTGAACACGCGCCGACACTCTCTCTTTGATTCAGAAAGAGCAGCGAGGGGAAGATCGCCGAACTCAGGTTCGATCTTTTTGTCAATGATCTCTCTGTAGTCCTCGCGGGTCCGCTCAGCGAGCCGTCGGAACTCATCCGTCTGCTGAAACTTGACGAGCACGTTAAGGAGTAAGCCCTCGACTGGCGCCCTTAGGCTCGCCACCGCACGGTTGTAGCTCGCGACAAACTCTGGATCTCCGGCCTCGCCGTCAAGACGCGGCCCGCCCTTCCAGGCGTACCAATAAGTGACGCGGGTGCCGTCCTTGAGCGTTTTGTTGACGGAGTTTATGCCGCGGAGTCTAACGCGCACGTTTGCGGTTCCACTCCTCGAAGGCGGTGACAGTGGATTCAGCGTCCGCGCGCGGAGGAATCTCGATCTTGATGCCGCAACCGGAGTCGATAGCGGCCTGCAACGTTTTGGCCGCGTAGGTAGCCAGTTGGCTAAGACGCTTTTTGGGGGTCGTAGGTTTTGGGCCTTAGCGCCCTGAGTTGATTCTGGACTATGCGAGTCACTCCTCTAACAAAATACTGGCCGCTCAACCCTGGCGGGGGTGGGGGGCCTTCCTTTTTTGGCCACCCGGCGGCTTGAAGCAGGCGAATCAATGCCCTGCACTGTTTGAATCATAGAACAAAATAAAAGGGCGGCCAGAATGTCACCCTGTGGAGATCGGGGAGATCGTGCGCATAAGCTGGTGGATGCAGTGTGCACGAAAACCGCTAAACCATTGCGGGTCTTTGAAAACCAGCCAAGCTTTCGCTATCCAGCACTTTTTGTGAAAGCAGGCCCTCCATAGCCTCACATCCCAGCGCCCTGCTCGAGGCAACGGTTAACCGGCTCGAAATGAGTTGAGCACGATAACATCTTTATGAGGACCTCAACGATCATAGCGTTGGCAGGATGGTTGTTACTGCTGTCAGGCTGTTGCCGCCCTTGGTTTTCTTCCGCAAACGATCCGCCTTCGTCACCGCCCCAGCAGTACGGGCAAGCATACGATCCGCCGCCTGCGAACTCTTATGATCCAGCGCCATACTCGTCGGGACAATCACAGGGCCAATACGCCCCGCGAACGAACGGTTATGGAACCGCTTCACCGTCAATGCCGGTGCCGAGAGCAAACCAGAACTACCAATACTAGAAGAGCACAGCCCTTTGGCCGTCAGTGAACTCGACGCCAGCACGTCCTGACACGCCGGACTCGCAATTTCATTGGTCTCTGCTAAATCGGTTGCATGTCTCTGGAGTTCATCGAGCCGCAACTCGCAACGTCAGTTGATCACCCTACTCCACGCGCAGGGTGGATCCATGAAGTCAAGCATGACGGATACCGAACGCTCCTCATCACCGAGCGGCGCAAAGCACGCGCGTTCACCCGCAACGGCTTCGATTGGACCGAGCGTTACTCCAGCATAGCAAACGCAGCAGCTAAGCTTGACTGCCGCTCTGCCATTATCGACGGCGAAATGATCGTTCAGAATGAGCGTGGCCTCTCGGACTTTGAGGCGCTCAAATCAGCAATTCGTTGGCAGCCTCATCGCCTAATCCTGTGCTCTTTTGATCTGCTGCGTTTGAACGGCAAGGATCGCGGAGCGAAGGGCGAAGCTGAAAAAGCTTATTCCGAGTGAACCCCCGTTTCTGTTCAGCGAAGAGTTCACCGGAGACGCCGAGGCATTCTTCCGAGCCTGCGCAGATCACCAGCTCGAAGGGATCGTTTCCAAACTTGCCTCCTCAAAATGCCGAAGCGGACGCAGCAAAACTTGGCTTAAGACCAAATGCTTCACTGAAGGCTCGTTTGTCATCATCGGCACGGCGCGTGATCGCAAGACAAAAGCTCCTCTGGCGTTGCTGGTTCGGGCTGGTGCGCAGGGCTTGGCATACGCGGGCTCAGCCTTCATCGCTCTTTCCGGTACCGAAAGAGATGAACTAGGTGCCCGACTACGAACGAGTAGGCTTGAACGCTGCCCAATTCCTAAACTGCGATTTCCTGATGCTCAGTGGGTGAAACCGCAGTTCATGGCCCGCGTGCGTCATCTCTCGGGAACGAGCTACCTCCGACACGCAACCGTGAGAGCTATTGCCTAAGACGGAGGACGGCATCAATAGCCTGCCACGCCTCCTCATCGAACTTCACGCGCATGCCACCATTCGTCTGGACATGAACGGCTGAACCACTCTATTGCCCGAACCACACCGTAAGCCGAGATGGCGATCACCCCTAGAAGGACGAAGGTCAATCCTAGAACGATTGAGAAAATGTCCGCGCGTAGGAATTCAAGCAGTTCGAGCCGGATCACCGCCGCGCCTATGAAAGCAAGCCCAGTTGCTACGATGGTTGCGGCAATTCCCAAGCCCACGCGATGAAAACTCCGCCGTCGGCGGAATGCACTGCCGTAGGTACTCAGAACCCGCCTCTGAGGTGTCCATTGATCCATATTCGCGTCCCGGCGCGATGAGTGACGTTCTGCTATTTTTCACCTGTCACCTTTCTGAAAACTTGAGGGCGATGGTTAACGGCGTTAGCCACTTCGCTATGTCTGATTCGCTACGTCGGCTCTCGCGTTCGTGGTCGCCCTACTCGATCCGATCAATTGGCCACCTAGCGGCGGCGTTGGGGTGGACTAGACCATCGCTTCTGACCGGCGTCAGCCGCGACAGAGGTGTAGGATGCGTGCCTCGTCGACGCCTTCGACGACGAGCCCACCGATCACAGTGCGTGGGACGGCAGTATCGCCGAACCGCCTGAGCATAATCGCTTGGACTTGAGCGGAAGTCGCGTCGAGGATGCTGTATCTAATGTGATTGCGCGCAAGGATGCCCCTGACTTGTCGGCAATAGGGACACCACCATGCATTGTACATGGTGACGCTCTTGCTGCAGCTGGCCTCGGCCGAAGACGGAGCAGCCGAGAGCAGCGCGACCACTGCCGCTGCGACAATGAGATGGCAAAATACCTTCATGGCACGGCTTTGTGTGGGCAGCCCCCATGCACAAGGCCCCCCTGGCAAGGAGCGGAGGAGCCTTGTGCGTATCTCTTGCAGCAGTCTCAGCTTAACCAGGATGCTTCTTTGAATAATAGGCCTGCGCCTTGGCGAGATTTTCCGTGGGGTTCTTCATGAACTCAGCCATGGCCTCTTGGCTTCCAAAGCAATAGGTTTTGCCTTGGATTTGTGAATTGATGGAACAGTCGGTCGGTGTGTCTTTACCGGCGGCGAGACTCGCCGCGCACATGTTACCGAACTCGCCGTTTACAGCCAGAGCCGCCGTAGCCATACCAAGCAAGAACGCGACCGCAACGACGGACTTGAGATACGCTTTAACCATGGTTTCCTCCTAGGGGGTTTGGGGACTTCGGGAGTTCCCATCCTAGTATTCTAGCACCATTAGGCGTTTTCTCTGTGACATGGGTCACTGACGCGCTGCTACGCACACCAACCCGCAACTTCACCTTGTGAGCATTGTTGAAGGAAGGGGTTTTTCCTCACCGATCTGCGGCCTCAGGACGAGCCTCCTGGAGCCGTTTCTTTTTGACGATAAAGGTGCGCGGAGGCTAATCCTCAGAAAGGCAAGCAAAACATTCAGGATGGGTGGTGCTCTGGAGTAGGCCGCGCCCGCCGACTTCTCGCCCAGAAGGGCGAGCCCCCCTTCGGCGCTAGATAACAGCGAATCAGATATAAGCGGTTTTAGCCGATCCCGGCATGGGTCGGTCCCACAGACGACTAGCCCCGACTAATCTCCCTCGTCGGGGCTTTCTTTTGGAAATAACTGAACTCCCAAACGTTGAGGTGTTCGGCGCGGTTCTCTTGCCGGGCTTCTTTTAAGACCTCACATGAAGTACGTCGAAAAACATTTTTCATTGCGCATCTATCGGAGAGACGGCACTTCGAAGCTGCTTCTCGGCGTCACCGGCATTCCTCCCAAGGTCGGTTCGATTAAGACAATCAAAGTGGCCAAGGATGAAACTTTGAAGGTGATGGTGGTGGACCATCCTCGCCGTGATGAACCAGCCGAGGCCATAGAGGTATGAATACGTCCTCACCATAGATGAGGCCCGACCCATCGCGAGTAGCGTCGTGAAGCTGCCGAACTACCTAGCGGCTAATCCTGATTGAGCCACCCCTGGCCGCTGGCTCAGTAGTAGTGCCACCGGACGCAAGCACCTCCATGCCATCGCACACATCGGCGATAATGCCGACGGGTGTGCCGGATGGTGGTCCTAGCCACACAGACACCACCAACTCGGGTCCTACCCGGCCCCGCATGCTAAGCGCACTTGGGTGGTCATACCCTCGGGCTGGTGAAGCGGCACGAGTGTCAACGCGTGCGCTGATTTTGTGACGGTTAAAGCGAAAGCAGCAACGGCGATTAAACGGATCATGTTGTTTCTCCCGACCAGCCAAGAACTGAGAGGCCGTCAAACGTCCGGTTACCCCCTTTGTTTCAAACAATCACCAGCCGGCGGACATTTAGTTTTGTGGGTTGCGATGGAGTAGGTGCCGCGCTTGCTGAGCCAGTTATCGCTCAATTTCTCAACGCAGAAACCTTGCTGGATTTTCTAAACAAGGGTTCTGTCAAAGATGGAGCCAAAATCTCCAGCGAAGTTGCTCCCTTCTCCGGCCCTTCATGGCGCAATGCATGGCAAGTGTGGTGGCATTCGGAATACGGGATAACGCGCTTTCACGCCTACCTGCCGCCAGACAAACCGAAGAGTGAACAATTCAAGGTAGGGCTGAGCCTTCGAGACTGGCAGTGGAAGCTCACTGGCATTGGTCTTCCCGAACATCTGCGGGTACAGTTGGCGCAAGAGCTTGTACGACGAAAGAATGAAGTGGATTAGCGGGTGTGCCAAAGCCGGAGGATGCGCTGCTTCTTTTGCGCCGAAAACGAAACGCTGCGAATCGTCTTATAGTTCTCAGCGGCCCCGGATTAGGGCCGATACACAATCCTGACCCCGGACTAGGGTCATTCATCTGAGCCCCGCCAGCTAGCACGGGGCTTTTCTTTTGGAAATAAACGAACTCGCAAATGTTGATGTCCTCGGCGCGGTTTACTTGCAGTTCCGCGCTAGCGTCCTCCCAAAGGCGCGGAAGCCCGGCCTGGGCCAGGCCGCCCGGCTTCTTCTAAAAACCTCGAATAGGCACGTGGATGCTCAAGGAGATTTTAAGAGATGCGAAAAACGATAATTGCTCTTGCGGGGACTACCGCACTGCTGTGCGGCTCACTGGTCTGGGCAGCTCACGCCAATTCGCCAACGAGCAGTGGGGCCTCGTTCCCACATAATTCTCCGATCGAGAGGATTGGTTGTACGCAGTCTGGAGATAATTGTCCTTATGGCTATCGCATAGAACGCCATGGCGGGAAGGGCTGGTCTTGCAAGCCTTGCTGGGACCAAAAGCAAGGATCGAGACACCGAGACGACGATGATGAGTATTACGAGCCGAGGCGCTACCGGCAATATGGCGAGGAATATTACGGGCCCAGACGCTATAGAGACTACGACGACGGCTATTATGAGCCGAGGCGTTACCGTGAGTATTGAGGAGTTGCGTGGAGGGAGCGCTGCGTATCGGCTATAGGGGTAACTGCGATCCGGCTTCGGTCGCCCACAGACACTAGCTGCGGCTAATCTCCCTCGTCGGCGCTTCTTGACAGGGGGTCAGGCCATAACGCGCAAAGGGGTGTTTTCCCGTCCCTATCGACAGTTATTGATTCGTTTGTCTGACAGGCGACCAACATCTCCATCGCAAAATCTAGGGGCTAGGACCGAGACCACCCGTCCAAGCCCTATCGCGTTCTAGTTCGCTTCATTTCCATGAGCGGTCCATGACATTGCGGGCAGTCTTTCAAATCGGTTTGCATTACGCTCACAGAATGCCTGGCTTTGACCCTGAACTTAGCGTTGAGGTGTATGGCAACCGCATTATCGTCACGCTGCCTGGCACCAGTTATTCGGTGACCTACGTCAAGCCTAGGGCCCAGCTGTGGTTAGCCGCCACGGACATGGTGCACGAGGACGATCCCCGCATTGCCATGACCTCCGCTGAATTTCTTGCCAAAGCATGGAAGGTCGCCAATGACAGGGCGAGAGATTTGGGTTGGATTGTGTAAGTCGGCGTCGGTTGGTCAGCAAGCTCTAGAAGCCCCGGCCAGGGGCTTAGATCCGACCGGGGCTGGCTACTGCCGCAGAGGATAAGCCGCTGCCGCAGGGAATAAAGCTGGCTACTTGAGGGGCGGTGCTGGCTGTGTGACCACGGCCGCCTGGTGGTGCCAGAAACAGCCTCCAAGACCGATGGCCGCTGCCATGGTGATGGCGAAAGCCATAAAAATGCGCATTGTGTTTCCCTCGTTTTGCTGAGCACTGATCCCAACGACCAACTTCTCTTTCCGTTGCAGTGAACACCAAACAAACTGGTGCTGTTGCAACGCAGCCACACCCTCATTCGAAGACTCTCACTACGATGGGCCTGGGCTTCGAGGGAGCTGGCAATCATGGAATCGATAAAGAATTTGCATGCCTTCGTTGAGCAACACGAAACCGTCGTGGCCTTCCTCGTACCGATACTTGCGCTGCTCGCAACGTTCTTCCTAATCGCGCTTGTGTGTGGATAGCAGCAGGGCGGTCCGCAGAACGCAGCGCCCGGCTTCTCGTTCGGAACACCGCAACTTAGAGCGAGTTTGCGGGGCAGCCAGGGTTAGGTCTGACGCCCTGGTTAGGCTTCGGCTTGGTTTTCCTCCCAAAGGAAAGAGCAAACCCGGCGCCGCGAGAGCCCCGGTTCGCACACGGCTGGGGCTTCTTGTATCCGCGCTGATGCGCTAACATCCCTATTGGATGGAACCCGCAAGGCCATCCCCCTCATGTTGACAGGAAGCCTCGGTTGGAACTCATCCTGGATTCGTACCCGGCCGGGGCTTCTCTTTTCGCCGACGACGCACCTCTTCCTGCCCCGCATAAGCTCCGTTTTTCCTTTGAACCTTACGCACATCACAAATAACTCCGCTAAGTCGCGTGAACCAAAGAACAAATCTTTGGCACATTCCAAGGAGATCATGAGCGAGACGCTAGCATACCGCCGCGGGAGCGATGGCGTCATATAAGGAGATGCTCGCGCTCGGTCGCGATCCGGCAAGGGTCCGCGCGGCGGCTCGTCGGCTCC
>Ga0105243_10002824_pt1 | contig 14412 bp, 11 predicted proteins | sample KBSM34metaG_FD_81525 | JGI IMG/M metagenome (GOLD analysis project Ga0105243, IMG submission 81525) | Miscanthus rhizosphere microbial communities from Kellogg Biological Station, Michigan, USA - KBS M3-4 metaG | ecosystem: Host-associated > Plants > Roots > Rhizosphere > Soil | place...
CAAAGGCGATGAAGCAGAACAAGGCAGTGTCGGCGAACTCGCCGACCACGGTTGAGCCGATGAGCCGCGCCCAGAGATGGCGCTCCTTCGTCCGCTCCTTGATCTTAACCACCACGTACGCATTGAGCATCTGGCCGGCGAGGTAGCCGGCAAGACTGGCAAGCACGATTCGCGGCACGAACCCGAGCACCGCGACAAACGCTTCCTGGTTCTCATAGCCAGGTCCTGGTGGTGCGGCACCGACGGCAAGGAAGGTGACAGAGGCTAGCGCTCCCAGCGCGAAGCCAACCCAAATCGCCCGCCTCGCCTGGCGCAGCCCATAGACCTCGGCCAAAACGTCGCCGACGATGTAGGTCAGCGGGAAAAGAAAGGCGCCCCCATCGGTGAAAATCCCGCCACCGACGAATGCTGGCAGCCCGTCGACGACGGTGATCGTCTTGGTCGCGGCGATGTTGGAGATCAGCAGCAGGCCACAGAAGACCGCCACGATAACGGCGTAGATGCCGCTTGGCGCAGTAGCAAATGACGCAGAAGCGCGCGCCTCCCGCGGCTGTGTTGCGGACAGGGTGGTCACGCGCAGCGATCCTACGGGGCTAGCTCCTTGGCGCTTCTCGCGCATGCCGACGCTCGAACCGCCTGCCAACCGCCAGGGAACGAGACCGCTCATGGCAGGCTGGCGGTATGAGCGATTACCCGAACGAGATCCCCGATGAGTCTGAGCAGCTCGACGTGCTTCAGCCGGAAGATTCCTTGATCGATCGTGGCGTGGACGATGTGCTGGACGAGGGCTATTCGCCGGCCGAACGCTACTCACCGCTGATTCGTGAGGGCGAGCACGAGACCCTGGACGAGCGGCTCGACGAGGAGATACCGGAGCCCGATCCGTACGCGCCAGTAGATGAGGAAATCCTCGACGACGGTGAGGTGGGCGCGGAACGTGCCGGTCGGCTGGTCGATCCCAACGAAGGCATCGGGCCGGATGTGGATTCCGACCTCGTCGGTATCGATGTCGGCATCGACGGCGCCGCAGCAAGCGCAGAGGAGGCCGCCGTCCATATCGTTCCCGATGAGCAATGAGCTCCAGGTGAGGTGAGGGTGGGGGAGCGCAATGGCTGAGCGCCGCCCAGACCCGCTGTATCCACCGATCGAGCCGTACGCCAGCGGAATGCTCGACGTCGGCGACGGACAGCGGATCTACTGGGAAGAGTGTGGAAACCCCGCAGGCAAGCCCGTTGTCTTCTTGCACGGGGGGCCCGGCGGAGGCATCCAACCCACAGTCCGCCGGCTGTTCGACCCGGGACGCTACCGCGTTGTGCTGTTCGATCAGCGCGGCTGCGGACAGAGCCGCCCGCACGCCAGTGAACCCGCCGCGGATCTGAGTGCCAACACCACCTGGCATCTCGTCGCCGACATCGAGCGGCTCCGTGAGCACCGCGACATCGAACAGTGGCAGGTCTTCGGTGGCTCATGGGGCAGTGCGCTCGCATTGGCATACGCCGAAGATCACCCTGACCGCGTTACCGAGCTAGTGCTGCGCGGCATCTTCACGCTTCGCCGGAGCGAGCTCGACTTCTATTACAACGGCGGGGCCGGGCAGCTGTTTCCGGAGCGCTACGAGATGTTCCTGGCTCCGTTGGGCGGCCGCTCCTTCACCGGGGACGCGATTGCGGCCTACCACGAGCTGCTGTTCGATCCCGACCCGGCAGTGCATGGGCTGGCCGGCGTGGCATGGAGCACCTGGGAGGCTGCCACGATCACCTTGGAGCAAGATGACGGTCTGATCGCCGACTTCAGCGATCCGGCATTTGCCTTGGCCTTCGCGCGCATCGAGAACCACTACTTCTTCCACCGCGGCTGGTTCGCTGAAGGTCAGCTGATCGCCAACGTCGATCGATTGGCCGGAATCCCCGCAGTCATCATTCAAGGTCGCTATGACGTCGCCACTCCCGCAGTCACCGCGTACGAGTTGTATCAAGGCTGGCCGGAGGCGGAATTCAGGATCGCACCGGTGGCTGGCCATGCATTCAGCGAACCTGGCATCCTCGAGGCGTTGGTTGCCGCGACCGATCGGTTTGCGCTCCACTCGGATGTAACTGCGCGTCATTAATTTGGGAGCTGCTCGCGCATCGCGCTGCGGCAAAGTGTTGAGGCACCCACCCAACAGTGACCTAGGATGGGGTGTTGACATTTCCATCCGACTGCGAGGAACCAACTGAGTAGGTCAGACTTCACGGCTAGCGCTCCCGACGCGTCCAGTGCACGCCATCGAGAATCGCCTGCCTCCAATTCATTGAGGAAGGCATCGAGCCAGCGAACTGCTGACGGCGGTATTGAGGAGCTACGCCGAGTGACCGTTCCGGCGTCGGTCGAGATGGTGAACATTCTGGGGCCACGAGACGAGTTCCTGCACATCCTCGAACGTGAGCTGGAAGCAGGCATCCATGTCCGTGGCAACGAGATCACCCTGACCGGATCGCCGGCAGCAGTTGACCTTGCCATTGACGTCATCACCGAGCTGGTCACCGTGCTGCGGACCGGGCAGGGTCTGACCGCGGACGCCGTGGAGCGCACCTGCTCGATGCTCGCGGGACGGGAAGATACCCGGCCTGCCGACGTCTTGACCCACAACATTTTGTCCTCTCGCGGTAAGACGATCCGGCCTAAGACCCTCAACCAGAAGCGGTACGTCGATGCCATCGATAAACACACCGTGGTGTTCAGCATTGGGCCGGCTGGTACGGGCAAGACCTATCTCGCCATCGCGAAGGCCGTCCAGGCCCTGCAGAACAAGCAGGTCAACCGGATCATCCTGACCCGACCCGCGGTGGAGGCGGGTGAGCACCTCGGCTTCCTCCCCGGAACCCTGAGCGACAAGATCGACCCGTACCTTCGTCCGCTCTATGACGCCTTGCACGACATGCTCGATCCGGATTCGATTCCGCGGCTGCTGACGGCTGGAACCATCGAGGTCGCACCGCTGGCGTACATGCGCGGCCGGACGCTGAACGACGCCTTCATCATCTTGGACGAGGCACAGAACACCTCGATGGAACAGATGAAGATGTTCCTGACCCGGCTGGGCTTCGGCTCCAAGATGGTGGTCACCGGCGACATCACTCAGGTCGATCTGCCTGGCGGTACCCGCAGCGGTCTTCGGGTCGTACGGGGTGTCCTCGACAAGGTCGACGACATTGCCTTCTGCAACCTGACTAATCACGATGTCGTACGGCACAAATTGGTGGGTCGGATCGTCGCGGCTTACGACAGGTTCGAGGCGGATCATGCGGATGCGTCACGTGAGTCTGGACACACGGCGTCAGCCCGTACGAGTCGCTAGGCGGTGGCCGTGATAATCCGGCCGCTCCGGGGGGCTTGGACGTGAGTATCGACATCAGCAACGAGTCGGGCATCGAGGCTGACAATGCGGCCCTCGTCAGACTTGCCAGCTTCGCCCTCGATCAGCTCCGGATCCATCCGCTCGCGGAACTGTCCATTCTTCTCGTGGACGAGGACACCATGAGCGCGTACCACGAGAAGTATCTCGGCGAACCCGGACCGACCGACGTGCTGAGCTTTCCGATGGATGAGTTGCGGCCACCCGCTGACGGCGAAGAACCTCCGGCGGGTCTTCTGGGCGACATCGTGTTATGCCCCGCGGTGACGGAGCGACAGGCCCAAGAGCATCAGCGCACCCCGAACGAGGAAGCAGAGTATCTACTGGTACACGGGTTGTTACATCTCCTCGGATACGATCACGCCACGCCCGCAGATCACGCGGAAATGTTCGGCCTCACCGACAAGATCGTCTCGGCGTGGGCTCAGCAGCGTACGGACCGGCTCAGAGGTTACAGATGACATCGGCCGACTGGCTCCAGCTCGGCATCGCGTTCGTCCTGATGATTCTCGCCGGATTGATCGCAGCGGCAGAGGCTGCCTTTTCATCGTTCTCCAAAGCCCGTGCCAACCGGCTGGTGGAAGACGGCCAACCCGGTGCGCAACGAGTCCGCAAGATCGTCGAGGATCCGCCGCGCTACCTCAACACGGCGCTCTTCGTCCGAAGCATGATCGAGATTTCGGCGATCATCCTGGTCGCAAACGTGATCTTCTCGCTGATCCCCAAGACCTGGCAGGCCGGTGCCGTCACGGCCGGCATCATGATCATCGTCTCGTACATTGCCTGGGGAGTAGCGCCCCGTACGTTAGGCCGTCAACATGCGGACCGGGTCGCCTGTGCTGCCGCAGGACCGCTGGTGGCTATTACTACCGTCCTCGGGCCATTTCCGCGGCTGCTGATCATGATTGGCAACGCGCTGACTCCGGGCAGGGGTTTCACCGACGGCCCGTTCGCGACCGAGGCCGAGCTACGTGAGCTCGTGGACCTCGCCGAGGCCAGGGATGAGATCGAATCCGGCGAACGCAGGATGATTCACTCGGTCTTCGACTTGGGCGACACGATCGCCCGCGAGGTGATGGTGCCGCGCACCGACATGGTCTTCATCGAGGAGTACAAGACTTTGCGCCAGGCCGTCTCGCTGGCGCTGCGTTCTGGATTTAGCCGGATTCCGGTGATCCGCGAAGGGATCGATGACGTCGTCGGTGTGCTGTATCTCAAGGACGTCATCCGACGGATCTACGATGCACCGGACGCCCAGTCCACCGAGCGGGTGGGCTCCATGATCCGTCCAGCCGTCTTCTGCCCGGACTCCAAGCCGGTTGATGAACTGTTGCAGGAAATGCAGGCCAAGCGCGTGCACCTGGTGATCGTGGTCGACGAGTTCGGCGGGACAGCCGGAATGGTCACGATCGAGGACATCTTGGAGGAGATCGTCGGCGAGATTACCGACGAATACGACGAGGAGAACACCGACATCACCCAGCTCGGTGAAGAGCGCTTTCGGGTCTCATCGCGGCTGCCGGTCGACGAACTGGGCGAACTCTTCGGTCTGAAGCTCGACGATGACGATGTGGAAACGGTCGGTGGGCTGATGGCCAAGCAGCTCAACAAGATCCCGATCGCGGGATCGGTGGTCAAGTACGACGGGTTGGAGCTGGTTGCCGAACGGTCGGCCGGTCGCCGGAACAGGATCGGCACCGTGATCGTCACCAGGATCTCCTCGGAGGAATCCGAGGCGGACGCTCGGGCGGATGCCGCCACCCGAATTGTCGCCGAGCAGGCGCGCGCCTCGTGAGCGATGCCGCTGTCGAGTCCCTGATTCTGCCGGATCCAGAGGACCAGAAGTTGATCACTTTGGCGCGTGCCACTATGGCGCGTAACGGGTCCTCGCAGGGTGCGTCGGTACGAGACAGCGATGGACGCGTGTACGCGGGTGCTCGGGTGGAGCTCGAGCACTTGAAGCTGCCGGCCGTTGCCGTGGCCGTGGCGATGGCTGTCTCGTCAGGAGCGACCGAGCTGGAGGCCGTGGCGGTAGCGGGTACGCCTCCCTCCGAGCAAGACTTCGATGTGCTGCGCGACCTGTCGGGCCGCAACGTGGTTGTCTGGTTGGTGGATTCTGTCGGCACGGTTCTCGAGGTGACCCAGCTATGACGGACTTCACCGGGTACGTTTCGCGGCACAGCCATCGAAACGACCCCGCCTCGGCGCTGCCGACGGATCGTTGTGCAGCGCAGGCGTCAAGGTGACCGAAGGGCACGGCAGCGACCCGGTCGGCCAGTTCCGCTCGGGATTCGCCTGCTTCGTCGGCCGACCCAATGCGGGCAAGTCAACCCTGACCAATGCATTGGTCGGTCAGAAGATCGTCATCGAGTCATCGAAGCCGCAGACGACGAGGCACGCCGTGCGCGGCATCGTACGACGCCCCGATGCACAGCTCGTCATCATCGACACCCCTGGCCTGCACAAGCCACGGACGCTGCTCGGTGAGCGGCTCAATGACGTCGTCCGGGCAACCTGGTCAGAGGTCGACGTGGTCGGCGTGTGCCTACCGGCAGACCAACGCATCGGTCCCGGCGATCGATATCTGGTCAGCGAGCTTGCCGCCCTGCCGAAGACTCCGCAACTCGTGGCCATTGCGACAAAGTCCGACCTCGTCCCGTCGCAGCGAATGGCGGAGCACCTGGTGAGTATTGCCGATCTGGAGAACGCGCTGAAGATCAACTGGGCCGACATCGTTCCGGTGTCAGCGACCCAGCACTTTCAGTTGGACGTCTTGAGCGAGACTCTCATTGGTCTATTGCCTGGGGGTCAACCGTTATATCCCGACGGGGAGATCACTGACGAACCTGAGGAAACACTGGTCGCCGAGTTGATCCGGGAAGCGGCACTGGAGGAGGTCACAGATGAGCTGCCGCACTCGATCACCGTCACCGTGGATGAGATGGGGCTTCGGGACGGACGCCCGCCGAACAAGCCGCTGCTCGACATCTACGCGTCCATGATCGTCGAGCGTGACTCCCAGAAGGGGATTGTCATCGGCCATCGCGGCAGCCGGCTGCGGCAGATCGGCGCGGCAGCCCGGCAGCAGATCGAGGCATTGCTCGGAACGCCGGTCTATCTCGACCTCCGGGTGAAAGTGCTCAAGGAATGGCAGAGGAACCCCAAGCATCTGAACCGGTTGGGTTTCTAGGCTTGCGCTGCTGCGCAATTTTTGCGCGTGATTGCTTCACTCGCTGTCGTCTCGCTCCGCTCAGCACGGCAGCACGCGATCCGCTATTCCCGCGCGGCGCGGGGCCATGCGATCATGCACGGTAAGACCTTTGCCTGTTTAGCTCACTGTTGAGCGCAGCGCTCGACCGCGGGCTCGCAAGGAGCTGCGAGCGTCCCTTCATTTGTGCGCGAGCAGCTCAGAAAATAGGAAGGAACTCACCGCCCATGGCCGCTCATCCGCTTGATCCGCTTTCCCCGACAGAATTTCAGAGCACAGCGGCGATCTTGCGGCGAGATCAGGGCGTCAGCGACTCCTGGCGCTTTGCGTCGATCGAACTCAAAGAGCCGGCCAAGATCGATGTGAAGGCGTGGAAACCGGGCGATGCGGTACCACGTCGGTCACTGTCGGTCCTTTGGGATAGGCAAACCAACGAGACATATGAAGCAGTGGTCGATCTCGTCGGTGATCGGGTTGACTCCTGGACCCACCAGCCGGGCGTCTGTCCCAACTTCACCATCGATGAGTACCACGACGTTGATCATGCGCTGCATGAGCATCCCGAGGTGCTGGCCCGACTCGCGGCGCGAGGCATAACCGACCCGTCCCTGGTGCTCTTCGACGTCTGGACTTACGGCAAGGCCATGATGCCTGAGCAGTGGCGTGATCGGCGGCTGGGCTGGTGCGACCTGTGGATGCGCGAGACGCCCGAGGGAAATCCGTACGCGCATCCGGTCTCCGGTCTCAAGATCATCGTCGATATGAACACCCTCGAGATGCTCGAGATCGAAGATCACCATGACTACGGGCTACCCAAGGTCGATGCCGAATACGATCCGCGGGTACGCGGCACGCGGCAGCGCACCGATCTCAAGCCGCTCGAGATCAGCCAGCCCGAGGGCGTCTCCTTCACGGTCGACGGCAACGAGCTGCGCTGGCAGAACTGGTCAATGCGGCTGGGATTCAACTTCCGCGAAGGTCCGGTGATCTACCAGGTTGCCTTCGACGACCAGGGCACCAGGCGAGACGTCGCCTATCGGATGTCGTTCGCCGAGATGGTGGTCCCGTATCGCGACCCGGGCTTCGATCACTATCGGCGCACGGCGTTCGACATCGGTGAGTGGGGTCTCGGTTACATGACCACGTCGCTGGAGCTGGGCTGCGACTGCCTCGGCGAGATCAGGTACGTCGACGCCGTGGTGCCCGATTCCCGGGGCGAGCCGATCATGATCGATCGCGCCGTCTGCCTCCACGAAGAAGACAATGCGGTGCTGTGGAAGCACATTGATGCAGAGACCGGTGCCGAAGTACGTCGGATGCGCCGCATGGTGGTCTCGGCGCACGCCACTGTCGCCAACTACGAGTACCTGATCTATTGGAGGTTCTATCAGGACGGGAACATCGAGTGCGAGATCCGGGCCACCGGCTTGATGGTCACTACCCCGATGGAGAGCGACGACGACAGCTCTCCGTACGGCACGAAGGTCGATCAGCGAACTTACGCGCCATTCCACCAGCACTTCGTGATCGCCAAGCTCGACCTGGACATAGACGGCGAACAGAACACGGTGGTCGAGGTGGACTCGGTGGCCGCGCCGACCAGCGAGGACAATCCGTACGGGTTGGGTGTGTCCACACAGAACACGATCATCGAATCCGAGAGTCAGTCCGCTCGCGACTTCAAGTGGGAAAGCCAGCGGACCTGGAAGGTGATCAACCCCAACAAGCGGAATCGCCACGGCAGCAATACCGCGTACAAGCTGGTGCCCGGAGCAGCAATCCCCTCACTGCTGGACTCTTCCTCGCCCGTCTACGCACGAGCGCCGGTCGTGGGCCATACCGTGTGGGTGACGGCGTACGACGACGCAGAACGGTGGCCGGCCGGGGACTACCCGACGCAGTCGAGCGAAGACACCGGCATTACCCGCTGGATCACCGACGACGCAGCGCTAGTAGATACCGACGTGGTGCTGTGGTACGTCTTCGGCATCCACCACATCACGCGTACCGAGGACTGGCCGATCATGCCAGTCGACATCATCTCCTTCTGGCTCAAGCCGTTCGGATTCTTTGACCAGAACCCCGCTCTTGATGCCCCGAGCACGATGTCCAGCACGGGTGGCCACAGCCACCCCGAACACGCGGGGCGATGATGGGATTTTCCAAGCAGTAAAGGCTGAAAGGTATAGCCATGGCAGACAAGCAAGTTTTCTCCAACATCATCAACGGTGAGGAGCGCCCGTCGGCATCGGGCGATGTATTGGACATCATCAATCCCTCAACCGGCGAGGCATACGCCACCTCGCCCAACTCCAGCGAGGAGGACGTCGACGCTGCCTTCCAGGCGGCTGCGGCAGCCTTCGACAGCTACCGATGGACCACACCGGCAGAGCGCCAGAAGTATTTGCTCCAGCTAGCCGACGTGATCGAGGCCAATGCTGAGGAGTTGTCGCGGATTGAGTCCGAGAACACCGGCAAACCCTTCGGTTCGGTGATGGCCGACGAGATCGTTCCGATGGTCGACCAGATCCGCTTCTTCGCGGGTGCGGCGCGGGTGCTGGAAGGCAAGTCGGGTGGGGAATACATGAAGGGCCACACGTCGTACGTGCGTCGCGAGCCGCGCGGCCCGATCGGCCAGGTCGCGCCGTGGAACTACCCCATGATGATGGCCGTCTGGAAGTTCGCTCCCGCGCTAGCAGCGGGCAACACCGTGGTACTCAAGCCGTCGGACACCACCCCCGGCTCCTCGGTGTGGATGGTGAAGAAGATGCAGGACATCTTCCCCAAGGGTGTCGCCAACCTGGTCTGCGGAGACCGTGAAACGGGCGCCGCGCTGGTCTCGCACAGGATTCCGCGGATGGTCTCGATCACCGGCTCTACCCGGGCCGGCATCGCGGTAGCAACCGCGGCGGCGGCCGACGTCAAGGTTGCCCACCTCGAGCTGGGCGGTAAGGCCCCAGTCGTGGTTTTCAACGACGCTGATCTGTCCTCCGCCGTTGAAGGCATCAGGGCTGGCGGCCTCTTCAACGCCGGTCAGGACTGCACGGCGGCGACCCGGGTGCTATGCCAGACCGGAATCTACGACGAATTCGTGGCCGAGCTCGGCAAATCGGCGGCCGAGACCCGCACCGGCTATGACCCGAATGATGAGGATCTGTTCTACGGGCCGATCAACAATGCCAATCAACTGCGCCATATCTCGGGGCTAGTGGACCGTACCCCTGATCATGCCAGGGTGGTGACCGGCGGCAACCAGATCGGCGATCGCGGCTACTTCTACGAGCCAACCGTGATCGCCGACGTACAGCAGAGCGATGAGTTGATCACCACCGAGATCTTCGGACCGGTGATCACCATCCAGAAGTTCCGCGACGAAGACGAGGCGGTCGCCCTCTCCAACGATTCGGAGTACGCGCTCGCGTCGTCGGTATGGACTTCGAATGCGGGCACGGCGGTGCGGATGTCTGCTCGGCTGGACTTCGGCTGCGTCTGGATCAACTGCCATATCCCGTTACAAGCGGAGATGCCGCACGGGGGCTACAAGCACTCCGGTTACGGCAAGGATCTGTCGATGTACGGGCTCGAGGACTACACCCGCATCAAGCACGTCATGCAATACCACGGATTCGAGGGCTAATCCTTCGTCATTACTTCTAACTGCCTCGAGAAGGGTCGTCGAGATGGCAGATAAGGGCTTGAAGAGCAATGTCGTCGGTCTATTCGGTGGCACCATGCTCGGGATTTCGTCGGTGGCGCCGGCATACGTCTTGACGATCACGCTCGGCACCCTCGCGGTCAGCGTCGGCGCCAAGACACCAGTGGTGATCATCGCTGGCTTTTTGCCAATGTTCTTCGCGGCGTACGCCTATCGCGAGTTCAACAGGATCATGCCTGACTCCGGCACCTCCTTCACCTGGACCTCCAAGGCCTTCGGCCCCTACATCGGCTGGATAGGCGGGTGGGCCGCGGTGGTTGCCACCATCATCGTGCTGTCCAATCTCGCCGGCGTCGCCGTGCAGTTCCTCTACCAGTTCATCGGCAGTGCCGTGAACTCGGAGATGATCAGCGGCCTGTGGGAGAACAAACTGATCAACGTAGTGACCTGTCTTGCATTCCTGGCCATAGCGACCTACATCGCTTACCGAGGCATCGACACCACCGAGCACGTGCAGATTGTGCTGGTGAGCTTCCAGCTCGTCATACTGCTGCTCTTTGCGGTAATGGCCATCGCCAAGTCGGGAACCTCCGAGGTTGGTGAGGCTTTCAGCTGGGCCTGGTTCAGTCCCGCCGGTCTGACGCTGTCCGCGTTCGTAGCCGGACTCTCGTTTTCAATATTCGGCTTCTGGGGGTGGGACACCGCCCTGACGGTGAACGAGGAGTCGAAGAACAGCGACACGACTCCCGGGAGGGCAGCACTGCTCTGCGTCTTGTCGATCCTGCTGACGTACCTGCTGGTCTCGGTCGCTACCCAGATGTACGCCGGGGTGGGCGATACTGGACTAGGCCTGGCTAACGAGGAGGTCTCCGATAATGTCTTCGGCAACCTGGCCGTGCCCATCCTCGGACATCCGCTGGACCTCGCCCTGTTCGCCGCGGTGCTGGCGTCCTCGGCCGCCAGCCTCATCACCACCTTCCTCCCGACGTCGCGGACGCTGCTCGCGATGGGTGCGTACAAGGCGATGCCAGCCGCTTTCGCAAGGTTGCATCCGGTTCACAAAACACCGAGTGTCGCCACCTTCACCGCAGGAATCGGTGCCGCGGCCTTCTATACCGTGCTGACCTTGCTCAGTGAACGGGTGCTCACCGATACCATCGCGGCGTTGGGCATCATGATCTGCTTCTACTACGGCTTGACGGCCTTCGGCTGCATCTGGTTCTTCCGTCACCAGTTGTTCAGCAGCGCATTCAATATCGTCTTCAAGTTCTTGTTCCCGCTGCTCGGCGGATTGGGTCTGTTCTTCGTCCTGATCATCACCTTGCGTGACAGCGCGGATCCGGCGTACGGCAGCGGCGCCAGTATTGGGGGGGTCGGGCTGGTGCTCATCTTGGGCGTCGGGCTGATCCTGCTCGGTTTAGTTTTCATGTTGATCATGCGGGCGCGACAGCCGGAGTTTTTCCGTGGCGAAACGATCAAGCACGAGTCGGCGCATGAGATGCGCCCGCACGAACATCTGGTGTCGTGATGACCCGCTACGGCCCGCAATTCGGTCCCGACTTCACCTTTCTCGGCGTGCCTGAATGCGACCTCGATGACGAAAGTAGCTACGCCGATGCCGATGTGGTGATCTTGGGCGCGCCGTTCGACGGCGGCACGTCCTACCGCGCCGGCACCCGCTTCGGCCCGCAGGCCATCCGGATGACCGACTACCTGCCACACGACGGATCACGGCCCTCGCTGGCCCTGCGCACCGACGGTCTTCAAGACCTCAAGGTCTACGACGCCGGCGATGTCGAGATGTATTCCGGCGACATCGAGGTTGCCCTGCCGGCTCTTGAGGCCGCGGTTCAAAAGGTCGCTCAGTCAGGAGCAATACCGCTCTCGCTCGGCGGCGATCATTCGATCGCCTACCCCGATGCCAAGGGCTGTGCGAATGTCATCGGAGCCGGCCGAGTGTCGATGATCCACTTCGATGCTCATGCCGACACTGGCGACATCGAGTTCGGCTCGCTGTGGGGTCACGGCCAGCCCATGCGTCGGCTGATCGAGTCAGGTGCCGTACGCGGTGACCGGTTCTTGCAGATCGGGCTGCGCGGGTACTGGCCACCGCCGGAAACCCTGGACTGGATGGCCGCGCAGCACATGCGCTCCTATGAAATGACCGAGATCGTGCATCGCGGGCTGCAGGATTGCCTGACCGAGGCGTTCACGATTGCGACAGACGATTGTGACGGAGTGTTCCTGTCGGTCGACATCGATGTCTGCGATCCAGGACACGCACCGGGCACGGGCACTCCGGAGCCCGGCGGGCTGTCCGCCCGCGAATTGCTGGATGCCGTGCGCAGGATCTGTCTCGAACTGCCAGTAGTCGGAATGGATGTTGTCGAGGTCAGCCCGCCGTACGACCACGCCGACATCACTGCCGCGCTGGCCAATCGGGTGGTCCTCGAGGCGCTCTGTGCGATTGCCCGCAAACGTCAAGATCTGCGCGACGGCACTCGATGGGATCCGCTGCTGCCACTGCTCAGTGAGCGGGCGGCGCCGATTCCTGAGGGCGAGATCCAGCAGCACCACCACACCCACCTCGGCCACGATCAACAGAAGTGACGCCACGATCATGAACAACACGCCGGACGTGAACACCGACACAGCAGCTTCGGACACATCACTCGAAACGTCCTCGACCAGCGAGGTCAGCGTGGGGACAGATGCCGCATCTGCCGGCCCAGCCTTGGGCCGCAGCCGGCGATCGCTCCGCAATATTTCCGAGGTGCGCCACTTCTTTCGCACCAACGAGGTACCCATCTACTTCGTCGGCGCGACACCCTTCAACCTGTTGGGACTCGATCGCTGGGTGCGCAACTTCTCCTACGTCACCTACTACGACGGCTGGGACGGTGCCCATCCCCGCGTATTCAGCCCCAAGCACAAGCCCTACATCGAATTCAGCAGTGGTGAGGAGATCAACAACTGGCTACTGGTCAATCCCGAGGTGCGGGCTCACATGTCACGCCCCTCACCTTCGGGCCAGCGCCCGAAGGTCGCCATGGTGTTCTTCGACGCGGAGACCGAGCGGATCTGCGACGAGCTCGGCTACGACCTGATCCTTCCGGCTGCTGAATTACGCGAGCATCTCGACTCAAAGCTCGTCACTACTCGACTCGGTAACGAGGTCGGCGCGGCGAGCGTGCCGAACGTGTTGATCACCGTTCGGGAGTATCAGGAGCTACTTGACGCGGCGACGGCCGGCGGCTTGGGAACAGACCTGGTAGTGCAAACGGCGTACGGCGACTCCGGCAAGACAACCTTCTTCATCGACGACGAGACTGGCTGGAAGCGGAATCAGCGCGACATCATCGGTAACGAGATCAAGGTGATGAAGCGGATCAACAATCGTCCGGTCGCCGTGGAAGCGGTCCTCACTCGCAACGGCACCATTGTCGGTCCGTTCATGTCAGAACTCACCGGCCATGCCCAGCTCACCCCGTATCGGGGTGGCTGGTGCGGCAATGAGATGTTCCCCGAGGTGTTGACCGAGGACCTGCGACGCCGAGCAGGTGATCTTGTGGTACGGCTCGGTGACCGCCTCGGCGCGGAGGGTTACCGAGGCTTCTTCGAGGTCGACGTGCTGGTCGACACCGACACCGATGAGGTCTACCTCGGCGAGCTCAACCCGCGAATCAGCGGAGCTTCTTCGATCACCAATGTGACTGCTGGCGCATACGCGGACATTCCCTTGTTCGCCTTTCATCTGCTGGAGTACTTCGATGTGCCCTTCGATTTCGACGTCGATGAGATCAATGCGCGGTGGCGGGAGCTCGCGGCCGAAGACCTGTGGAGCCAGATGGTCATCAAGGAAACGTCCTCGGCGGTCCAGTTGATCACCGAGGCCCCTCTTACCGGGCAGTATTCCTATGACCGGTCAGGGTCCTTGGTCTATCGGAGGGCGGCCCTGGATTGGCACCAGCTACAGAACGAATCGGAGGCGTTTTTTCTGCGCATCTACGGTGCCGGGGACTACCGCTGGAAGGGTGCCGATCTCGGCGTGCTGGTCACGAAAGGGCGTCTACAGCGCCGAGCCGATTCAGAGGCGGATACGCTGACCATCCGTGCGAGACATCTCATCGACTCGATCCGCAACCAGTACACCGG
>Ga0105243_10002826_pt1 | contig 14404 bp, 11 predicted proteins | sample KBSM34metaG_FD_81525 | JGI IMG/M metagenome (GOLD analysis project Ga0105243, IMG submission 81525) | Miscanthus rhizosphere microbial communities from Kellogg Biological Station, Michigan, USA - KBS M3-4 metaG | ecosystem: Host-associated > Plants > Roots > Rhizosphere > Soil | place...
GCCGCGCGCGAGATGCTCCTGGACCTGGCCGCGCAGCGCTGGTCCGTCGACCGTGGCGCGCTGGTGGCCCAGGGCGGTGCGGTCACGCATCCGCCGACGGGGCGCAAGGCCGGCTATGGCGAGCTGACCAAGGGCCAGAAGCTGGTGAAGACGATCGGCGACGACACGCCCACCGTTCCCGCGGAGCGCTGGAAGGTCGCCGGCCAGTCGGTGCCCAAGGTCAACGGGCGGGACATCGTCACCGGGCGCCACAAGTACACTTCGGACCTCCAGCGCCCGGGCCTGGCCTACGGACGCGTCCTGCGCGCCCCGAGCGTCGGGGCCACGCTCGTCTCCGTGGACACGGCGGCCGCCGCCGCGCTCCCCGGCGTCACCGTCGTGCGCGACGGCGACTTCGTGGGCGTGTCCGCCCCCGACAGCCACGCCGCCGCCGCCGCCCTCGACGCCGTGCACGCGCAGTGGAAGCCGACGCCACAGCCTTCGGGCGCGGAGCTGTTCGAGTACCTGCGCAAGAACCCGACGGATCCCCAGGGCGCCGACGCGCGGTCGCGCGTCGTGACGGGTGCGGTGGAGTCCGGCCTCGCCGCGGCCGCGACGAAGCTCGACGCCACCTACACCGTCGCCTACATCGCGCACGTGCCGCTGGAGCCGCGGGCGGCGGTGGCGGAGTGGCAGGACGGCGCCCTCACGGTGTGGACGGGCACGCAGCGCCCGTTCGGCGTGCGCGGCGAGCTCGCGGAGGCCTTCCGGATCCCGGAGGAGAAGGTCCGCGTCATCGTCCCCGACACGGGCTCCGGCTACGGAGGCAAACACACCGGGGAGGCCGCGATCGAAGCGGCGCGGCTGGCCAAGGCGGCGGGCCGGCCGGTCAAGCTGGTCTGGACGCGGGAAGAGGAATTCACCTGGGCCTATTTCCGTCCCGCCGGCGTCATCGACGTCCGCAGCGGCGTCGGCGCCGACGGAAAGCTCACGGCCTGGGAGTTCCACAACTACAACTCGGGCGCCTCGGGCATCCGCACGCCCTACGACGTGCCGAACCAGAAGATCGAGTTCCACGCCACGCGTTATCCGCTGCGGCAAGGGTCGTACCGCGGCCTCGCCGCCACCGCGAACCATTTCGCGCGCGAGAGCCACATGGACGAGCTGGCCCACGCCCTCGGACAGGACCCGCTCGAATTCCGGCTGAAGAACCTGAGCGACGCGCGCCTGCGCGCGGTGCTCCAGGCGGCGGCGGAGCGTTTCGGCTGGGGCAAGACCAAGGCCACCCCCGAGCGCGGCTTCGGCCTGGCTTGCGGCGTGGAGAAGGGCGGCTACGTCGCGACCTGCGCCGAGGTCGCCGTGGCGCGGCCGAGCGGTGAGGTCCGCGTCACGCGCGCCGTCACCGCGTTCGAGTGCGGCGCCATCGTGAACCCCGATCACCTGAAGAACCAGGTCGAAGGCTCGGTGCTGATGGGCCTCGGGGGCGCGCTCTTCGAGGCCGTGCAGTTCGACGCGGGCGAGGTCAACAACCCGAAGCTCTCGCTCTACCGCGTGCCGCGCTTCTCGGACGCGCCCGTCCTGGAGACGGTTCTCCTCGACCGCAAGGACCTGCCGTCCGCGGGCGCGGGCGAGACGCCGATCATCGGGCTCGCCCCCGCCGTCGCGGGCGCGCTCTTCGCCTCGACGGGGACGCGGCGGCGGAGCCTCCCGCTGGCGCCGAAGGGGATCAGCGCGTAGCGGCGGCGGGCAGGCTGGCCACCTCGGCCGGCTCCGCCCGCCGCGGCAGCAGCGCGACCGCGATCGACCCCGCCGCGGCCAGGGCCACGAGCAGGAGGAAACCGCCCGCGTAGCTGGTCGTGCGGTCGCGGATGGTCGCCACCGCCAAAGGGACCACGGCCTCTGCCACGCCGTCCGCGGTGAGGATGATGCCCATCACGCGCCCGAGCATGCGCACTCCGAACAGCTCCGCGGCCATGAGCGGGATGACCATGTAGTCGCCGCCCAGGCCGATCCCGAAGAGGAAGGCGCCCACCTTGATGAGTGGAACGCTGGGCGCGAAGACCATGGCCGGGATGGTGGCGGCCACGATCGTGTAGACGAGCAGCATCACGTGCTTCTTGTACCAGCGGTCGGCCAGCCAGCCCATGAGCAGCCGGCCCCCGATGCTGCCCACCAGGATCAGCGAGAGGATGCCCGCGATCTCCCCCTGCGGGATCTTGCGGTCCAGGCTCAGGTACAGCTTCAGGTTCTGCATGGTCCCGCCCACGGCGCCGATCGAGGCCATGCTGCCGGCCGCGAGCAGGTAGAACGCCGGGCGGCGGAGGATGGCCGCGACCGACGGCGCCGGCTCCCCCGTGCCCGCGGCCGGCCGCGGGGGGTCGCGCACGAGGAAGGCGCCGGGCAGGGCGACGACGATCATGAGGACGCCGAGCGCGCGCAGGGCGCCGCGCCATCCCATCGACTGCGTGAGCGCGTAGGCCAGGAGAGGGACGAGCGCTCCCCCGATGCCGATCCCGAGGTACGCGATGCCCATGGCCTTGCCGCGCGCGGCATCGAACCAGCGCGAGAGGAGCACCTGGACGGGCAGCGGTCCCCCCAGCACGTAGCCGAGGGCGTTGAAAAGATAGAAGAAGTAGAAGGCGCCGAGCGTGCTCACGCTCCCGAGGCCGATGAGGGCGGAGCCTGCGATCACGATGCCGACCAGCATCAGGCGGCGCGGGCCGAAACGGTCCACCATCACCCCGGCCAACCAGCCGAACAGGGGTCCCACCACGAGCTTGCTGTAGGCATTTCCCGAGGTGACGTCCCGGCGCGACCAGCCCAGGTCCTTCACGAAGAAGTCGTAGAAGAACGGCAGGCCGTAGAGCGCGCAGCCCACGATCGCGAAGAGGGCGAGGAAGGAGACGCTCAGCGCCACCGTCTGGTCGCGCGTCGCGAACGGCTTCGCCGGAGCCGCGGTCACGCCAGGGCCGCCTTCGCCTCGCGCAGGCGCTCCGCGTCCGGGTGCTTGACGTAGAACGGGTCGAGGGGAAAGCAGCCGGAGACGAGGCCGAGACGCGGCCCGCTCGTGCAATCGCTGAAGGTGCGGCAGATGGCCTTGCGGCGGAGGGCCTTGCCTTCCAGCACGTCCGCCGGCAGGTCCGGATACGAGAGCACCATGCGCCCGAGCCCCACGAGGTCGGTATGCCCGCGGGCCACCGCGTGCTGGCCCACGCGCGGCAGCCATTCCTGCAGGTAGCTGTAGCCCGATCCCACGAAGACGAGGCGCGGGAAGTCCGCCTTCAGCCGCGCCGTGGCCTCGATCTGGCGGGCGACGCCACAGAGCGGGTCCTCCGGCGGCGTGTAGCCGTCCGACGGCGGGAAGAGCGCGGGCCGCTGCACGTGCGGGTTGTAGTACGGGCTGCCCGCGCTCGTGCAGATCCAGCGCACGCCTTTCTCCTCGAGCACGCGGAGCAGCGCGCGCGCATCGCCGAGCGCGGAGTCGAAGTCCTCGCCGGCGAGTAGGCCGAACGCGCTCTCGTATCCCTCCGCGCTCACCTCGGCCACGCCCCGGCCGCTCGCGTCCTTGCGGTAGGGCACGGTGTCGAAGATGGACAGGCGCACGGCGATCCCGAGAGCGGGCACGGCGGCGCGGATCCCGTCGATCACGCCGCGGAGGAAGCGCGTGCGGTTCTCGAAGTCCCCCCCGTAGCGGCCGGCGCGCCCGCGCGCGCTCAGCAGCTCGTGCCCGAGGTAGCCGTGGCAGTGCTTGAAGTCCACGAAGCCGTAGCCGGCCTCGTGGGCCAGCCGGGCCGCGCGCACGAAATCGTCCACGAGCCGGTCCAGCTCGTCGTCGCCGAGCAGGCGGACGCCTCCCGGGAACCGGCGGTCGAGGACGGGATGCGCGTAGCCCACGAGCGGCTCCGGCCGGTCCTTCACGTGGGGCCGCGCCCAGCGGCCGGAGTGCGTGAGCTGAAGGCCGACGTAGAGATCCGCGTCCGCGTCCCGCCCGAACCGCTCGCGGTGGGCGGCGACCAGGGTCTCGCGCAGCCCGGCCAGCGCTTTCTGGGTGCCGGGATTGATCTGGAGCTGGTTCGGATTGGCGCGGCCCTCCGGCCGCACCGCGACCGCTTCCCCGCCCCAGATGAGCTTCGCTCCGCTCAGCCCGAAGTTCCGCCAGCGCCGCTCCGTCAGCTCGCTCGGATGCCCGTCGCGCGTCCCGTCCCATCCCTCCATGGGCAGGATGCAGAACCGGTTGCCGACGCGGACGCCCTCCACCTCGATCGGCCGCCCCAGCGGAGACGACGATCCGGACTGGAGCTCGTCGTCGAACTCGAGGCGCGCGTGGATCCGGCCGAGGTGAGCGCGCAGGTCCTCCGGCGTGCGCAGGGTAGCCACGCGGGTATAGGCCGGACCCGGCGGAGAGGCGGAGGTCACGCGGCCAGCCGGAACGTCCTCACCGGTCGCCCTTGGCGGCGGCGGGAGCGAGGCGGGCTTCGAGGAAGAGCGCGTAAGCGGCGAGGGCCCCACGGTTGTGCTCGCGGATCGTCTCCTCCAGCCGGGCCCAGTCCTTCGCCCTCATCGCGTCCAGCAGATCGTGGTGCTCCTGCTGCGCCTGCTGGGCGCGGTGCACGAGGACGCCCGCGAAGAAGAACCGCCGCACGCGGTCCCAGCGGTCGAGGACACGCTCCATCATTTCCTGCAGCAGCGGCATCGCGGTGAGGCGGCTGATCGTCGCGTGGAAGCGGGTGTTGAGCTCCGCCCAATGCTCGTGCGCCTCCGCGGCCAGCGCCCGGTCCATGGCCCCCACCAGGTCCTGGAGGGCCTCGAGATCCTCCGGGCGGGCGCGCTCGGCGGCGGCGCGCGCGGCCACGCTCTCGAGCCCCTCCATCACCGTGAACACTTCGGTCACCGACTCGTGGGAGATGGGCGCCACCGTGGCCCCGACGTGCGGGACCATGAGCACGAGTCCCTCCGATTGCAGGAGCTGAAGGGCCTCGCGCACGGGGATCGAGCTCACCTGGCGGCCGCGGGCCAGGTCGTCGATCACGAGCCGCTCACCCGGAGGCAGCTCGCACTTCACGATGGCGTCCCGCAGCGTGCGGTAGACGAACTCGCCCTTCGTGCGGTGCTGCGTCCCCTTGGGCACGGCCAGGCGCATGGACATCAGCCGCGCTCCACCCTCACACCTTCAGCCGCTGGTTCGTCTTGAGGGCCTCGTTGGCGACGATGCAGGCCTTGGCGGAGTGGATCGCCCTCTCCGGGCCGCACAGAAGCGGCGCGCCCGTACGGATGGCGGCGGCCCAGCGCGAGATCTCGTTGCGGGACGCGATGCCGCGCTCCGCGCTCTCTCCGCCTCCGGCGCCGGGGGTGGGGCCGACCGCGGTCGAAGACTGCGTGGCCGGCTTGCTCTCGGACGCGTCGAGGGCGGCTCCCCCCGCCGTCTTGGCCGCGACCTCGACCGCGGTGGCATGGCCGGCATCGCCTTCGGGGTAGAAGAGCGCCTCCGTCTCCGCGCGCAGGATGAGCGTGCCCTTCGTGCCCATGTACATCTCGTAGTAGTTCTCGAAGGCGTTCGACTCGATCGACGAGAAGGTCGCGGTGCGGCCGCCCGGATAGTCGAAGATCGCGTAGACGTGGTCCTGCACCTCGCGGCCGTCCTTGAAGCGATAGATGCCGCCCGAGCCCTGCACCGCCTCCGGCGCCGCCCCGAAGAACCAGTTCGCGATGTTCACCTGGTGGCTGGCCAGCTCCGCCATGAGCCCCTGCGAGTACTTCCAGTACAGGCGCCAGTTCAGGAGGTGCTCGAAGTCGGGATAGCCCCAGCGCGACGGATCGTAGTCGGGGCTCGGCGGCTCGCCCTTGCGCCGCCAGTTCCCGTTGCGATGCCACACGAGCCGCGCGTGGTACATCTCGCCGAGCTGGCCGGCCTTGACGATGCCTTCGTAGGCGGCCTGGTAGACGGGGTTGTAGAAGCGCTGGTAGCCGATCTCGAGCACCTTGCCCGTCTTGCGCGCGCACTCGGTCATGCGATCGCAGCTCGCCGCGTCCCAGGCCATCATCTTTTCGCAGAGGACGTGTTTGCCCGCCTCCATGAGGCCGCAGGCGATGTCGGCATGCATCCAGAGCGGAGGGGCCATCACCACGCCTTCGATGTCCTCCTTGGCCAGCATGTCCTTCCAGTCCGCGTAGTGCGTGGCCGGCGGCTGCTTCTTGTTGGCCAGGATCTCGTCCGCCTTCTGGAGCGACGTGGGGTTGATGTCGCACAGCGCCTTCACGCTGACGAAATCGTGGTCGCTGCGCGTGAGCAGCGCGCGCCCCTGCCCGCCCACGCCCAGCCACGCCACCTTGACCGGGCCGCCCTTCACGGGGCCGCGGGTGGCCGCGGCCACGCCCAGCGCGGCCAGGGCGGGCGTGCCCGCGAGCGCCTTCAGGAAATTCCGGCGGCCTAGAGTCTCCTGCTCGGGTGTCAGGTTCACGCAGCCTCCATGGCGCGCGGCCGTTCCGTGGCCGGCCCTCGACGCAAACGGTCCAGCCCGGCGATGCGGCCGGTGCGGAAGGCGAACACCGCGAACACCGCGGCCGCCTCGATGAGGTTCTTGTTCACGAACAGGTACGCGCCCTCGTTGCCGGGCTCGTGCAGGCCGTGGGTCGGGATTTGCGCGAGGTAGAACATCACCAGGAGCAGGATCGCGCCCAGGCATCCGGCCTGGGTGAAGAGGCCGAGGATCAGGGACAGGCCGACGAGGACGAGGCCGATGGCCACCACGTGGTCGATGGTCGGCAGCCAGGACGAGGCGGCCAGGCGATGGAAGACGTCGGCGAAGGGCCCGTTGGCCGCGCGCAGGTAGCCGGCGCTGCTCCACGGCCCGAGCATCGTGCCGTCCCGCGTCCAGGCCGGCCGCCAGAGCTTGAAGAAGCCCTCGTACAGGAAGTGCCAGCCGATGAGCGTCCGCAACAGGACGAGGGCCACCTGCTGCGGCGACGTCAGGGCCTCCGGGTTGTCTTTCACGCCTCCTCCACCGTTGCGCCCGCGAAGGCGCCCAGCACCACCGGCCTCGACGTGCCATCGTCGGGGGTCACGAGAGCGAGTGTCTGCGGATGCGACGCGCAATAACGCCGGGCGACGTCGAGCCCGCCCACGAGGAACGCCGTGGACAGCGCATCGCTGAGCGCGCCCTCCGCGGTCACGACGCTCACGCTCAGCACGCCCGCCGCCGGCCATCCCGTGCGTGGGTCGATGACGTGGCCGTAGCGCTTTCCATCCACCTCGAAGAACTGCTCGCCCGCCCCGCTCGTGGCCAGGGCGCCGTCGCGCAGGAGGAGGCGGGCGAGCTTGCCGCCCGCGATCCGCCGCGAGCGCACGTCGACCGTCCATCCCTCGCCGCGACCCCCGAGGGCGACGGCGCTGCTCCCGCCCGCGGAGAGGAGCGCGTGCCGGACGCCGCGCCCGCGCATGAGCGCGGCCATGCAATCGAGCGCGTACCCCTTGCCGATGCTGCCGAGGTTGAGCTCCATTCCCGCGCGCGCGAAGCGCACCGTCCGCGCCGTCTCGTCGAAGAGCACGCCGGACATGCCGACGACGGCACGCGCCGCCGCGATCGCCTCCGGCGAAGGAAGCCGTCCCTCCCGCTTGAGGAACCCCCAGCACCGGCTGAGCGGCGTGCTCGTGATGTCGAAGGCCCCGCCCGTGCGCGCGTAGAGGTCGCGGCAGCGAGTCAGCAAGCCGAAGAGGTCCGCGTCCACCGCCACCGGCGTCTCCGCGGCCGTCTGGTTCACGCGGCTGAGCGTGCTCGTCTCGCGGAAGACGCTCAGCTCGGCTTCCAGCCGATCCGCCTCGTCCAGCGCTTCGCGCGCCGCCGCCGCGTGCGGCTCGTCCGCGCCGTCGAGCAGGATCTCGAACCGGCAGGCCATCGCCGGCCGATGGATGCGGATCCAGTGGCCGTCTTCCGGGGCGTGCCCGAACCGGAACAGCTCGCGTCTCGTGACCCTGCGGATTGCGGGCGCGGATCCGCCGTCGCTTGCGTTCGGGCCCGTCGAAGGAACCGAGGACATGTCGCTGTGTGAGTGGAGGCTACGCCCCCGAAAACACCGTTGTCAACACGGCCATATATGATATAGGATTCGCGCGTCTCGAGCGATGATCTTCATTTAGTGCGAGCGCCGTCCGCGCAGTAGACTCGACGCATCCGAATGAAACGTGGGAGCGGCCGCGCGTGAGGATCGTCGACGCGCGCGTCATCGTCTGCTCCCCCGGCCGTAACTTCGTCACCCTCAAGGTCACGACCGAAGACGGGGTCTATGGCCTGGGCGACGCGACCCTCAACGGCCGAGAGCTGGCGGTCGCAGCGTACCTGGCGGAGCACGTCGTTCCCCTTCTCATCGGCCGCGACGCGCGCCGCATCGAAGACACCTGGCAGTACCTCTACAAAGGGGCGTACTGGCGGCGCGGCCCGGTGACGATGACGGCGATCGCCGCCGTGGACACCGCGCTCTGGGACATCCTGGGCAAGGCCGCGAACGTGCCCGTGTACCGCCTGCTGGGCGGGGCGTCGCGCGAGGCCGTGATGGTCTACGGCCACGCGAACGGGAAGGACATCGAGGACACGGTGGCCGCCGTCGCTCATCACGCGTCGATGGGCTACAAGGCGATCCGCGCCCAATCCGGCATCCCCGGCCTCGCTTCCACCTACGGCGTCGCCAAGGACGGGAAGCCCTACGAGCCGGCCGAGCCGGGCCTGCCTCCGGAGAACGTCTGGAGCACGGAGAAGTACCTCGAGTTCGTCCCCACCCTCTTCGCCCGCCTGCGCCAGGAGTTCGGGCCGGCGGTGCATCTCCTCCACGACGTGCACCACCGGCTGACCCCGATCGAAGCGGGCCGTCTGGGCCGCGCACTGGAGCCTCATCACCTCTTCTGGATGGAAGACCCCGTGCCCGCGGAGCTGCAGGAGGGTTTTCGCCTCATCCGGCAGCACACCACCACCCCGATAGCGGTGGGCGAGGTCTTCAACAGCATTCACGACTGCCAGCAGCTCATCCAGGAGCAGCTCGTCGACTACATCCGATCGACGGTGGTCCACGCGGGAGGACTCACGCACCTGCGCCGCATTGCGAATCTGGCCGAGCTGTACCACGTGCGCACGGGTTGCCACGGTGCCACCGACCTCTCGCCCGTCTGCATGGCGGCCGCGCTGCATTTCGACCTCAGCGTCCACAACTTCGGCATCCAGGAGCACATGCCGCACAGCGAGGAGACGGACCGCGTGTTCCCGCATCACTACCGGTTCGCGGAAGGGTTCATGCACCCCGGCGATGCGCCCGGGCTGGGCGTGGACATCGACGAGGAGGCGGCGGCGCGGCATCCGTACCAGCGCGCCTATCTGCCCGTGAACCGCAAGGAAGACGGTACGCTACACAGTTGGTGAGCACCAGGAGGTAACGCCGTGGCCTATCGTCCGCTGGACCTGACGGGCAAGGTAGTCGTGGTGACGGGAGGCACCTCCGGCATCGGGCGCGCGCTCACGCGCGGCCTCGCGGAAGCGGGCGCGGACGTCGTCCCCACCTCGCGGCGCGCGGAACAGGTGGCGGAGGCGTCGGACGAGGTGGCCGGGATGGGGCGGCGCACCCTGCGCGTCCAGAGCGACGTCACGGACCGGCGCTCCCTGGAGGACGCGCTGGCCGCCGTGATCAAGGGCCTCGGCCGCGTGGACGTCCTCGTCAACTGCGCGGGGCGGACCCAGCGCACGCCGACGCTCGAGGTCAGCGAGCAGGAGTGGGCCTCCATCGTCGACACCAACCTCACGGGCACGTTGCGCGCCTGCCAGGTCTTCGGACGGCACATGCTCGAGCGCGGCTCCGGGCGCATCGTCAACATCGCGTCCCTGGCCACGTTCGTCTCCCTCTACGAAGTCGCGGCCTACTCCGCGAGCAAGGCCGGCGTAGGCTCTCTCACCAAGTCGCTGGCCGTGGAATGGGGACCACGCGGCGTGAACGTCAACGCCATCGCCCCCGGCGTCTTCCCCACCGACCTCAACCGCAAGCTCATCGAAGGCACGCCGCGCGGCAACGAGCTGCTCGCGCGCACGCCCCTCCGCCGCTTCGGGCGCGCGGAGGAGCTGGCGGGTGCGGCCGTGTACCTCTCCTCCGACGCCGCCAGCTTCGTGAACGGCCACGTGCTGGCCGTGGACGGCGGGTTCCTGGCCAGCGGGGTGAACCAATGAGCACGGCGGCCGTGGCTCCCGCCCCCGCCCTCGGGCGGCCCGGCCGCTACCGCTGGATGATCTGCGCGCTGCTCTTCTTCGGCACCACGATCAACTACATCGACCGCCAGGTCATCGGAATCCTCAAGCCCACGCTCGTGCAGCAGTTCGGCTGGCAGGACGAGCGCATCTACGCCGCCATCGTCTTCACCTTCCAGCTCGCCTACGCCATCGGGCTCCTCCTCGCCGGCCGCATCATGGACAAGCTGGGGACGCGGCGCGGCTTCGCCATCGCCGTCGGGATCTGGAGCGTCGCCGCCGTCGGGCACGCGGTCGCGGAGCGCATGGACTGGATGAAGCTCCCGACGATCAACCTCGACGCCAAGACGGGCCTGTCCGTCGTCCTCCTCACCGGGGCCGCCGCCGGGTTCGCCATCATGCGGTTCCTGCTCGGGCTCGGGGAGGCGGGCAACTTCCCCGCCTCCATCAAGACGGTCGCGGAGTGGTTCCCCAAGAAGGAGCGCGCGCTCGCCACCGGCGTCTTCAACTCGGGGACGAACGTCGGGGCCATCATCACCCCTCTCGTCGTACCCTGGGTCACGCTGCACTGGGGATGGGAGTGGGCCTTCGTGGCCACGGGCCTCACGGGCTTCGTGTGGCTGGCCTGGTGGCTCGCCGTGTACCGACCGCCCGAGGAACATCCCCGCCTGGGGTCGGCCGAGCTGGCCTACATCCGCAGCGATCCGGTCGAGAAGATCACGCCCATCCCGTGGGCGCGGCTGATCGGCCATCGGCAGACCTGGGCCTTCGCCCTCGGCAAGTTCATGACCGATCCCGTCTGGTGGCTGTACCTCTTCTGGATCCCCGATTTCCTCAACCGCAGCTACGGCCTCAACCTCACGTCGATTGGCCTGCCCATCGTCGTCATCTACCTCATCGCCGACATCGGCAGCATCGGCGGGGGCTGGCTCTCTTCGGCCCTCATCAAGCGCGGCTGGAGTCTCAACGCCGCGCGCAAGACGGCCATGCTCATCTGCGCGGCCGCGGTGGTGCCGATCATCTTCGCCTCGAAGTCGTCGAGCCTCTGGACCTCCGTGCTCCTGGTGTCGCTCGCCGCCTCCGCGCACCAGGGCTGGTCCGCCAACCTGTTCACGCTCGTCGGCGACATGTTCCCGCGCACGGCCGTCGGCTCCGTGACGGGGCTCGGGGGGATGGCGGGCGCCGTGGGCGGCATGTTCATCTCCATCCTCGTCGGCGAGATCCTGAACCGCACGAACAGCTACGTTCCCATCTTCTTCATCGCCGGCTTCGCCTACCTGGCCGCCCTGGCGGTCATCCACCTCCTGGTGCCGAAGCTGGAGCCGGCCCGATTCCCCGAAACGGAGACCTCGAGGGCATGAGACCGTTCATCCACGACGACTTCCTCCTCGGCGGCGCGGTGGCGCACGACCTCTACGTGCGGTTCGCGCGCGACCTGCCGATCGTCGACTACCACTGCCACCTCTCGCCGGAGCTGATGGCGGCGGACCACCGCTTCCGCTCCATCACCGAGATCTGGCTGGAAGGGGACCACTACAAGTGGCGGGCCATGCGCGCCTGCGGCGTGCCCGAGCGGCTCGTCTCGGGCGACGGCTCGGACTGGGAGAAGTTCGAGGCCTGGGCGCGGACGGTGCCGGAGACCCTGCGCAATCCCCTGTTCCACTGGACGGCGATGGAGCTCAAGCGCCCCTTCGGGATCGAGCGCCTCCTCACCCCCGCCACCGCGCGCGAGATCTTCGATCGCTGCAACGAGCGGCTGCGCGAGGACGACTTCACGACGATGGGACTCCTCAGGTCGTGGAAGGTCGCCGTCGTGTGCACCACCGACGACCCCGTGGACTCGCTGGAGGCGCATCGCACGCTGGCCCAGCGCAAGGACCCGGCCACGCGCGTGTATCCGACCTGGCGCCCCGACGCCGCCCTCACCTTCGACAGCCCGAGCACCTGGAATGCCTGGGTGGCCAAGCTGGAGGCGGCCTCGAATCGAACGGTGCGCTCGTTCGACGACCTCGTGCAGGCCCTGGATGCGCGCCACCTCGTGTTCCACGAGCACGGCTGCCGCGCGTCGGACCATGGCCTCGAGGTCTTGCCTCCGCCCGCGGCCTACGCCGACGCGGCGGTAGCCTCCACCTTTGACGCTCTGCGCGCCGGCCGTGCGGTCGACGTCAAGGCGGGCCTCGGCCTGCAGGCGGCGCTGTTGCACCGCATGGCGCTCATGGACCACGAGCGCGGATGGGTGCAGCAGTTCCACCTCGGCGCCTACCGGAACGTGAACACGCGCCTGTACGCTCGGATGGGGCCGAACGTGGGCGGCGACTCCATGGGCGACTTCGAGATGGCGCGTGGGCTGGCCGCGTTCCTCGACGGCCTCGACCAGCGCGAGTCCCTGGCCAAGACGATCCTCTACAACTTGAACCCGCGGGACAACGAGCTCCTCGCGACCATGGTCGGCAACTTCAACGACGGCAGCATCCCGGGCAAGATGCAGTACGGCGCCTCCTGGTGGTTCCTGGACCAGAAGGACGGCATCGAGGCCCAGTTCCAGGCCCTCTCGAACATGGGCCTCCTCTCGCGCTTCGTGGGCATGATCACGGACTCGCGCAGCTTCCTGTCGTATTCGCGCCACGACTACTTCCGCCGCATCCTGTGCAACCTGCTGGGCGAAGACGTGCGCCTGGGCCTGGTGCCGGACGACCGCGATGCGCTGGGCAAGCTGGTCACGGCCGTCTGCTTCACGAACGCGCGGGACTACTTCGGGTTCCCCCTGGGCGCCGTGGCGGGCTAATGCGTGGGCCTGGGGCAGCCGACCGCAGAGCAAGGCGGCGCCGCGCAGCGGCGGCGCGTTGCGAGGGGGGTTTCAGGGGGGGAGCTCACTCCGATCGGAGTGAGCAGTGAGTTCCTCCCCTGACTTAACAAGCCCTCTCCGCATCGCCGTCATGGGCGCGGGCATGGTCGCGCGCTATCACGCGCAAGCCATCGCGGCCACCCCGGGGGCGCGGCTCGTCGCGGTCTCGCGGTTCGATGCGTCGAAGGCCGCCGCCTCCGCCGCCGAGTTCGGCGTCCCCTGCGAGACGAGCGACGAAGCGCTCCTCGCCCGCCCGGACGTGGACGCCGTCTGCATCTGCACGCCGAGCGGGCAGCATGCCCGCGAGACGATCGCCGCCGCCCGCGCCGGCAAGCACGTCCTGGTCGAGAAGCCGATGGCGCTCAACCTCGCCGACGCCGACGCCATGATCGAGGCCTGCCGCTCCGCCGGCGTCACCCTCGCGGTGGCTCTCCAGCGCCGCACGGAGCCTGCGTACCGGCTCGTGCACCAGGCGATCCAGGACGGCCTTTTCGGCCGGCCCGTTCTCGGGATGGCCGTGATCCCGTACTTCCGATCGAAGGCGTACTACGACAGCGCCGTCTGGCGCGGCACCTGGAAGGAGGACGGTGGCGGCGCACTGATGAACCAGGGGATCCACATCGCGGACCTGCTCGTCTGGTTCATGGGGGACGCCGAGGAGGTCCTCGCCCGCGCGGCCACCCTCGCCCACGAGATCGAGGTCGAGGACGACGTCGTGGCGACGGTGCGATTCAAGAGCGGCGCGCTCGGCTCGATCGTGGCCACCACGGCGGCCGCGCCCGGGTTCCCCCATCGCGTCGAGGTCTACGGCTCGCGCGGCGGCGTGCAGCTCGAGGCAGAAGCGATCGCGCGCTGGGAAGGCGAGTCTGTCCCGACGATCGACGCGTCGCTCCGGGCCGGATCCGCGCCCGCGGCCGCCGGCGCCGGGAGCAGCCCGACCGGCATCGCTCCGACCGGGCACGCGCGCATCCTGGCCGACTTCGTGGCGTCCATTCGTGAGGGGCGCGCCCCGCTCGTGCCCGGCAAAGAGGCCCGGCGCTCGTTGGCGCTAGTGCTGGCCGTTTACGACGCGGCTCGGACCGGGCGGCCGGTCGTCATTCCGTAGGTCGTCCGACTCCGCTGGCGCCTGGCTTCGATGGCCTCGCTTCGGCAGTCTGATTTATTTTTCACGGCGCCAACTTTTGGACCCAGGTTTTCGAGCGCAGAGTTTCGTTTCGCTGGCACTGACTTCCTGGATCCAAGCTGGGCCGGCCTCTTCGCCTTTCACGCGATTCGCCCGTTGCCCGGCCCTCGGTCCGCGACGCGTTGATCGTTAGGCGTTCCTCGCGCCAGCGCGGCCTTCGCGGCGCCTCGAAAAACCACC
>Ga0105243_10002827_pt1 | contig 14403 bp, 24 predicted proteins | sample KBSM34metaG_FD_81525 | JGI IMG/M metagenome (GOLD analysis project Ga0105243, IMG submission 81525) | Miscanthus rhizosphere microbial communities from Kellogg Biological Station, Michigan, USA - KBS M3-4 metaG | ecosystem: Host-associated > Plants > Roots > Rhizosphere > Soil | place...
AAATTCAAGGTTGGGATCGGCTTCAACTCTCAGAACGGCGGGGGAGTCGCCGACTCCACCTTGCGCGACGACGGGGAAGCGACGCAGGCGCTCGACATCCGGGGCAAACACACCTATGCCCTGAAAGTCAACTCGCCGGAATCTGGCGCCGTTGTCATCGGGCGCTCGGAAATCCACTCGAACAACCCCAACGCCCTACTCGAAGTCGCAAACGACTCGGCGGGCCGTGACCCGCTCGTCAACGTCGGTTCCAACACCGCAGCACAGAACTACTCCTTGATGGTTCGCAACTCCGCGGGGACGGCCAAGCTTTTCGCGGGAGGGGTCGCAGATGCCGGCTTCACCGGCGCGATCGGTGGGGACACGGCGATGATCTTCACGGCGGGTAAGACCTTCCGTATCGGGGCCGCGGGCAAAACCCACAAGATCAGCGTGACGGAAAAAGGGCTCTCCTTCTACGGGGTAGCGCCGGTTGAACGCGCAGCGGCAATCGGCGAACCCGCGGAAACCCTGGCCTCTCTCAAAGAAAAGGTCAACGCCATCCGTAACGCACTAAAAAACATCGGGATCACCGAATAAGGAGATGAAAACGTGCCGAGTGAGGATCTGATGCAGCAGTTTCGAAATATTGCAGCAGAGGGCGAGGATGGGCCCGAGGCCTCTGTTGTCATTGGGGGGGTAGATCTGCGTGAGCTCAAGGCCGCCCATGCTCAGCATCCACTCCTGTCTCGCTGGCACAACACCACCCTCGTCCTGGTCAGTGACCTGATGGACGAGAAGGCTGGCCTCCAGACCGCCGTCCGCGAACTCGAAGCAGCCGGGGTAGCGCAGGCGAAACGGATCAAAGAGCTGGAGGAGAAGTACGAACTGGATGCAGAGGACAAACCGGAGGGCGAGGCGGAGGAGGAAACCCCCTCACCCACCAACAGCCCGTAGCGCAGGGACCGGGCCGGCCCGCCGATGACTGACCTCTATCCCCATCCCGGCCTATACCCCGGTGAAGGTCTCTTCCCTGGAGAAGGTCCGGAAATCGCGGCACCTTCCGGGGCGGTCATCGACAACTTCAACCGCGCCGACGAGAACCCGCTTTCCAAGAACAAAAAGTGGTTCACGGTCGGCGCGCACGGCCTACAGGTAGTCGGCAAAGAAGCCCGCAACAGCGTCACGGAAGGCTTCGTCTTCGCGATCAGCCTCTTCGGCCGCCAGATCCTCAACGGCGGCCTGGGGAAAACGGTCACGAACGCAACCACCCACCTGCACCGGATCTACATCCTCGGTGATGCCTCGACCTCCAACGCCTACTTCGCCGACTTCAGCGCGGGGAAAGCGAAACTGCGAAAGCGGATAGGTGGGGTTGAGAGCACGATCGAAGAAGTGAGCCTCGCTCTATCGCTCGGCTCAGGGATCTTCGCCCAGCGCGAGGACGGCAACCTCCTAAGCCTCTGGCACAAGCCCCCTGCCGGCGAATGGGAACTCGTCGTCTACGGGATTGACGAAGACATCGAGAGCGGCTACCGGGGCTTGTCCACTAACAGCCCGAACACCCGCTACGACGACGTCTTCGGCTGGGAAGAGGTAGCGCCCCCGCCTCCGCCGCTCCCCAAAGCCACCAACGGGATCAAGTTCGCCCGCTACGCGATCGCCTCCCCGCCTTCTGGCTGGATCGACCCGGTCTCCCAGCCGGACGAGATCTTCGTCACCCAGTGGTGGCACACCGCCGAGATCGCCGCCGCTCGAGCGCTCGGCTCCAAAATCCTCATCTATCTCAACCTCACCCGCGCCCGGGAACCGAGCGGCGAAGGGCACCAAAACTCCGGCCTCACCCTGAAAGAGGCCGAATCGGTAGGCGCGGTCTCCGGCGAATTCGATGACGACGCCGGCGGCTGGGTCTGCAAGCCGGGCACCCCGGGAGACGCCGCGCTCTGGGCGGAACGGGCCATCGCCCGTGCCAAAGAAGTCGGCGCCGACGGCGTCTTTCTCGACGACATGAACCACCGCGACAACACCGGTGGAGAACTCACCGACGACCAGTGGCGCGAACAGATGCAGCATTGCAACGAAGTCGTCGGCGCCGCTCTGCAGGCGGAAGGGCTCTTGGCGATCGCCAACCTGGCCGGCGCCACCGGGCAGCGGAACCTCGAAACCGATGGCTGGGTAGAGGACCAGCTCCAGTTCTTCAGCGGCGGCTTCGAGGAGTTCTTCGTCACCTTCCCCAACGAAGAGGTCCAGTCGACGGCAAGGATCGAAGAGTCGTGCTCGATCATGCACAACTCCCAGTTGGCGGGGAGCGACAAGTACTACATCGTCACCGTCAACAGCAACAAAGACGAGGTCATCCGCTTCGCCCTCGCTTGCGCCCTACTCGAGACCGCCGGCAAAGTCCTCTTCTTCGCGACGCCGGGACCGCCTGAAGGCGGTACCCCGCAGAGCCCCGACTACCGCTACGAGAAGTGGACCGAAGCCCACGAACAGGCGCTGAAACTCGGCAAGCCCACCCAGGAAGCACTCCTCAGGGAAGACGGCGTCTGGTTCCGCCAGTTCCAGTACGGCTACATCACCGTCGACCTGCGAACGAAATCGGCGACGATCAAAGTCGAAAAGCGCTACATCGCCGTCTCGCGCGAGTTCCCGCCGGACAACCTGGCGGTGCGGATTTCAGATCCACAGACCGGCCGCACCATTGTTCGGCTCTCAGAGGACGAGGCCGATCTCTCCAACGTCATCAACTCCATCGGCTACGACTCGGAGATGCAGGGGGGCAGCAAGACCCTGAAGGGGAACCTCGGCCGGGATCCCCGTGTCCCCTGGTCAGACCTCCCGGCCTACGCCGACGTCACCGTCTACAGCGACGGGGTCGAGGAGCTTTGGTGGGGGCGGGTCGAGAAACTGCAGGGGGCAGAGGGAGTCCGGACCGGGGTCGACCTTGAAGCCGTCGGCCACATCGCGGCGCTCGAAGACGACAAAGCCTGCCTCGGTCTTGGCTTCATCGACGCCGACCAGAGCAAATGGGGCGAGCAGAGCGTCGAGCGTCGTAAGCAGCTGATCGAAGCCGGAATCAAGCTCGAAGCCAATACCTCCTTCGGCTTCGGGTCGATGGAGGATGAAGCCGAACCGCCCTCCATCCTCAACGACTTCAACGGTGTCACCGCCGCTCCAGGAAAGACCGAGGCCGGGGAGGCCGACTACGACAGCGGCGGCGTCGACATCGACCAGGTGCTCTACGACTACCGCGTCCTCGCCGTCCCCGACGCCTCGTTTGAGAGCACGGTCGCGCTGGGCACCACCGACACCTTCGCTACGGCGGCGATCGGTACTGACCACAACGGAACTACCGCCCTTCAGCAGCAGGTGAGCGCACCGGGCGCTGGCTACCGCTTTGCTCGTCTTCGCGACCTCTACGGCGGGACCTTCGAAGGTTCGATGACGAATCTCTTTGCCTGGCAGTACCTCAAGGTGCTCGCACGAACGGGCCTCGCCCTCCAGGGCACCTGGCCGAACGTCGGCTATACGGCCAAGCAGATGCTGGGCTACGCAGTTCCTCGCTACTCCTACCTCGAGGCCCGGGATGAGGACCTAGAGGACGACGGCTTTGTCATCCCGCATGCCTGGTTCTCGGAGCCCGGGGACCTACGGGCAGTTCTGGCAGGCGACACCCGGGGCGTCCGAGCTCAAAGAAACCGGCCTCGACGCAAACCGACTGTGGCGGGAAATCGTCGTCGCCTTCCAAGACGTAGACGGCAGCACCAAATACGTCGGCCCCCCCGGCTCGGGCGCGCACCTCGAAGACCCCCGCCTGGAAATAACCGATCCGGATCACCCTGCGGTTAGAGCCGAAATCCCCCGCAAAGACCTGCTGGTGATGAAAGGCGTCGGGGATGTGCCGACCGCGATCAAGATCGGCGTCAACTGGCTCGAGGAGGCCAACGAACTCAGCCACGCCGGCGAGTGCAATCTGCGCGACTGGGTGATGAGCGACAAGGGAGTCTGGTACCCGACCTCGCATGTGAAAGCCGGGGATTACGTCCGCTTCCCTGGCCGCGATTCCTCGTATCGGAAGATCACCGCCGCCTCCTACGAGCGCGATGAACGGAACGCACACTGCAGCCTCGACGCTCCGCCTGAAGGACTAGTCGCGCTCGAGGAGCGCTTCCAGGTCGAACTGAAGTCCTGGGGCATCACCGCCTGACCATCACCTACCGGAGGAAGCGAGAACCTGTGCGTGAAACCCGACGATCTGAAGGACAAGGAGCTAGGCAGCCTGCGCTCTCTGGTCTTGGTGCTGCTGGTGCTCTGCATCGTCTACCTCGTCCTGCTCCTACCGTGGTCGCCGCACCCCGAGGCAGTGGTGGGAGCGATCAGCGGGCTAGGAACTCTGGCGGGGGCAATTCTGGGCGTCAGCGCTTGGAGGAACGGGCGATGAGGTATCGCGAGCGCCTCCGCCATGAGGTCGATCAGGTGGGTTCCGAACTCAACCGCACCCCACTGGGCGTCCTGCTCTTCATCTCGCTCCTTGCCCTGCTCTTGGCCGCCACGATCAACTTCGGAGGACTGCACCTGTGACCGAGACCGAGCACGGCTTTCCCGTGAACACCTCCCTGCTGGTTCTGATCACCGGCTTGCTGCTCTGGGCCGTAATCATTCAGGGCGGCGTCCTCAATCCGACGATTCAGAGCACTCAGAACGAGGTACGGGGGCTCGCCTGTGCGGTCGCCGAGCAAACTGCCAACGCCGCCAGGGTGCGGACCGAAGATCCGCGGACCGGCGAGCTAGAGACCCGGGAGCACTTTCTGACTCGGATGCTCGCCCAGCGCCACACCCTGCTCGTGGCGAAGGACATCGGGTGCAAGAGCGCTCCGGGGTTCCCGCCTTTCGACGTGCAGGTAGCGACTGCCCTTCGAGAGATCAACCAGATCCTCGGCTACCGGAAGGCGAGGCCGAAACAGAGCCCCTACAGGCCTTCGGCCTCCTCAGGAGGTGATGCCCCTCAAGCCGGATCTACCGGCTCTCAGCCATCGGGCCCTCGAGAAGGGGGCTCGGTTGGAGATGGGGAGACGGAACAGCCGCGGGGTGGAGGCGGTGGCGGTTCGGGTGGTGGTCAGGCAAAGCCGCCGGCCGGGACTACGACGACCGCCGATCCTGCGCCCGTGCCTTCTGCACCCTCACCCAGCCCTTCACCAGGGAGAAGCTCTGACGCGCCCGGGGACCCGGAACCCAAAGGTGATCCTCCCGGAGCGTTGCCCTCCACCGTGGAATCGGTTGGGGGCGTCGTGAAAGAAGCTGGGGAAGGCGTCGGGGGAGCGGTCGAAGGTGTAGGCAAAGGCGTGGACTGTGCTCTGCGGGGGAGCTGCTGAGTGGAGCGGTACCGGACCATCGTCGCTGATCCTCCGTGGCCCTACAACCGCAAGTGGAGCAACCACGCAACCGAGCGGTTCAAGGTCAAGGATGCCGCAGCCTTGCCGCTGCCATACGAGACGATGCCCGTCAAGGACATCGCGGCCCTTCCGGTCGGCAGGTGCGCCCACGAGGATGGCGCCCACCTCTACCTCTGGACCACCAACCGCTTCCTCCACGATGCTTTTCACGTTGTCGAGGCTTGGGGGTTCAAGTACAGCCAGCTCCTCGTCTGGGCGAAGACTCCACGGGGCAAAGGCCCTGGCGGCGCGTTCGCTCAGAACGCCGAGTACGTGCTGTTCTGCCGCCGCGATCTTCCGATCACGAACGACCGCCAGGAGTCGGTCTGGTTCAACTGGAAACGCACCAGCGAGCACAGCCGCAAGCCGGACGCTTTTCATGATCTCGTAGAGGCAGTCTCGCCCGGGCCATATCTGGAGCTGTTCGCCCGACGCGAGCGCCTCGGCTGGGATACCTGGGGCAACGAGTCAGCGAATAGCTCTGGCCTCGATCTGGTGGCGGCATGAGGTTGACCTGTGTAGGCAAGGGCGTGGACTGTGCTCTGCGGGGGAGCTGCTGATGGGCAAAGGGATCGGCATGCCCGACACGATCAAGCTCCAGCACTTCGGCCGGGTGATCCACGAGTTTTTCGGCCACTACCCGTACCAAGTCGGGTCGAGCCTGAAGTGCACGCTCGGGCAGGCGGAGACGTGGCGCGATGTGGATGTGCGGCTGATCCTGCCCGACGACGAGTTCGACGCTCTCTTCGGTGAGCTGACCCGGCCGCGCTGCCTCAACCTGAAATGGAACGCCGCCTGTCTCGCCTTCGCCTCTCTCGGCAGAGATATGACCGGCCTGCCGATCGACTTCCAGGTTGACCGGGAGACCGAGGCCAACGCGGACTACGGCAACGAACCGCGCTCGGGCATCGGGATCCTGCTCGCCGAGGGGGTCGCGGTCTCCCATCCGGCTTTCTCCGGGCGAGCCTGATGGCGGTTCGTGTCCGCGCCGACGGTCGTGTGCTCTGCGCCGCGATGCACGAGGTCGAGCCGGACGACCGTGCCTACCTCGACGACGGCCTGCACTACAAGCTCTCGGTCCAGCTCGGGGCCCTCGTCACCGAGCCGATGCACGCCGATCCCGACGACCCCGGCCGCGGCGGTCACGCCGCTCACGGCGAATGGTGGTGGTGCGACGAGGTACCCGACGACGTCCTCCTTGAGCCGCCGGTCGGCACCATCGCCTCGCCCGCCCCTTGACGCGGGTTAACGCTCTCGCTGCCGACGCTGCCGCTCCTCGGCGTCGTCGATTCTCCATTCCCCGGCCAGCTCGCCCTCGTTGAACCAGATCAACGGCCGCTTGCATCCGGGGCACTCCCGGTGCGTGTGCATCCGCATGGCGCTGGTGCCGCCCCCGTGGAACATGCCCGGCGTCCCGATGTAATGCCCGCAGTTCGGGCAGTCCTCGACGGCCATGCCGCGACCCTATCGCCCTTGACTTCACCCAGCCCAGACACCATCGTCTCCAGATAGCGGTAAAGGGGAGCGGCGCCCCGAGAGGAGAGCCGTGCCCTTGCTCTCAGATCAGCAGCACGTCTGGATGGTGCGAAAGGGACCGGGATCACTGCTGCTACCGGTCACAAAGCTCGAGGTCGCCGAGACCTTCAGAAAGGCTGGGTGGCAGGTGACAGAGCTGCCGATCGCGGCTTTCAGCGAAGACGAGGCGGGGCTGCGGTGCTTGGGGATCGGGCCGGAGGAAGCGAGCGACTGAATTCGCCCCATGCCTTGGCGGCGTCGCGCCAGGCCACCCCGATCTTGCGGCCCGCCTCGACTATCAAGGGCGTGGCCTTCTGGATTTCCTCCACGAACTTCTCACCTCGTTCGTAGATCTCGTCCTCGCTGGCCGTGCGGGCACGCGATCCCATCAGCGTTGGCGAGGAAAGGACCCGGCGAAGCGAGCGCAGCGTCTCCGGTGAACGCTTGATCTTCACGGCTCCCAGCCTACACCCAGCTTCCCCCTGATCCTCGCCGCCGAATCAGGGAAGAACATGCGCCGGGTTGCTCCCGGCTGGCCAGACGCGTCCGGGTTGATCCGGCGTAAGAGCTGGCTTCCATCGCTGAGTTCGCCGCAGCGATGCAAAGCACAAGAGCCGTCGCCTCGCAAGCACTGGCCCCCGCCGGAGATCGGCCCCGGCGGGCTTAAGCACTTCCTGATCCTCGCCGCCGAGTAGCGGCCTCCCATATCCACCCGAAAGGAGGGCAGCGATGCCCAGCCTGAAGGCGGCCGACTCCCGGCCGCTGCAAGCACGCCTTGCCGCAGTCAACGACGAGATCGAGCACCAGGAGAAGATCCGCGACCGCGCCGCCAAGGGTTCTGAGAAGCGCAAGGCGGCGGTACGCGCCATCAGCCATCTCAACAAGCGCCGGAAGAAGCTGCGCAAGGACCGCTGGAAGATGAAGGGGTCCACGGCGATCGTCAAGTACGAGGTGATCCCGGTCCTCGAGGACGCCGGCGTGCCGGTGACGTCTCGCAAGCGCTGGGCAACCTTCGGCAATCCGAGCTCGGACCACTACTTCGGCAATAGGGACGCCGACGCCGCCGACGGCGGCACGTTCGCTAACAACGACCGGCTCGGCAGCGAAATCAAGGCTGCCCTGACGAACGACCCCGAAGCCTCGGTGCGCGGCTTCTCCGAATTCGGCATCTCCCGCTCCCACACCGGCGAGCGAGAGGAATACCGGGTCCAAATCATCACCGAACAGCACGGGACCGGTCCCCACATCCACATCGGCGTGAAGCGGGTGTCGTCGTGAGGCTGCCGCAGATCGACCTCCGTGTCCAGCCGAAGGTGGTCATCTCCCAGAGGGTCGCCAATCAGTCCGAACGCTCCGGCGGGATGAAGCCGCGGGCCATCGTCCTGCACTCCACCGAGAGCCACAATCGCCCGGGGTCCTCGGACCTCGCGGCGATCGTCGACTGGTTCGACAACCCGGCCGCCGTAGCGTCCTCCCACGTGATCGTCGACGCCGACGGGACCTCTGCCCGCTGCGTGCCTGACTCCCGCAAGGCATGGACCTGCGCCAGCTACAACAGCGCGACCCTGAACATCGAGCAGATCGGCTTCGCCTCCCAGGGCCGTAAGGGCTGGCGCCGGAACTGGAAGGAGCTGCGGGAGACGGCGCGATGGATCGCTCGCTGGTCCCTGCGGCACGAGATCCCTATTCGCCGCGGCCTCGCCGCCAACGGTGCGATCACCCGCTCCGGAGTCCTCACCCACAAGAGCCTGGGGCCGCTCGGCGGCGGCCACGTCGACCCGGGGGACTACCCGATGCGCCGTGTCCTTCTACTCGCCCGTGCCTACAAGTTCGCCATTCGAAAGGAATCCTGATGCCTGACCCCTACACCGAGGCCGAAGTGCTGTTTCCCCGCCTCGCCCGCTACCGCAAGCTGATCGTCGCCCTCGTGGCGACCACCGCGCCCCTGGTGATCTTCCTGACGACCGCCTCACATTCCCCGGCGGAGATCATCGGCGCCTGCCTCGGCTACCTGCTCGCCAACTTCGGCGTCTACAGGATCCCGAACGAGCCGCAGTAGTAGCTTCGCCTACAACCGAAGAAGTACCCGGAGCCCCGTGTCCGCCTTGTGCGGCGCGGGGCTTTTTCGTGCTCTCAGCGCTACTTGCGCTTCCGGCGTCGTTCCTTTCGGGCCTTCAGCGGCTTTTCGCTGTCGAGCTTGTAGACAAGGTGATCTCTGTCCAGCCAGATGACGTGGAAGATGCGGTTCGAGCGAAAGCCCCAGAGTCGCTTTTTATTCCCGAGTCGGAACCGAAAGAGCGGGGCATCGCCGATGACACGGTCGAGCTCGCGCCGTTCGAGGTCTGAGCGTGCACAGCTCTCGACGTCCTCCACCGGCTGCTCGTGGTGCTTTCGATGCCCGTCCCTACCGCCGGTCGTCATCTGCTCTATAGCCGTCCACGTGTGCTGGGCCATCTCGCAAACAAACTCCAGAACCTCCTTTGCCTCGGCGTCGGAGAGCCGGAACGCGTAGCCCTCCCTCGTGCTCTTGTCGATGTGCTTGAAGCAGAAGAAGGGGTGCTCGTCCTGCCTTGCAGGGCGAGGAGCCGGAGCCTTGGGTCGCTCAGCCGGTCTCTGTGGTGGCCGCGCCTTGACGCGGTTCCTTGCCACGGTGCTTCCTTGCGCTCAGCCGCTCGGTGCTAGCTGGCCCCGACGTCCTCCCAGTCAATCTCCTCGATCGCGATCGCCGACTCGTCGGCATCGATCGCAAGGTAGAAGTCGGCCATCGCCGCCGTGGTGATCTGCGTGTGGGACGGTTCGGTGGCGCTCAGGCCGCCGCGAGCGTCGATCCACGGCGGCTCGTTGTGGGTGAGCCAGACAAGCTGCTGGCCCGTCAATGAGCCGTAGGACTTGAGCACCCGGTCGATGGTCCTGCGCTCGCGGGTGGTCAGCTTGTCGACATCGCCCTTCCGCCACGTCGACACGCTGAAATGCCCTCGGTGCTGGCTATAGAGCGTCGGCACGACCGGCCCGTTGGCCCAAGCCTCGATCCGATCCTGGAACAGGGGCTTTTCAGCCCAGACAAGGTGCCAGGCCTGGGTGTAGTAAACCAGCTTCTGGAGCTTCCACGTAGAGATCGATCCTAGATCTTCAAGGATGTATTTGGCTACATCATGGGCGGAGGCCATCACGCTCTCCTGGCGGGTGCGAAGCTCATCGGGGCGCCACAAACAGTAGCGCTCAAGTCGGATTTACTGGCGTCCATCAGCCTCCCCCTGGTGGTATCGAATACCAGCAACGTACCTGAAACACCGGCACCACTGCAAGACCCCTGAGTGAAGAGGAAAGAATCCCTGCATCCCTCGGGGTGGCTTCAGCTACGCGGGCTTCGATATCAGCCCGGCACGGAGGACCGAGGGGACGGGGGCAGCCGTCATCTCCCTCAGCCTCCCTTGCCGGTGATTGTGACTGGGGACTGCTGCTGGGTGGGGGTGAGGTTCATGGTGCCGCCGAGCCTACCTCGACCGTGATCTCCCGGCTGAAGGGGACCTCATCGCCAGTGTCCAAGTCGATCACCTGCCAGATGTCGCGTTCCTCCTTAGCCAGGATCTCGCGAAGTGCCTTGAGATCCTCAGCCAGCAGATCGACCTCCATCGGGTGCCAGCCAACGCCGCCATCCCGTACGAGGTACCGACCCGGTCGAACCGGCCAGCGCGCGGCTGAGGGTCCTTCGTAGTAGATGCCGCCGAAGTCGGGGGCGAGTTCTATGAGCCGGTTGCGGCGGTCGGCGAAAGCAGGGTCAAGAGGCCCCTGCGCTTCAAAGCGGTTCCGCTCGTCGGCCATAAGCTTCGCGGCCTCTGCCTCGTCGTGGCCAAAGTGGACCTCCTCGCCGCCAGGACCTCGCACGACGTAGAAATCCGGCTTCTGCCCCCCGCCGAATCTCAGGCGAAACCCATCGGGGGTCCGTTCACAGCTCCCCGGCCCGTTGAACCCCGACGCTACGGACCATCGTTCTCGGCGCGCGTTGGTCACACCGCCAGCCTACCGCCCGTTCCGGCCACCCGCCATTCAGGAACCACAGCGGTACTCAGCCGCTATAGTCGCCGACCGGAATGTAAGAAGCGGCCGGGGTCGCTGCGGCAAACAGACGACCCCGACCAGGCAACCGACACGGAGGTATGAGCTCCATGCCAGCGCCACGCGCAACCTATCGTCAGCGCCCCACGCCTGTCCGACCGGATACTCCACCGGTTCTTGATCAAGGGCATATGCTTCCCGAGATGCTTGGGGCGCATCCATCAGGGGAGGCAGCGAAGGAGGCGTACGACCGGTTCGCCCCGGTCTACGACGAGTTCAACTCTCAGAACGACTACGAGCACTGGCTGGGTGAGGTGCTGCTGCCGGAGTTGGAGAAGCATGGGCTGAGGAAGGGGCGCGTGCTGGATGTCGGCTGCGGGACGGGCCGGGCCTTGCCGCCCCTCCTGAGCCGGGGTTGGTATTACCGGGGCGTGGATGTCTCGGAAAAGATGCTCGGAAGGGCGCGGGAGACGGCCGACCTCTTTACCGCTGGTCGCCCCCAGATGAGCCATTACTTCTTCAGTCAGGGTGATGCTCGGAGGCTCCCCCCCTTCTCGTCCGGAAATCGGTTCGACCTCATCCTCGCCCTCAACGACGTGGTCAACTACTTAACTGAGGACGGAGACCTGGAGCGAACCTTCGAAGGGATGAAGAGGAACCTTGCTCCGGGTGGGCTGGTCTGCTTTGACGCGAACTCCCTGGGGCTCTTCGAAGGAAGCTGGGTGGCGAACGGCTCCCATGCCGCCGCGCAGAGCGATTCGCCGTTGGAGGAACGGGGCTGGGATTGGAAGGCTCTCACCGAGGAGGCGCGACCCGGCGGGATCTTCGAAGCCGAAGTAGCGGGGGAGGGCATCGAAGGACCTAGCGTCCATCGTGAGCGCCACTGGCCGCGGGAGCAGATCGAAGAGGCGATGAAGGCGGCGGGTCTACAGCCGCTCGCCGTGCTCGGTCAGCGGGAGGACCCTGAGGTCCACCGGATCGTGCTGGACCCCCTACCTGACGAGAGTGTTCATCACAAGCTGATCTACATTGGCGGGCACAATGGAGGGTAGGTTCCGGCCCCGCCGAGACGAGGGGCCGGACCCGGCCTACATTCCCTTCGAGACTGCGGAGACCGGCAGAACGTCGGCAGCGGAAAACTTCAAGTGGCTCACCTCCCTTCCCAACTCGACCACTCGTCAAGGATGAATTCGGCAGCGGACGACAAGACGGTCGACGCCGCTGAGGCCGTCGCCGCACTGGGGCTCCTAGACCCGCGCATCCACGCGGTGCTAGCGAATCCGTTGAGGCACGAGATCGTCATGCGGACCAGTGCTCGACCGTGGAGCCCGACCGAATTGATTGAGGCGACCGGCAGGACGAAATGGCATGTCGAAAAAGCCCTGCGAGAACTGAAGAGCGTGAACCTGATCGAACTCGTTGAGAAACGTCCGGGGCCGAAAGGTGGCTGGGTGTACCTCTATAGGGCGAGCCGGTTCGTCCTCCATGCGGAGGAATGGGAGCGGCTCTCCGACGCTACGCAGGCCTCTGCGACCGGCAAGATCGAGGCCGAACTACACCGCGATCTGGCAACGGCGATCGAGACCGGGGGGTACGCCCACCCTAATCACGCGATGATCAGAGACCACCGACGACTTGACGATCCGGCGATGGAGCGCTGCGCCGAGATCCTCACCCGCGCCTGGGAAGAAATTGTGGAGGCCGAGGAGGAAAGCTTGGGCCGCTGCAACGGCGATGGTGAGCCGCCGCTTGTCGTCCTCGGCCTGGCAGCCCTGCCGGGAGCGCCTGAACCTCCCTCCGAGTAGTCGGACGTTTGCGTAGGGCTTGACGGCTCCCGCTCAGTCGCATTGACTGCGCGAAAACGTTGACCGCAATGAAGCGGTCTCCAATTTTCGACGGGGGTAAAAGCGAGTGGCGAGCGGGGGCGAGTCAGCCGGTGGAGGTGGGGCCGAGCGGAAGACGCTTGACGGATTCTTGGCCGATGTCCGGCGAGTTCGATCTGAACTCGGCCCCACCTCCACCTGGCAACCCACTCTAGAGGTGCTAGAGGAAGAGATAGAAAGCGGTCAGCCGCTCTTCTTCAAGTTCGAGCGGGCCTCGTCTAGCAAGTCGATCAAGGAGACGCCCGCCGTGTCGTAGGCAGCCAGGATCTCGCTGAGGCCGACGAATGAACCGCCGTTCTCAAAGCGGCGGATCGAGTCCACGGACTTCCCAAGGGCGTCAGCCACCCGCTCCTTGCTGATGTTCTTTTCTGTTCTCTGGTGCTTGGCTGACTCTGCCAGCAGATCCACAAGTCCCGGCTTCACCGACAGAACGCTACACCGAATTTCCTTCTAAGGGAAATCTCTTGGAGAATCTGCTTGCAAAATATGCCCGCAGATGTTACGGTCCCGCCCATGATCGAAACGGCGGGCCACGCGAACCGAATTAGGGAGCTTTTGGAGGCCGGGGATAAGTCCCGCCTCGACTTGGCTCTAGCGCTCGGGGTCAGCGAAGACACCGTCCGGCGACTCGAAAAGCCGGAGGAGTTGATTCCGTCGAAGTACATCGCGCCGCTGACGGAGTTCTTCAGCGTCTCAGCCGACCACCTGCTCGGCCTCGACCGCATCCCGGCAGGTACTGGGGAGGCGGCGTAGCTCATGGCCGCTGCAGTCGCAGAGCGCGAGCTGGCTGGCTTCGCCCCTGACTCGGTCTACGCCGAATGGTCGGAGGCCGAGCGTGCGGCGGCGGATCGAATCGAGGAGGAATCGAACGACCGGCGGGCAGGACTTCTAGCTCTCCGGGACGCGAACGAACACCACTCGGTTCACGGGCTGCCCGACGAATCTCTCCGTCATCTCGCCAAGGCATACCGCCGCGAACTGGAGGACATCGAGGACGGCGATCTTGTCGATGACTCGAAGAAGGGTGCCCGCACTCGACTGGTCAGGGCCAAGATCGCGGACATCGAGGCCGAGCAGGATTACCGCGCCGCCCTCGCTGAGAGCTGGTGCGCCTCGGAGGACGGCACCCATTCCTTCACCGGCTTCATGGCACGGGGTCACCTGACCGGCGTCATTCACCACGGTGCCACCCCGCCCAGCTACGACCTCGCGCGCAAGCTGGACGAGAGGAACTTCCGCCTCGGCCTGCCGCACGTCCTGGAATGGGAGCTGGTGTAGATGCCCGCCCGGTTGAAGGTCCAGCTTCCCGTGTGCCCAGTCCCTACCTGCATGCAGGTAGGGAAACAGCCGACCACCCAGGGTCTCAAGGGCTGCGTGGGATCGGTCTCTGAGGGGACCGGCCACAAGAAACGGCGGATGGTCCCGGTGGAGTTCACCGCTCCTGCTCCAAAGGACGGTGAGTCGGCGTGACGACGATTTCGCCCATTCGCTCCCGGATCTCAGACGAGTTCCTTGCGGACAACCGTCGCCGGCGAATG
>Ga0105243_10002828_pt1 | contig 14403 bp, 7 predicted proteins | sample KBSM34metaG_FD_81525 | JGI IMG/M metagenome (GOLD analysis project Ga0105243, IMG submission 81525) | Miscanthus rhizosphere microbial communities from Kellogg Biological Station, Michigan, USA - KBS M3-4 metaG | ecosystem: Host-associated > Plants > Roots > Rhizosphere > Soil | place: Michigan...
CATGTTGGACACGGCGGGATGGCGCCACACAAGTTAAGACAAGCGATCGCGTTGATCGATCATCATCTTTCCGATGAGGAGGAAGGACGCGTGGCACTGCGCGGTGTCGCCCTCGCGGTGCGCATGAGCTACTTTCATTTTTCGCGTGCGTTCAAACAGTCGATGGGAATGACTGCGACAACTTACATAGCGGAACGCCGGATCGAGCGGGCGAAGCGGATGCTGGAGGAAACGGAATTGCCAATCTCGGAGATTGCCCTGCGTTCGGGCTTCTCCAGCCAGAGCCACTTCACAACGGCGTTCCGCCGGCTGGCGGGCGCGACACCCAAAGCATTCCGAGCGGCCCTTTAAATGTCAAAGCATCCACAGATTCCACCGATTACACAGAAACATCTGCGTAATCGGTGGATGGTTTTGTATTTACTGCGGCCTCATCGCGCCATGCTCGCGCTTGCGTTCCTCGCGGTGCTGGGTGAGGCCGTTACTGATCTGCTCGAACCGTGGCCGCTCAAGGTTGTCTTCGATTATGTGTTCGGAACGAAGCACCTGCCTTCGTGGATGACGGGATTGCTTGCGCCAACTTTTGGTCTCAACAAGATTGGCATCCTTCACTTCGCGATTGTCGCCGTAATCGTCATCGCCGTCGCCGGTGCGCTCAGCGCCTACGCTGAAAAATACCTGACCACTTCAGTCGGCCAATGGGTAATGCACGATCTGCGGCGCGTGCTCTATCACCACATTCAACGCTTGTCGCTTGCGTATTACGATCAAAAACCCACAGGCGATCTAATCAGCACCGTAACCGCCGACATCGACTCGATTCAGGATTTCATCTCACAAGCGTTGCTCGGCATCCTCGTCAACGTGCTGACACTCGTCGGCATGTTGCTGGTGATGTTTTATCTCAACTGGCGCTTCACACTGATCGCGCTTTCAGTCACGCCATTCCTGTTTGTTGTCGTCTACACGTATACACGCCGCATCAAGCAGGCTTCACGCGCGCTTCGGAAGAAAGAGGGTGAAGTAGTTTCGATTGTCGCGGAAGTGCTGAACTCGATCCGTGTGGTGAAAGCGTTTGCGCGAGAAGATTACGAAGAAGCACGACTGGCACAGCAGAGTCTCGAGAATGTCGAGATCGCGCTCCGCGCGCGCAGTCTTAAGGCAAAGCTCGCTCCCGTGGTCCAGGTTATCGTCGCGGTGGGAACGTGCCTGGTGCTCTGGTATGGAGTGAATTTGGTGCTGAATCAACAATTGACTTCGGGCTCGTTGCTCGTCTTTCTGCTCTACCTCGGCAAGATGTATAAGCCGATGCGAGATCTCTCAAAGATGACTGACACGATGTCGAAAGCCGCAGTCGGTTACGAGCGCATACACGACGTGATCGAGACCGAGGACACAGTCCGCAATCTGCCGGACGCGAAAAAAGCTCCGGGCTTTAAGGGTGAGATTGAATTCGATCATGTGTCTTTCGCGTACGATAAAGGTTACCGCACGCTCAACGATGTCAGTTTGCGCGTTGAGCCCGGTCAACTCGCGGCGCTGGTTGGCCCAACAGGCGCAGGAAAGACGACGATCGCGAGTTTGATCGGTCGTTTCTACGATCCGACGAAAGGTGTCGTGAAGATCGACGGAGCTGACGTGCGGAGTTACAAACTGAATTCTCTGCGACGGCAGATGAGTTTCGTTTTGCAGGAAACACTTCTCTTTCGCGCCACAGTCTGGCAAAACATTGCCTACGGCCGTCCGGAAGCTTCACGCGAAGAGATCCTGCGCGCAGCAGAGCTGGCAAACGCGGATGAGTTCATCCGTAACATGCCACAACAATACGACACGATGGTCGGCGAAAAAGGTGTGACCTTATCCGGCGGCCAACGCCAACGCATCGCCATCGCACGCGCAATCATTCGCAACGCTCCAATCCTGATACTCGACGAACCGACTTCAGGTCTCGACGCCGCATCGGAAGAGTTAGTCTTCGAAGCGTTGGGCCGATTGATGTCCGGGAGGACCACCATCGTCATCGCCCACCGCCTCGCCACTGTTCGCCGCGCCGACGTGATATTTGTAATTGAAAACGGCACGATTGCCGAACGTGGCACACACGATAAATTGCTCACCACTGGCGGACTCTACTCACAACTTTACGAGATCCAATTCCGCCATGAGGAAAACGACCAGATGTCGCATCGATAAATCGATGGGCGATGCAACAAAGAGACAATCAACTTCTAAAAATAGTTGTTGACAGTGGACCAACACAAATCTATGATGCGGCGCGATCAAGTAGTATTCTCTTTCGCTTTGACCTCCATTCTTTACTGTGCCTGCTCTTCTCCCCGAAACCCAGGCACGGTCCAAAAGTAGCCCAGTCAAACGATAGGGTTGTAGACCCATAGCCCACAGCTTAAACGAAGATCAAGCGGCAACTCTGTTTCCGCTCTCGTTCCAGCGATGAGTCGATAGGGGTCTATCTACAATTCACTTTATCGACGCCGAAATGCCGTTCGACGTTATGACAAGCCTCTGCCTGTTAACACCAGAGCCGTTTACTCAATTGAATGCAAATGGAGAACACTATGAAGAACTCGTTCCGCCCCACTAAACACTATCTAACGCTGCGTCCTGTGACTGTTGCGTTGCTATTTTTGGTCTTTCTTACAATGTCCCGCTCTGCTTATGGGCAATGGACCCCGGCGCCGGCCCCAAACGGAAATGATATTTACAATACCAACACCGGCAACGTCGGTATTGGTACCAATGGCGCTCCAACTGCCACACTCGAAGTGAAGAAGAGCCAAAACGCGGCGACTACTGTCACCCTCGATAATCCGTTCACTACTGCCGGTAACTTGTCCTATTCAGCCTTCGTCGTGAAGCAAAATGGCGTAATCCGGATGCACGTAGCGTCAGTCAACGACAATCACAGTTTTATCCCCGCTGGAACGGCTCAGTTCTGGAATTTTATGAATGCCCCAATGGTGTTCGCCACCAATAACGCAGAACAGGTGAGGATTAGCCCTACTGGCAACGTCGGAATTGGTACGAATGCACCGGACGTCAAACTTCAGATTCATCACGCGAGCACTAACACCAACCTCGCCAACATTGGGTTAGCAGATCTGTCGTTTGCCTTTCGGAACACGAGCAATACGAATGGAAATATGAGCTTGATAAGTTTTCAGGACTCCGCGGGCTGGGGGAATGCTCAAATCGGAGCCATCCAGAAGGACCAAACTAATCATAGCGCCGACCTGGTTTTCTTTACGCGCGAAGCAGCTGCGTTTGGCGAACGAATGAGAATTCGCGGTGATGGCAAGGTTGGCATTGGCGTCAACGTGCCCACGGCCAAGCTTCACCTGCTGGCTAGCGATGGCCAGGGTTTGCGGATGTACCGAGATGGAAACTTCGTTAACTGGGGCATAGCTCAATTCTTCGCGCTCAACAACAGCAGTGGCGTTGCAACCGATTACGCGCAGGTCAGCGGGGCGATCTCGGACAACACCGCCGGCGCCGAAAAGGGCGTGCTCGCTTTCTATACTCGAGGCGCGGGAAGCCTCTCAGAAAAGATGCGCATTTCCGACAGTGGAGTTGTGGGTATTGGCACACCTACTCCAGGCACAAGTTATCGCCTGGATGTGCAGGGTGGCTCAATCAACAGTTCCGGCGGTTTGTGCATCGCAGGTGATTGCAGGACTTCATGGTCTGCTATAGGCGGCTCGCAATGGACCGGCTCGAGCTCGATCTATTTCAACACCGGCAACGTGGGTATCGGAACAGCCTCGACTCCGACGCGCAAGCTCGAGGTGGTTGGCGGGAACGTCTTCCATGAATTCAGCACCACCGCTGGTCAGGAATTTGGCATCTATACTGCCCTGAACAACAATCACTTCACGTCCAATCTCTACTTCGACGGCCAGTGGAAGATGATTACCACTGGGAAGGGCGCGGTGATTGCCACTGGACCAAACAATGGCGGCAATGCCTTCGCCGTTTACTCTGACAACACTTCGCGCAGTGCAAACGCGGCTTCCACGCTCGCACAATTACTCGTAGTGACAATGGATGGCAAGCTTTGTTTTAATACTCCCAGCCCCACCGAGAACTTGCACGTCACCGGAAACGTCAAGGTGGTCGGAAGTATTGATGTAAGTGGGAACATCAACGCGAAATATCAGGATGTGGCCGAATGGGTCGAATCCTCACAGGAGTTACCTGCCGGAACGGTTGTAGTGCTCGATGACACTAAATCCAATCAGGTCATTGCTTCAACAGAGGCTTACGACAGTCGTGTTGCGGGTGTGATTACGCTGAAGCCAGGCATCGCACTCGGCGAGCGAGGTGAAGGCCACGTGTTAGTAGCCACCACCGGACGTGTGAAAGTCAAAGTGGATGCCACCAATGGTCCAATCAAGATCGGCGACTTGCTGGTGACAGGCGACAAAGAAGGGTTTGCCATGAAGTCTATTCCGCTCGAGCTCGGCGGCGCGCGTATTCATCGTCCCGGCACGTTGATCGGCAAAGCCCTCGAGCCGCTGGCAGCAGGAACCGGCGAGATACTGGTTTTGTTGAGTCTGCAGTGAAAATGGACCGCACCGACGCTAAGTTGAGAGCGAGGTTCCCATGAAGAAAAATAAGCCTTCTCGGTTGCAACGACGCCAAAGGTCTATGCGCCACCAGAGACGCAGATATGTGCTCACCGGCGGGGTTTGCGCCATTCTGCTTCTCGCATTCGCAACATTGGCGGGACCATGGTCTCCATTGCTCGCAAGTAGAAAGCGAGCCACGTTTTTTTCGCCGGCTCCAGTACCCTCACCGAGTAATCCGACAAAAGAATACATCTATGCGGGTGGCAGGCTGATCGCGACCGAAGAGCCCGCTCCCGTGACGCTGGCGCCACCCGCGAGTATGGCTGCCACCAGCATAACTGATTCGGGAAACCCACCAGCTCCGCGCGTGACTATTAGTTGGACTGCCACCCCTGGCGCGCATCATTACGAAGTAGAGAAAACCACTAACGTCAATACTGCTTATAGCTCCGTGAACACTAACGTGACCGGGACCAGTTATACGGACACAGGTGTCAGTAGTGTCACGGCATATCTATATAGAGTACGGGCGGTGGACGCGGCCGGGAACATCTCAGCGTACAGCAACATCGATCTGGCGACGGCCATAACCTTCACAGACGACACAATCATAAGACAGTCCACCTTGGTTAAGGCAGCACACATTACCGAGCTGCGTCAGGCGGTTGATGCGGTGCGGGCCCTGGCTAACGTTGGCGCGGCAAACTGGGGTGGTGCTATCACGCCAAACAGCACGCTGGTTCAAGCGAGTCACGTTCAGAATTTGCGAACGAACCTGGACGCGGCGCGGAGCACATTGGGGTTGGCGCAATGCAACTACACCGACAACTCAATACCGGCGTTGCAAGCCTCGTTCATCAATAAGGACCACATCGATCAACTACGGCAGTGCGTTCGCTAAGGCGCGAGCAGATGAAAGTCATAAATCGAGAACGGATCGAAGTCATGACGTTGCGTGAGGGGGCCATGAAATTCTTTATCAGGATTTATCTTGGATGGGCCTGCTTGTTGATTATAAGTGTCTCTATGCAAGTCAAGGCGCAGGTTTCGCCACAAAGTCCAATGAGTGGCACAACTCCACTTGCTTTGCAGCATGGAGGCATTACCGGCTCATACCCGCTCAGTGATTTCGACAGCATCAGTCCTTTCAGTGGTAAGTTAGATATCGCTTTCCCCTTGCTTCGCGTGGGCGGCAGAGGTGACGCCAGTTACACGATGATGACTACGATTCACGCAAAGCCCTGGCACTATGAACCATATGTAGATCCTATACTCGGACTAATAACTTTCGCTGATCCCGGTGATGTGTTTCCGCAAGAGACCAGTGGGTACGAGCCATTAAGAGTTTACGTTCGCGCGGTTAGAGTACCTCCGGTAAGCCCCGACTGTGACAGTTTGGCCTCGGACGATGATCAATGGTGGCTTACACGAATTGCCGTGGTTACCGCAGACGGTTCTGAAATCATCCTGCGCGACGTAAACAACCAAGGAAAGATTTGGGAGAATAACTGTTTCCTGCACCAGTCCGGTTTGAACCGCGGTACCAACTTCGTGTCAACCGATGGATCAGCGATGACTTTTATATCGGATGCAAATATTCAGGATAGTGAGTTGCAGCCGCCGCTATCGGGGTATCTCATGACCCGTGACGGAGTCCGTTATCGAATCGAGGCCAGTAGAGTAAGGTGGATGCGCGATCGGAATGGCAATGTACTCACGTTTTCATATGATTCCGAACTTGCCCTACAGACAATTACCGACTCACTTAACCGCAAAATCACCTTTCAATACATGTCGAGTGTGGGAGCGTACTTCGACCAGATCAGCTTTTCAGGTTTTGGCGGCGCAACAAGGACCATAAAAGTGTGGCATTCCAATATGGGTAGTGTGCTGCGAGCTGACCAGCAGCTCAAATCATTTCGTGACCTTGAGATTGGCGACAGCGATCAACTGTGGGATACCGACGTTATATCAGCGATTGAACTACCAAATGGGAAGAAGTACCAGTTCAAGTACAACTCTTATGCTGACGTCGCTCGCGTGGAACTCCCAACGGGTGGGGCATACGAATACGATCATGCAGGAGTTCTTGTCTCCTCAGGGTCTACCCCGCGAAATGGTTTGTGGGTCGGTCTCTTTCGTAAGGTAACCGAAAAACGTATTTACCCGGACGGCGTCAACCTGGAGCGTATTACCACCTTTACACCAACCTATTCCATTCCTCCCGGCTATTCGACGCCTTACGTTTCCTATTCAGGTTATAGCGCTTCCACTTCGGTCGACATCGACGACCTCGATGCTCAACGCAGATTGCTGTCACGCGTCAGACATTACTATATCGGTGTGCCTTTTGATTCGGTGTTCAAGAGCAGTCTTGATTATCCCGGATGGAAGGAAGGCAGGGAGACTAAGACCGAGTATTTTGCTACCAATGGAACGACAGTGCTGCGCCGCGTGCAAATGACAACGCAGCAACGGGCTTCCGTCAGTTGGTGGAGTCAGTGGTTAACGAACGGCATGGCCATGGCTCTGAGAGCCGACTACGAGCCCTCGAATGATCCTCGTCTCACCGAGACAGTGACTACACTGGTTGATACTAATCAGGTCTCTAAAACATCCGCCATTAATCCGTCGGATCAAAGTGTTGGCTTCGATCAGTTCAATAATCAAACCGACGTTTGGGAGTATGACTTTGGAACAGGAAGTCCTGGTTCGTTAAAAAGAAGGACGCATACGACATATCTGACAACGTCCAGCTACATTAACGCCAATATAAACGTGCAACTCGGCTCACACCTTCGCAGTCTCCCGACGATGGTTCAAACCTTCGATGGAGCGAACAATGAAAAGTCTCGCACTGTTTTTGAGTACGACACTCACAGCGGTGATTTTCATGCAGCGTTAGTACCTCGTTCTGCCATCAGCGGAATGTGTGCACTGGTAACATCACCAACCCAATGTGACAATACCAATCCCGGCGTTTACACAAACCGTGGCAATGCAACGGCCATCACCTCATCGCTGCTCGTCAATGGCGTCGTCGACCGTTCAATCTCCAGATACCAACAGTATGACGTAGCGGGCAATATGGTGAAGATAATCGATCCGCGCAGCACGCTAAACAATATCATCGCGTCTGAGTTCGATTTCAGCGACGCGTTTGGCGTGGCAGATAACGAAGCCCGCAATAACACTGCTCCCCTTGAACTTAGTCAACCGGGGCAAGCGAGCTATGCGTTCCCGACTAAAATAACAAACGCGCTCGGACATATCACTTACCTTCAATACGATTATTATCTTGGCAAACCTGTTAACAGCGAAGATGCCAATCAAATCGTATCCAACGCTTCTTATGACGATTTGCTCGATCGGCCGACACAGGTGCGCCTCGGTCTCGCGACCAATGCGGCCAACCAGCGTACGTTCATTTACAACGATACCGATCGAATCATTAGAACTACGAGCGACCTTGATGCCCTTGATGATAATAAACTGAAGACAGAAACGAGTTATGATGGACTGGGTCGTGTTACTGAAGAGCGACGATTCCTGGAGGGCGCTGACTACATTGCAGTTCGACAGGTGCCTTTTGTGAGCGTGCAAGACGGCACTGTTTGGCGGCCGGCATCACGAGTTTCTAACCCGTTCCGTCCGCTCCTCCTCCCCCCTAATGGTGACGAGCAACTACTCTGGACTACATCACTAGTCGACTCTCTAGATCGCCCCATCAAGATTACAACTCCTGACAACGCGCTAATTTCTACGAGTTATCTTGGGAATGAAGTTACGGTTACGGACCAGGCGGGCAAAACTCGAAAGAGCATATCGGATGCGTTGGGCCGGCTGCGCTCTGTTTACGAGAATCCAGGCGGACTTAATTTTTTGACAACATATGACTATGACACACTGAATTGTTTGACCACGGTTAGCCAGGGTACCCAGACTCCACGCAGTTTTGTGTGTGACTCCCTGGGGCGCATGACTTCCGCGAGCAATCCGGAGAGTGGCACATCCATTTTTGAATATGACGATAACAACAATCTGATCCACAAGACGGATGCTCGGGGCGTTACAATCACATACGTTTACGATGCACTGAACCGAATCACCAGTCGCACTTATTCAGACAGCACGCCCGCGGTTAGTTTCGACTACGATGCTGCGAACGTTGCCAATTCAAAAGGGCTGCTAACGAGTATCAGTTCGAGCATCTCGTCCTACAGTTATGGTGGATACGACCCGTTCGGCCGAGTCTTAAGTGGTTCGCAAGTCACCGACGGCCAATCGTACTCGATGACCTATACTTACAATCGAGCTGGTCGGCTCAAAACGCAGACCTATCCATCAGGCCGCGTGGTCACTTCGGAGTACGATGATTCGGGAAGACTTGCGGGAGTGAAGAATCCCGCCAGTGGACTCTTTTACGTTGGCGCTGCAGCTACGGATAGTGTGCAGCGGATTCAGTACACCTCACATGGCGCCGCAAAGACAATGAAACTCGGCAACGGATTGTGGCAACATACCGACTTCAATTCGCGTCTGCAAGTAACACAAATCGGCGTCGGCACCTCAAGCTCTGACTCCAGCGTATTGAAGCTTGACTACACTTATGGCGAGCTCGTGGGCGGAAACTTAGATCCCACAAAGAATAATGGCGATGTTCAGAGTCAAACGATAACCCTGCCCGGCATCTCAGCAATTGTCCAGAATTACGAATACGATGAATTAAATAGACTGAAGAAAGCTCAGGAAGTGGGAACCAATGGCTGGACGGAACAGTTCTCGTACGATCAATTTGGAAACCGTACCAATGTAACTGTCACAGACAACCCGGCTTCTAAATTGCCGACCTCAGTACCCGACATTGATCCTGCTAACAACCGAATCAAGGTGCTCAACACTCAAAGCCAACCAACTGGATTCGGGTACGACGGTGCCGGTAATCTAACTCAGGAACCCGAACCTGGCTCAACACTGAAAAAGTATATCTATGATGCTGAAAGTCGTTTGATTCAAGCAAAGCGTCAGAGTGGCGCAACCGAAACCGAGATCGGAGCTTACCATTACGATGGCGAAGGTAGACGTGTAAAAGCAGTAGTTAATGGCGTCACCACTGTCTATGTTTATGACGTTTCGGGTAACCTGATCGCCGAATACGGCACAACGTCAGGTCAGGGCGGAACAACGTATGTCACGTCCGACCCACTCGGCAGTGTCCGCCTTGTTACTGCGAGTAGCGGACAAGTCAAAGAACGGCATGATTTCTTGCCTTTTGGAGAGGACATTCCTGCCGCTTACAGCAACCGGTCCGGTACGGTGGGTTTCGGTATTGACAGTATTCGGCAGAAGTTCACCGCAAAGGAACGGGATCTTGAGACCGGGCTGGATTACTTCGGCGCAAGGTATTACGGAAGCACTCAGGGAAGGTTTACTAGTGTCGATCCGTACAACATTGTTCGAGAGGCTCAAATTACAGCTCAGAGCAATCCCGATGAAGCGAGAAGTCAACTTCAGCGCTATCTGAGATTGCCTCAACAGTGGAATCGGTATGCCTACGTTGCTAACAATCCGTTAAAATACGTTGACCCATCGGGTGAGCATATAGAGCTGACTGGCGAGACTGAGGAGGAGAGATTAGCGGCTTTTGAACGAATAAGAGTACTAGTTGGCAAGGAAGGCGCGAAACATCTCTCTATCAGCGTGGCTTATGGTCGTAAGGATCACAAAAGCACATTATTTCGTCCAAGCGGACCTCAAATTCAAAGATACCAGCAAGTTGGCATCCTACCTGAACGAGATGATTCAAAGTAGCAAAACTACGGAATACAAAATTGCGACCCATTTCGATACCAAATTCGAAAAAGGAATACCACTTACGTCGATGAGATGCGGCGGCGGTTGCACAGTAGGTTCCGACGAAAGCATAAACGGCAACACTCAAATATTTGTACATCCGGAATCTGGCAACGTGGCGCAAATGGCGTTTAATGTCTTCACGAATACTGGCAAATTCAAAGGTGCTGGTCAACTTGATTTCTATGACGACATTGTGGACGCTCATGAGTTCGGACATGCCTATGCGAATGCAATCGAAGGCAAGCCGACCCACAATTCAAACGAGACATTTGATAGATCTTTAGAATTCGAAAACTTGCAGCGTGAAACTTACCCCATGAAAGGAAGAAGAACTGGGCATTAGTCTGAAAGGAGTAGTCGCCAATCTAATGGTCGGCAAATGTTGGCTTAGTTCAATGCTTACAATTTTCTTGTTGGGTTGGAGTGCGTGCTCGACCGGAAAATGGGAGCTGGTTTCCACCGATCATATCTCGGATGGAGTTCCGATTGAATCTCTTACGTTCAGCAAAGATGGACAAGGCTGGAGTCTCACCCCGGGAGAACTTCTAAGATTCACAAAAGGAAATTGGACGACGGTACTTTCAAACCAGAATAATGAACGAGTGTTCTATTCGTTTGTTTTTAGTTCCGACCTGCATGGGATTGTCGTTGGAGGACAAAAAAAGAACGGCCTTTACACGGTCCTAATACTGCAGACAACCGATGGTGGCGTAACTTGGCAAGAAAGGCCCACTGACGTTAAGGGTGATCCGGACATACACAATATGTCACTACTGCAGAGTATAAGTTTGTGTGGGACGAGCGGCTGGGCCGTCGGCCAAAACCTCATACTTCATACCAGCGACGACGGTCAGACATGGCAGCGGCAACGATGGAATACAGGCAAGGAAGGTGTTGATACAAGACTTGGTACCGTAACATGCACCAGTTCTCTGCGAGCGTGGGCCGCAGGAGCTGATGGACTCGTTTTGAGAACTATAGACGGAGGAAATTCTTGGACCCAACAGGACGTCGGGACAACAGATATTCTGATGCGGGTTCGATTCTTTGGTGACACCGGGTGGATAGTTGGAGGAACACATGGAAAAGCCGTTATCCTCAACACGCGAGACCACGGTGAAACTTGGCAAGCGCAACAAACTGATCTGACTAAAGGATTGTTGGACGTCTTTTTTACTGGTTCAAAGGGATGGCTAGTAGGTGAGACAGGAACAATACTGAAGACCGAGGACGGAGGGCTAACATGGACGCGCCAAGAGTCTCCAACAGTTGAAAACTTAACCTGCATATTTTTTCTTTCTCCAAATAAGGGGTGGGCAGGCGGAGACAAAAGAACTCTTTTGCGATTTTCAGATTAATTGTGTCGCTCCGATAGTCATCTTCTTACCATGCCGGTAAGACGGCACCAGATGGTCCCACATCTATGGACCTGTGGAATCACTCCTGGGCCGTACTCGCTTGCGTGGTGGATCCTCCGAAACGGGTGGAGGTGGTGCATCATCGTTTTCAACAATGGGCTCGTCCACTGATGGAGGCAAGACATGGATTCATTCGGAGTTAATACCTAAACAGCCACTTATGCAAATTCGATTTTTTGGAAGAAATGGTTGGATAGTCGGTGGATCAGACGACGAGTCGGTGGTAATTCGATCGAGCGATGGAGGCGAAACATGGGAAAGGCAACCTAATGTGGCAGCAGGGAGAGTCTTGGATATTTTCTTCATAGGCGATCTTGGATGGATAGCAGGGCAGACTGGAAGAATGCTAGTGACCAGCGATTCTGGCAAGACCTGGTCACCGCAGAGAGTGCCCACTACAGAAAATCTTACTTCGCTCTTTTTTCTCTCACCAACACAGGGCTGGGCTGCAGGTGACAAACTAACGCTGCTCCACTTTTCGGAATAGAAATCTCTGATTCCGAACACCCGGTTCCATAACGGACGAGTCGCTTGCCTTAAGCGGAAAAGAACGGGATCCAGCCGTTAGTCCGTAACTTGGACACAGTCCAAGTTCGGGGCCTGATCATTTGGCGAGTTGTTTCTGCGAAGGCAGCTCCGACTCATTCCACCCGCCGCCGAGGGCTTTGATCAGTTCGACGCTCGCCGTCATTTGCTGCATCTGCAGATTCACCGCTGTGCGTTGATTGTTCAGGAGTGTGGTTTGGGCAGTGATGACGTTCAGATAACTGTCGATGCCGGATTTGTAGCGTTCCGTGGCGAGTGAGAGGGCACGCTGTGATGACGCGACGGCGTCGTTCTGTTCGTCCAGTTCGTGCGAGAGAATACTTAAAGCTGCAAGGTTGTCTTCCACTTCCTGAAAAGCAGTCAGTACAGTCTGGCGATAGCTCGCAACGTTTGCGTCATACTGCGCGCGGGCAACTTCGGTTGCGGCTCTACGTCTTCCTTTATCAAAAAGCGTTTGACTCAACGTTGGTCCAAGTGAAAAGAATCGCGCGGGCCATGTGAACCAGGTCGCGATCGAGGTGCTCTCCAATCCACCCGTTGCGCCGAGCGTGAGCGATGGGAAGAAGGCGGCTTTCGTGACGCCAATCTCTGCATTCGCTTCTGCAACCCGTCGCTCTGCCGCGGCGACGTCCGGGCGCCGCTCCAATAATTGCGATGGCAGACCAACCGGAATCGCAGGCGGTTGTGCGTTCCCCTGCGAGACCGCGAGCGAGAACGTCGAAGGTGGTTGACCGGTTAGTACAGCAACTGCGTGTTCGAATTGCGCTCGTGCGACGCCAAGATCGGTGGCTTGTGCTTCCGTTGTCTTCAACTGAGTCTCGGCCTGCGCGACGTCTTCGTCTGATGCTATACCTGTTTGAAAGCGAACGCGCGTGAGTTCGAGTTGTTGTTGAAAGGCTGCGATCGTTGTGTCGAGCAAACGCTTCTCGGCGTCGAGCGAGCGAAGCTGGTAGTAGTCAAATGCAAGCTCGGCTTCGACCGTCAACCGCACGTTTTGCAGATCGGCTGCGGTGGCCTGCGCTTCGGAAGCGCTTGCGACGACGCTGTTGCGGATGCGTCCCCAGAAGTCCGGTTCCCACGTGGCGTCGAACGGGAGCGTGTAAATTGTATTCTGGCGCCCTGCTGAAAAGTTGGAGTTAGTTGCTCCTGATGATCGAGAGACTATGATCGACGGGCTCGTCGTTACGGTTGGGAAATATTGTGAACGAGATTCCTTGACCAGGGCACGCGCGACACGGAAGTTTGCGTCGGCGAGGGCGATGTTCTGATTGGCTGTGTTCAACTGCTCCTCCAGGCTGTTTAGTTGCGGGTCGTTGAACATTTCCCACCACTTGCCGCGAATCACGGCATCGTTGGGCCGCGCAAATTTCCAGTCATTTGTTTCTTTGAAAGTGTCGGGCGTGAGCTCTTTGTAAGCTGGCGGCGTCGCCACTGACGGCTTGGCATACTTCGGCGCCTTGTCGCAACTTTTAAACAGGACAAGACCGATCAGTGCTACACCCAGGATTTGAAAATGACTAGGCACTTTTTACCTCTATCTGTGTTATCCGTGGCTTACTCAACCAGGCCCGGAGGCGATCCAGGTATAAATAGACAACCGGCGTCGTAAACAACGTCAGCATCTGACTCACCAGCAAACCTCCAATGATCGAAATCCCCAACGGCCGTCTAAGCTCCGATCCCGTTCCTACTCCCAACGCGAGCGGCAGCGCACCGAGCAATGCAGCCATCGTCGTCATCATGATTGGCCGAAACCGCAACATGCACGCCTGAAAGATCGCATCGCGCGAGCTCTTCCCTTCACCGCGCTCCGCCGCAAGCGCGAAATCGATCATCATGATCGCGTTCTTCTTCACGATACCGATCAGCAGGATGATGCCAATCAACGCGATTAAGCTGAGGTCCATGTGCATCAGCAACAACGCCAGCACCGCACCCACACCCGCCGATGGCAACGTCGACAGGATCGTGATCGGATGAATGTAACTCTCATAAAG
>Ga0105243_10002831_pt1 | contig 14398 bp, 14 predicted proteins | sample KBSM34metaG_FD_81525 | JGI IMG/M metagenome (GOLD analysis project Ga0105243, IMG submission 81525) | Miscanthus rhizosphere microbial communities from Kellogg Biological Station, Michigan, USA - KBS M3-4 metaG | ecosystem: Host-associated > Plants > Roots > Rhizosphere > Soil | place...
CGTCCGGGGCGTCCCCGTCGGCCTGGTTGAGGACGTGGATGTCAGCGTGGGCGGGGACGTCATCCGTCTCGAGCCATTCCTGTTCCTGCTCCGCCCAAGTGTCCCAGTAGGGTTCGTAGCCGCTGCCGTCGCGGTCCAGGGCGCGCCGGCGGCGGTCCTCGGCGGGGGCCTCCACCCAGACCACGGCATCGAGCAGGGGGCGGGCCGCTTCGGCCGCCGCGCCCACTCCTTCGACGACGACGATCTCCGCCGGAAGGGTGGTGTGGGCGGTGCCGTCGTAGTGCTTCTCCCAGTCCCAGCTGACCCATTCGGCGGCAACGCCGTGGCGCAGCGGTGCCAGGACCGTGGTGACGTAGCGTTCGATGCCCGCGGCGAGTCCGTTCCAGCCGGGGTAGATGTCCTCAAGATGGAAGAGCGACACCTTGTGGTGCTGGCGCAGCCGCGCGGCAAGTTCCACGGCCAGCGTGGTCTTTCCTGCTCCTGAGCGGCCATCGATGGCGATGATCACGGGTGCTGGAGTCATGGGATAGAGCGTACCTGCTGGGTATCGTCCTGTTTTCCGGCGATGGCGGCCCGGGTGAATCCGACAATGCCGGGAATGGCGGCGTTGATGAGGTCCCAGGTGGAGTCAAAGTCGCGGTGTCCGCCGTACCAGGGATCGTCGATGCCAAGTTCCAGGGTGTTGCGGCCGGCCACGGCGGTATCGAAACTGCGCAGCATCCGGATCTTCGCCAAGTCCGCCGGCCGCGGGGCGGCCTGCTGCAGCCAGCCGTAGTGGTCCACGTCCAGGGCAAGGATCAGCTCGCGCTCCTGGAACCATTCCTGCCGCCAGACGCGGGCAACGTGGGAGCCCGAGGCGATCCGGTGGGCCGAAAGCTTGCGGGCGGCGCGGGGGTCGATGGGCCGGCCCACTTCATAGGAGGTGGTTCCCGCCGAATCCACCACGACGACGTCGGCCAGCCCCTCGGCGTCGAACGCTTCCGCCAGCATGAGTTCCGCCATCGGGGAGCGGCAGATATTGCCGGTGCAGACGGCGATGATGCGATACGGGCGGGACGCTGAGTACATATTGCAAGCATTGCCGGTGCCGCCGGTCTTTGGCTAGTTGGGGGTTACCGGGCTTGTCACGTTTCCGGCTGGGAAGTCATTTCGGACCGTAATCGCTCAGCGGCTGAGCAGGTCCCGGCGCCGGTAGCCCGCCAGCCCTGCCACCAGCAGGACTGCGGAGAGCAGCAGCGTCCACCCCACCGGCAGCCAGTCCGGGCTGGACTCCATCACGTTGGGGACCACATGGAAAGGGCTGGTACTGAGCAGCCAGTCCGGTGCCTTCAGCACCGGCCCGAACATGGTCAGCAGCAGCCAGTACACCAGCAAGAGCCACGCTCCTGCCCGTGCGCGCGGGGCCAGGCCCACAAGGAAGAGCGCGACGGCGGCAGCGAGCCACAGCGCCGGAACTTCCGCCACGCCCTGGAACACCACCTTCGCTGTGTCCAGCTCCGATCCTGCCAGCCGGGCCGAGGTGGCCAGCGCCGCCGAACCTGCGGCCATGCCGACGGCGGGGCCCAGGGCTGCCAGCACGATGGTTGGAACCACATAGGACAGACGGGACATGGGCTCCGAGAGCAGCCATTCGGCCCGTCCCTCGTCCTCTTCGGTGTGGAAGCGCAGGATGACCTGGATGCCGAAGACACCGCCGATGAAGGCCAGCACCAGCAAGAGCACCTCCACGAAGGCGAACAGCAATTGTTCCTCAGTGGCCAACCGGAAGGCGATCATCTGCCGCACGAAGGGATTGTCGCGGAAGATCCCGGACATCGTGGTGGCCACCAGCCCGTACACGGAGCCAAGGGCCACGAACACGACGGCCCAGGTCAGGAAGGCTCCCCGGTTCAGCCGTGCCGTCAGGCCCCAGGTGCCCAGGCGTCCCCGGGCGGGCCCGCCGCGGGGAGCAATGAGGCCCATCCCGAAGTCCCGCCGCGATTCCAGCCACGCCGCCAGCACGGCCAGCGCCAAGGCTGCCGCCAGCAGGAGCAGCAGCGGCCGGAGCTCGTTCTCCGACGCCGGCCGGATCTTCTCCGCCCAGCCCATCGGGCTGGTCCACAGCAGCCACTGCGAATCGTCGAGGGTGTCGCCGAGGCCACGGAGCAGGTAACTGACGCCCAGCACGGTGGCGGCGAGGGTGTTCGCCGTCCGGCCGCTCGAGCCCAGCTGCGCGGTGACGGCGGCGACCCCGGCGAACGCCAGCCCCATCCCGCCGAAGGCGCTCCCGAGCGCAAAGGCCGGGGCGGGCGGCGAACCGGCCACCATCAACGCCAGGCCGACCAGGACCGTCACCGCGGCGGAGGCCAGCCAGGCCAGCACGACGGCGGAGGCCAGGCGGGCGTGCCGGCCCACCACCCCGGAATCCAGGAGCTCGGCCCTGCCGGATTCTTCCGCCGCCCGGGTGTGCCGGGTGACAGTGAAGACCGCCATCAGGGCAGCGAAGAACATCCCGAACATCTGCACGCGCCATGCGGTGAAGCCCGCCGCCGTTCCGAGGTCAGTGGCCGGGCCGAAGAGCAGCGAGAATGCCGGGTTGGTGCCCAGGCTGAGCTGCAGCGCCTTGGCTTCCAGGGGCGTGGAGAACAAGGAGCCGTAGACCGAATAGCTCACGGTCGGAAAGATCCCGATCACCAGGAGCCAGGGCAGCAGCTTCCAGCGGTCCAGCCGGACCGCGTGCCGCAGCAACGCCATCGTTCCGGTCAGCGGGGTTCCGGCCAGTGGGGATCGAGTATTGGCGGTTCCGGCTGCTTGAGTCCCGGTGGGGTGGGTCAAGGCGTGGCGGCCGGTCATTGCGGCCGCCCTTGCCCGCCGCGCTCGCCGTAGTGCTGGAGGAAAAGGTCCTCAAGGCTTGGCGGGGTGACCGTCAGCGCGCTCACGCCCAGCCCGGACAGCACATTCATCGCTGCTGCGAGGCCGGCGGCGTCGACGCTGAAATGCACCCGGCTGCCGTCGAGCCGCAGGCTGTCGACGCCGGGCACCGCCGTAAGCCGCGGTGTTGCGGCGAGCTTTGCGGTGCCGTCGCTGAGCGTTGCGGCCACGTTGGTGCGGGCGTGGCTGCGCATCTGTTCCAAGCTGCCGGTTTCCACCACTTTGCCCCGGCGGATGATGCTGATCCTGTCTGCGAGGGACTCTACCTCGGCGAGGATGTGGCTGGAGAGCAGCACGCTGCGGCCCTTGGCCTTTTCCCGGCGGATCTCCTGGCGGAACGAGGCTTCCATGAGCGGGTCCAGGCCCGAGGTGGGTTCGTCGAGGATGAGCAGCTCCGCGTTGGAAGACAAGGCCGCGACGATCGCCACCTTCTGCCGGTTGCCCTTGGAGTAGGCGTGGCCGCGGACCGTGGGGTCCAGTTCGAAGGTTTCGAGCAGTTCCGCCCGGCGGCTATCGTCCAGCCCCCCGCGCAGCCTGCCCAGCAGGTCGATCGCCTCTCCGCCGCTGAGTCCCGGCCACAGGCTGACGTCCCCCGGAACGTAGGCGATGCGCCGGTGGAGGGTGACGACGTCGCGCCACGGGTCGCCGTCGAGCACCCGGACGGTGCCGGCATCGGCACGGAGCAGCCCCAGGAGGATGCGGAGCGTTGTGGACTTTCCTGCGCCGTTGGGGCCCAGGAAACCGTGGACTTCGCCTTCGCTGACTTCCAGGTCCAGGCCGTCCAAGGCCATGGACCGCCCGAAGCTCTTCAGCAGGCCCGTGATGCTGATTACGGCGGCCATGGACCGAGACTACTCCTGGAACCCAGCCCCCGGAACGGCCTTCAATGAGGACTCAAGCTCCGCTGGGGCCGGGTTTTCCGTCCGCCGTCCTGCGCGTCACGAGGCGGGGGAGGCTGGCCGCGGCGACGAGGACCGCGAGGGCGCCGAGCCCGAACGGCAGGGCGCTGGCGGCGGCGACGCCGCCCACCAGGAGCGGCCCGCCGGCGTCGCCGAGTTCCCTGCCCAGTTCCGCCGATCCCATGGTGCGGCCCATGCGTTCGGGCGGAGTCGTGTCGGCGAGGTGGGCGAAGCCCAGCGGGGTGGCCATGCCGACGCCGGTACCGATGGCCGCGGCCGAAATAAACAGGGCCACCGGGCCGGGCGCGACGGCAATGACCGCCACCCCGGCGGCGGTGAAGAGGAGGCCGCTGGCCATGCCCCGGCCGTCGCTGAGCCGTCCCTGGTCCCGCATGCGGCCCACCTGCGGCTGGGTCAGCAACGATGCGATGGCCAGCACGCTGACCGTCGCGGTACCCGCAACGGGGCCAAGGCCGTGCCGGGTGGCCAAGGCGGGGAGGAATCCGATTGCCGCGCCCATGGCCGCCATCGAGGCCGCGAGGACCAGCGTGGGGACCAGGAAGCGCCGTTCGGTGACCTGCCGGAAGAGGTCGACGACGGTGTAGCGCTGGCGGGGGAGCGGCGCGAGGTGGGGGACGCCGAGCAGGACCCAGAGGGCGGCCGCGATTGCCAGGGCGGACAGGGTAGCGAAGAGCAGGGCGAAGCCGCCTGCGAAGATCAGGCCGGCGCCCAGCATCGGGCCGATGACGTAGCCCAGGCTCTTCCAGGAACCGTACTTCCCGAAGCGGCTGCCCGCGTTCCTGCCCGCGGCAAGCCGGGCCACCATCGCCGAGGCCGCCGGGGAAAACGCCGACGCCGCGGCGCCCTGGCCCAGGCGCGCGATGCCGAGCATGAGCGGGTCGCGGCCCCAAAGTCCCGGGAGCGAGAGCACGGCGAAGGCCAGCAGCCCGGCGACGATCACGGGCTTGGTGCCGATCCTGTCGCTCAGCGCGCCGAAGACGGGTTTGAGGAAGACCTCAGAGATGTCGTACGCCGCGAGCAGGACGCCGAGGCCGAGCAGGGTGAGGCCGATGTTCTCGCTCTGGGCGCCCATCCCGGCGGCGATGCTGTGGGCCCCGAACGCCGTCACGAAGCCGGCGGCGTACAGAGGTGCTGACTTTGTGCTCAGTGGTCCGGCTCCTAGTGGATGGCGGCCAGCAGGACACCCACCGCCACGAAGAGCGTGCCGAAGATCCGGTTGAGGACTTTCTGGCCGTGCTCGTTGTGGGTGAAGCGCTGGAACGACCTGGCGGCCAGGGCGAAGAAGAACCACATCACCATGATGTCGATGGCCAGGACCGTGGCCGTGAGCACCGCGTATTGCTGGAACAGCGGCTGCTCCGGGCGGATGAACTGCGGCATGAAGGCCAGGAAGAACACGATCGCCTTGGGATTGAGCAAGTTCACCCAGACGCCGCGCTGGAACATGGACAGGGCGGGCTCGTTCCTGCGGTTGTCCACCTTTTCCTTGTCCAGGTCCGGCTTGTGCATGAACTGCCGGATCCCCAGGTAGACGAGGTACGCGGCGCCGGCGTAGCGGATCACGTTGAAGACCACGGGCGAGTTCGAGACCAGCACTCCCACGCCGAGCGCAACGATCAGGATGTGGATGACGAGCGCGAGCTGCTGGCCGAGGATGCCCCAGATGGAACGGCGGAAGCCCGAGTTGAGCGAGTTGCTCATGGTGAAGATGGCGCCCGCGCCGGGAGTGAAACTGATCAGGGTACCGGCGCCGACAAGGGCCAGCCAAAGGGAGAACTGCACTGATCCAGCTTATGCCCGCTCCGGGTGCGGGCCGGACCGTGGGATCAGTGGACGGTCACCAGAGGGTTTCCACCAAGCCGAAATCGTGGAGCGCTTGGTCCGCCGTGATGATGACCAAGGATTCGATGATCGCTTGTGCCGCGAGCAACCTGTCGAAGGGATCCTTGTGTTCCCACTCCAGTTGTCCAGCCGCGAGGGCGTGGTTGCTGCGGACCGAAAGTTCCTCGTCGCAGAGCTCAGCGATGTGGCGGGGATATCCAAGGAGGAGGCCGTCCAGCCCGGGCAGCCTGCCCAGCTTGTGCTTGTAGGCGAGTTCGTAGGCCGACGCAGCCGACGCCACAAGCCGGTGGTCGAGAGACTGGATGATCCGGCGGGCTTTTGCCGAGAGTTTCCGGGGTTCTGTGAGCGCCCAAATCAAGGCGTGGGTGTCGAGGAGATAATCGGCGCTTCCCAACGTTCCAGTTCCTCCTCACCCATCGGTTCGAGGAAATCATCCGGAAGCTGGCCTTTGACGAAGCCCAGGCGGCGCTTGGTGGGGGGATCGATCTTGACCAGGCGTGCAATTGGCCTGCCGGCCTTGGCGATCACGACATCTTCTCCGTGTTCGACCATGTTCAGCAGTTCGGAAAAGCGAGTCTTGGCATCCTGGACGTTGTACTGGCCCATGTTGACCAAGTCTAGTTGGTCAACCTCAGTACAGTAAGGCTCCGGGCGTGAAATACGGCGGCGGTTCATCGCTGTAGTAGTAGCTCATGGCATCGAGGCTATTCGAGTGGCTCAGGACGCGGAACCGGCCGCCTTCCACAACAGATAGTTCCGTTCCTGGAGGCTCCCGGTCTTCTTTGCTGCGGCTATGAAGCAGGCCTGGGCCGCGGCACGGTCGCCGGTCATTTCGAGCAGGTGCCCGCGGACGGCGTCGAGCCTGTGCGTTTGCGCAAGTTCGCCATCCAGTCCGGCCAACAGTGCCAGGCCGGCCTCCGGGCTGTTCACCATGGCGACGGCGACTGCGCGGTTCAGTGTCACGACAGGGCTTGGTGCCACGGCCTCGAGCACCGTGTACAGGGCGAGGATCTGCGGCCAATCGGTGTCTTCCGCAACGGCCGCCTCGGCATGGACCGCCGCGATCGCGGCCTGCAGCCGATACGGTCCCGCGCCGCCCGTGCCAAGCACCGAGTCCAGCAGCGCCAGGCCTTCCCTGATCTGCTCCCGGTCCCACAGGCCGCGGTCCTGTTCGGCAAGCGGGACCGGCATCCCGTCCGGCAGGGTCCTGGCCCGGCGCCGGGAATCCGTCAGCAGCATGAGGGCCAGCAGCCCGCCGGTTTCCGGCTCGTCCGGCAGCACCGACCGCAGCAGCCGTGCCAGGCGGATTGCCTCCGCCGTGAGTTCTTCGCGCTGCATGGACGGCCCGGAGCTCGCGGCATAGCCTTCGTTGAAGATCAGGTACAGGACATGGAGCACGACGGCGAGCCTCGCCCTGCGCTCGCCGGGATCCGGCAGCGCGAACCGGGCGCCTGCCTTCTTGATGCCCTGCTTCGCCCGGCTGATCCGCTGCCCCATGGTGGCCTCCGGCACCAGGAAGGCGCTGGCAATCTCCGCCGTCGTGAGCCCGCCGACCGCCCTCAGCGTCAGTGCCAGCTGGGAAGGTGCGGAGAGCGCCGGGTGGCAGCAGAGGAACAGGAGGGTCAGGGTGTCATCGGCGTCCTGCGGCGGGCTGTCCACGATCTCCCCGGCCGCGGTGGGTTCCAACGCTGCGGCACGCTCTTCGCGGGAGCGGCGCGCGGCCTCGCTGCGCCATTGGTCCACCAGCCGCCGGCCGGCGACCGTCAACAACCACGCCCTTGGATTGTCCGGGATGCTCCCGGATCGCCATGCCAGCGCGGCCTCCAGCAGGGCCTCCTGCACGGCGTCCTCGCACTCGGCGAACTGCCCGTGCCGGCGCACCAGCACTCCGAGGACCTGCGGCGCCAGCGTGCGCAGCAGGTCCTCAAGCGCGGGATCCCGAGGGGCAGCGGCCAAAAGCTAGACCTCCGGAGGGCCGTCCGGAATGGCGCGCAACTCCACCACCTGCGAATACTTCACGATCCCGGAGCAGATCTCGATGGCCCGCTCCTCGCTGGCCACGTCCACTACCCAGTAACCGATCAGGGATTCCTTGGCCTCGGCGTAGGGGCCGTCGGTGGTGATCACGCCGTCTGGCGTTTGCTTGACCAGTTTCGCCGTGGAACCGTCCGCCAAGCCGGCGTTGAAGACGAGCTCTCCGGATTCGCTCAGGTCCTTGTCGATCTGGACCATGTAGCCGATCATTTCCTTGACCCATTCCGGATCCGCGGTGGCCATCATTCCTTCGGCGGAACCGAACATCATGATCATGTACTTCATCTCGAACTCCTTGGGAAGGAGCCCCCGGATTGGGTGCTCTCACTGATGGGTCGGAACTGCCTGCCGGATTTCTACATGCGTGCGGGACGGTTCGCGAAAAACTTTCGGGACGATCTTCCGCCCGACGCCGGGCCTACGCGCGTGCGATCACCTCGCCGTTGGGAATCAGGAACCAGCCGTCGTCCGTGGAGCCCCAGCGGTGCCAGCCGGCGGCGATCCTGGCCAGCTCGGCTTCCTGGGCGAATCCGTACTCGAGGGCCTGCTCGGCAAAGGCCGAGTGCAGCACGCGTTCGCTCCATACCCGCGCCTGCCAGCGCCGCTGCTGCGCCGTGGCGTAGAGCCAGTTGCTACTGCTGGGCGCCACTTCGGTGAATCCTGCCTGCTGGGTCCAGGAGACCAGGCGCCGGCCGGCGTCGGGCTCTGCCCCGTTGCGGCGGGCGATCTTCTGGTACAGATCCATCCAGTCGTCCAGTTCGGGGACCTCCGGGTACCAGCTCATGCCGTGGAAATCGGCGTCACGCACCGCCACGATCGCCCCCGGTTTGGCTACCCGGCGCATCTCGCGCAGCGCGGCCACGGGGTCGGTCAGATGCTGCAGCACCTGGTGGGCGTGCACGAAATCGAAGGTCTCGTCCCCGAACTCAAGGTCGTAGATGTTGCCGGTGCGGAACTCGACGTTGTCCACGCCTCGTTCGGCCGCCAGCGATGCCGCGTGCTCCACCACATCGGCCGAACGGTCCAGACCGATCACCTGGGCAGGGGCGACCAGCTCCGCGAAGTCGCAGGTGATGCTGCCCGGCCCGCAGCCGACGTCGAGCACCGAGGTTCCGGAGGTGAGATGGGGTATGACGAAGGCCGCGGAATTCTCCGCTGTCCGGGACGCATGGGCCCGTACAACGGACTCGTGGTGGCCGTGTGTGTAGACGTCGTCCGGCTTTTGCTCACTCATAGGGAAACGCTACTCCCGCATGGCCCCGGGCGAGCGGAATCCGGGCGTTTCGCGGTCCTATGCCTTGTGCAGGGCCAGGCCGGCCACCAGCGCGGCGAGGCCCAGTTCGAAGGCCTGGTCCGCGCGGGACAGTGTTGAATCCACGCCTTCCCCGGCACGCAGCGCGTGTGCGTAACCGGGCACCTCGCCGGCGAAATCGCCGGGTTCCATCATGTCCGGCGGGGCCACCGCATCCAGCGCTGAACCGAGGATGAAGTTCTCCAAGGCCACCATGGCGCTGACGATTTTCTCCTCCGGCCATCCTGCGGCCCTGAAACCCTGGGACACTTCCTCGTACATCACCAGGGTGGGGTGCGCGCCGGTGACCGGCACCGTGGCGAGGAGCGAGATCGCGTACGGGTGGGCGGCGAAGGCGGCGCGGTAGGAACGGGCCCAGGCGATGGTGGCCTCAGCCCAGGGCAGGGTCTTGAACACCCCGTAGTCGATGCCGGCCGTGACGAACTGTCGCATGCCGGCCAGGATGTCGTTCTTGCCGCCCACGTGGTGGTAGAGGGCGGGGGTCTTGACGCCGAGTTCCTTGGCGAGTGCCGCCATGGTGAAGTCCTCCGGCCCGGTCCGGTTCAGGACGGTGATGGCCGTGGCCAGGATGAGCTCCCGGCTCAGGACGTTCTTGGCGGGCCTGCCGGCCCGGCGTTCCAGCGTTTCCGACATTTTTTCCTTTGCCCCTTGCTTGTTGCCTCAATCACACTCTAGCCTTGGTTCAAGAAATTTAATCCCGTTAAATTTATTGGAGCCCGCATGAGCTTGACCATCTTCCACGGCGGTACCGTCGCTGCACGCCCCGGGAACGCAGCCCCCTCGGACGGACGCCCCGGCCGCGCCACCGCGCTCGCCGTGCGCGACGGCGTCATCGCCGCGGTGGGCGGGGACGCCCTGGCGCTGCTCGGCGAGGCCGACGAAACGGTGGACCTGGCAGGCGGCTACCTGTCGCCGTCGTTCGCCGACGGCCACGCCCACCCGCTCTACGGCGGGCTGGAAGACCTCGGTCCGCAGATCCGCAGCTGCGGTTCCGTCGAGGAGATCGCCGCATCCGTGCAGGAATGGGCGGACGCCCACCCGGAGGCTGAGTGGATCGTCGGGGCCAGCTACGACGCGACAATCGCCCCCGGCGGGATGTTCGACGCCGAATGGCTGGACGCCGCCGTCGCCGACCGCCCGGTGCTGCTGCGCGCCTGGGACTACCACACCGTGTGGGTCAACAGCGCGGCCCTGAAGGCTGCCGGCATCGACCGCGACACCCCGGAACCGGCGCTCGGCCGGATCGCCCGCCGCCCGGACGGCACCCCGCTCGGGACCCTCCTGGAACCCGGTGCGATCGACCTCGTGGCGCGCGTTGCCCCCGGATTCTCCCTGCAGCAGCGGGTTGACGCGCTGTCCTCGGCCACCGAACGCTACGCCGCGGCGGGAGTCACCTGGGTGCAGGATGCCTGGGTGGAGCTGGATGACCTGCCCGCCTACGAGGCCGCGGCCGCTGGCGGGCGCCTGGCCACCCGGCTCAACCTCGCCTTCCGCGCCGACCCCGCCGGCTGGCACCACCAGCCCGCAGCCTTCGACGCCGCCCGCGGCACGGTCCGGCTGCTGGACAACCCGCTGCTTACTGCGAACACCATCAAGTTCTTCATCGACGGCATCATCGAAAGCCACACTGCCTGCATGCTGGCGCCCTACGCCGACGCCCCGGGGGAGAGCGGCCTGCCGAACTGGGATGCCGCTGACCTGCACGACGCACTTGCCGCCTTCGATGCGCTCGGTTTCCAGCTGCACCTGCACGCGATCGGCGACGGCGCCGTGCGCATGGCCCTCGACGGCCTCGAGGAAGTCCAGCGCCGCAACGGCCCGCGCGACCGCCGCCCCGTGATCGCCCACCTCCAGGTGATCGACCCCGCGGACATTCCCCGCTTCGCCGAGCTCGGTGTGGTGGCGAACTTCGAACCGCTCTGGGCTTGCTCCGACGACGTCATGAACCTGCTCACTATCCCGCGGCTCGGCGAACCCCGCGCCGCACTGCAGTACCCCATCGCCTCCCTCGCAGCCGCCGGCGTCGCCATCTCCTTCGGCAGCGACTGGCCAGTCACCGGACACCACCCCGTGCCGGGACTCGCGACGGCGGTGACCCGCCAGACGCCCGACCACCTCCCCGAGGGCGGCTGGCTGCCCAACGAAAGGGTCGACGTCGAGACCGCCCTTTCGGCGTACACCGCCGGGGTGGCCCACCAGGCCTTTGCCGAGCGGACGTGGGGGACTCTCCGCCCGGGAATGAGCGCCGACCTGGTGCTGCTGGCCGAAGATCCGGCGGCGGTTCCCGCTGAGCGGATTGCCGGCGTCGAGGTCCTCGGCACCTGGCTTGCCGGGTGCCCGACCTTCCAGAAACTGACCCAGTCAGTGCGCTAGGCGCACCCCGAACCAGCCCGTCCCAACCCGTCCCTCCCCAACCCGTCCCTCCCCAACATGGGCGCGAGCCCCTCCATGGGCGCGAGCCCTCCACCCGAAAGTTTCCAATGTCCGCGAACCCCAACAGCAAGGCTGCCCCGGTAGCCGCAGCTTCCGCGCCAGGCGCTTCCGCATCCAAAGCACCCCAACTGCGCCGGGTCCTGGGCCTGGCCGCCCTTGTCATGTTCGGCCTGAGCTACATGGCCCCCGTGACCGTCTTCACCACCTTCGGCACCGTCACTGAGATCACGGACGGGCACCTGGCCGCCGCCTACGTGGTGGCCCTGGTGACCATGATCTTTACTGCCCTCAGCTACGCCCACCTCTCGCGGGTGATCCCGGCCGCGGGCAGCGCCTACTCCTACGCCCAGAAGACCTTCGGCGGCCATCTCGGCTTCGTCACCGGCTGGACGCTCATGCTGGACTACCTGTTCCTGCCGATGATCAACTTCCTGTTGGTGGGGCTGTACATGAACTCGGCGTTCCCGGCCATCCCGGCCTGGGTCTTCGCCCTGGTGAGCATCGTCGTCGTCCTGGCGTTCATCGCCATGGGAGTGAAGTTCGTGGGCAAGTCCAGCGGCGTCATCGTGGCCATGGCCGTGGCCATCATCGTGGTGTTCGTGGCGCTGTCCATCTCCTACCTCGTCGGGAACCCGGCGCCGTCCGTACTGGCCCCCTTCGAGTTCGGCTCCGACGGAGCGAGCCCGATCTTCGCCGGCGCGGCCGTGCTGGCCCTGTCCTTCCTGGGTTTCGACGCCGTCTCCACCCTTTCCGAAGACGCCCGTGACGCGCAGCGGAACATCCCGCGCGCCATCGTCATCACCACGGTCCTGGGTGGTGTCATCTTCATCGTGGTCGCCTGGGTGGGAGGCATGGTCTTCCCCGACTGGCACAGCTTCGTGGCCCTGGACACCGCGGGCATCGAACTCGTGGAAAAGGTGGGCGGTCCCGTCCTGAGCGCCATCTTCATCGCCGTGTTCGTGGCCGGCTGCATCGGCTCCGCCATGACCAGCCAGGTGAGTGTCAGCCGCATCATCTACGCCATGGGGCGCGACGGCCTGCTGCCCCGCGCCTTCGGCAAGCTCCACCCACGGTTCGGCACACCCGTGCTGGCAGCAGTTTCGGTGTCGGCAGTGTCCCTGCTGGCCCTCGTGCTCAGCCTGGAAATGGCCGCCACCATGATCAGCTTCGGCGCGCTGTTCGCCTTCTCCATGGTGAACCTCTCGGTCATCAAGCACTTCTTCTGGGACAGCAAGCTCCGGGGCGCCGCGGCTGCGGTGAAGTACCTGCTGCTGCCTTTGGTCGGCTTCGCCCTGACCATCTGGCTGTGGACGTCCCTGGCTCCGACGTCGTTCATCGTGGGCCTGTGCTGGATGGCGGTCGGCATTATCTTCCTGGCCTTCCGCACCAAGGGCTTCCGCCAGGCCCCGCCGAAGCTGACGTTCGGGTAGTTCTCCGGGCACGCTCCCAACTGACTCGCAGTTGTTGTCGTTTTGAGCGCTCATAACGACAACAACTGCGAGTCAGTTTCGGGTTTTGGGCCGGATCCCCCGATCCCTCAGGATGGCTCCGCACCGAGAAGCCCTAGTTTCCGCCCGCCGAGCCGGTCCCAAAAAACCCCGTCTCTGCCACAATTGAGCCATGGCCGCAGGAAGGCGGGGTCCGGGCTTTCTGCCGGGTATCACGGGTACCGGCGCACTTCGTGACGGGCCGTCGCCCGAGGCGATCCGCAAACCTTTCTTCATCGCCGCCGTCGTGGTGTTCGCCATCGCCGTCCTGGCGGAGATCGGCATGTCGCTCCTGCTGGGCGGGACCGCCGTCGAGCCTGTCTCTCCGGGCGATGCCGCCAAGCTGGGCGTCCCGCTGGACGTCTTCCTCAACACGCAGAAGGCCGACGCCGACCCGCCCGGCAGTGGGATCGCCTTCCTCGCGTTCCTGGACGGGCTGCTGCTGTTCACCGTGGTGATGCTGGGACTCAGCCTGATGATGGAATTGCGCCTCTACGGGCGGATCCAGGGAATCGTGACCCTGATTGTGACGTTCCTATGGGTGGTTGCGGCGTTCTTCGCGGCGATGCTGGCCATGGCGAAGCTGTTCCTGATGTTCGGGCTGTTCGTGGCCGCGCCGTTCGGAACCCTCGCCTACCTGGCGCTGTGGGGGAGCTTTCCCACGGGGCAGGCGGCCGCGATCCTGGGGCTGCTGCTCCTGCTCAAGGCCGTGTTCGCGGTGCTGCTGATCCTGAGCCAGCCGAAGTTCCTGAAGGTCACAGGGCTGGTGGTCCTGCTGGTGGTGTCCGTACTCCTGCAACTGGTGCTCGGCCTGATCCACGGCTTCCTGCCGGGACCGCTGGTGTCCATCGGTGACCAGTTCTGGGCGTTGATCACTGTGATCGTGGCGCTGGTCTGGGCCCTGGTGATGCTGATCGTGTCGATCCCGGCGATCATCAACGCGCTCCGAGTCAGCGGCTCGGCGGGGGACTAGGGTATAGGCCCAACTGACTGGCAGTTGTTGTCGTTTTGGGCCCTCAAAACGACAACAACTGCGAGCTAGTTGGGGTCCGGAACCCTGAAAGCTACGCCCGGGCCCGGTACGCGGCGAGGAACGTCGAAATCCGTCGCACGGCTTCCTCGATCTCCCGCTCAGCCGGCAGGATCACGAAACGGAAGTGATCCGGCGTCGGCCAGTTGAACGCCGTGCCGTGCGAGACCAGGATCTTCTGGTCCCGCAGGAGTTCCAGCACGAACTCCTCGTCGTTCTTGATCGGGTAGATCTCGGGGTCCAGGCGCGGGAACAGGTACATGGCACCGGCCGCGGGAACGCACGAAACACCGGGGATCGCCGTCAGCAGCTTCCATGCCAGGTCCCGCTGTTCGCGCAGCCGTCCGCCCGGCTTGATGAGCTCCTCGATGCTTTGGTACCCACCCAGGCAGGTCTGGATGGCGTGCTGCGCCGGGACGTTGGCGCACAG
>Ga0105243_10002840_pt1 | contig 14382 bp, 14 predicted proteins | sample KBSM34metaG_FD_81525 | JGI IMG/M metagenome (GOLD analysis project Ga0105243, IMG submission 81525) | Miscanthus rhizosphere microbial communities from Kellogg Biological Station, Michigan, USA - KBS M3-4 metaG | ecosystem: Host-associated > Plants > Roots > Rhizosphere > Soil | place...
AGCACCACGAAGTCGACGTTGCCGACGAGCAGCTTCAGGATCTCCTCCTCCGACGCGGACTTGTCCGGACCGGCGACCGACGGCACGTGGAAGAACGGCACGCCGAAGCTGCGGACGTCCTCGGCCGTCGTCGTGTGGTTCGAGACGACCATCGGGATCGTCACCGGCAGGTCGCCGCGGCGGTGGCGCCACAGTAGGTCGAGCAGGCAGTGGTCCTGCTTGGAGGCGAGGATCGCCATCCGCTTGGGCACCGACTGGTCGGTCAGCGACCACTCCAGCTCGAAGTCGGCCAGCGTCCGGGCGATGTCCGCTTCGATCGCCGGACGCTCGAGCGCGAAGTCGGGCCGGTGGAAGACGACGCGCTGGAAGTACGCGCCACCGCGGTGGTCGTCGGAGAACTGGTCGAACGCGACGATGTTGCCCCCGATCCGGGTGATCATCGCCGACACGGCGGCGACGATGCCGGGCTTGTCGCTGCCGTGCACGATGAGGCACGCATGGTCGGCGGGGAGGTGGGGATCGTGCACGGGAGCCATGGATCGATTCTGCCGGATCGGCGCGCTCGTCACGGTCGGCGTCAGCCGATGCCGTGCTGAACGCGGATCAGCCGCTCCGCCGCCGCGGCGTCGCGCGCGCCGATCGCCTCCCGCAGGGACGCGCACTCACCACGCTGCTCCTCCAGAGTCGTCGGTCTCAGCGGTGCGCGGCCGAGCACCCGGGTGATCGCGATCTCGACGTCGGTCATGAGCGCGTGGTGGGCATGGTTGCCCGACTTCTCGGACAGGTACCCGAAAAGCGCGTGCCGCGCCTGGGAGGCGGCGAGCGGGTCGGTGAGAGCGCCGACGACGGCATCCGTCAGGCCGATCGCCGCGGCCACCTCCGCGTCGGTCATTCGAGACACGGCCATGTGCGCGGCCACGCCCGCCATGTAGCCCGCCAGCTCGCGGTGGTGACGGATCACTTCGTCGGAGACGGCGCTCACCCGGGTGAATCGGCTCGGCTCGATCTCGACCATCCCGATGCGCTCGAGACGCATGAGCGCTTCTCGCACGGGCGTCCGCGACACATTGAGTCGTAACGCGAGCTCGTGATCGCGGAGGATCTGCCCGTCGGAGAGCTCACCGGTCAGGATCTCCTCGGCGATGCGACGGAACACGTCGTCGGCCAAGAGTCGTCTTTCCGAGGCGATCGCCTGCGCTCGTTCCTGCTTCATGTACCCCCCTCACAAGGAGTGCATTGTAGGCACACGGCTCGATGCCCGCGTTCTCCTCGGCCGATGGGAGGTGATCGACCTTGGGCGGCCGAGCATCAGATCGGCCGCCCAAGCGGAACGCACCCCCAGGCGGAGGGGCTGGAGCGGATTCCCCCCGTGCGCCATGCCCCCGGGCCGACGAGCGACCCGACCTGCTTCCGTGTCGATTCTTCCGCGACGACCGCGCCCGACGACCGATATTCCGGCATGAAGCAGTCCGCGCCCCGTTTCGGGACGGGACGGTCAGGCGCGTCGCGCGCCCTCGCCGAGGGTCTGGAGCTTCGCCCAGGCGAGGTCGGGATGCAGGCGCCCGCCGAGCCCGCAGTCGGTCGAGGCGATGACGCGGTCGGCGCCGACGATGTCGGTGAAGCGGCGGATGCGTTGCGCGACGAGTTCGGGATGCTCCACGACGTTCGTCGCGTGGCTGACGACGCCGGGAACCAGCACGAGGTCATCGGGAACCGCGGCATCCGCCCAGACGCCGAATTCGTGCTCGTGGCGGACGTTTCCGGCCTCGAACGAGATCGACCCGACGTTCGCCTGCAGCACGACCGGCAGGATGTCCTTCAGCTCGATGTCGGTCGTGTGCGGCCCGTGCCACGAGCCCCAGCACAGGTGCAGGCGCACCTGCTCCTTCGGCAGCCCCGCGATGGCGTGGTTGATGGCGTCGATCCGGATCTTCGTGAACGCCTGGTAGTCGGCGATGGAGGGCTCGGGGCTGATCTGATCGAAGTTCTCGGCGAGCGACGGATCGTCCAACTGCAGGATGAGCCCCGCGTCGACGATGGCGCGGTACTCCTCGCGAAGCGCGTCCGCCCACGCGAAGATGTGCTCTTCCTCGGTGGCGTAATACTCGTTGCGCACTCGTGCCGCGGAGCCCGGCGCGATCGCCGTGAGGAAGCCCTGCTCGCCCTCCCGCAGCGCCGCGGTGAGGTTTCGGACATCGGATGCCACGGCATCCTGACCGCGGTACGTCAGCGGGCCGGTGGTCGTCGGGAAGGCCGTCGCCGTGCGCCCCGCTTCGACCGCTTCGGCGTAGACGGCGGGGAACAGCTGCCGGTCGCGGCGGTCCAGGAAGCTCGTGAGGCGGATGTTGCCCGGCTCGGAGCGCACCGGCGGCTCGTTGAACGCATTGACGTCGGTGAGAGAGAGGCCCGCGACCCGCTGGAACGAGTACGACCACCAGGCTCCGTAGTCGACGGCATTCGACATCGCCTTGCCGAACTCGCCGTCGCCGACGAGGGTGATGCCGGCCGCGCGCTGGCGTGCGACGACGTCGGCGACCGCTTCTGCGGTGAGGCTCTCGAATTCGGGCGTCGACTGCAGCGTGAAGCCGTCGTCGGCGAGGGTGCGCGCGGCGTTCGCGTCGATCAGCGCGGCCGTGCGGGGCAGGCTGCCGGATGTGGTGGTCGAGACGGACATGGGTCTCCTCCTGAGGACGGTGCCCGCGGCGCGGGCGAGTGTCAGAAGGCTCTTGCAGCGACGGCGGGCGCAGGCTGCTCAAGGCGGAGGCTTCCGGTTTTCGAGCCGTCTCCAGCGTACGACGGCGCCGCGTTCGCCGCGCGCGTATGACGGGCCATGACGACGCTCAGCCGTCTGTCGACGTTCCGTGCGATCCGTCAGTGCTCGGGCGGCAGTGCGGGGTGGTGCTCCTCGGCCGCGCGGAGGGGGATGAAGGCGGCGACCGCGAGGGCGACGATCGCCGCCGCCAGTCCCAGCCAGAACGACATCTGGAAGGCGGATGCCGTGGGCAGCGCCCGCCCGTCCTGGACGGTCGACATGCTCGCGAGCACCGCGCCGACGACGGCTGCCGCGGAGCTCGTGCCGAGCGAGCGGAACAGGGCGTTGAGCCCGTTGGAGGCACCCGTCTCGCTCTGCGGCACCGAGCGCATGATGAGCATCGGCATCGCCGCGTATCCGAAGCCGATGCCGACGCCGATCAGCAGGTTCGCTATGAGGATGTGCCACACCTCGCTCGCGAGGACGAGGCTGAACCCGTAGGCGGCGATGAGGGCGATCGCACCCAGGATGAGCAGGCGCCGAGGTCCGACCGAGCCGGCGAGGCGTCCGGAGAAGGGCGAGAGCACCATCATCACGAGGCCGGAGGGCATGATCACGAGGCTTGCCGCCAAGAGGGAGAGGCCGAATCCGGTCGGTGCCGGAAGCTCCAGCAGTTGCGGGTAGGACACGTTCGAGGAGAACAGCGAGAAGCCGATCGCGACCGAGGCGATGTTGGTCAGCAGCACGGGCCGACGCGCCGCCACGCGCAGATCGAGGAGCGGCTCGGCGATCCGCAGTTCGTACCAGCCCCAGACGAGCAGCACCAGGATGCCCCCGAGTCCGCTGCCGAGCGTCGCCGGCGAGGTCCACCCCCAGGCGTCGCCGCGGGAGATCGCCAACAGGATGCCGAGGAGGCCGACCGCGAGACCGGCCGCACCCACGTAGTCGAAGCGGCCGGCGGTGCGCAGCACGCTGACCGGGACGATCACCAGCACCAGCACGAACACGATGGCGCCGAGGGCGGCCGCCGTCCAGAAGAGGGCGTGCCAGTCGGCGTTCTCCGTGACCAGTGCGCTGATCGGAAGGCCGAGCGCGCCGCCGACGCCGAGGGTCGCGCTGATCAGGGCGATGGAGGGGTCGACGCGGTCTTCGTGGAGCACGTCGCGGAGGATCGAGATGCCCAGCGGGATCACGCCGGTCACCGCGCCCTGGAGGGCTCGGCCCACGATGAGCCAGATCAGTCCGGTGGACAGGGCGGCGATGACCGACCCGACGACGAGGGTGGCCAGCAGCACGAGCACGATGCGGCGCTTGCCGTACATGTCGCCCAGTCGCCCCGCGATCGGTGTGATGACCGCGGCGGCGAGCAGCGTCGCCGTCACCACCCACGCCGTGTCGTCGCGGTCGGCGTGGAGCAGCTCCGGCAGTCGCGTCTGGATGGGCACCACGAGGGTGAACATGAACGACGAGGCGAGACCGGCCATCGCCAGCACCGCGACGATGGCGCCCTGTCGCGGCATCCGTGTCAATCGTCGTCGCGCGTCGTCAGAGCCCATCGTTTCAGGCTATCGGCCTGGGGATGCCGCGGCTCTGCGCGGGCGGGCTCGACAACGGGCATAGGGTGCTGGCATGAGCGCCGACCGTGTCGAGATCCGCCCCCTTCACACCGCGGAACAGGCGCACACGGCGTCCGCCGTGCTGAGCGAGGTGTGGGGCGGGGACCGCACCGGCATGCCGGCCAACCTGCTGCGCGCCCTCGCGCACGCCGGCAACTACGCGGTCTCTCTCTCCGACGGCGACCGGATGGTCGGCGCGTCGGTCGGCTTCCTCGGCTTCCGCGGAGATCCTGAGGAGCTGTCGCTGCATTCGCACATCACCGGCATCCTCACCGACTACCGCGCGCGAGGCCTCGGGCGTGTGCTGAAGCAGCACCAGCGGGAGTGGGCGCTCGCGCGGGGGATTGGTCGCATCACGTGGACATTCGATCCCCTCGTGGCCCGTAACGCCGCGTTCAACCTGCGGGTGGTGGGTGCGCGGGTGTCCGAGTACCTCGTCGATCACTACGGCGCGATGGACGATGGTGTGAACCGCGGTGACGAGACCGACCGCCTGTTCGTGGAATGGGATCTGTCGGCGCAGCCGGCGCCGCCTCGTGAACCGGACATCGTGACCACCGTGGAGGTGCCGACCGACATCGAGCGGCTGCGCCGCGAGGCGCCGGGGGAGGCGCTCGACTGGCGCTACCGCGTGCGTGAGGCGTTCGTGGGGCTGGGGGAAGACGGGTTCGTCGTGGGCGGCTTCGACGACCGCGGGTACCTGTTCGTGCGCGCGACCTAGGCTGTGGCCATGACCGATCAGCTGCCCGGGGTTCCCGACGACTGGACGCCGCACCGCCGTGACGACGGCGAACGTTTGGGGTGGATCCGTCCCGACGACGACGCGTGGACGGCGATCGATGTGCTCGGACGCGAGGTCGCGGCATCCGTCGACTGGTTGGATGCCGAGGAGGCGCTCGAGCAGCGCGGACTCGCGTTCCTCGCTGAGCCGTGGATGCTCGAGCGCCACGGCGGGGAGCCCGTGCGCGTGCGGCTGGTCGAGGTCACACCCGCGCGGATCGTCGTCAAGGTCGACGATTACGGCGACATGAGTCGGCCGCACGAAGGCATCGTGCTGCCGTGGCCAATGCCGCCGCAGCTGCGACCGCCCCGGGACGGTGATCCCGACGGCTTCACGCTGACTCGGTGAGAACGAACGAAAGATTGTGCACAACTGAGTTGTGTGCAATGCTTTCGGCATGGCCACGACCCCCGCGCTCGATGAGTTCGTCTGCTTCGCGATGTATACGGCGTCGCATGCGACGACCCAGGCGTACCGCGAGGTGCTCAAGCCGTGGAAGCTGACCTATCCGCAGTACCTCGCGATCGTGGTGCTGGCGGCGGGGGAGCGTACGGTGAGCGGGCTCGGCGACGAGCTCGGTCTCGACTCGGGCACGCTCTCGCCCCTGCTGCGTCGGCTCGAAGACCGCGGACTGGTCGCCCGTCGACGGGACGCGGACGATGAGCGGGTCGTCCGCGTCGAACTGACACCCGCCGGGCGCGAGATGCACGACGACGTCGTCACCGCCGCCGGCTGCCTCGTCCCCGCCTTCGTCGACAGCGGCCGGAACCTCGGCGAGCTGCTCGAACAGCTCTCCGCGATCACCGCCAACATGCGTGCGCTCGCCGCCGATCTCCGCGCCGCGGCCTGACTCACGAACCTCCACAAGACCTCCACGAAAGGAAGAACCATGGACACCCTTTACACCGCAGAAGCCCTCGCCACCGGCGGAGGCCGCAACGGCCATGTCCGTACGACCGACGGCATCCTCGACTTCGACGTCCGCGTGCCCAAGGAGATGGGCGGTGCCGGTGAGGCGCCCAACCCCGAGCTGCTCTTCGCGGCCGGCTACGCCGCGTGCTTCCACAGTGCGCTGCAGAGCGTCGCCCGTGCCCAGAAGGTGAGCATCGAGGGCTCGAGCGTCGGCTCGCGCGTGGGCATCGGCCCGAACGGCCAGGGCGGCTTCCAGCTGACCGTCGCACTCGAGGTCAACATCCCCGACGTCGATCTCGCCGTCGCCCAGCAGCTCGCGGATGCCGCCCACCAGGTGTGCCCGTACTCGAACGCCACGCGCGGCAACATCGAGGTCGCGGTCACCGTCGTCGACGACTGATTTCGCAAACCCGCGTCATAACGCACGGCATCCGCCCTCTCTTAAGTGAGTACGACCGAGAGGACGGATGCCGTGCGCGCTTTCATCACCACCATCACCGACGTTCTGCGGCCGCGGGCACCGCGCCGCAGCACCTATGTCGCTCCGCCCGTGAGCATCGCGCTGCGCATGCACTTCTGCCCGTGATGTCGGTGTCGTCCGCGCAACGCGCGCGTCGCCGTCCCGACGGCGTAGCCTGAGCCCATGCCGATCGCCCGGCCCGCCTCTGCCGTCGTCATCGACGCGGTCGAGTTGCGCGTCCTGCACCTTCCGCTCGTCGCACCGTTCACCACGTCGTTCGGCACGGAGACAGTGCGCGAAGTGATCGTCGTGCGCGTGCGTACGCCCGGCGGCGACGGGTGGGGCGAAATCGTCACTCAGCACGCGCCGCTGTACTCGAGCGAGTACACGCAGGGAGCGTGGGACGTCGCCCAGCGCTTCCTGGTCCCAGCCGTCCTGGATGCCGCAACCCCCGCATCCGGTGGACTCGTGCCCGAAGACGTGGCCGGCGCACTCGAGCCGTTCGTGGGACACCGCATGGCCAAGGCCGGACTCGAACTCGCGGTACTCGACGCCGCCCTGCGCGCCGACGGCCGGCCGCTCGGCGAGTACCTCGGGGCGGGAGTCGATCGCGTGCCGAGCGGCGTGTCCGTCGGCATCCAGCGGGATCCGGCCGCTCTCGTCGACGTCGTCGGCGACTATCTCGATCAGGGCTACGTGCGCGTCAAGATCAAGATCAAGCCCGGGCGGGATGTGGCCGATACCGCCGCGGTGCGGGATGCCTTCGGCGCGATCCCGCTGCAGGTCGACGCCAACTCCGCGTACACGCTCGCCGACGTCGACACCCTGGCTGAACTCGACCGCTTCGACCTGCTCCTCATCGAACAACCGCTGCAGGAGGACGACATCGTCGACCACGCGGTGCTCGCCGCACGCCTGCGCACCGCCGTGTGCCTCGACGAGTCCATCGTGTCGGCCAAGGCCGCGCGCGACGCGCTGGCCCTGGGCGCCGCGTCGATCATCAACATCAAGGCCGGCCGCGTGGGCGGGTACCTCGAAGCCGTCCGCATCCACGACCTTTGCCGCGATGCCGGGGTTCCGGTGTGGTGCGGCGGCATGCTCGAGACCGGCATCGGGCGGGCCGCGAACGCCGCCCTTGCCGCACTGCCGGGTTTCACGCTCCCCGGAGACGTCTCGGCATCCGACCGCTTCTATGCCCGCGACATCGTGACCGCGCCGATCGTGCTCGAGGACGGGTTCGTGCGCGTGCCCACCGGCGACGGGATCGGTGTCGAGATCGATCCCGTCGCGCTCGAGGACGCGACGGTCGCGCGCGTCGAGCTCCGACGCTGACCGCGCAGGCGAGCGGTCGGAAAGCGGCGCCCGCGGGAGGCAATCAGCCGAGAACAGGCGAATTCGCGGCGAGTCGGCCTGCGCCGGACGGATTGCCTGCGCCCGGTCGGCGTGGGGCGTTTCGACTCGCTGCGCTCGCTCAGCGGCCGGGGCGTGAGGCTTCCCCGGTCGTTGAGCGACGAACGGCCGGGGCGTGAGGCTTCCCCGGTCGTTGAGCGACGAGCGCAGCGAGGAGTCGAAACGCGTCAGCTCTCGGTCGTGACCGCTTGCTCTTCCCGCAGGCCCTGCGCCATGCCGCGGCCGGTCGCCTGACCCTGGATCACCTGGCGGAGGTCGATGCCCGTTGCCGCCTCGATCGCGTCGAAGCTGGCGCGCAGGCTCGACGCGGACTCGGTCGCGATGTGCGCGGATGCGCCTTCGCCGCCGAGCACCGTGATCGAGCCGACCTTGTCGAAGCCGCGGGCGAACTCGGTCATCATCGGCACGAGGGCTTCGAGCGCGCGCTGGGCCAGCAGCGCCTCCTGGTTCTTGGAGAGGGCCTCGGCCTCCGCCTCGATGGCCGCGGCCCGCGCCTCGCCCACGAGGCGTACGGCGTCGGCCTCGGCCTGGGCGCGCAGACGTGTGGCTTCGGCTTCCTGCGCCGCGATCTCGGCGCGTGCTTCGGCCGCCTTGACCTCGCCGTACGCGGCGGCATCCGCGGCGCGCTGGCGCTGGTAGAGCTCCGCGTCGGCGACCTTCTTGATGTCGGCATCCAGCTGGGCCTGCTTGTTCTCCGCGCCCTGCAGCAGCACCGCCTGCTCGCGCTCAGCGCGGGCAAGCGCCTCGGCCTGCTCGGCTTCGGCACGGGCCCGACCGACCTCTGCCGCGGCGGCGGCGGAGTTCTTGTCGAACGCGGTCTGTTCGATCAGGTTCGCCTCGTCGGTGGCGATCTGACGCGCGCGCACCTCGCGGGCGGCGTTGATGCGGGCGACGTCGGCTTCGCGGCGCACGCGCTCGACTTCGGTCGCACCCAGCGCGTCGATGTAGCCGTTCTTGTCGGTCACGCCCTGGATCTGGAACGAGTCGAGGATGAGACCCTGCGAGAGCAGGTCGCTCTTGATGCCGTCGGCGATCTGATCCGACAGCTTCTGGCGGTCGTTCATCAGCTGCTCGACGGTGAGCGTCGCGACGACGCCGCGGAGCGCACCCTCGAGCTGCTCGGTGGTGAACTGCTCGATCGCCCCGTCCTGCGAGAGGAAGCGCTCGGCGGCCCGGCGCACCAGCTCGGGGTCGGAGCCGATCTTCACGAGCGCGACGCCGCTGACGTTCACCGTGACGCCCGTGGACGACTGCGCCGTCGGCTCCATCTTGATCTGGCGCGCACGCAGCGAGATCATCTCGGCGCGCTGCGTGAGCGGGTTGACCAGCGCGCCCCCACCGGTGATCACCGAGATGCGCGACGATTCGCCGCTGGCGTTCTTCTGGCTCTTACCCACCACCACGAGGGCCTGGTCGGCCTTGGCGACCTTGTACCACGCGCGCACCATGATCAGGATGAAAACCAGGAGGATGACGGCGGCGACGACGACGATGCCGGCGATCACGAACGCCCCTCCGGCGGCAAGAATATCCACGAAACGAACCCACTTCCTTTGTGTTGCCGATGTCCTTCGACCGTACCGAAAGACGCCTCCGGATGCCGAGGAGAACGCAGAGGTCGGGATAACCCCCTCGGAACCGTGGGCCTCGGGCCCCTACGCTGGATGTATGACCACTCCGCAGTACCCCCAACCCGCTCCGCAGCCCGGCCCTCAGCCGATGAACCCGTCGGACGAGAAGATGTGGGCGACGTTGGTGCACGTCGGTGGGATCTTCTACTTCCTGCCGTCGCTGATCGGCTACCTCGTCTTCAAGGATCGCGGCCCGTTCATCCGCGCGCACACGGCCGCGGCGCTGAACTTCCAGCTGACGATGCTGATCGCATCGCTCGTCGGCACCGTCCTGTCGATCGTCGGCATCGGGCTGCTCATCCTGCTCGTGGTCTACGTCGTGAACATCGTCTTCTCGATCATCGCCGCCGTGAAGGCGAACCGGGGCGAGTGGTACACCTACCCGCTCTCGTTCAGCTTCCTCAGCTGACGACGGGGTCACGACCGGCTGAGCGGGCAGGACAATGATCGTCGCGCTGATGGATGCGCCCCTGTGGCTGGGCATGACGCTCTTCTGCGTGGGATTCGTCGCTCTGTCGTGCGGCATCCTGCTGGCGCTGCGCCGATGGGTCGCGCGCGTGGCGAAGGATCGGTCCGAATGGGACCGGGTGCTCAGCTACGCCGTCGGCGCGTACGGCGTGTTCTACGGTGTGACGCTCGCCCTCATCGCCGCCGCCTCCTACTCCACGTACGCGGACGTGGATCAGGTCGCCCTCGACGAGTCATCGTCGATCGCGGTGCTGTACCGGTCGGCGGAGGACTTCCCCGAACCGCAGCGCGAGCAACTGCGGGCCGCGATCGTCACCTACACGACCAACGTGGTCGAGCAGGACTGGCCCCAGCAGGCGCGGCTCATCGAACCGGTCTCCGGAGACGCCGACGTCACAGCGATCCAGCGCGCGATCACCGGATTCGTGCCGAACGACGCGCGCGAGATCAACGTGCAAGCCCAGACGCTGCAGTCCTTCGAGACCTTCGTCGGCCAGCGTCGTCAGCGAATCGAAGTGACCGACCTCGGTCTGCCGAGCATCCTGTGGACGGTGCTCTGGGTGGGGGCGCTCTTGAACGCGATCCTGCTCTCGCTCATCCAGGTGCGCGATCTGCGCATCCACCTCATCATGGCCGGCCTCATCGCCGTCTTCGTCGCGCTGCTGCTGTACGCCATCGCCGGTTTCGATCGCCCGTACTCCGGCCCGATATCGGTGACTCCGGCGTACTACCAGTCGCTGCTGGACGGTCTCTTCCAGCGCGTTCCCTAACCGAGGGGCGTGGAGCGCGAGCCGATCGCCGGGCCCGGCAGCTGCGGCACCGGCACGCCGACGGGCGGCCACTGACCGGCATCCGCGCCCGCCTGGAACGTCGCGCGCAGGAACGCGAGCAGCAGCGCCTCGGGATCCTCCGCCTCGCGGACGACGCGGTAGGGCAGCAGGAACTCGCCGAACGTCTCGTCGAAGTACGCTCCGGGCACGCCGAGATCCCGCTCGCGGAAGCCGACCGGCTCGGGATACGTGTACGAGTAGAACGCGCCCTCCTCGGCCCCGCCCGGCCAGTACCCGGCGCTGGACACCTCGGCGTCGTAAGCGCCGCGCATGACCCAGTCGGGGCAGTTCGGCACCCCACCCGGATGCTGTGGGGCGGGCCGTCCGCTGAAGCGCGACGTCGCCAGGTCGAACGCTCCCCAGAAGAAGTGGACGGGGCTCGCCTTGCCGCCCCACTCGCTGCGGAAGGTGTGGAGCACGCGGGATGCCGAGACGAGCGATCGCCAGAACCGTTCGACCGCGGCGGCGTCGTAGGAGCCGTGCGTCTCGTCGTCGGCGAAGGGGATGACGGCCGGCAGTTCCACGGGCACGGGGCGGATGCGGGCCGGCACCTCGAGTTCGTCGAGCACCTCGACGAACTCGCGGTAGAAGTCCGCGACCGTGCGCGGGCGCAGCGCCATCGACCGAGTGGCGCCGTCGGTGCGATCGAAGACGAGCTCATGGGCGCGGAAGTCGAAGCGCACTTCCATCCCGTGGGGACCGCACGGCATGAGCGAGGTGGTGAGCCCCCGCGCATCCACGTACAGCGGCACATTCCACCACTGATTGACGTAGGGCGTGAGCTCCATTCGGAGCTTTCCGACCATCTGCGTCCACAGTTGCAGGGTGTCGCGCGTGTCCTCCCACCGCGCGACGGGGAGTGGGGGCCAACTCTGCGTGCGCGCGTTCATCCCTCCACGATGTCACGTGCGCCACTGGCCGTCGACGCCCAACCTGTTCTCCGCGGGGCTATCGTTTCCGAGTGACTTCGACCGAGACCCTCCCCGCCGGCACGTTCTCGATGAAGAGCCCCTACGGGCGGAGGGCGGCCGCACTCTCGGTCGCCGCCGCGGTCGGCGGGTTCCTCTTCGGCTTCGACTCCTCCGTCATCAACGGCGCGGTCTCCTCGATCGAGTCGACGTACACGAAGGACGCGCTCCTCACCGGCTTCGTGGTCGCGGTCGCCCTCCTGGGCTGCGCACTCGGAGCGATCATCGCGGGAGCGCTGTCCGACCGGTGGGGGCGCCTGCGGGTCATGCTGCTCGGGTCGGCGATGTTCCTCGTCAGCTCCGTCGGCTCGGCACTGACCTTCAGCGTCCCCGACCTCATCGTGTGGCGCGTGATCGGCGGTATCGGTATCGGCATCGCCTCGGTCGTGGCCCCCGCCTACATCGCCGAGGTCGCGCCGCGCCAGGTGCGCGGAAGCCTCGCGTCGCTCCAGCAGCTCGCGATCACGCTCGGTATCTTCACGGCTCTGCTGAGCAACGCGGTGCTCGCCGGCGCCGCCGGCAGTGCCGACAACGTCCTCTGGTGGGGTCTGGATGCCTGGCGGTGGATGTTCCTCATCGGCGTCATCCCGGCGGCGGTGTACGGCATCCTCTCCCTGACGATGCCGGAGTCCCCGCGGTTCCTCCTCGCCAAGGGACGCCACGACGAGGCCCGCGCCATCTTCGAGCGTCTCGTTCCGGCGGCCGATCTCGACAAGACGATGAACGAGCTGATCAGCGGCATCGAGGACGACCGCAAGAACCGCAGTGCTTCCCTCCGGGGCAAGGCGCTCGGTCTGCAGCCCGTCGTCTGGATCGGCATCATCCTGTCGGCGTTCCAGCAGCTCGTCGGCATCAACGTGATCTTCTACTACTCGACGACCCTCTGGCGCGCGGTCGGGTTCGACGAGAGCAACTCGCTGCTCATCAGCGTCTTCACCTCGGTCACCAATGTGCTCGTCACGCTCATCGCGATCTTCCTCGTCGACCGCGTCGGACGCAAGCCGATCCTGATGACCGGCTCGCTGCTGATGACCCTGTCGCTCGGCACGATGGCGCTGGCGTTCGCGTTCTCGCAGACCGTGGACGGCGAGGTCACGCTGCCCGGGGCGTGGGGGCCGATCGCGCTGGTGGCCGCCAACCTGTTCGTCGTCGGATTCGGGGCGTCGTGGGGCCCCATCGTGTGGGTGCTGCTCGGTGAGATCTTCCCCAGTCGCATTCGGGGGAAGGCGCTCGGGGTGGCGGCCAGCGCGCAGTGGATCGCCAACTTCCTCGTGTCGTGGACGTTCCCGCAGCTCGCGGCGTTCTCGCTCCCGTTCACCTACGGCATGTACGCGCTGTTCGCCGCGCTGTCGTTCGTGTTCGTGCTCTGGAAGATCCCGGAGACGAAGGGCATGGCCCTCGAGCAGAGCGAGACACTGTTCGTGCCCAAACCGAAGAGGTCCGCCCGCGCCCGGTGAGGGCGCGCGGTCGCTCAACCGGTGACGGTGCGGAGCGTCCGCTCGGCGACCGTCACGCTCACGCGCTGCCCCCAGGAGAGCAGGAGGCGGTCGCTCTCCATGCCGTCCCCGAAGGCCACGAGCTGATCGGACTCGACGCGTATCTCCAGTCCGCCCCCGGCGAGCCGTCCGGCGACGAGGTCGGCGCCGGTCGCAGGCGACGGCCACGGTTCACGCACGAACCAGACAAGCGTCCGGTCCGTCGGCGTGGGCAAGCCGAGCTGCGGCGCTTGGATGCGGGCGATCGACCGGCACCATCCGGTCGCGCCGGTTCCGGTGCTGACGATGATCCCGGACGACGACTGCCGTTCGGTGCGGCCGTCGACCTCCAGCGTGTAGCGCGCCGACTGGTGCCCGGGCTGTCCGATCATCACCTCGTTGAGTGCCGTCAGCGACTGCCCGTCGTCGGTGCGCACCTGCACCATCGTGCGTTCGCACACGGCGGCGGCTGCCTCGGATGCCGCGACGGCGAGGGCCACGCCGGCCGTGGGGGTGTGGGGCACGAGCACTCCGGGGTTGACGCCCGGGAGGGGATCGATGCCGATGACGGGCTGGGTGCCCAGGTACTTCGCCGCGTTGGCCACCAGGCCGTCCTGGCCGACGACGATGACGACATCGTCGGGTTCGAAGACGAAGCGGGCCAGTTCGCCGCGCTCGACCGACGTCCGCCGCCAGTCGACGGGAAGACCCGCGGCGACGTCGGCGAGCGCCGCGCGGGTGCGCTCGTGGCGTTCCTCCACGGCGGCCAGGCTCTGGCCCCGCTGGTCGAGGAAGAAGGCCACCTGACCGCGAGTACCGTGGCGGGCGAGCAGTTCGGTGAGCTCGCTGTCGCGGTGGACGACCACCGCGCGCGGCGCGGCCATGTCAGCGGCCTGCCGGTGTCGCGGTCGGCGCAGCGGCCCGGCCGCCGAGGCGTCCGACGAGGTCGGTCAGCAGATCGGGCGTCACGGTGAGGTGCTCGATGCTCGGCAGGTTTCCGGCGAGCTCCCGCAGGGCGAGGGCGGTCAGCACGGGGACGGGCACGTCGCGCAGCGCCGCCATCCGCGCCTGTTCCGCGG
>Ga0105243_10002843_pt1 | contig 14375 bp, 12 predicted proteins | sample KBSM34metaG_FD_81525 | JGI IMG/M metagenome (GOLD analysis project Ga0105243, IMG submission 81525) | Miscanthus rhizosphere microbial communities from Kellogg Biological Station, Michigan, USA - KBS M3-4 metaG | ecosystem: Host-associated > Plants > Roots > Rhizosphere > Soil | place...
AAGCTGCTGCTGATCTCGAGCAGCGAGGTCGGTCAGCGGCTACCGCAGCACACCAACGTCATCGAGGCGGCCAAGACCGCGGGCGTGGCGTTCGTCGCCTACACCTCCGTGCTCGACGCCGCGAACAGCGCGCTGACCCTGGCGCAGGAGCACAAGGCCACCGAGGAGGTCATGGCCGCCTCGGGTATCGAGCACGCCCTGCTCCGCAACGGCTGGTACTGGGAGAACTACACCACCGACCTCGCGGGCACGATCGAGCGCGGGGTGCTGGCCGGAGCCGCGGGCGACGGCCGGGTCGCGGCCGCCGCCAGGGCCGACTATGCCGAGGCCGCGGCCGTCGTGCTGCTCGCGGACGGCCAGGCAGGCAAGGTGTACGAGCTCGGCGGCGACGAGCGCCTGACCCTCGCCGAGCTGGCCGCGAAGATCTCCGACGCGGCCGGCAAGACCGTTGTCTACCAGGATCTCTCGGAGGACCAGTTCGGTGCCGTCCTCGAGAGCGCAGGCCTGCCCGCGGTCTACGCGGGGATGCTCGCGAACTCGGACGCAGGCATCAAGGCCGGGGCGTTGGACACCACCAGCGGCGACCTGCAGACGCTGATCGGCCGCTCGTCCACCCCGGTCGCCGAGGTGCTGAGGCGCTCCGCGCCCGTGCGCGGTTGACGAGTCCCTGCACTCGTCAACCGCGCACAGGCGGCGCAGCCGCCTAGTGCATCCCGACAGGCGCCTCGTCGGGCAGATCGCCCTTCTTCGCGCGGACCAGCACGACCACCAGCGGCGTGATCACCGCGATCAGCGCAGCTGCCCAGCCGAAGACCTGCGCGTAGCCGGAGACCTCCGCGGTGAACGCGTATTCCTTGAGCGAGCCGATGAACTCCTGCACCGAGGCCGGCAGCACCGCCAGTTCCTCCGCGGTCGGCGGCACGGCCGTGGCCAGGTCCGCCGGGATCGCGCTCGCGGGTACGCCCGCGGGCGCGGTCGGGGCGGCATTGGCGGCGCTCCACGCGGACTTCGCGGAGACGTAGATCGTGGTGAACAGCGCGGTGCCGAGCGCCCCGCCGATCTGGATGGTGGCGTTGGCCAGCGCGCTCGCCGCCCCGGCGTCGTGATCCTTGACGCCGATCAGCGACAGGTTCTGCATCGGCACCATCAGCAGGCCCAGGCCGAACCCGAAGGTCGCCAGCCCGGGGAAGACGTGAGTCCAGTACGAGGTCTCCACCCCGATCTGCGTCAGCAGCGTCAGCCCGATCGCCGCGATCAGCGGACCCGCGATCATCAGCGGCTTCGGCCCGATCTTGGTGCTCAGGTTGGCCGAGATGCCCGCGGCCATCACGATGAAGATCGCCATCGGCAGCGAGCCGAAGCCGGCGGCCACCGGGCTGAAGCCGAGCACGATCTGGAGGTAGAAGGTCAGGTACAGGGTGCCGCCGAGCAGCGCGGAACCCACCAGCATCGAGCCGATGAACGCGGCGCCGCGGTCGCGGTGCCACGGCACCGACAGCGGCAACAACGGGTTCTTCGAGCGCTTCTCGACCAGCACGAAGGCCGCAAGCGCGGCCAACCCGAGCCCGATGAACCCGACGGTCTGCGTGGAGGCCCAGCCGTGCTTCTCCGCCTGGGTGAAGCCGTAGACCAGGGAGCCGAGGCCGATCGCGATGAGCACGGTGCCGGGGATGTCGTAGCTGGTATCGCCGTGCGCCTTGGTCTCCCGGACGATCGGCGCGGTGACGGCGATCGCGAAGATCGCGACGGGGATGTTCACCAGCAGGCACCAGCGCCAGTCGACGTACTGGGTGAGGAAGCCGCCGAGCAGCAGGCCGATGGCGGCGCCGCCGCCGGAGATCGCGCCGAACACGGCGAAGGCCTTGGCACGTTCCTTCTCGCCGATGAAGGTGGTGGTGAGGATGGCCAGCGCGGCAGGGGCGAGCAGCGCCGCGAACACGCCCTGCAGGGCGCGGGCGGTGAACAGCTGCATTCCGTTCTGGGCGAAGCCGCCGATCGCGGACGCGATCGCGAAGCCGGCCATGCCGACCATGAACGAGCGCTTGCGCCCCCAGTAGTCGGCGACGCGGCCGCCGAGCAGCAGCAGCGCGCCGAACGCGAGCGCGTACGCCGTGACCACCCACTGGCGGTCGGAGTCGCTGATGCCCAGCTCGACCTGGGCGTCGGGCAGCGCGATCGAGACGATGGTGCCGTCGAGGACCACGGTGAGCTGCGCGAGCGCGACGATGCACAGCACCAGCCAGCGCCGTTCGTGGTTCGGGTTGTCGGTGATCGCGGATCCCGCGACGTCGTCGTCGAGGTCCCGTGTGCCAGTGGACATGCTGAATTCCCGCCGTCAGGAGGCACGGACTCGCGTCTCGGCCCAAGAGGCCGGACGCTACCGACGGCCGCAATCGACGGTCAATGAAAACGGCTGGTCGGGTTGTCATCGTCACATCGGGGCCGTCCGGGCTTGCCCTGGGCACGCGGGTGTGAACACTGCGGGACTACCGGCGGAAGGTGTCCCGGTCCAGGCGCAGCGTGCCGATCGTGGTGGCGAGCATGTCGTACTGGCCGACCAGCAGGAGGAACTCGATCATCCGGCGCTCGTCGAGATGCGCGGCCAGCGCCGACCAGTGCGCGTCGTCGAGGTCCTTCGTGGCGACCAGCGTGTCGACCGCCGCCAGCATCGCCCGCTGCCGATTGCTCCAGCCGGGTGCCTCCGGCCCGGCCAGCACCCGGTCGAGCAGCTCGGGGGTCACCCCGGCCCGCGTGCCCAGCCGGATGTGGTGGTCCATCTCGTAGTCGCAGCCGCGCAGGTGCGCGACGCGCAAGATGATCAGCTCGGTCTCGTGCCGGGAGATCCGGCCGCCCGGCATCAGTCCCGCGCCGAAGTGCAGCCAGCCCCGGAAGGTGCCCTTGGTGCGGCCGAGCGTGCTGAACAGCTGCGCGTCAGGGGTGCCCGAGACCGTCGACAGCACCCGCCACACCACCCAGTTGATCGGCCCGAGCTGGCGCAGCCGGCCCGGGGTGATCCGCGCGCTCACCGGGCGCTGTCCGAGAGACGGAGCGGCAGCTCGGGTTGCGCGGTGGTGTATCTGGTGTGCTCGGTCCGCGCGATGGCCAGCGCCTGCGCCATGTGCGGCTGCGGCCGGAGCTCGACGATCCGCTGCGCCGCCATCCGGCAGTGCAGCAGCCCGCCGACCCAGCCCGGCGCGTAGATCCGCTTGCGGCGCCGGGCAATTCCCTTCTCGAAGGCGGTGATCGCGACCTCGAGCGGAGACATCGCGGTGAACATGCCCGACCACTTGATCTTGTCCGCGGCGGCCGTGTCGAAGCCGATCGAGATCATGTCGGTGTCGATCTCACCCAGATATCCGACGCCGACGCGGGTACCGAGGTGGCGCATCTCCACCCGCAGAGTGTTGCCGAGCGCCTCCGCCGCGGCCGCCGTCGCGCTGTACGCCCCGAGCAGGGGGAGCTGTGCCCCGACGGCCCCGGAGGTGATGATCAGCGCGTACCCGTCGCGGTGTCCGATATGCTCGCCCGCCGCGCGCAGGGTGTAGTAGGTGCCCATCAGGTTGACGTCGACGATGCGCTGCATGACGGCCGGGTCGCCGCCGAGCATCGGCAGCTGCGCCCCCACACCGGCGTTGGCGATCACCACGTCGAGCCCGCCCAGTTCGTCGACGATCCCGGCGACGGCCGCGTCGACCTGGGTGTGGTCGCGCACGTCGCAGTAGCGCCACGGCGCGTTCCCGCATGCCGTCGCCACCTGCTCGAGCAGTTCACGCTCGAGTCCCAGCAGGCCGACCTTCGCGCCGTGGGCGTGCAGCCGCTTGGCGAGGGCGGCCCCGATGCTCCTTGCCGCGCCGGTGATCAGGACGCGGCGCCCAGCCAGCCCCTCCTCGAGACTTCTTGCCATCGCGTTCCACACCCTCTGTGTCCTTACTCAACGGTAGTAAAACGCTACACCGGACGTCCCCGCGAGCGGCGGACATTCGCGGTCCGGCCGGTCCCGCCGAGTGTGCAGGTGTCGGGGCATCGCCCGGGAGCGGGCGACCGTAGGTGCACGCTCGCGGGCGGCTACTCGCGGATCGCGCGGGCCATCGCGGAGCTGGCCACCGCCTGGCCGGTGCGCTCGACGACCAGGTCCCTGGACCGGATCAGGTGCAGGTGCAGCTCCCCGGCCGCGGGCCCCAGGTCCCCGGCGAGCAGGCCGCGCACGATCTTCAGGTGCGAGTCGATGGTGGCGCGGACGCGTTCGGGGGTCCATGGGTCCAGCCGGCGCACCGGGCGCAGTTTGCTGTGCACCGAGTCGAGCGCCTCGCTCAGTGCCGGATTGCCCGAGGCCCGCAGCAGCGCGGTGTGGAAGGCCTCGTCGCTCGCGATGAAGTCCGGGCCCGACGCCGGTGGTTCCGCCCGCATCCGGATCCAGCGCTCGAGCTCGGCGCGCAGGATGTCCTGCGCGTGTTCGAGCCTGCGGTCCTCGATGACCCGGTCGATGCCCCTCAGCTCGACGGTCATCCGGAGCTCGTACAGCCCGTGCAGGTCCTCGAACCTCGGCCGGTACGGGAACAGCCCGCCGTCCTCGCGGGCGACGAGCTCCTCCGACAGCAACCTGGCCAGTGCCTCCCGCACGGGGGTGCGGGAGACGCCGTACAGCTCGGCGAGGCGCTCCTCGCCCAGGCGGTCGAGCGGGCTGAACCGCCCACAGACCAGGTCATCGCGGAGCGCCCGGTACACCTGCTCTCCCAGGTGTGAATGTTCCTGACGCGCCCGCGATCTCGCGGCCATGGTCAGATGGCCATCGCCGCGCGGACTGCGGACTCCGCGCCTGGCGAACGGACGCCGCGGCCGCCCTCGCCGGTCGAGGTGATCCGTCCGGATTCGAGCACGTAGTAGCTCTGCGCCGCCTGCAGGGCGAAGCCGATGTGCTGTTCCACCAGCAGCACACCGAGACCGCCACGGCCGGTGAGCTCGACGATGGTGCTCTCGATCTCGGCGACCACGGACGGCTGGATGCCCTCGGTCGGTTCGTCCAGGATGAGCATCCGGGGCTCGGTGATCAGGGCGCGGGCGATCGCGAGCTGCTGGCGCTGGCCGCCGGAGAGCAGCCCGGCCCGCCGCGTGAGCAGGCCCTTGAGGGCGGGAAACAGGTCGAGTGATTCGTCGATCAGCGCCCGTCCCCGCTTGCGACCGTCGGCCACGACCTGCAGGTTCTCCGCGGTGGTGAGCTGCCCGAAGGACTGCTGTCCCTGCGGGACATAGGCCAGGCCTCGGGCCACCCTTGCGCTGGGGCGCAGCTTGCTGACGTCCTCGCCGTCGAACAGCACCTGGCCCGAGTTGATCTTCAGCAGCCCGACCGCGGACCGGAGCAGGGTGGTCTTGCCTGCCCCGTTGTGTCCCATCACCGCGGCCACCCCGTCGGCCGGCACCTCGACGGTCACGCCGTGGATGACCTCGGTGCGCCCGTAGCCGGCGCGAACGTCCCTCAGCTCAAGCATTCTCGGTCTCCTTCGTGGCGGTGGGCTCGGGCTCGGCGGCGGAGGCGGTGCCGAGGTAGACCTGCTGCACCTTCGGGTCGGCCTGGACCTCCTCCACCGTGCCCTCGGCGAGGACCTTGCCCGCGTGCAGCACGGTGACGGAGGTGGCGAACGCGCGCATGAAGTCCATGTCGTGCTCGACGACGACAACCGTTCGCTCACCGCCGATGCGCCGCAGCAGGTTTCCGGTCTCCTCGCGTTCGTCGTGACTCATACCCGCGACGGGTTCGTCGAGCAGCAGCACGTCGGCGTTCTGCACCAGCAGCATGCCGATCTCGAGCCACTGCTTCTGCCCGTGCGCGAGGATGCCCGCAGGCTTGTCGCGCAGGTGGCCGAGGCCGGTGATCTCGAGCGCCTCCTCGATCTGCGGGCTGACGGAGCCGCGGCGACGGAGCAGGGTCAGCGCGGAGCGACCCGCGCCCGCTGCGATGTCAAGGTTCTGCAGGACGCTGAGCTGCTCGAAAACGCTTGCGGTCTGGAAGGTTCGGCCGACGCCGAGCCGGGCGATCTTGTGCACCTTCTTGCCGATCAGTTCCACGCCCGACTTGGCGACCGAGCCGGTCGCGGGCACCAGGCCGGTGATCGCGTCGACCAGGGTGGTCTTGCCCGCGCCGTTGGGGCCGATGAGGAAGCGCAGGTCGCCCTGCATCAGGGTCAGGTCCACCCCGTCGACGGCGGTGAACCCGTCGAACGTCACCCGCAGGTCCCGGACCTCGAGGTACTGGCTGGACATTCCGGCGTTGCCGCCGAACACGGGAGCTGTCGCGTTGGTCATCGGGCCACCTCGAGTTCGGGAAGGGCATCGGGGGTCTCGTCACGGGGGGCGTCGGCGCGCGGCTTTCGGCGCCGGATCAGCTCGATCAGTCCGGCGACGCCCGCGGGGAAGAAGCCGACCACCACGATGAACAGCAAGCCCTGGGCGTAGATCCAGCCGGAGGGGAAGTTCTCGGACAGGGTGGACTGCGCCCATGCGACGCCGATGGCGCCGAGCACCGGACCGAGCAGGGTGGCGCGGCCGCCGATCGCGACGCCGATGAGGAACGCGATCGAGGGGACGATACCGACGTCGGCGGGGGAGATGATGCCGACGATGGGGACGAACAGGGCCCCGGCGATGCCGGCGAAGAAGGCCGCGACCACGTACGAGACGACCTTGATGTTCGCCGGGTCGTAGCCGAGGAACCGGACCCGCTCCTCCTGGTCCCGGACCGCGACCAGCAGTTCGCCGTAGCGGCTGTACATCAGCTGCCGGGTCAGCGCGACGACCAGGAGCAGCACACCGGCGGCGATGAAGAACAGCATCCGCTTGTTCGCGGGGTCGTTGAGGTTGAAGCCGAAGAAGGTACGGAACCTGTTGAGCCCGTTGCTGCCTCCGATCGTTTGCTGGCCGACCAGCAGAATCGCGAAGGCGGCTGCGAGCGCCTGCGACAGGATGGCGAAGTAGGCGCCCTTGACCCGGCGCTTGAACACGCCGAGGCCGAGCACGAAGGCGACCAGTGCGGGCACCACGAGGATCGCGAGGATGGTGACGAACGGCGAGGTGAACGGCGTCCAGTAGCCGGGCAGCTCGCTGATCCCCGCGATCTGCATGAAGTCGGGCACGTCGTTGCCCTTGAGCTCGGCGTCCGCGATCTTGAGGTGCATGGCCATCATGTAGGCGCCGAGTCCGAAGAAGACGCCCTGGCCGAGGGTGAGCATTCCGCCTCGGCCCCAGGCCAATCCGATCCCGACGGCGACGATGGCGAAGCAGAGGAACTTGCCGAGCAGGTTCAGCCGGAAGTCGCTGAGCACAGCCGGAGCGAGGCCGAACAGCACCAGAGCGGCGAGACCGAATCCGGCGAGCGGCCGCCAGCGGGTGAGCATGCCGGTCATACGAGACTCCTTGTCTTCACGGCGAACAGGCCCTGCGGGCGCACCTGGAGGAAGACGACGATGATCACGAACAGGATGACCTTCGCGATCGAGGCGGTCGTCGAGTACTCGATGTAGGAGTTGAGGATGCCGAGGGCGAACGCCGCGATCACCGCGCCCTTGATCTGTCCGAGGCCGCCGACCACCACGACCAGGAACGCGTCGATGAGGTAGTACTGGCCGACCGTGGAGCTGGTCGAGCCGATCAGGGTCAACGCCACACCGGCGATGCCCGCCAGGCCCGAGCCGATGAAGAAGGTGGTGATATCGGTTCTGCGGCTGGAGATTCCGCTCGTCTCGGCGAGGTCGCGGTTCTGTACGACGGCCCGGATCCGGCGCCCCATCGGGGTGGTCTTGAGTGCGACGGAGAGCACCGCGACGCAGACGACGGCGAGCACCAGGATGAAGATACGGGTCTTCGGGACGACGGCGCCGAGGATGTCGACACCGCCGGAGAGCCACTCCGGGGCGACCACGTTGACGGCGGGTGCCCCGAAGATGTCGCGGGCGAGCTGCTGCAGGATCAGGCCAACGCCGAACGTCACCAGCAGGGTGTCGAGCGGGCGGTGGTACATCCGCTGCACGAGGGTCACCTCGAGCAGCACCCCCATGGCCCCTCCGACGAAGAAACCGACGAGCAGAGAGATCAGCAGGGACGACCCCGCCGTCGAGAACACCTGTTGCACAACGTAGGCGGTGTACGACCCGGCCATGATGAATTCACCGTGGGCCATGTTGATGACGCCCATCTGGCCAAAGGTCAGTGACAGTCCCAGCGCTGCCAGCAGCAGGATCGACCCGATACTCAGGCCGGTGAACAACTGTCCGATCACGACATCCATGTCGAATGCCCGTCCTCTCTACTCTGTCGTCGGCTGCTCGGGTCGGCTACTTGCTGGCCAGGCTCTCGGCCCAGGAGTAGCTGGTCAGGTACGGGTCGGGCTCGATCGGGCTGCCCGAGTCCCAGACGGTGTAGATGAGGCCGTCGGGCCGGATCTCTCCGATGCGGGCGGTCTTGGTGATGTGGTGGTTGTCGCCGTCGATCGTCACGAGCCCCTCGGGCGCATTGAAAGTGACTCCGTCAGAGGCGTTCTGGATGTCCTCGACGGCGAAGGAATTGGCCTTCTCCGCGGTGTTCTTCCACAGGTAGACGGAGGTGTAGGCGGCCTCCATCGGGTCCGAGGTGGGCTTGGTGGCGCCGTACTTGGCCTTGTAGGCGTCGACGAACTTCTTGTTCTCCGGGCTGTCGATGGTCTGGTAGTAGTTCCACGCGGTGAGCTGGCCCGCGATGTTCTGCGCGCCGATGCCGGCCACCTCCTCCTCGGCGATGGAGACCGAGACCACGGGCATGTCGGCGGCCTTGAGGCCGGCGTTGGTGTACTCGCGGAAGAAGGCGACGTTGGAGTCGCCGTTGAGCGTGTTGAACACGGCGTCGGCGTCCGCGGACCGGACCTTGTTGACGATGGTGGAGAAGTCGGTGGAGCCGAGCGGCGTGTAGTCCTCGCCCTTGATCTCGATGCCGTTGGCGGCGGCGTAGGCCTTGATCTCGCGGTTCGCGGTCTGCGGGAACACGTAGTCGCTACCGACCAGGTAGAGCGACTTCACGCCCTTCTCCTTCAGGTAGTCCAGGGCCGGGATGATCTGCTGGTTGGTGGTGGCGCCGGTGTAGAAGATGTTCTTGGAGTCCTCGAGGCCCTCGTACTGGACGGGGTAGTAGAGGAGCGAGTTCTTGTCCTCGAACACGGGCAGCATGGCCTTGCGGCTCGAGGAGGTCCAGCCGCCGAAAACCGCTGCGACACAGTCACTGCTGATCAGCTTCTCGGCCTTCTCCGCGAAGACCGTCGGCTCGGAGGCGCCGTCCTCGGCGACGATCTCGATCTTCTTGCCCAGCACGCCACCGGAGTTGTTGATCTCCTCGACGGCGAGTGCGATGGAGTCACGGACGGTGACCTCCGAGATCGCCATGGTGCCGGACAGCGAGTTCAGCGAGCCCACCTTGATGGTGTCGCCGGAGGTGTTCACACACGATTCGGTGGTGCCGGACGCGGCGGTCTCGTCGCCCGCCTTGCTGCCGCACGCGCTGAGCACCAGGCCGACCGCGGCCAGGGCCGCCGGGGCAACGAGGGCGCGCTTGGAGATCGTGGTCCTACGAGAAACGGACATGTACAGCCTTTCCTTCGTCGGGGAGGCGGCCGCCGGACAGCGCGCGCCGCACACCGAACACGCCCTGTATCCGCGATGCGTATACAGGGCTGTATTCGTGTGAGCGCAGACGATATGGGCGCGTTGTTGCGCCTGAATGTCACTGCGTGACTTGTTTGTGTCCCGGATTACCGGCAGGTGAACAGGTCTGCCCGAGCAGCGGTTTCGCCGGCTTGGGGCGTCACCGAGTGTGCAGTTTCCGGGGCATCGGCCGAGTGCGCCGCCGACGACTGCACACTCGGCGGGCGGCGGCGGTGAGGGGAGGCAGTCGAGATGGTGGGCTGGCCGGGAGTCAGCGGATGAGGTACGGCGACACCGAGCTGCGGTGCTCGTTGATGTCGAGTTCCTTGCCGAGCGGGGGGAAGGCGCGCTGCGGGCAGTTCATTCGCTCGCACACCCGGCAGCCGGCGCCGATCGGGGTGGCAGCCGCCTGGTTGTCCAGGTCGAGGCCATCCGCGTAGACGGTGCGGTGCGCGTGCCGGAGCTCGCAGCCGAGGCCGATGGCAAAGGTCTTGCCCGGCTGGCCGTATCGGGCCGCTCTGCGCTCGACGGTCCGCGCCACCCACAGGTAGCTGCGGCCGTCCGGCATCTGCGCGATCTGGGTCATGATCTTGCCGGGGTACCCGAACGTCTCGTACACGTTCCACAGGGGGCAGGTGCCGCCGCTGGAGGAGAAATGGAAGCCGGTGGCGGACTGCCGCTTCGACATGTTGCCCGCCCGGTCGACCCGGACGAAGGAGAACGGCACGCCGCGGAGCTTCGGGCGCTGCAGGGTGGAGAGCCGGTGGCAGATGGTCTCGTAGCTCTGGGAGAAGAAGGCGGACAACCGCTCGATGTCGTAGCGGAATTCCTCGGCGATGTCGTGGAACTGGGTGTACGGCAGCACGGTTGCCGCGGCGAAGTAGTTGGCCAGCCCGAGGATGGCGAGCGATCGGGACGACTCCGAGGTGAAGTTCCCCTCGTCGACCATCTTGTTCAGCAGATCCCCGCACTCGAGGTAGGCCAGCTCGGCGGCGAACTTGAACACCTTCTGCCCGCCGGACAGGTGCGGGGAGATCTCCAGCACGCGGGACTCGGGGTCGTAGCGGTGCAGCACACCCTCGCCGAGGTCGATGCGCTGCACGATCTGCACGTCGTGGACGTTCTCGAGCCGCCTGGCGATCTCACCTGCGACGTCGCCGCGGTGGAAACGCATCCGGGAGGTGAGCTCCTCGGCGGCGGTGTCCAGCTCGTGCAGGTAGTTCTGCCGTTGATAGAAGTAGTCCCGCACCTCCTCGTGCGGCATCGTGATCGACCCGCTACCGCTGCCGTCGCTGTACCGGTCCTCGGTTGCCGCGGCCAGCTGCGCGGTGGTGTTGCGGTAGCGACGGTGCATGTTCACGATGGCCTTGGCCAGGCTCGGGTGCGCGGACACCATCTCCGCGATCTCCTGTGCATCCGAGTCGATACCCATCTCCTGGTCGAGCGCGACCTCCCGCAGCTCGGCGATCAGCCGGGTGTCGTCCTGCGAGGAGAAGAAGGTGGTGTCCACCCCGAAGACCTCGGTGATCCGCAGCAGCACGGGCACGGTGAGCGGCCGCACGTCGTGCTCGATCTGGTTGAGGTAGCTCGCCGAGATCTCCAGCGTCTGGGCCAGGGCGGCCTGGCTCATGGCCCGCTCGGTGCGTAGCTGACGCAGTCGCGCGCCGACATAGGTCTTCGCCATTTCTCCAGGTTACGAGGGGTGTCGGGGGTTGGCAACAATGGGTTCGCAGGATTAGCTCCGCGCGAGGGGGCACGCGGGGCAGGAGGCGACGCGGCGCGCTGGGACACTGGGCCGATGACGAACGATCAGCCCGCAGGCCTCGAGGTCGGGGCGAGCCTGGCCACCGCGATGCTCAGCCCCGTCTCGGGCGGGCTGCTGCGCACGTGGACCGAGGAGGGGACCAGGCTGTGGAGCGTCGACGACCCGGACGGGCTCAGTGACCTGCTGGGGCGCGGGCTCATCGCTCGTACCTCCGTGCCGGACGACCGCTTCCGTGAGACGGTGCTCCTCGACGCCGCGGCGGGCACCCTGCTGGTGCAGGACGGGTCCCCAGGATCCGCGGAGGACGCTCAGACCCGGGCGTTCCGGCTGGGCGACCCCGTCCGCCCCGAGAGCAACCCCTGGACCGACCTCGATCAGTTCCTGGCCGCCGCCGCGGCGTCCGCCGTCGAGCGCGGCGAGTACTGGGTGGTGGAACTCGGCGGCTGGGATGCGCCGCCCGAGCCGTACTGCTTCTTCGGGATCGTCGACGACGAGGGGGAGCGGGTGGCGGTGATCGAGACGGCGCCGGTGCCGCGGGACACCGGGGTCTGGCCGGAGGTGCCTGACGACGGCAGGCCGGGAACGTCGGTGTCCTCGCCCACCTCCGAGGACACCATCGAGGCCGCGGGGATCTTCGCGGTGACCGCCATCGAGTCCTGGGGCGTCGCGCCGTGGGACGTGGCGTTGACCTTCGGGCACAGGGCGCCGTAGTCCGCCCCTCCGCTCGGCGACCACTCGGTCGCACCCACGCCCGCTTTCCCTGACCCTCCCGCCCGGACGCCGATGCCGCGCGGGCTCGTTGCCGTGCGCGGATTCCGTTCTCTACCTTCAGAACTCGCGGTGAAGCGCCGACCATTCTCGCGTAGTTCACCGAACGACCCCTCGAGGCGCCCGAACTAGCCCGGTGATGGGTGGGTAGATCCGACACCTTGGGTGTCTTCTGGTCCCCGCGCCGATGGCTCAATCTTGTTCATGTCACTTCGAGAACGAAAGGAGGTAAGGAAATGCGTCGAATCAAGTTCACCGTCGCCGCTCTCGTCGGCTTTGTGCCGCGAAAAGCGCCGGGCATGTACGAATGGTCCTGACAATGGTCAACAGTGCGGGCGGTCGAATTCGATTTGACCGCCCGCACTTTCATTAGGAGATGTAAATGGCACGGCCACCAATCCTCGGTACATCGCGAGCCGGGCTGGCGGAGACGTACGATCGCGGGCGGCTGGCCTTTCTGCTCGACGCCGCGGCGCTCGGTCCGATAGTCGAACTCTGGCCGGGAACTTTCCTCGTGTCGGGTCATCGTGAGGTACACGACGTACTCGTCGGGTCGAATCGCAAGTTCTTGTCGACCCAGAATTTTCTCAGAAGCAAGGTGTCGGGCGACCTCGGATCCGAATCGGTGCAGCGGTGGATGAAGTCACGCAAGGCGGCCTCCGCGGCGTTGGCATCGCGCCAGCGTCTCGAGGACCACCAGGTCGAACTCGCACATGACACAAACGCGATCGTCGGGAGTTGGTTGGGCAGGGCGGTCGGCGATCGAGAGCTGATCGACACCTTGCAGATCCTCACGTCCACGTCTATCACCCGGTACTGCTTTGGAACTCGAAACGCTGACGAGATTCCTGCTCTCGCACAAGAACTTCTCGACGCGCTCTTCCCGATCACGGCGAGTCCCTTCGTCCTCCCCCGATGGTTGCGCTGGCGGCCGTCCGATCTGCGGGTCCGCAGGGCGTTGCGCACTCTCGAATCGGCGGTGGCGAAACTGGCGCTGGCGCCCGGATCGGACGGATTGTGTGATGACCTGCGACAGGCAGACCTCCCGCTCAAAGATGTTGTGCAGATGATTATTTCGACACTCCTTGCTGCGCACGGCGTGCCGGCGTCGGCCATCCTGTGGGGGATGGTCGAGCTCGGGGCGCGGAGCGCCCTCCAGGAGCAGTTGCGGGGTGAGGGCGGCGCAGGCGCGCTCACGCGCGTGGTGTCGGAGACGCTCCGCCTGTGGCCGCCCTCGTGGATGTTGGGCCGTGACGCGGCCGAGGACATCCCTTTCGGGGACTGGGAAATGAAGGCGGGCAGCGTGGTGATGGTGTCCAGCTGGGTCACCCACCGGGTATCGCCCACCTTCGCGTCGACCGGTGGCGACTTCAGGCCCGAGCGGTGGATCGACGCCGCGCCGGAGCGCGGCGAGTTCATACCATTCGGCGGTGGGCCGCGATGGTGTGTTGGCGCGAAGTTCGCGGAGCGGGAGATGTCGACCGTGTTGGGTGAGATCGTCCGAAATTCCACGATGCGAATTCAGCTGTCGGGCGCCGAACTGAAGGTGAACGAGCGCAGAACCCTCACCCCCGAAGGATTCTCGATGAGGTTTTACCTCCCGGAAGGCACGTGAATGCGCGGACAACTCCGGTCCAGGCTGGGGTTCGCTTTCCTTCTCGCCGGCCCCGTCGCAGATTCCGCCATCGTGGTGACAACGGCGGCGCTGGTCGTTTCGGCCGGGGGAGATGCGGCGCTCCTTGCGTTGGCGTTCGGCGCTCGATGCGTCGGAATCCTAGGAGCGGGGATCATTGCAGGCACGTTGGCGGACAGGCTCGACAAACGGGCGATCATTCTTTCGACCTATGCCGGTCGTTGCGCGCTGATTGCCGTACTTCCCGCGCTCGCAGGCGGGCTGCACATTCTGCTCGTGATGATCGCGCTGGGCGTGTGTAGCGGGCTGTCGCAGCCTGCCGCGGCAACCGCGGTCTATCTTTCGGTTCCACGCGACGATCGGGCCGGTCAGCTGGCGACCTGGCATTCGCTGAGCCTCACCGTGCAGGTGGTGTCGCCCGCGGCCGCGGCTCTGCTCATCTCGGCCACCGGACCCACCGTGTCGGCATTTCTTCTTGTCGCGGCCGTTGCGGTGGGTGCCACTGCCGCAGGTGCGCTCGCTCCGAGTCCGACGCGAACCGACGCCCCCA
>Ga0105243_10002847_pt1 | contig 14355 bp, 6 predicted proteins | sample KBSM34metaG_FD_81525 | JGI IMG/M metagenome (GOLD analysis project Ga0105243, IMG submission 81525) | Miscanthus rhizosphere microbial communities from Kellogg Biological Station, Michigan, USA - KBS M3-4 metaG | ecosystem: Host-associated > Plants > Roots > Rhizosphere > Soil | place: Michigan...
CAACGTCCGAGAGTTCCAGGTGTGCTCGTGAGTGATAGTCGGTGGTGTTTGCCGCTCGCTCGCCATAGAAAACGGAAAGCGGATCGGTGAGTGCATAATTGGTTAGCGCCAACACCGACTCATCGACCACGACCACCGCAACCTCGCTGCTGGCAACAGGCTTACCCTGTGCATCTTTGACCTCAACGTCGACCGTTGTCCTGGCAGCGGGTTCAAGAGTCTTGTCGAGCGGCGTCACGCTGACATTCAGCTTTCGTGAGAGAGGCGGAATCGATAAGTTGATCTCGCCACTGGCGAACGCCGGCCTGCGACTTTCCGTTCGGCCCTCAATTCGAACTACGTCATTGCGAGCCTCTGCGCCAACCACATCAACCTGCACATGAACATTTGGTGTCCAGGCCTCTGCAATCGGCACACGCAGAGTGTAGGTTGGACCATCGATACGAAAGCGCATGGCCTTGACGATTCCGGAACGTCGCAAAGTCATCGTTGCCTCGGCCGGATAAAAAGGTGCCTGAACCAGAATCTGCGCTGTATCGCCGTTCTTGTACTCCTTGCGATCCGGAATCAACTCTACTTTTTCCTCTTCAACACTTCGATCGGGAGGCAGCTTGCCACCAGCGACCCACAGAGTCAGCTCGCTTTCGTTCGCGCGCTCGTTGTTGTCATGGATTGTCGCCACGACGCGATACCTACCGCCTTCTTTCGCTGTGAACGTGCAGTTCGAGGCGTCGTTGGTCGATTTGATGACACAATCCTGTGGATTCAACTCAACCTCTCGCCACTCACCTTGAACCTGCTTCCAATTCAACAAGACGGCACGCATCTTAACTTCACGATCCGCGATGGCTTTGCCGTCGAGATCAGTCACGATTGATTGCACGACGAGCGGCTCTCCCGGCTGCACGAACGTCTTGTCGCTTCTCAGGCCGACGTACAGATCGGCAGGATGGACGAGCATCGTTGCACTCGAAGTCCAGGTTTGCCGGTTCACATCCTGGATGGTGGCCTGCGCTGTGAGCGTTGATGGCCGCGGCGGCTTTACCGAATCAAAGTCGATGCGCAGGCGATGCTTACCGCTGGCATCGGTGCGGCCTGTGAAGATTCTGTTGCTTGTCTCGCCGTTCTGATTGTCATTCCGCCACCACGGAATCCATTTCCCGAACGTGTAATCTCCGCGATTTGGCGGCGTGAAAGTTGTCGGAGTTGCAGTAACACTCCATTGAACCTCTGTATTTGTCAGACCGCCGCCCGCAAAATAACTCGCCGTTACTAAAACATCAGCGTGATCACGGACAAACAGCGGGCCTTCAGTCTCATTTTTTGCAACTACTTCAAATTCGGGCCGGCGAAATTCCTGCACTTGAAAATAGTGCTCAAAATCGTAACCATTCAAAGCCTTCATCCCGTTCGGAGTTTCAAACTTCACCACCCCGTTTCCGAGATTCATGTTTTCGGGAAGTTTGAATGCGGTGTCGAACCCACCGAAGGCATTGACAGTTACCACACCTTTCCCAACTTCGTTGTCATGCTCATCCTCAACCACGTAGCTCAGCGTCTTGATCGCACCGTTTAGTGGACCAACATCGCCGTCACTGTTTGTGCCGACGTGACGTAACCAGCCTTTGATGTGTACCTCTTCTCCGGGCCGGTAGAGTTTGCGATCGTCAAAGACATACCAAACCAGTTCATCGGGCTGCGGTTTCCGCCGCCATGATGATTCTCCGCGCCACCAGGCGATTGCGTCTTCCGGAAGAATCGCCACATCGTCGCCACGACGCGCAACCAGAACGCTCTTCGCAGATTCTGACGCCTGTTTCAACGAAAGACTGGCGAGTCCGTCCGTTCCAGTCGTGCCCGACACTTTCGCCGGCAACATTTCCATCTTCACGTCGCTTAACGGCGCTCCGTCGACGAGCGAATTGGCCCAACCGATCAATTGCTTGTTATCGACAAAGGCGTCGAGCCCGATTCGCGTCGATTGTGCCCAGCACAAAAGCGGGTTGTGAAAGCGGTCGCTGATTGGACTGATTGACTCAACCGCGACGAGCGCCTGACCAAAACCATTCTTTAATGCCGGCGCCAAATCGATCGTTGTCTCGATCATGTCGTTGGGAGAATTCTTCAACTCGATCCGTTTTGAATAAATCAACCGTCCCGGAAGAACTGCTCGCTTGCCGGCTGGATCATCCTGGCCGCGATAATGCAGTTGCCGGTAAATTTGAAATGCAATCCAGTCGCCGGGCTCAACTGCGTAGAGGTCTACCTTCACTGTTCGATAGTTAACCGTGTAAAGCGAAAGCTCGCGTGGCCCATCCGGATCGAGCACGACAAAGCCATTGCCTGAGAGGGAGATGAATGGATCAGCAGGTCCAACCTTGAATTCCACCGTCACGTCTTTGCCGAGCGTTTGACCAAAGACGTCTTTGATCGATTTGTCCAGGGTGACTTTGAATGATGTCTCAGGCTTCTTTGATCCGTTGATAGTCAGAGTGTTGCCTTGGACAAATACCTGCCGTGCCGCGATTGCAGGCTGAATCAGCACCTTTGATTCCTCGAAGGCGGTGTTATCGATTAGATTGTTGAATTCAATTCGCCATGAATCGTGCGGCTTGCACCCGCTGTTGTAACCGCATTCAGATTTCGTAACGTGGAATGGGCCGTAGGTGTAAAAGTAAAACTCTTGTTTGGCGGTCGTCGTACGCGAGCCTTCGAACGAAGGCGTGCCGGGCCCGATTGTCACTCCGAGGTAGGAGTTGCCGGGCAACGCATCAATTGCGCGAAACGCAAGCCAGCGATCTTTCTCGGCGCGCTTCACCAATTCTTTCAGGCTCGGATCTGCTTCAATCTCTTGAGTCGTTGCAAGCCGCAAAGGCACGGGAGCATTTCCTGTCGACACTTTGATTGTCTTCAACACCGCCGCCGGATCGATTCGCTGGTCCAACTCGACAAATATCAGTGAATCCAACGGCCGCGGCATGTTAGGGTCGGGGTATGTTGTCTTCACTGTCGGAGGAGGTGTCGTGAACGTCCAGGTTTTTGTGTGGTTGAGCGTTCCACCGATCGCTGATTTCGTTCCTGCCGGAATGGATACCGAGTATTGCGTCGCCATTGGAAAGCGCACGTCAGGTTCGAATAGGAGTGTTTTCGTTCCGAGCCAGCGCCACTTCCCGTGTGGCTCGGGCACGAGTTTTACGGGAACGTACTTAGCTGCTTCTTCCTGCGAACTGATCGCGACCATCGGCTGCGAAAAGGTGACGCTCATGTTTGGCGTGATTGGCACGTCGCCTTCGGGCGAGTAGCGAACGACCTCGAGGGTTCCGTTTGAAGTTGAATCAGGCGGAGCCGCTTCGTTCGCTGCTGGGAATGGCTGCATGACAGTGACGCCGGTGCGTGGTGGCGGCAATGACTGCCCGCGCAATGCGAAATCTGTTTCGTCGCTGTTCTCACTCTTGATGGGTGGGAGACGTTTGAGAACCGCTTCTGTCTCGGCCGTAGATAGTGAAGTCGCAGGAGCCGGAGTGGTTGCCGGACGCGTTTCGGGTTGCTCGGTTCCTTCACTCAATCGAAAGCGCAGTCCTTCATCTTCGTCAGAAGTCTCCTGCTTCACGGTATGCGGGTTGGCGGTGGAGACAGTGAGGCTGGGATGTGGTGCAACTGCGACCGCAAAACAATAGATCAGCAGCAACGAGACACACTTTCTCGGGAGAGACATTGCAGCAATGCTCCTTTATTTCGATATGACAGCTAAACTAACCAGGATGAGGGAGACTGCATTAAGGCCACATCAATGGAACGATGTGTGCGCTTAGACGCATGCGGGGTCGATTGGGTTCACTCACGCTCACGAAATTTCGTACAGCAAGCACCGCACTTGGATACAGTCAGAACCACCTCGCGGTAGCGGGTGGGTACGCCGTAGGCTCCGATCCAAGGCTGCGCACCCACCCGCTACCGCGAGGTGGTACTGACTGTATCCAAGCACAACGCTATTGTCTCTGACGTCAGTGTTGGACCGGGTCAGTACCGTAACGCGGTAGCGTCGGGTCGGCGTTGTGCATCAATAACCAATGCGTTATTGCAGTCGCGAGACTCACCCGACGCTACCGCGTTACGGTACTGACCCGGTCCAACACTGACCCTTGAGGCAAAGCGCTCTCAACCGAAGGTTGTTTTGAAGCGGGCGGCGTAGCGGCGGCTCATCACCAGTGGCTCGGCAAGCTGGCGGAGGTGAATGCGGTACGAACGATTGAACCAACTCTCAAGTCGCTCAACGTAGTCGACATTAATGATCGTCGAACGATGTATCCTCGTGAAATGTTTTGCAGGCAGACGCTCTTCCCAATCCTTCAGCGGTTTCAAGACCAGCGACTTCTGCCCGTCGCTGGAAAAAATCTGCGAGTAGTCACCCATCGAAGAAATGACGACAATGTCGCTCACCTTCAAAAAGCGAGAACGTTCGTCGACTTCAATGAGCAAACGATCTTCATACTCCAGCGCACGAAGAGGTGACGCAGGCGCGCTATCGTGAGTCGTCAGTCGCTCGATCGCCTGAGCTAGTCGCGCCGGATTGATTGGTTTGAGCAGATAGTCGAGTGCGTTGACCTCGAAGGCTCGAATCGCGTAAGCGTCAAAAGCCGTAACAAAAATAACCTTGCAGGCAGGAGAAATCTTCTCGAGCAGATCGAAACCCGTCTCCCCCGGCAACTGGATATCGAGAAAGAGCACATCCGGTTTCTTAGCGTCGATTAACTCAGCAGCTTGTCCGACAGACTGCGCTTCGCCGACGACCTCGATCACCTCGTGTTCTGCGAGCATCGAGCGCAACTCCTTGCGCGCGAGCCTCTCGTCGTCGACAAGTATCGCTGTGAACCGGTCCATGATCACACTTCCATCTCGATCGTGGCGCGAATCCACGCGCCATCCTGACGCAGGGAAAAGCTACTCTTGTGAGGATAGAGTTTCGCGAGCCGTTCGCGAACATTGCGCAAACCAATGTGCGTTCCGCCGCCGTTTGTTTGCGGCCGCGTATCGAGCCGGCCAGTGTTCGCAATCTCCACCACCAGACGTCCATCTCGCATTCTCGCAGCGATGCAGATCTTTAGAGGTCCGGAGTTGTTTGTCATTCCATGTTTGACGGCATTTTCCACGAGTGGATGAATCAGAAATCCAGGCAGTTGACACTTTTCCGCCGCCGGCTCGAAGTCATAAGTCACGTCGAGCTTGTCTTCGAATCGAATTTTCTCGATGGCCAGATAATTCTTGATCGCTTCGATTTCCTGACGGAGTTCAACGAGCGCCGAATTGTCGTTCAGCAGTGAATAACGCAGGAACTCAGAAAACTCCGTCACCATGCGCTTGGCCCGCTGACTATCTTCGTCAATGGAAGCTCGAATCGAATTGAGCGCGTTGAAGAGAAAGTGCGGGTTCAATTGATAGCGCAACATATCGAGCTGTGCGTGATTTGCCAACGCTTCCGCTTGCAACGTCCGTTCGTGTTCCGACTGCCATTGCCGCCAGTACTTGATGCCGAAGTACAGCGCGCTCCAGCCGATTAATGTGAACGAATAATCGAGGACTTCGACTGGATATCGCGTCCAGTCGATACTGAATCGCCCGCGATTCATTAGCCAGAGTCCGGTTTCTTCGCCAAAGGGCCAGAGACTACCAAAAGCAAACGATGTGATCACGATCAACAGCGCGATGGCAGGTACCGAGCGAGCGCTTCCGGCGTGTTTGTAGATAAGCCGCATCAAAGAGGTCAGCAGGAAGCCTGCAACCGTACGGCTTATTTTGACTTGCAATAGCGCAAACCTGCCGCTCGGTGGAACGACGGTGAGAAATGTGATGTAGATCAGCACGCCGTAAAGCGTCCAACCAATCAACTGCAAGACCCAGAAAGAAGACAATGGGTTCTTCAATTTGTCGAGTGAGAACACTTTCATCATTACGAGCGCGGCGGTGATTGCCAGAGAATATCTGTAATCATCCACTTGCCGTCAAACTTTGCCAGGTGCAGATAATCGATTCCCCACATCGCGGTCAATTTCGCTGACGCTGTTTGGTCTGTGACATCGTAAACAACGATCTCCTTCTTCGAGTTCTTTGGGATCCTGCCGTTCTTGTTCCACCTGCCGGCGAGATCGTAAAGCTCCTGGTAAGTCATCCGGTATGGTTTATACGTTCCATCTTTATCCCATTCAAAGCCAAGCTTGAACAAGTCTCGGTGAACGCTTCGTTCGATTCTGGCAGAGTCGGCTTCGTAAAGCGCCTCGACGTAATCGAGCACCGCTTGTTTGACAGCTTCGCGATTGTCAGGCTGCTGAGTGGCAGTCGGCTTCACTTTTGGCTCAGCATTGAAAACCTTATTCACGATCTTCCATTCGCCGTCAACTTTCAGGAGCGACATGAAGTCAGTCAGCGTCACTTCCGGATAATCGAGAACTATCCGAGCGACACCGGCATTGCCAGTGATGTCGAGACTTTCGATGCGACGCTTGCGTTGCGATTCGTCGGCAGCAGGCTTCCCACTGAAGCGCGAGGCAAACTCCTCGACTGAAAGATTGAGAAGCTTCCCATCCCGAAACGCCATGATCTTCGCGTCGGGAAAGAACGCCTTGCGAATGTATTCGGGATTGCCGGTGGCGTGGGCGTTGATGTAGCTCTCGAGCGGAACACGCGCAGCAGCCGCTTCTTCACTCGCGGCGTTTGGGTTTCTGGTTTCGAGAAACGGGAACACACCGACGACCGTAGCAAGGAAAAAGACCAGAACTCTCATACCAACCTCCAAAAGGAATCTCGGTGAATCGCCACCAGAATACGGCCCGGCCCACCCGCGACCAGCCAAAAATCTACAAGCGGCGCACTGACGGGGTTGAGCGGTACTCTGTAATTGCATGCGGGAGGATTTAGCGCGACCTTGATCACAAATCGGATCTCCAAGAAGACCGCAACCTGACATGGATACCTTTTCGGCCTTAGACAGTCTGGGTAGTCCCATGTTATGCTGGCCCTAGATTATCTAGGAGGTACGGCTTGAGCGGCGAGGGTGGATCGAATCGAATTGGGAGCGACTCGCGAGTGCGACCATGAATGCTCTGCAGGCACACTGAACGGACGGGAAAACCAATGTCCCGAGTTAAAGACACAGTAAATTTCATTCACGCCTGGCAACATCCCGATGAAATCGCGGACGAGGTCGAGGCGGAATTGCACTTCCACGTGCGGACGAGGGACAACATCGAGAAAGGAATGGAGCCACACGAAGCACAACTCGCTGCGAGGCAAAGCTTCGGCGACTTCGATCTAATCAAGGCAAGTTGCTGTGAAATCAAGCGGGACATTCCCTTCGAATTGAAACCCATAAGAATGGGACTCTACATCGCCCTCGCATGTCTGGCGGGTGGCGTTGCTCTGCTTGCCGTCAACCTTCCGCACCATAATCCTTTCAGCGTTTTATGGCAGTTAGCCGCCATCGCCATATTGATGCGCTCGCTCCTGGCCGGTCGCAGAAAACAATAGACACTCCAATCAGCCTGATCGATGAATTATGACGTGACCAATTACTTGCCGCGACTGGAAGCAATTACTTGCCGCAAGTTCAATCAGAATTGAGAGATTTCCATTAAATTGCCGGAAGTGCAAATTGGAACTTAAAGCGTTGTCTTTTCCCAGTGAGATAAATGCAAAACTGAAAACTGAGAAATAGCGATTTGGATGTAAAGAGTAACGTCCACGGCGTTGTTGCCCACCTTTGAGACGACTATGAGTAACGTAATTATCCTCGGCGCGCCCGTCCTTCACGAGTTCTGTCGGCCCATAATTATTGGTGTGACACCACAGGCCGATATAGAATAGTCGCGGTTTTTGTACACCCAGCCTGGCTAACCACTCAGCGTGCTTCCTCGCCCAGTCGTCATGCCGCGTGGCCTGGGGAACAAACAACGATGAAAGCAATTGCTTTTCCTCTGTCGGTCACCTTTTTCCTCTTACTTTCTGTTGGGGTGGAGGCATTTGCGCAAGGCCAAACCACTGGACGGATTGAGGGAAGAGTCAGGGATCAAGCCGGAGCTCTCGTAGTGCAGGCAGAAGTCAGCGCGACCAGCCGCGCAAATCGTGAAGAGCGTAAAACAAAAACGAATCACAATGGAGACTTCGCACTCCTGCTCTTACCCCCTGGCTCTTATCTGCTACGCATTAACGCAAACGGATTCCAACAACTTGTTTTTGACAACGTGATCGTAGGGATCACTGAGACAACTCGGATCGATGCGAAGCTGGTCGTGGGCTCAGGCCCGCAAGCCTCACTTACGATTTCAACCGGTGCAGCGCCAACTTATGCTGATGGACCAGGTCTTGGCCGTATAGTCGACTCTCACGCAGTCTCTGAATTGCCACTAGCGACGAGGAATTACACTCAGATCCTCGCGCTCTCGCCAGGCTCCGATGCCGGTCTCGCCGATAACACTGGTGTTGGTCGTAACTCGCAAAACATTTCGGTCAACGGCGCCCGCCGCACCCAAAACAATTTTCAGATCAATGGCGTAGACGCCAACACTATTGGCACCAACAGCGCCTTGTTCATCGCTGTCCCAGCGCCGGAAACGATTCAGGAATTCAAAGTTCAGACTTCGCTCTACGATGCGACGTTTGGTCGCTCGGGTGGTGGCAACATGCAGGCAGTCACGAAGGGTGGCGGCAACGACTTTCATGGCACTGTTTATGACTATTTTCGGATCCAGGGCTTGAACGCCAATAATCCTTTTCTGAAAGCAGCCGGCGTCGGGCGCCCACCATTGGAGCGCGACGTTTTTGGTACAACGTTAGGTGGTCCTATCAGAAAAGAGAGGGCATTTTTCTTTGTCGCGTATCAGGGCACGCGTGAGCGAAACGGCGCTTCAATTAACAGCGTATCTCCGAGCGTGCTAATCGCACGTGGCCTCACGAACGACCGTTCAGAGCAAACGCTACGCTCGACATTCAATCGCACCTCAATTCATTCGGTGTCATTGGCGTTGTTGAATCTGCGACTACCCGACGGCTCATTTCTGATTCCGACTCCGCAAGCAAACGGACGATATTCGGGTTGGGCGCTCTCAAGTTTTCAGGAAGATCAGATCAACACCAACGTTGAGTTTCGGCTTAGTGAGAAAAACTGGTTAGCCGCCAGGTTCTTTCTGTCGAATGCGCCATGGACGCTCGCGATGTTCAATGGTCCGAACGTTCCCGGCTTCGATGACGAACGACAGCTCAACCATCGATTGCTCTCCATTCAGGATATTCATACTTCCAACTCCAGGCTGCTGAACGAGGCGCGGTTAGGTTACAACTTCGTTCGCAACAACTCGTTTCCCCAGGAACCAATTAGAGATAGTGACGTGGGAATCCGCCGGTCCAATGCGGGCAGCTTTCCCGGTCTGCCGCTGATTCGCATTGCCCCTAACGCGCGCGGCCTGACATTCGGAACCGGCTTCGCAAACATCGATTTATTAGCTACGCACCATTCGGCGACCTTTGCAGATGTTCTCTCAATAAGGCAAGGCAACCACACGATTCGCACTGGTGTTGAGGTCCTTCGGTATCAAGCAGCTATAGCACTGAACTTCTTCAGACGCGGTCAGATCGATTTCAACAACTTCACAGATTTTCTGAGTGGCAATGCGAATGTTTCATTCCTCGGTTCCGGCATCAACGATCGTAATCTGCGCACGACCGACTACGCCCTTTTCATGCAGGACAACTTAAAGCTATCACCTCACTGGACCATCAATCTCGGTTTACGTTACGAACTGAGTCTTCCCTTTTACGATACGCGTGGTCGCATCTCGACTTTCGATCCGTCGCTTTACAAACCACGAATGGTGGTCGGTAATTTAGGACTTCCGCAAGGGCCCCCGCTGGGCGGCTTTGTCCAAGCCGGTAACGTTATCCCGCAATACGATCTTCCGGATGTACCTAATGTTGATAAGAGTTTGGTGACAAGCATCGACCGGAATGATTTCGCGCCTCGCGTGGGATTCGCGTATTCGCCACTTGCTTCATCACGACTTGTTGTACGTGGCGGCTATGGGATTTTCTATTCGCGCGGATCCAGTGGGCCCCTGAACAACGGTATTCAGTCACCGCCGAGCTACATCGTTAGGACACGAGTTGGCTCAGCCATCGACAATCCTTTTTTTGATGTGCCTTCGCTCGACCAATTCCCGACGTTTATAGAAGGTGCTACGCTCACTGGTGTCTATTTCGATCGAAACACCCGCACGCCGTACTTTCATCAATACAATCTGAGCACGCAATACTCAGCTGGCGATGATCTTCTGCTCGAACTAGCTTATGTCGGCACACGTGGGCTGAATCTACCTCGACTTATCGCACTCAACCAGGCGCGGCTTGCGAGTCCGCAACACCCAATCACCAACGAAGTCACTGGCGCCGTCATCACGACTAATACCCCTCAAAACGCGCCACTGCGTGCGCCGTTTCAGGGAGTCTCGACAGTTAACTTCAGTCAAGCTCAAGGCACAGCACAATCGACCTACAACGCACTACAAGTAAGTCTGAGCAAACGAATCTCGAAGGGCCTGCAATTTCTCGCCTCCTACACCTTCGCCAAGTCGATTGATAACGCTTCGGGCAGGGACGAGTTTGATTTCAGCACGATTCTCGGCAATCAACTGGATAACCACGCCAATCGCGGTGTGTCGGATTTCGACCGCACGCACCGCTTCGTCTTGAGTTATTTGTGGGAACTGCCAGAACCGGCTTTCGCTCGAGGGTCAACCGCCACTCGGTTGCTCTTCTCGAATTGGCAACTCGCCGGTGTCGTCGTGGTGATGTCCGGTCAACCGATTGACATTGTGGACACAGGCGCGGGCTCAATCTACGGTCTTAATAACGGCGTGAATCCACTCGCGCGACCTAACTGGGCGTCCGGCGCAACCCGCAATACAGCCTTCAGCAACGTTCCGTCAGGTTATTTTTTCAATCCGTTCGCATTTGTAAGACCGGTGGTAGCCGCAGGTCAGCTGATACCAAGTTCCAACGGCGCCGCCCTTGCGAATGCGTTAGGAACCGACATCGGCAACGTCGGCCGCAATGTCTTACACGGCCCAAACCAAAACAACATCGATCTTGCGCTCATTAAGCGATTCCGACTCGACGAATCCAGGAACATCGAGTTTCGCGCTGAGGTTTTCAACCTCCTGAATCACGTCAACCTCTCCAACCCAATCAGCGACCTCAACGCAGTCATTTCGACCGGAAGTTTTAATCCGGCTACTGGCCGGATCGTTGATCCCGGTGATTTTGGTCGAATCACCTCAACAAGCAACAACCCACGGTTCCTCCAATTCGCCATTAAGTTCAACTACTGACACTTCACTTGAGCTGTTGAGCACTTCAGCTCTCGAAAGGAGCAGGTTTAAGTGTGTGAATTTTCAGGCTTTTAGCGACGATGAGAAAACGTTGAGAAAAGACTGAAGCACTGTTGAGGATTTTTTTCTGCGTTCGTCGAATCATCCGCAACGAAGATGCTTCAACGTAGGAGAACGAAGATGAATAAACTCAATTGCCTCGCACCAATCGTTGTTTTTTCCAGCTCTCGGGTGGCTCGCCTTTGTGGCGCGGTGTTACTGATCGGGTGTTGCGTCGTCATTCTGATCGTGCCTTCCAGAGCTGCGAGCGAAGTACACGTTCTTTTTGATTTCCATACGATGGCTGGAGGTCCATTCCCCTCCGACCTTTTTACCGTCACTGACTGGAGTCAGAACACCGGGCTCAGGATTGATCTGCCAAAACCTGACTGTCAGCTTCGGCCATCTGACTGCGAAGACCTAGACCTCCTAAATACTCTCGACGGTTTCAATCTACTGCCGAGATTGTCCATACCTTTCGATGGTGCAATTGATCCCTCAACAGCCTCGAGCCACACAATCTTTCTGATTAGTCTCGGCAATACGCTGCCAAATGGAAATCCCGGCGGCAGCATTGTCGGCATCAATCGTATCGTTTGGGATCCACTCACAAACACACTTCATGCCGAGTCAGATGAACTACTAGATCAACATGCTCGCTATGCCCTCATCGTGACGAATGGTTTGCGCGACGCGCAAGGTAATCCAATCGGGCCGAGCGAACCGTTCAAACGGTTCAGGCACGATCTCAACTTCGGCCAGACGAATGATCGCGACGTGAAGAATTACCGGAAGTCACTGCTTAATGCAATCGAAGCTGCGCGAACTACTGGAGTTCAGGAAGATGATATTGTGGCCGCCAGCGTTTTTACCACGCAGAGCTCGACGGCAACGCTGGAAAAGATCCGAGATCAAATCAAATCGGCTACACCCGCCACCGCGGATTTCAACCTCGGATTCGACGGCAGCCGCACGGTATTCCCACTCGACAGCGTAACCTCCATCACTTTAAACCAGCAGACCGGCGTGGCTCCCGCAACCGCCAGCCCGACTCCACTGAACATTTCATTGCTGAGAATCATACCTAGTGCAGTTGGACAGGTTGCTTTCGGCAAATACCTCTCGCCCGAGTACATGGTCCATCCCGGCGATTACATCCCTCCGGTTGGCACGCATTCGGGTGTTCCTGTTGTGCAGCGCACGAATGAGGTCTATTTCAACCTCTTTCTGCCTGGAGGCCCCATGCCCGCTGCTGGCTGGCCGGTGGCGATTTTCGGCCATGGCTCAGCGGCCAATAAGAACAACCAGCCGCTGGAGGTCGCCGCAACGATGGCATCTCATGGCATTGCTACGATCGCCATCAGTTTCTATGGAAATGGCTTTGGACCGCTTGGCACATTAACAGTCAACCGCTCGGGCGCCACGCCAGTGACTTTACCGGCCGGCGGACGGGGTATTGATCAAAATAATGACAATGTGATTGTCGAGGGAGAGGGTCGCTCCGCGGCGCCCCCACGAACTCTCATCTCCAGCCGCGATGCAGCGCAACAAACGATCGCCGACTTCATGCAACTCGTCCGAGTCATTGAGTTCGGACTGGACGTGAACGGCGATGCTACGCCGGATTTGGATCCATCGCGAATCTACTATTTTGGTCATTCACTAGGCGGAATGTGGGGGGTGATTTTCCTCGCAATCGAGCCGGACGTGCGCGCGGGCGTACTTAATTCCGTGGGCACACCATATGACAACCTGCGTCTGTCGCCGACGTTCCGTGCTGGCTCCATCGGAGTCCCACTCGCCTCGCGCGTACCATCACTCATTAACTCACCCGGTCTCACACAAGTGGGCGGCGTTAATGTTGGCCCACCTTTCTTCAACGAGAACCTCCCGTTGCGAGATCGGCCACAGTTGATCAACACGGTTCCTGGGGCGATGGACATCCAGGAGGTATTGGATCGCATGAAGTGGGTAACGCAGTCTGCGAGTTCTCTGGCCTGCGCGCCTTACCTTCGGAAAAATCCACTGCCTGGCGTGTCTCCCAAATCGGTGCTGTTTCAGTTCAACTTTGGGGACCGAATCGCCACCAATCCAACAACGTCTGCCCTTCTACGCGCGGGTGAAGTGACCGACCGCACCACTTTCTACCGAAACGATCTGGCGTTTGCGGAGAACCCTTTTGGCGTTGCAAGAGATCCGCACCTTCTCATACGAAGCATCGCGGTTCCCTCAGTTGCTCCAATGGCACGCGGCATCCAGGAACAGATCGCGGTTTTCTTGGCCTCGGACGGCAAGTTGATTATTCATCCTGAGCCGAGCCGCTTCTTTGAGGTACCCATCGCGGGCCCACTTCCCGAACAACTCAACTTCATCACCCCTTAAGGAGTACACACATGCAAGACAAGATTCAAATCTACGTCGACAACGAACGCGGCCACAACGACAACAACAATTCAGGCAACCGGTCAACTCCGGTACAAACAGCCGACAAAGCATTCAGTCTGCTGCCGTCTTCCTGGCGTGGGAGCGCCGAGATCCTCTTTGCCCCGGGCGACTATCTGATCGATACGGACGTAATTTCCGTCGGCATGCCGATCGGCCCCAAGGCCTCACCCTTAGTGATCCGCGGCCCATACAAGGACCTGTTCACAATTGCGGCGGAGGTTGGTTCAAACGAGAACAAGGTCGTAACCACACTCAACCTACCTGCCGACGAACTCATCGGCGCTGTGCTGACACGGTTATCCGGCACGGGGTCGCCAGTTGGCCACGCGGTTTCGATTCGAGGCAACACGGCTGGTCCAACAATGGAGATCTCGCTACAGCAAACGATGGTACGGGTCGCAGTAGGTGACACATTCGTAATTCAGGGGCCAGCCGTCACGCTGAAGCCAACAAGGACTTTGAACCTGAATTACGAATGTGTCACCAACTGCGACCCGTA
>Ga0105243_10002848_pt1 | contig 14354 bp, 11 predicted proteins | sample KBSM34metaG_FD_81525 | JGI IMG/M metagenome (GOLD analysis project Ga0105243, IMG submission 81525) | Miscanthus rhizosphere microbial communities from Kellogg Biological Station, Michigan, USA - KBS M3-4 metaG | ecosystem: Host-associated > Plants > Roots > Rhizosphere > Soil | place...
GAACGGAAGGCCCGAATAGGCGGCGTCCCGCACGACGGCTCGGGCGAACCGGAGATACCCGCCTTCCTCCTCGACGAAGAACTCGCCGAGGCGCGACCACGTCGCGTCATCGGGTGGGGGCTCGCCCGGGTCGAGCACGTCGGCAAGGAACCGCCGATGGAACGTCGTCCCGAGCACGGAGGCTCGCCGTACGAGTGCGCGGTCAGCCGGCGCGAGAGCATCGATCCGGGCCATCGCCGCGGTCTCGATGGATTCGGGCAACATGGCGCCCGAGGTGATGACCTCCGCAAGGTCGAGCGCGAACTGCGGATTCCCGCCCGCACGATCGACCACGAGGCTCACGTCGTGGGGCAACAGCGGGGCATCGGCCGTCGCCGCTTCGACGAGGGCGACGACGTCGTCGCGAGCGAGCGGCTCAAGACGGATCGTGGTCGCCCCATCGTCATCGGCCGACGCCGAGTCGGTCTCCCGGCGGGTCATCGCGATCAGCCAAGGTCGATCGGTGATCCCGTCCCGCAGGTACGCGAACAGCTCCCTCGAGGCACCGTCCATCAGGTGTGCGTCCTCGACGTGGATCAATGTTGGCTGGTTGATCGTCAAGGCGAGGAACCGGCTGACGATCTCGTACAAGCGCTGTTGACGGAACTCCTCGCCCAACCGTTCCACTTCGGGCGTCATCGCCATGTCGACATCGAGGGGGATCGCGAGCAGAGGCATCCAGGGCTCGAGCGACGGGTCGGCCGCCACCACCAGGTCGAAGAGGCGACCCGTCACCTCGTCGTCGTCTGCTTCCCACGACACCCCGAGCAGCTCACGAAGGAGCGCACGCCAGATGATGTAGGGGCTCGACGATGTGAACGCCTCCGCGGCGGCGAACAGGATCCGCGCCTCGTGCCCGGCGTGGAGCTCCTCGATCAGGCGACTCTTACCGATCCCCGGTTCGCCGACGATCTCGATGAACGAGCCCCGGCCCTGCTCCGCCTCACTGAGCGCTCCTCGGAGCACGGCCAGCTGGTCGGCCCGCCCGATCAGTGGCAGCTGCACGTGGGAATCGCGGGTGCGCGAGCCGAGCACCTCGCCGAGCGCCCATGCCTGCACGGGCTTGGCCTTGCCCTTGACCATGAACGGCTCGAGCTCGTTCGTGGCGAACCGCGTGCCCGAGGACTCCAGCACCTCGGCGGTCGCGTAGATCTCGCCGGGCCCGGCCTTGGCCATCAGCCTGGCCGCGAGGTTCACGGCATCGCCCATGACCGTGTAGGTGCGTCGGTACCAGGGCCCGATGTCGCCGGCGAACACGCGGCCGCGGTTCACGCCGATCCTGATGGGGATCGCCCGCTCACCATCGGCGATCGCACGGAGCGCCAACAGCATCCGCTCCTCGTCGTTGCCGGTGATCGTCGGGGCGCCGGCCGTCAGGATCAGCTTGCCTCCGTCGTCGTCGGCATCCGTCGAGAGGAAGCACACGCCGTACTCGTCACACGCCGCCTGCGTGTCGGCCAGCAGCGCTTGGAGATCGTCGGCCACCGCCGCGGGCCCTCGTGACGCGATCGCCTCGTCGGTGCCGTCGAAGTGGATGAACGCGATCGAGATCTGCCGGTGCTCGGGTGTACCGCCACCCCCGAGCACGTGCGTGCGGACCGCCGTCGACAGACAGTGCGCGACCGCGTCGGGCTCGATCGAGTACGTCGGGCTCTCGGTCGCCGCATGGTGGCCCGGCGGCTCGCGCTTCAGCAGGAACCCCGGACCCTTCGCGTCGCCGATGCACCGAGGAGGCAGGGCGGCCGCGACGTCGGGGCTCACCAGGATCTCCCCCGCGTCGGCGATGTGCTCCATGCCCACGGTCCCGGTCCAGCCGGGCCCGGTGACGACGAGCTCGCGGTGCGAGCCGCCCACGTGGAAGAAGTGATACGTGCCGGTGTGCACGCCCACCGACATGCGCAGCTGCACGTGCGATCCGGGCACCTCGATGCGGCCGACCTCACGCAGCGTGCGACGCATCCAGACGGCGGATCGGCAGGCGTTCGCGACGTGGTCCTCTTCCTCGAAGAGCAGCAGGAGCGCATCGCCGCCGAACTTGATCAAGCTCCCGTCGTTGGCGTAGGCGACGGACAGGAGGTCCGTGAAGCAGGCCTCGATCGCGTCGGTGACCTGTTCCGCGCCCTCCTTCCCGACCTTGGCGAGCTTCTCCGAGAGCTTCGTGAACCCCGAGATGTCGACGAAGACGACCGACCCCTCGGTGGTCCACCAGGTTCGCTCGGGCGACGTCGCGAGGTGCCGAAGGAGGATCCGGGGGACGTAGGAGCTCAGGGTGGGGGTGCCCGAGGTCTCGGGGAGGGTCACCACCTCATCGCTGGAAGCGGTCGATGTGTCCACGTCGGCTCCTTCAGGGTCCAGCCGGGTCGCCGAACGGGGAGGAGCCGAGCCGGCGCGCCACGGGGAGCGGGGCGATCCGATGGCGCATGGGGCTCTCCTCGACCTGGGGTGCCATAGCGTAGCGTCCGTTTGCTCAGAAGGCTCCCCCTCCGGTACCTTTGCCATATGGAGACGCCCCGCGACCCGATAAGCCCTGCGCTGGACGCAGCTCGGCAGCGTCGCAAGACCCTGCACGACACCCTGGTGCACCTGGAGGAGGCCCTATCTTCCCCCGCGGCCGGCCGCATCCCCGACTGGACGGCGACCGTCCTGAAGGAGATGCACGAGGTCCGAGACGCCTTCGCGCAGCACATCACCGTGACCGAGCAGGATGACGGCCTGTACGAGGAGATCCTCGAACGGGCGCCCCGGCTGGAGGGCAACGTCCGGCGGCTCCGCGAGGAGCACCCCGAGATCCGCACCGGCATCGACTCGATGCTGGAGCGCCTCGAGAACACCGAGATCGGCACCGACACCTGGCAGCTGGAACAGGCGCGCGACGACCTCCAGCGGTTCATCGGACGCGTGATCAAGCACCGGCAGCGCGGCGCCGACCTCGTGTGGGAGGCGTACAACGTCGATATCGGCGGCCTCGAGTAACACCGGCGCCCACTGCGGCGCGAGCTAGGCTTCCTTCCGTGGTGCGGATCGCGCTCGGCCAGCTGAACACCACCGTCGGCGATCTCGACGGGAACGTCGCCCACCTCGCCGACGCGGCCAAGCGCGCCACCGCCGAGGGCGCCGACGCGGTCGTCTTCACCGAGCTCGCGATCACCGGCTACCCGCCGGAAGACCTAGTGTTGCGCCGGTCGTTCGTCGCGGACAACCTGCTCGCGCTCGACGCGCTCGCCGAGGCGACCGCGGAAGGCTGCGACGTCGTCGTCGGGTTCGCGGACCGCGCCGAGACCGGCGTGCAGAACGCCACCGCCGTGCTTCGCGGCGGCTCGGTCGTCGCCCGCTACGCCAAGTGCAAGCTGCCGAACTACGGCGTCTTCGACGAACAGCGGACCTTCGTGCCCGGCGACGGCGGGGTGGTCGTCGACATCGCCGGCACACCGGTCGGCCTGTCGGTCTGTGAGGACGCGTGGGCGCCGGGTCCGCCGTTCGACCGGTATGTGGGCACGCCCATCATCGCGAACCTCAACGCCTCCCCGTATCACCGCGCGAAGGCCGAGGAGCGACTCGATGTCCTCCGGGCCCGCGCCGCGGAGACCGGCGCCTGGATCGTGTACGTCAACACGGTGGGCGGCCAGGACGAGCTCGTCTTCGACGGCGGTTCACTGGTGATCGCGCCCGACGGGTCTGCGCACTGCCGCGCCGCCCTGTTCGATGAGGACCTCCTCGTCGTGACGATCGACGACGACGGCGCCACAGCTGAGGAACGGCCGGCGTGGCCCGAGGATCCCGAAGAGGTCTACCGCGCCCTCGTCCTCGGCACACGTGACTACACGGCGAAGAACGGCTTCGACGGCGTCGTCCTCGGTCTGTCCGGCGGGATCGACTCGGCGCTGGTCGCGACGATCGCCGCCGACGCTCTCGGCCCAGAGGCGGTGCACGCCCTCGCGATGCCGAGCATGTACTCGAGCCAGGGAAGCCTCGACGATGCCGCCGAGGTCGCGCGTCGCCTCGGCATACAGCTGGAGACCGTGCCGATCACCGATGTGTTCCGAGCGTATGAAGAGCAGCTCGCCGACCACGACGTCGTGCAGGGCCTGACGGCCGAGAACCTCCAGGCGCGGATCCGCGGCAACGACCTGATGGCGTTCTCCAACCGGTTCGGCTGGCTCGTACTCGCCACCGGGAACAAGAGCGAGTACGCGGTCGGCTATTCGACCTTGTACGGCGATATGGCGGGCGGGTTCGCGCCGATCAAGGACGTGCCCAAGACCCTGGTCTACGACCTCTGCGAGTGGCGGAACGCCGCGGCCGCCGACAACGACGAGATGCCGCCGATCCCCGACGCGGTGCTGACCAAGCCGCCCTCGGCAGAGCTGAGGCCCGATCAGCGCGACACGGACTCCCTGCCGCCCTACGAGGAGCTCGATCCGATCATCGCCGCCTACGTCGAGGACGACCTCGGCATCGACGAGATCGTGACCGCCGGGATCGCCTCGCGCGAGACCGCGGCGCGGGTCGTGGCCATGATCGACCGGGCGGAGTACAAGCGCCGCCAAGCCGCGCCGGGCGTGAAGATCACCCCCAAGGCGTTCGGGCGTGACCGTCGGCTCCCCATCACGAACAGATACCCCGACCGATAAACGCTGCGCCACAAAGAGCTGAGGCCGCTGCCCGTCGTGAGCCTCAGGGGTGGCGCATACCGCGTCGATAGTCGAGCAGATGGGACCGTCCTCGTTGCACCTGCACAAGCTCGATGCCGCGATGCGCAAGCGGAGCGTCCACACGCGCATCTTCGGGGCCTTCGGAATGGCCCTGGCGTTGGCGGCGATCGTCGGACTGTCCGGCGTGTGGAAGCTGCACCGCATCTCGACGGGGCTCGAATCGGTCACGGCGCATTCCCTCAAGCCGGTGAACGAGGTGGCCGGCATCCAGGCGGCCGTCGACCGGATCGAGCTCAACATCCGCGCACACGCTGGCACCAACTCCACGCTGGAGAAGCAGGACGCGGTCTCGGACATCCAGACGTCCTTCGATCAAGCCAAACAGCACATCGCGGCGTTCCGGCTGACGGGTCCGAGCAGCGGGGAGCAGCTGCTCGCGACGTCACTCGAGGACGACCTGACGAAGCTGCAGCCGGTCGTGTTCGAGCGACTGCTGCCGTTGTCCGAACGCGACGCTCGCGTGCAGTTCCAAGAGCTCTTCAAGCAGCGCGTCGCGCCGCTGCTGGCAGACGCGCACGGTGAGATCGACAACCTGATGACGTCGGAGAACGCCGCCGCAGACGCCGAGCTCACGGCCGCACACGACGTGTACGTCCAAGCCGTCCTCGGGCTGGTGGTGCTGCTTACGATCGGCATCCTGGTCGTGTTCCTGCTGGGCTCGGCGATCGCGAAGTCGATCGTCGGTCCCCTCCGCGGGTCGGTCGAGATGCTCGAGCGAGTGGCTGCCGGCGATCTGACGGCCTCGGTCGAGGTCGTCGGGAACGACGAGGTCGCGATGCTCGGCAACGCGCTCAACGCAACGATCGCTCGAACGGCAGCCGCGATGGCCTCGATCACGGACAGCGCGACCGCGCTGACCAACTCGTCGGAGCGGCTCGCCGCGACGGGCGCCGCGATCGGCACCGCTGCGGAGCAGACGTCCGACGTCGCAGGGAACGTGTCGACCGCGGCCTCGCTGGTGTCGGACAACGTGGCGGAAGCGGTGGGCGGTGCCCAAGAGCTCGGCGACTCCATCCGGAACATCGCCAGCAACGCAGCCGATGCGGCGCTCGTTGCGAGCCGCGCGGCGACCGACGCCGGCAACACGAACAGCGCGGTCGAGCGGCTTCGCTCCGCGTCGCAGCAGGTGGGCGACGTGATCGCGATGATCTCCAAGATCGCCCGCCAGACGCACCTGCTCGCCCTGAACGCGACGATCGAAGCCGAACGCGCAGGCGAGGCCGGGAAAGGGTTCGCCGTCGTTGCCGACGAGGTCAAACAGCTCTCCCGTCAGACCGCCGACGCGACGGAGGAGATCGACCGCACGATCGCCGACATGCGCCTGGAGGTCGAGGCAGCGACCGGCGCGCTGCAACGCATCACCGAGATCGTGGATCACCTCAGCGAGACGCAGACGACGATCGCCGCCGCGGTCGAGGAACAGGATCAGATGACGGGCGAGATCATCGGACGGATGTCGAAGGCGGCCTCGGGCGCCGAGGAGATCGCCGACACGATCCGCCGTGTGGCATCGGCCACGACCGAGACCTCGCGTGGCGTCGAAGGTGCACGGACCGCCGCCGCCGAGCTCGCCGGTCTGGCGGAGGAGCTGGCACACACCGTGGCACGGTTCCGCGTCGACCGGGACGACGATCCCGCACCGCCCGGCGACCTCGGCCCCGATAAGCTGGCCGAGCTGGGGCCGGTAGCTCAGCTTGGTTAGAGCAGGGGGCTTTTAACCCTCGTGTCGCGGGTTCAAATCCTGCCCGGCCCACCATGATCGAGTGACGTCGGCGGCGCGCGCTACGGTCGCGCGATGCGACGGGAGCGGCTCGGGCGATGGACGCTGTTGATCCCCGAGTCTCGACGGGAACGCGCGCGCGGCCTGCTCGATCGCGATCATCTCGATGCCTGGACCGCATTGGTGCTGCCTCGCTGCCGATCGGTGCACACCGTCGGCATGCGGTTCGCGATCGATGTCGTAGTGCTCGACCACCGACGGCGCCCGATCCGCGTTACGACACTTCTGCCAGGCGGGATCCTGTTGCCCCGACCAGGTGCTCGACACATCATCGAAGTCGCGAGCGGCCGTGGACCGGCGTTCAGCGCATCTCTCGGCGGAAGAACCACTCTCGGAGCTCCCGGCACCGCCCATCCGAGGCGAACCGGATCACGAGGATCCCGTCGTACTGGACGCGCACCGGATCGCCAGCGTTCCGTGTGACGACAACCCAATGGACGACGGCGACGTCACCGTCGAGCGCCTCGATCTGCCATTCCACCTCGACCTGTTGGGAGATCCCGGCCGTCCATCGACGCACGATGTCCTCGCGGCCCTGCCACGGTCTGGCGAACGCGTCCAAGGCGTACACGGCATCCTCCGTGAACAGATCCGCGACCTCGGCAGGATCGTTGGAGACCCACGCGTGCCGGTACGCCTCCATCCAGGTGGCAACGCCCGCCCGATCCACGGAGCCCACCTTACGTCTGCGGGTTCGTTCGAGGGCACGTGCGATGCGCCGCACGGTTCCGGGAGGCGTGAGCCACCCTTGCTATCCTTCCCCCGCGTCTCGAACCGGAGGCGAGCCCTGCGTCCCCATCGTCTAGAGGCCTAGGACGCCGCCCTTTCAAGGCGGAAGCACGGGTTCGAACCCCGTTGGGGGCACGCACCAACGCTCCAAAACGGCACCATCGCACCAGCGGCGTTCCGGCGCCGTGACAACTGCACACGCGCCTGTAGAGGAGTCCGGCCGTCCTCACCGCCCTGTCAAGGCGGAGATCGCGGGATCGAAGCCCGTCAGGCGCGCTAGGGTCGCGAGACCCGAGCCGGCACCGCCCGGCCAGGTAGCTCAGTTGGTAGAGCACGCGGCTGAAAACCGCGGTGTCGGCAGTTCGATCCTGCCCCTGGCCACCGTCTTCTACACTCCGCACCATGCGCACTCCGAACGCGGTCGATGACGCCCTGGTCAAGGAGATCAAGGACGCCGAGGACGAACGGTTCCACGAGGCTCGCCCGCGCTCCGCGGAACTGTGGACCCGCGCCTGGGAGTCGATGCCGAACGGGGTGCCGATGGCGTGGCATCGGGGGTCCTACCACCACCTGCCGCTGTGGATCGAGTCCGGCAAGGGCGCCCGCTTCACCGACGTCGACGGGTTCACGTACAGCGACTTCAACATCGCCGACATGTCGATGTTCTGCGGGTACGCCCCGGAGCCGATCGTGCGTGCGGTCAGCGAACGGATGGCGCTCGGCAACCAGTTCCTGCTGCCGACGGAGGACGCGATCTTCGTGTCCGAGGAGCTGGCGCGACGGTACGGCCTGCCGAAATGGCAGTACACGCTGTCGGCCTCACAGGCGAACACGGAGGTGATCCGGGTCGCGCGCGTGATGACCGCGCGCGACAAGGTCCTGTTCTTCGACGGGAAGTACCACGGGCACTTCGAGGAAGCGCTGGTCGAGCTCGATGCGAACGGTCAGCTCGTTCCAGAGGAGCACGGGCTGCCCGCCGACGTCACCGAGCACACGGTGATCGTGCCGTTCAACGACCTCGAGGCGCTCGAGGGGACGCTCGGCCGCGGCGACATCGCGGTCGTGATGACCGAGCCCGCGATGACGAACAACGTCGGCCTGATGCTGCCCGACGAGGGCTTCCACGCCGGACTCCGTGAGTTGACGAGGGCGACAGGCACGCTGCTGGCCCACGACGAGACGCACACGCAGGTCTTCGGGCCCGGCGGGCTGACCGCGCAGTGGGGCCTGAGCCCGGACTTCGTGAGCGCCGGCAAATCGATCGCCGGTGGGGTGCCGTTCGGCGCGTGGGGCACGACCGATGAGATCGCGATGTTCCTCACCCAGATGAAGGGGCCGGACGGCGAGCGGACCGACGCGGTCGCCCTCGGCGGCACGCTGTTCGGCAACGCACTCTCGATGGCGGCCGCCCGCGCCACGATGCTCGAGGTGCTCACACCCGAGGCGTACGAGCACACGCAGCGACTGGGCACACGGCTCGCGAACGGGCTGCGCACCAGCGTCGAACGGACAGGCCTCCCGTGGTCCATCCATCACCTCGGGCCGCGCAGCGGCTACACGTTCCGACCGGAGCCGATCCGCAACGCCGCGGAGGGACATGCCGCTGCGAACGAGCTGCTGACGCGCCTGATCCGGATCTGGCTCGCGAACCGCGGCGTCTGGGAGGCGATCGTCGGGGCAGGACCGGTGGTCCCGGTGCCGGCTACGGAGGAAGACGTCGACGCCTACGTCGAGGCGTGGGACGCGTTGCTGGTTCGACTCACGTCGTGAGTCAGTTGAACTGCTCGCGCGTACGGAACTCCATCCACCGCACGAGCACCGACTGGTAGACCTCGGCGGACTCGGCCGGTTCGTGGCGGGCGAGCGCATCGAGCGCGCGTTGGATCTGCTCGGCGCTGTGGTCGTCGTCCATCTCGTCCCAGCTCATCAGGTCGGACAGCTCGCCGTAGTCGAGCTCGACGACGCTGCGGGGATCGAAGGTGACGAGCCATTGGTGCAGGTCGACCAGCAGCTCCCCGAGCTGCGCGAAGTCGGAGCGGCGCAGCGTGGGCATGACGTTCTCGATGCGGCGCATCGCCCGGCGGGTCGGCGTGCGATACCGCAGGCGCAGGCGCGCGAGCTCGTCGTCGGCGATCGTGCGCTCCTCGGGACGGAACAGGACGAACCACCGCAGCGGCACGTGCCACGCGCTCTGCAGCACGAAGGGCACCGCGTGCGGATCGCGCCGGTGCAGCCGACCCAACTCCCGACGCGCTCGACGCGCTTCCTTCTTGGAGACGATCATCGGCCAGAGCTCTGCCATCAGCTCGTCCGGCGAGTCGGCGATCGAACGCAACACACGCAGGCGCATCCGGTGTGGCGCCAGGAAGGTGCGGCCGTCGAAGACGCGGACGTCGGCGGTCTCGCGCCCGCCAGGCGCGAGGAGCCCGACGCCCGTCTCGGTGGAGCGATCCGCGAACCGAGGCGTACCGCGTTGCTTGCGCCCGGTGACCAGCCAGCGCTCCCAGTGCAGCTGCTCTTCCCGCTCGAACCCGTCGAGCGGCTGGAACACGCGGAGGTAGGCGCTCGGGACCATCGTCGTCGAAGTCTAGCGAGGGGTACCGTCTCGTATCCTCTCGGCATCCGTCGCAAGGAGCTTCAGCCGTGGCCGAACCGCAGGTGCAGCCACCCACGCACTGGGGTGGCACGGAACCCCGGCGCGTGTTGGCCCCCGACGGGAGCGTCGTCGGCGATCCTGCCGTCAGGCTCGAGGCCGATGAGCTCCGCGCGATCCTGCGGTGGATGGTCCTCGCGCGGAGGCTCGATCGCGAGTGCATCGCACTACAGCGCCAGGGTGAGCTAACCGTCTACCCCGGCTTCGAGGGCCAGGAGGCCGCCCAGATCGGATCCGCGACGGCTCTCGGCGATGCCGACATGGTGTGGCCGACGTTCCGAGAGCTCGCGGTCGCGCTGGTGCGAGGGGTCGACCCGGGGCAGTACCTCCAGTACCACCGAGGCACCTGGCACGGGGGGCCGTATGACCCTCGCGCAACCCGGTTCGGGCCGATCTGCATCCCCATCGCAACCCAGATCGCGCACGCCGCCGGCGGCGCGCTCGGTCAACAACTCGACGGGAGCCACGAGGTCTCGATCGCGTACTTCGGCGACGGAGCGACGAGCGAGGGCGACTTCCACGAGGCGGCCAACCTGGCGGGCGTCTGGAAACTGCCGCTCGTGCTGTTCTGCCAGAACAACGGATGGGCGATCTCGATGCCGGCGGCGCAGCAGACGGCCGGAGAGATATGGCGCCGCGCCGAGGGCTACGGCTTCCCGGGGGTACGCGTCGACGGGAACGATGTGCTCGCGGTGTACGCCGCGACGCGCGAGGCGCTCGAGCGGGCTCGGCGTGGCGACGGGCCGACGTTGATCGAAGCGATGACGTATCGGATCGGCGCGCATTCCACCGCTGATGACCCGCGACGCTACCGCGCCGATCCGGAGGTGGAGGCGGCTCGGGCATCCGACCCGATCGCGAGGTTCCGCACCTGGCTCATCGCCGCGGGTCATGCCGACGACACGTTCCTCGCCGAGTGCGACGTCGAGGCAGAGCGGTTCGCGATGACGGTGCGAGAGGGTGTTGTCGCGATCCCGGCCCCGCCGCCGGAGTGGCAGTTCGAGTGGGTGTACGCGGAGCCGGGCGAGACCTTCCAACGGATGCGCGTGGAGGCGATGGGGTGACGTCGTGGACGATGAGCGCCGCGCTGAACCAGGCGCTCCGCGATGCGCTGACGGCCGACGATCGGGTGATCCTGCTCGGCGAAGACATCGGCGTCAGCGGCGGCGTGTTCCGCGTGACCGATAGCCTGTTGGAGACGTTCGGCGATCGCCGGGTCTTCGACACCCCGATCAGCGAGGCCGGGATCGTCGGGGCTGCGGTCGGGCTGTGCTTCGGCGGATGGCGGCCGGTCGTCGAGCTCCAGTTCGATGCGTTCTCCTATCCCGCGTTCGAGCAGATCGTCGATCACGTCGCCAAGATGCGGATGCGCACGCGCGGCCGTGTCGACATCCCAATCACGATCCGCATCCCCGCGTTCGGCGGCATCAAGGGGAAGGAGCACCACGGCGAGAGCCCCGAGACGTACTTCGCGCACACCGCCGGTCTGAAGGTGGTCACGCCGTCCGGTGCGCTCGATGCCTACGCGCTGCTCCGCCACGCGATCGAAGACCCCGACCCCGTGATCGTGCTCGAACCCAAGGCGCGCTACTGGTCGAAGGAGGAGGGCGAGCTCGGTCCCGACGAACTCGCCCTGGGTACGGGACGGGTGGTCCGCGACGGCGGCGACGTGACGCTCATCGCCTACGGCGGGATGGTCGCACGGATCCGCGAGGCCGCGGAGCAGTTGGCGCACACCGGCATCGAGGCCCGAGCGGTCGACCTCCGCTGGCTCTCGCCGCTGGACGACGACCTGCTGCGCAGGTGTGCGGTCGAAACCGGTCGGCTGGTCGTCGTGCACGAGGCACCCCGCCACGTGGGGTTCGGCGCCGAGGTGGCCGCGAGAACGATGGAGCTCGCGTTCGACTCACTCGCCGCGCCGATCGCGCGCGTCACCGGCTGGGACACGCCGTACCCCCCGGCGTCGCTCGAGGATCGCTACCTGCCGAGCGTCGATCGGATCGTGGCGGCCGCCAAGGAAACGGTGGCCTACTGATGGAGCGTGTCTTCCCGATGCCGGACCTCGGGGAAGGTCTCGAGGAAGGCCGCATCGTCGAGTGGTTGGTGGCCGAGGGCGACGAGATCGCCCTGAATCAACCCTTGGTCGAGGTCGACACCGCCAAGGCTGCGGTGGAGATCCCGTCGCCGTTCGCCGGACGGATCGCCCGGCTCCACGGCGCCGAGGGCCAGGACGTCCCCGTCGGGAGCCCGCTGGTGACGTTCACCGTTGCGGGCGAAGAGGGCGGTGATGCCCCAGCCGATCTCGCCCGTGTTCGCTCGTACGAGGCCACCATCGAGCGCCCTTCTGCGAACGGGCGCGCGAAGGCAACCCCGCCCGTTCGCAAGCTCGCGCGGGAACTCGGCGTCGACGTCGAGACGATCGACGGCACGGGGCCCGATGGTCGAGTGACCGAGACGGATGTGCGCGGTGCCGCGACCCGACCGGCGATGGATGACAACGTGTTCGCGGTCACGGTCTCCGCCGACCTCGGGTCCGACATCGTCCCGCTCGACGCGCATCGGCGGGCGATCGCCGAGAACCTCACGCGCCAGGCCGCGATCCCGCAGGTGACGACCTTCCGAACGGTCGATTGCAGCGCTGTCGAAGCCATACGTCAGCAGATCGGTCTCTCGCCGTTGCCGATCGTGGTCGCCGCCCTGGCTCAGACGGTTGGCGGGCACCCGCTCCTGAATGCCGCCTGGGGTACGCAGCACATCGAGCTCCGGCGCAGGGTCAACGTCGGGATCGCCGTCGACACGGACCGCGGCCTCGTCGTCCCCGTGCTCCAGCAAGCCGAGGCACGGGGGCTCGAGGCGCTCGCCGGCGAGATCACGCGTCTGGCGGACGAGGCGAGGCGGGGGGTCTTGGCGTTGGAGGACCAGGTGGCGCCGGTAACGATCGCGGTGACCAACACGGGCTCCTACGGATCGGAGGCGGGCACCCCGATCCTGTCGCCGGGCACGAGCGTGACGCTGGCGTTCGGCGTGATCCAGCCCCGCGCGCTCGTCATCGATGACCAGGTGGTTGCGCAGCCGGCGGCGACCATCTCCCTCACGTTCGATCACCGTGTACTGGACGGGGCCGCCGCCGGCCGCGCCCTGACCGATCTGGTGGCGTTGCTAGAGTCGCGCGAACGTCTGGAAGGGCTTCCCCGGTGAAGATCGCATCGCTGCTGCCGTCGGCCACCGAAATCGTCTACGCCCTTGGGCTCGGCGATGACCTGGTCGGCGTGACGGACGAGTGCGACTACCCACCGGCGGCCGTCACGAAGCCGGTGATCAGCCGCAGCGCACTCTCGCAGGGCCACCTGCAAACGCCCCGCGAGATCGACGACGCCGTTCGCGCGAAGGTCGGCCAGTCGCAACCGCTCTACCAACTCGACGTCGACCTCCTGCGTCGCGAGCAACCCGACGTGATCCTCACGCAGGACCTCTGCCGGGTCTGCGCGGTGCCGAGCGGCCAGGTGCAGCAGGCGCTCGACCAGATCGGGCTGCCCGAGGCCAAGGTGCTCTCGCTCGATCCGAACACGCTCGACGAGGTCATCGCGACGATCGGCATCGTCGCGAAGGCGCTGGACCGGACCGAGCGCGGCGAGGAGCTGATGGCATCCCTGCGCCAACGGATCGCCGCGGTCAAGGAGACGGCGAAGCGGCTCCCGACCGTCAGCGTGTTCGGCTTGGAGTGGTCCGACCCGCCCTTCTCGGCCGGGCACTGGATACCGGGCATGATCACTGCGGTCGGCGGCACACCGGTGTTGGCCGACGATGGGCAGCCGAGCCGCGAGACCGCGTGGCACGAGGTGCGCGACGCCTCGCCCGAGGTGATCGTGTTCATGCCCTGCGGCTACTACCTCGAGGAAGCGGAGGATGAGTCGCGCGCGTTCCTCGAGCAGCCCGAGTTCGCCGACACGCCCGCAGCGCGCAACGGCAACGTCTACGCGGTCGACGCGACGTCCTACTTCTCGCGACCGGGTCCCCGGATCGTCGACGGCCTTGAGATCCTGGCGTGGGCCGCGCATCCCGATTCCTACCCCACTCCGGCCGACGGCAGGATCGCGAAGCTCCGCTGACATCATGGTCGACGTCCGGGACGCGCCCATCCTGGAGTTCGATCCCGACCCGACCGCATTGGTCGAACCTGGACGGGTCGTCGAAGCCGGACCGGATCGCGCCGAGCGAGCGGTGCTCTGCTTCTTCAGCCAGGTGATCGACCGTCTCAAGCTCGAAGGTGCGCCGCTCCTCTTCGAGCTGGAGGCGGCACACGGGATCCACCCGGTCTATGGGTTCGAGGTCGACGGCGAACAGATCGCGGTCTTCCACCCCGGGGTCGGAGCGGCGCTCGCCGGCGGGTTCTTCGAGGAGTCGATGGCACACGGCTGCCGGACGTTCATGGCGGTCGGGA
>Ga0105243_10002850_pt1 | contig 14343 bp, 12 predicted proteins | sample KBSM34metaG_FD_81525 | JGI IMG/M metagenome (GOLD analysis project Ga0105243, IMG submission 81525) | Miscanthus rhizosphere microbial communities from Kellogg Biological Station, Michigan, USA - KBS M3-4 metaG | ecosystem: Host-associated > Plants > Roots > Rhizosphere > Soil | place...
AACGAACGCGCGCTCGAAGGCACGCCGCTGGCCGGCCACCACTCGCCCGAGAAAGACAAGGTGCGCCAGGCCGTCAACCGCTGGATCCGCGAAGGCGGTGCCTTCGATGCGGTGGTCGATGTCGACGCCCTGCTGCGCGACCCGGCCCGGCCGACCCGGCTGAAAGCCGCCATGGATTCGGGCGACCACCTGCATCCCGGCGACGCCGGCTACCGGGCGATGGCGGCGGCCATCGACCTCGACGCCTTGCTGGGTAACGATCTTCGATAGACTGCAAATATACTGTACATAAATACAGTCTTTTCTCTAGAATGGATCGTCTCCAAGAACAACATTCGAGGCGACGCCATGACCACCGCCAACCCGCCTGCGCCCTCCGCGCAGGTGCTTTTTTTCTCCTCGCGACAGCATCCGTTGCAGTCGCGTTCGCGCACCACCGGCAAGACAGGCCGGATTTCGAACTGGCCCTTCCGCGTGACGCGGGAGCACGGCCACGACGACAGCAACGAACAGGATGACATCCGCGTTCAGGCGGCGCGCGTCATCCGAACGACGGCCGCGCATTGGTGGCCGCCGGAGCCCTGAACCGCCTTTTCATCCTTCTTCCCCCGGAGAACTGCAATGGACGACTTCCACCGTGGCGATGCGTTTGCGAACGGGCCCGAACCCGACTGGGACTCCCCCGCTTTCGAGAGGCAACGCCACCTTCTCATCGCGCTGTTTCCCGAGCCCGAGGTGCAAGCGGCGATCGAAGCGCACCGCAAGGAATGGATCTGGCCCAAGGGCCACTACTTTCCTCGCAGCCCGCGACTGCACCTGACGCTCCACTGCTTCGGCGACCAGCCCAAGGAGGTCGAGAAACGCCTGCGTGAAGCGCTCGCCCAGGTTCGGGTGCGGCCCATGAGCCTCGTGCTGGACAGCTCGCGCACATGGCGCAACGACATCGCGGTGCTGCAGCCCGCCGAGCACGGCGCCTTGCGCACCCTGCATGCGGACATCGGCCGTGCGGTCCAGAAGGCGGGCATCGTCACGGAAACGCCGACGTTCACACCGCACATCACCATCGCCCGCCGCACCGAGGGCGCCGCCTACCCGATGCGCCTGCCGCCGATCCCGTGGCACGTGAGGAAATTCCTGCTCGTGCGCTCCTTCACTTCGCATCCCGTCGAACACAAGGTGCTGGCCACCTACGAGGCCGACGAAGAAGACAAAGAAGACGCCGTCTGACAACGGCCGGCCGGCTTTCGTGGCCTTATCGGGTGAGACAATTTTCGGCGCCCATCGAACCCACGCCACGCCACGCCACGCCACGCCACGCCCGCCGCATGCTGACACCACCCGATATCGCCCCCGACGCCGTTCAAGCGCGTCTCGCCGAAACCTACGGCCTGCAGGCGACACGCGCCGAATTCCTGCCGATGGGCGCCGACGTCGATTCGGCCGCGTTCCGCATCGAGGCACCGGACGGTCGCGTGCATTTCCTGAAGCTGCGCCGCAGCGGTTTCAATGCCGCCGTGGTCGATGTGCCGGCCTTCCTGCACCACACGCAAGGCATCGACGCCGTGATGGCGCCGATGCCCACGCGCACGCAGCAACTCAGCGTGCAAGACCATGGCTTCAGCTGGGCGCTCTACCCCTTCTTCGACGGCGTCGACGGCTTCACGCGCACGCCGACCGACCGGCAATGGACCTTGCTCGGCACCGCGCTGAACGCCATCCACCGCACCGAGCTGCCCGAATCGCTGCGGGCGGGCCTGCCGCGCGAAAGCTACTCGCACCACTGGCGCGAAGGCGTGCGCCGCTACCAGCGCCGTTTCATCAACGGCGTGGCGGGCGACGATCTGGTGAAGCGCTTTCTGGCCTTCTGGGACGCGCACGACGAAGAGATCGATTCGATCGTCTACCGCAGCGAACAGCTTGCCTCGATCCTGCTCGAGAAGTCGCTGCCGCAGGTGCTGTGCCATGCCGACCTGCACGCGGGCAACGTGCTGCTGGGCGACGACGATCGTCTGTGCATCGTCGACTGGGACACGCTGATCCTTGCACCGAAGGAGCGCGACCTGATGTTCATCGGCGGCGGGGTCGGCGGCGTGTGGAACCAGCCGCGCGAAGAAGCGCTGTTCTTCCAGGGCTACGGCACGAACGAGGCGATCGACACGCTCGCCCTCGCCTACTACCGCCACGAACGCATCGTGCGCGACCTGCTCGAGTTCTGCGACCAGATGTTCGACCCGCAGGCCAGCCGCGAAGACCGCGAGGAAGGCCTGCGCCAGATGGCGAGCCAGTTCGATCCAGGTAACGTGGTCGCCGTCGCGCACCGCGACTACGACGCCATCACCTGAAACACCTGAAGGGCGCCGCTCAGATCAGCAGGTCCTGCGCGTCGTCCTCGAAGCCCGCCACGGGCTGCGCCTTGGCCAGCGCCAGCCACACCGAAAAAGGAATGCGCTCGAAGGCGCGGTGCACCGCGGCGCGCGCCACCACGAGGCGCTCGCCCTCGAGCACCATCACGCCGCATTCGGCCGGGATCTCGTCGGGTGACGCGATGCAGCGGCCCTTGGCGTCGTTGCCCAGCACGTACCAGCACTCGCCGCCCAGGTCGAGGTAGGCCGCGCGCTTGTCGGGCTTGCGCAGGTCGCCCAGCAGGTCGGCGCGGCTGACCTTCACCTCGTGCACGATGGGGTGCGCATAGGCCTCGACGCTGGTGTTGCGGATCGAGAACACGTCGGGCCGCGCCATGCACCAGCGCGGCTTGCCGCCCTCCTCCAGCGGCGGCAGGCGGGCGCGCAGGCCCAGGCCGCGCCAGGCAATGCGGCCGCCGCGCGTCATCTCGCGCGCCACGCGCTCCACCAGTGCCTCGTGCGGCGACAACGCCGCGCGATTGACCGTGAGCGTGGTGGCAATGCGTGCAATGCCCGCGTCGGTCACGCGCAGCGTCTCGTGGCCCAGCGCGCTGCGCACGCGCTCGAGAAAACCGCCCGCGAGCAGTTCGACCTCGATGGTGTCGCAGCAGGGCCAGCCGGCCGAGCGGTAGATCTCGCGCAGGCGCCGTGCGTGCGGCTTGCCGAAGGGCACGGCGATCTGCAGGGGCGGCGGGTCGGTCACCGGCGGCGGAAAACCGGGGTCCGTCACCGGGGGCATGACAGGCGGCGGATCGCCTTCGGGCGGCAGCACGGGCGGCGGGGGTGGCGGCATGGGCACATCGGGCGCGGGCGGCGGCGGGCCGATCGGCGTGGCGACGACCTCATCGGCAAGGGCAAATCCGGCGGTTGCGGCGAGTGCGGACATGGGAGGAACAGGTTAGCGAAAAGTGAGGGTCGGCGCGAGGCATGGAACGATCGGTTGCATTCGCAATGCCTCAGTGGAAGTCGCGGCTGGTGTTGCTCTGCGCCAGCCGGCCCAGCAGCGGCGTGAGGTCCTTGAAGCCGGTGGCGATCAGGTGCTGCACCTTGCCGCCGCTGTCGTCGTCGCGCTGCCAGGTGCCCTGCACCGCGAGCAGGTGCGACTTGAGCAGCGGCTCGCGCCAGGCCTCGATGACGTGGCTCCACACGATCACGTTGACGTTGCCGGTCTCGTCCTCCAGCGTGACGAAGATGGTGCCGTTGGCGGTGCCGGGCCGCTGCCGGCCCTTGACGATGCCGCAGGCGCGCACGGTCTGGCCGCTGCGCGCGGCGCGCAGTTCCACCGCGCTCAGGAGCCGCATGCGCGCCAGGCGCGGGCGCAGCAGCGCGAGCGGATGGCGGCGCAGCGTGAGGCCCAGCGCCGCGTAGTCGCCGACGATTTCCTCGCCCTCGGGCGCGGCCGGCAGGAGCAGCGCCTGTTCGTGGATCGGCACGCCCTTGAGCAGGGCCGACGAGCGATGCTGCGCCGTGGCGTCCCACACCTGCTGGCGCCGATGGCCCGAGAGCGACATCAGCGCATCGGCCGCCGCGAGCGCGGCCATGTCCTTGCCTTCGAGTTCGGCGCGCAGGGCCAGGTCTTCGGTGCTGGTGAAAGGCGCTTGTGCGCGCGCTGCGAGCAGGCGTCTGGCGCCGGCTTCGCTGAGGCTCAGGACCCGGTTCAGGCCCAGCCGCACGGCGGGCTGGTTCTCGTTGCCCAGGCGCTCGGCGTAGCGCGTGTCGGTACCTGGCGGCATGCGCGGCGCATCGGGTGCGCGGGCCTCGAGCGTGGTGTCGATCTCGCTGCATGTGACGTCGACCGGCCGCACCTCGACGCCATGGCGGCGCGCATCCTGCACCAGCTGCGAGGGGCTGTAGAAGCCCATCGGTTGCGAGTCGAGCAAGGCGGCGAGGAAGCAGGCGGGTTCGTAGTTCTTGAGCCAGCTGCTGATGGTGACCAGCAGCGCGAAGCTCGCGGCGTGGCTTTCGGGGAAGCCGTAGTCGCCGAAGCCGAGGATCTGCTTGAAGATGGCTTCGGCGAAAGTTTCCTTGTAGTCGTTGGCGGTCATGCCCTTGACGAGCTTGTCGTGGAACTTCCCGAGACCGCCCTTGCGCTTCCATGCCGCCATGGCGCGGCGCAGTTGGTCGGCCTCGTCGGCCGAGAACTTGGCTGCGATCATCGCGATCTGCATCACCTGCTCCTGGAAGATCGGGATGCCCAGCGTGCGCTCCAGCGCCTCGCGCAACTCGTCTTTCTCGTAGTGGATCGGCAAGCCCTTGAACACCCGCTCACGCTGCTTCAGGTACGGATGCACCATGCCGCCCTGAATGGGCCCCGGCCGCACGATCGCGACCTCGATCACCAGGTCTTCATAGGTGCGCGGCTTCAGGCGCGGCAGCATCGACATCTGCGCCCGGCTCTCGATCTGGAACACGCCGATGGTGTCGGCGTCGCAGATCATGTCGAACACCTTCGGGTCGTCGTTGGGGATGTGATGCATCTGCACCATCGAGCCCCGCCAGCGGTTCATGTGATCGAGCCCGCGGCGGATGGCGCTGAGCATGCCGAGCGCGAGCACGTCGACCTTGAGCATGCCCATGGCCTCGAGGTCGTCTTTTTCCCACTGGATGACGGAGCGATTCACCATCGACGCCTTCTCGACCGGCACCAGCCGCGTGAGCTTGGTGTGCGTGAGCACGAAGCCGCCCACGTGCTGGCTCAGGTGGCGCGGAAAGCCCTTGAGCCGCTGCGTCATCTCGATCCACTGGACAAGCTTGAGCCGGTCTTCCTTCACGCCGACGCGCGCGGCGGCCTTGTCGAGCTGCTCGCCGAGCGCGGTGTCGTCGAACCAGTAGTGGTCCTTGGCGAATTCGTCGACCAGCCGCTCGTCGATGCCGATGGCCTTGCCGACGTCGCGCAAGGCGCTGCGCGAGCGGTAGCAGATGACGACGGCGGCGATGGCGGCGCGCTCGCGGCCGTACTTCTCGTAGATGTACTGGATGACTTCTTCGCGCCGCTGGTGCTCGAAGTCGACGTCGATGTCGGGCGGCTCCTTGCGATGGCGGCTCAGGAAGCGCTCGAACAGCAAGTGGCCCTTTTCGGGGTTGATCGCGGTGATGCCGAGGCAATAGCAAACCGCCGAGTTGGCCGACGAGCCGCGGCCCTGGCAGAGGATGTTCTTCGACTTGGCAAAACGCACGATGTCTTCCACCGTGAGAAAGAACATCTCGTATTCGAGCTCAAGGATGAGGCTCAGCTCTTTCTGCACTTGGCGGCAGACAGCCTCGGGAATGCCCGAGGCATATCTTTCGAGCGGGTATTGCTTGAGTGCCCCCTCCCACGTCTTGCGCACCAGCGTCTGCGCCGCCGTCTCGCTGCTGCCCACGGTCTCCAGCGGGTACTTGTAGGTCTCGCGGATCACCTCGGGATCGAAACGGCACCGCTGCGCCACCTCCAGCGTGTTCGCCAGCATCGCGGGCAGGTACAGCTCGGCCAGCCGCACCCGCTGACGCAGGTGCCGCTCGGCGTTCGACTGCAGTGCAAAGCCGCACTCGGCCACCGTGCGGCCTTCGCGCACGGCCGTGAGCACGTCGTGCAGCGGCTTGCGGCCGCGCGCGTGCATGTGCACATCGCCGGCCGCGACCAGCGGCACGCCGGCCTGCTCGCCCGCCTGCATCAGCGTGACGAGCCAGAGGTCGTCGTCGAGTTCGTTGAACAGCTCCACGGCCAGCCAGAGGTTGTCGCCGTACAGCGCCCTGGCCGCTGCCAGGTCTTCCTGCAAGGAGGCTGCATCCGGCATACCACCCGGCGGACGGTGCGGCACGAAGAGCACCTGGCAGTCCTGCAGCGAAGCCACGTCGCTGCCCTCCCAGCTCACGCGGTACTCGCCCTTGGGCAATTCGGTGTTGCGCGCAGCGGTGATGAACTCGCAGAGGTTGCCCCAGCCCTCGGTGTCGTTCGCGATCACCACGAGCTTGAAGCGCTCGAAGCGGAATTCGCTGCCGAACAGCAGGCGGAATTCGGGGTGGCGCGGGATCGGCGGTTCGTCCGGGTGCTCGCGCTCGTAGGTGTCCAGCTTGGCGGGCAGGTCGCGCAACGCGACATGCGCGCGCACGATGCCGGCCACCGAGCATTCGTCGGTGATGGCCAGCGCCGCGTAGCCGAGGTGGTAGGCGCGCTCGACCACCTCTTCGGGCGTCGACGCGCCGCGCTGGAAGCTGAAGTTCGTGAGGCAGTGCAGCTCGGCATAGCCGGGCAGGCCCGGCGCCGGGCGCAGCCGCTGCGGCAGCACATGCACCTTGGCGGGCTGGCGCTTGCGCTCTTCCTTGCCGCTCAGGTCAGGCATAGAAGCCTTGCAGGTACCAGCGCACCTCGCCCGACGAAAAGCGCGTGGCGGGCCGCTCGCGAAAGATCCACACCAGGCCGGCCTCGGGGCTTTCGGCCACGTAGTAGTCGCGCATCGCGGGCTGGCCGCCGTCTTCTTCACCGCCCCACCAGCCGGCCTCCACGCGCTGCGGCCCGACCAGCTTGCGCAGCGGCCCGCAGTAGCACGGGCGCTCGCCGTCCATCTCGAGCCGCAAGGGCTCGGGCAGCAGCCAGGGCGGGTAGATCGCATCGGGCTGCGAGGCCGCTTCTTTGCGGGCCTTGTCAGGTGCAGGCGTTTTCTCTTTCTGCAGCGCGGGCCGCCACCGCTGCTGGCGCTCGGGCCGGTGGTCGGCCTGCGCGATCGGTACCACCACCTGGTCGGCGCCGAGCCGCACGCTGAGCCGTTCGACCATCTCGTGCAGCTTGTCGCCCTTGCGGTTGTCTTCCGGCAGGAAGCTGGTGCTGGCGCCGGCCAGCGGATCGGTTTCGAGCGTGCGCAGCTTCAGCCAGCTCGCGGGCGCGGCCAGCGTGGTGAGCGCCAATTTTTCGGACAGCAGGCGGCGCAGGTGCGCCATGTCCTGCGTGGGCTCGGCCGTGCGCACGGTGAGCTGCTGGTGCGGCGGCAGGGTCACGCCGTTGAGGCGCCGCAGGTCGAGCGTCCACTGCAGCTCGAGCGCGCGCGCGCCGCGCTGGCGGGCGCGCAGCCAGATCTGCAGCGCCGAGAGCAGGCGGTTGGCCGACCACATGAGTTCGGGCCCGGTCTCGGCCAGCGCGGGCAGTTCGAGCTTCTGCTCGAACACGTCGGGCAGCGTGAGCCAGGCGTGGCTTTCGGGGCGCAGGCCCCAGGCGATGTCGAGCGCCTCGCGCAGCCCGGCGCCGAAGCGCCGCGCCAAGCCGCCGCGCGGCAGCGCCGCCACCTCGCCCCAGGTGCGGCAGCCCAGGCGCGCGAGCAGGTCGAGGTGGCCCTGCGCGGCCGTCAACGTGTCCAGCGGCAGGCCGGCCGGCACCTCGGCGGGCCGGTGTTCGTCGCGTGCGAACAGGCGCAGCCGCGCCAGCGCGATCAGGCTGGTGGCGCCCTGCGCACCGCGCATGCGGGCGTCGGGCGCGGGGTTGAGGGCCAGCAGCTGGCGCATCAACGGCGCGCGACCGCCCCACAGGCGCTCGCAGGCCGAGACCTCGAGCATCAGCGCCTCGTCCTGCCAGGCGACGTGCGGCGTGAACTGCAGCGCCCACCAGCCCAAGGCCTCGGGCGGGGGCATGTCGGGGGCGTCGGCTTCTTCGGACTCAGACGACCACTGCAAGGCGATCCAGTGCATCCGGGCCTCCTTTCCATGCGTCGATGCGCACCACCGTGGCCGACGGCGCGGCGGCCGGCGCCACGGGCGGCTGCAGGCGCAGCTGGCGCCGCACGCGGGCGGCGGCCAGCAGCGCGCTCATGCGGGCGTTGCGCGCCGGCACCCGCACCGGCGCGGCCAGCGGCGGCCCCCGGCGCTTGAGCAGGTGCAGCGCGATCTGCGCCGGGTCGTCCGGGCAGCGCTCGGCACGCAGGCGCAGGCGCGCGGGCGAAGCCGACAGCGCCACCGACTCGGGCCGGCACACGAACAGCAGCACCTCGTGCTGCGCGGCCGCCAGCTGCAGCCGCCGCAGCTCGCCCACGCGGGCCTGCGGCAGCCAGGCGACGACGGCGGCGATCTCGGCGCAGCGCAGCGCCTGCTCGCAGGCCCACAGCCGCGCGGCCGGGGCGTCGCTGCGCACGCACATCAGCGCCTCCACCGGCAAGCCCTGCGCCGCCAGCGCGGTGCCGCAGGGTTCGTAGGGCGCGCCGACCAGCACCACCGGCCCGCCGCGCGCTTCCACGGCCTGCGCCAGCGCGGGCAGCAGCAGGCGCCAGACATGGGCCTCGGGCGTGGCCTGCAGCAGCTCCGTCATCGCGCCCACGGGCCAGCCGCCGCCGGGCAGCTCGGCGTCGAGCGCGGCATGCCCGGTGGCCACGACCTGCGCGTCGGCCAGGCCGAGTTCGTCGGCGTGCCAGACGCCGCGGCCCGCGGCGGTGGAAAAGGAGTCGAGGAAAGGGAGGCCCATGATTGCAGTTGTTAACTGTATTTTTATACAGTATTTCCCGGGTCGCAACCAGCGATCGATTTACCTGCGAAGGCCTGCGCCTTAAGATCGGTTTATTAACAATTAGCGACCATGAGACACAAAATGATTCATCTGCGGTTTCTGGCCCTCGCCGCGCTCGTCTTCGCAGGGGTGCCCGCCTCGGCCCAGCCCGCCAAGCCGCTCCTGATCGGCCAGACCTACGTGCAGACCGGCCCGCTCGCGTCGCTGTCGACCGAGCCGCTGGTGGGCATCCGCGCCATGTTCACCGCGCTGAACGCGAGCGGCGGCGTCAACGGCCGCCCGGTCGAGCTGCGCCAGCTCGACGACGCCTACGACCCCGCCAAGGGCGCCGAGAACGTCAAGACCTTCGCGCGCGACGGCGCGGTGGGCGTGCTGATGCCCATCGGCACCTCGTCGGCGGTCGGCGCGCTGAAGGCGGCCAACGAGCTGAAGATTCCCGTCGTCGGCCCCTACACGGGCGCGGGCCCGGTGGTGAAGTTCAGCGAGTTCGGCTTTCCGGTGCGCATCAGCTTCGACGAGGAATACAGCCGCATCGTGAACCACCTGTTCACCATCGGCCTGTCGCGCATCGCCTTCGCGCACAACGACAACCCCGGCGCGCGCTCGGCGATGGAGAGCACACAGAAGTTCATTGCCGAACGCGGCGACAAGATGGTCGGCAGCGTGGCCATCAAGAACGACGGCTCCGACGCGGCCGAGCGCGCCGCCGAGCTGGCCAAGCTCAAGCCCAAGGCCGTGGTGCTGTCGGCCACCAACGACGTGGCGGCGAAATTCATCGCGGCCTACCGCGCGGCCGGCGGCGAGACGGCGTTCTATTCGTTCTCCTTCCTGAACGGCCAGAAGCTGTTCCAGGACATCAGGAAGGACGCGGCCGGCGTGGTCATCTCGCAGGTCGTGCCCTACCCGTGGAACAGCGCGATGCCGGTGATTGCCGAGTACCAGGCGGCGATGAAGAAGATCGGCATGACCGAGTTCAGCTACGCCAGCCTGGAGGGCTACGTCACGGCCAAGGTCATGGTCGAAGGCCTGAAGCGCGCGGGCGCCAACCCCACGCCCGAGTCGCTGCAGAAGGGCCTGGAGTCGTTCAAGACGCTCGACCTCGGCGGCATCGCCGTGTCGTACCGGCCCGGCGAGCACCGCGGGCTGACCTTCTCCGAGCTCTCGATGCTCAAGGCCGACGGGCGCTACCTGCGCTGAGCCCTTCCGCCCGCCGGCCTCGCGGGCGCAGAATTTCGTTCGTGACGACGCCCCTCACGAACGCACACCCTTACGCCCTCACGCGCGCCCGGTTGCTCCGACTGGGCGCAGCCCTGTGCGCGGGTGCCGCGCTCCCCTCCTTCGCCCAGCAGCCACCCCGCAGGCCCGCGATGCAGATGACCACCCGCCCCATTCCCTCCACGAAGGAAGCCCTGCCGGTCGTCGGCTGCGGCACCTGGATCGGCTTCGACCAGCGCCCGGGCACCGACGAATACAGGCGCCTGCCCGGCGTGCTCGATGCGCTCTTCGCGGCCGGCGGCACGGTGATCGACAGTTCGCCGATGTACGGCCGCTCCGAGGAAACCACCGGCGAACTGCTGGCCGCCGCCAAGCCGGGCGCCAAACCCTTCCTCGCGACCAAGGTCTGGACCTCGGGCCGCGAGGCCGGCATCGCGCAGATGGAACAGTCGTTCACTCGGCTTCGCACGCAGCAGATCGACCTGATGCAGGTGCACAACCTCGTCGACTGGCGCACCCACCTCGCCACGCTGCGCGGCTGGAAGGACAAGGGCCGCGTGCGCTACATCGGCATCACCCACTACACCGCCTCGGCCTACGACGAGGTCGAAGCCGTGCTGCGCGCCGAGCAGCTCGACTTTGTGCAGATCAACTACTCGCTCGATGCGCGCGATGCCGAACAGCGCCTGCTGCCGCTCGCGGCCGAGCGCGGCGTGGCGGTGATCGTCAACATGCCCTTCGGCGGCGGTGGCCTCTTGCGGCGCCTGCGCGACAAGCCGCTGCCCGCCTGGGCCGGCGAGATCGGCTGCACGAGCTGGGCGCAGGTGCTGCTGAAGTTCGTGCTGAGCCATCCGGCCGTGACCTGCACGATCCCGGGCACGAGCCGCGCGGAGCACATGGCCGACAACGCCGCGGCCGGCGCAGGCACCTTCCCCGATGCGGCCTTCTGGCGCCAGCATGCAGGCGCGCTGGGCCTGTGAACCTCAGCCGAAGAACTTCACCAGCTGCGCGTTGACCGCGTCGGCGCGCTCGTACTGCACCCAGTGCCCCGCGCCGTCGATCACCACGCCTTCGCGGCCGGGGCCTTCGCTGGCCAGTTGCGCCACCAGCGGACGCGAGTCGGCGGTGACATCGAACTCGCCCCACAGCAGCAGCGTCGGCACGCCCAGCGTGTCGATCGCGGCCTGCAGACCGCCCGAGAGCGACACCTCCTTGCTGCGAAAGCGCGTGCCGTGGCACGAGAGGTCGTGGATCTCGAAGGCCAGCGGGTCGATGGCGGCGGGCGCATGCAGCATCAGCGCGCCCAGGTTGTGCATGAGCGCGGCGCGTTCGGTCTCGCGGTCGGGGGCGGCGCGCCAGTTGATCATCTCGACCGTCATGCGGCGCAAGGTGCCGTGGCCGCCGCTGCCCATCAGTGCCAGCCGGCGGATGGCGCCGCGCCGCACCGCGAAGCGCGCGGCGGTGAGCCCGCCGAACGAGAAGCCGCCCAGGTCGATGGGCGTGCCGGCGCCGATGAGCGCATCGAGCGTGCCGCCAAGCGCGGCCAGCAGCGGCACCAGCGCGTCCTCGCCGGGCGCCACGCGCGGCAGCGCGTCGGAATCGTGAAAGCCGGGCATGTCGGGCAGGAGCAGCGTGCGCTGCGCCGACAGCGCCTCGGCGTTGCGCAGCCAGTGCATCCAGCTGCCGTGGCCGCCGTGCAGCAGCACGATGGGCGGCTTCGTCGTGTCGGTGCCGAAGCGGCGCCAGCGCACGCGAATGCCGTCGTGCACCGGGTCGTGCGAGGTGGACAGGGCTTCGATGCGGGCGATCTGGCGCCGGGCTTCGGCGGATTCGTCGGGGGTGGGAAGAGCGGGCGTGGGCATGGCTTCATTCTGCCGCGCGCCCTGCACTCTCAGGCGGCGCCGAAGCGGTAGCTGGACACCACGAGCCCGCCCATGAAGGCGTCCTCGTGGTAGACGCGCTCGCCGACGTCGCCTTCGGCCGCGCCGACCGCGACCATCAGCGGAACCAGGTGCTCCTCGCGCGGGTGCGCCATGCGCGCCGACGGGGCCGAGGCCCAGTCCTGCAGGCGTTGCACGCGTGCCTGCGGCGTGGCCTGCACAGCCGTCTCGTCGAGCCAGTCGCCGAAGGCCTTCGACACGCCGTGCGCCTGCGGGCCGAAGTTGCGCAGGTTGTGATAGCTCAGGCCGCTGCCGACGATGAGCACGTTCTCGTCACGCAGCGGCGCGATGGCGCGGCCCAGCGCCAGGTGCTCGGCCGGGTCGAGCCCGCGCCGCAGCGACAGTTGCACCACCGGCACCTCAGCGTTCGGGTACATCGCGGCCATCGGCGAGAACATGCCATGGTCGTAGCCGCGCTCGGGGTCGATCTGCGCCGGCAGGCCGGCGGCGGCGATCAGCGATTGCACGCGCTGCGCGAGTTCGGGCGAACCGGGCGAGGCGTAGCGCACCTCGTAGGTGTGGGCCGGAAAGCCGCCGTAGTCGTAGATCATGGGCGGGCGCGGGTTTCCTTGCACGGTGAACACGGGCGACTCCCAGTGCGCCGAGACCATCAGGATGGCCGCCGGCGTGCGGCCGATCTGGCGCGGCATGTCGGCCAGCGAGGCGGCGAGCTGGTCGTAGGTGGCGCCCATCTCCTTCTTCATCCAGGGCCAGGGGCCGCCGCCGTGCGAGATGAAGTACGTGGGCAGGCGGGAAAGCGTGGTGTCGTGGGTCAAGTCGATGCTCCTTGAAGGCGTTGGATCGACTGTAGACATTTCCTTTCAGGAAATCGACAGGCTACGATGCATCGAATCCTTTCTTCACAGGAAATCATCGATGGACCGCATGACCAGCCTGCGCGTGTTCCGCGAGGTCGTCGAGGCCGGCAGTTTCGTGGCCGCGGCCGAGCGCCTGGGCCTGTCGGCGCCGATGGCCAGCAAGCACGTGGCACAGCTCGAGAAATCGCTGGGCGCGCGGCTGCTGCACCGCTCGAGCCGCCACCTGAGCCTGACCGAGGCCGGCACCGCCTGGTACGAACAGAGCCGCCGCGCGCTCGACCTGCTCGACGCGGCCGAAGCCGCCATCGGCCAGACCAGCGACGCGCCGCGCGGCCAGCTCAAGGTGAGCGCGCCGGTGTGGTGCGCCACGCCGCGTTTCGCGCGCGTGCTGGCCGACTACCGCGCGGCGTACCCCGAGGTGCTGGTCGACATGCACCTGGAGAACCGCAAGGTCGATCTCGCGGCCGACGGCTACGACCTGGCCTTGCGCGCCACGCAGGAGCCCTCGCCCGCGCTCATCGCACGGCCGCTGTGCCGCGTGCCCTTTCATCTTGCGGGCACGCCGGCCTACCTGAAGCGCCACGGCGCCCTGCCCACGGTGCCGGTCGACCTCGCGAAGCTGGGCGCGATCGTGCCCAGCTACGTGAACCTGGACAACCTCGCGCTCAAGGGACCGGGCGGGCGCATGTTCCCGCTGCGGCTCACGCCCGCGATGCGCTCGGACGACACCACGCTCACGCTGCACGCGGTGCGCGCCGACATGGGCATCGCCTACCTGCCCGTGTGGCTCATCGACGACGACCTGGCGCAGGGCCGGCTGGTGCGGCTGCTGCCCGCGTTCGAAGCCACGCCGGTCACGCTGTTCGCCGTGTACACGAGCCGGCAGTACATGTCGCCCAAGCTGCGAACTTTCATCGACTTCCTGAGCGCGCGGCTGGGGGGCATGGAAACAAAGGCAGCACGCGCCGACGACACCAAGACACGACGCAGCTGAAGGGTTGCTGAAGGCACCGGCCGCGAACGCACCTTTTCGGGGCAAGGTCATGCATGCAGGGCTACATTCGAAGGCTCTGCTGGAGACCGATTCCTTGTTCCGCTTTTTCGAAAAACTCCTTCCCCCGTACCCCGCCGCCGAACCGACGCTGCCGCCCCAGGGCTTCTTTGCCTTCCTGTGGGCCTGCACGCACGGCGTGCGCGGCAAGATCGCCGCGATGGCGGTGCTCACGGCGGTGATGTCGACCTTCGAGGCCGCGCTGTTCGCGATCCTCGGGCGCATCGTCGACTGGCTCGGCGGCCAGGTGCCGTCCAAGCTGTGGGCCGAGCGCGGCGACACGCTGCTGTGGCTGGCCGCGTTCCTGGTGATCAGCATCGGCGTGGTGGCGCTGCAGACCATCGTGAAGCACCAGACGCTGGCAGTGAACCTGCCGATGCGCCTGCGCTGGAACTTCCACCGCCTGATGCTGGGCCAGAGCATGGCCTTCTACCAGGACGAGTTCGCGGGC
>Ga0105243_10002860_pt1 | contig 14308 bp, 14 predicted proteins | sample KBSM34metaG_FD_81525 | JGI IMG/M metagenome (GOLD analysis project Ga0105243, IMG submission 81525) | Miscanthus rhizosphere microbial communities from Kellogg Biological Station, Michigan, USA - KBS M3-4 metaG | ecosystem: Host-associated > Plants > Roots > Rhizosphere > Soil | place...
AGCTGCGCGCCTGGATCGACAGCCATAAGGCGGACTGGCCGCAGCTGGTGACCTCGATCGCGTACAAGTGGCTGGACGAGGGGTTGCAGGATCGCGGCATCACCCGCGACCTGGAATGGGGCATTCCGGTGCCCGACGACATCGCCGACGGAAAGCTCAAGGGCAAAGTTTTCTACGTTTGGTTCGACGCGCCCATCGAATATATCGCCTCGACCAAGGAATGGGCCGACAAGAATAAAAAAGGCGACGCCTGGAAGGACTGGTGGTTCGGCGACAAGGCGAAGGATGTCACCTATTGGGAATTCATGGGCAAGGACAATGTGCCTTTCCATACGGTGGGATTTCCCGTGACCATCATGGCCTCGGGCGAGCCCTGGAAGCTGGTGGACCGGCTGAAGGGCTTCAACTGGCTGAATTATGACGGCGGGAAATTTTCGACCTCCGGCAAGCGCGGCATCTTCATGGACACGGCGCTGGAGGTCGCTGGCGCCGATTGGTGGCGCTATTACCTGATCGCCAACGCGCCGGAAGGCAGCGACAGCAATTTCACCTGGGAGCATTTCGCCGGGGTCATCAACAAGGACCTGGCCGATGTGCTGGGCAATTTCGTCAACCGGGTCACCAAATTCTGCGTGGCGCGGTTCGACGGCCAGGTGCCGGGCGAGGGCGACTATGGCGAAGAGGAAAAGGCGCTGATCGCCGAGCTGGACCGCCGCGTCGCGCAATATGCCACCTATATGGAGGACGCGGAATTCCGCAAGGCGTTGGGGGAAATGCGCGCCATCTGGGTGGCGGGCAATGAATATCTCACCAAGGCCGCGCCCTGGACGCATATCAAGACCGACCGCGCCAAGGCGGCGGTGGGCGTGCGCATGGGGCTGAACCTGGTGCACCAGTTCGCGCATTTGATCTGGCCGATCATGCCGTCATTCGCCAAGACCATCCATGAATGCATCCAGCCGGTGGGTTATCGCGGCGGCGTGATTCCCTTTCCGGACGGGCCGATGGCGGAGCTGCTGGACGATCTCACGCCGGGACAAGCGATTAAGGCACCCGAAGTTCTGGTGGCCAAGATCAGCGACGAGCAGGTCGCGGAGTGGAAGGCTAGGTTCGGAGGAACTCAATAACTTCCCTCTCCCCATGAGGGAGAGGACGCAAAATCTTGCACTTAGCGGAGCGCAGCGGAGCTAAGTGCTTAGATTTTGCTAGGTGAGGGGTGCGTTCTTCGCTCCACTCACCCCTCACCCGAAAAATCAATGGGTAGAGCGTCGCTGCGCGCCGCTAACCCAATGATTTTTCGCCCTCTCCCTCAGGGGGAGAGGGCAACTAGATTTTCAAGTGATGCGCTATTGCATCAAGGACATTGTCGAGACTGTTGTTGACTTCGCGATTCGGAAACCGGATCACATCGAAGCCGACTTTTTGCAGAAATAGCGTGCGCCTCTCATCATAGGCAACGGAATCATCCGATCCGTGCTGATCGCCATCCAACTCAATGACGAGTCCGGCTTCGAAACACACAAAGTCCGCGATATAGGGCCCAATGGGCTGCTGGCGGCGGAATTTGAACCCCGCGAATTGGCGGCTGCGTAGGGCGAACCACAGTTTGCGCTCCACGTCGGTTTGTTCGCGCCGCAGTTTCCTGGCAAATTCGTGTTTCATGGCTCGTGGCCTAGTCCCCCCGCCCAAAAATATCTATCGTCCTTAAGGTAACCGGCCGGGCTCCAAACCGAACAAAGGGCAGGTGGGAGGACGATTTGGCGTCGCAGGGAAATTGGCTGGCGCGGGCATGGCACTCAGCCTTTGCCCCTATCAAGGAGCCGGAAGGCTTTTACCGACACCGCGCCCTGGTGCGCCTGACGCATTGGATCAATGCGCTGTGCATTTTGTTCTTGCTGGGCAGCGGGCTGAATATTTTCAATGCCCATCCGCGCCTCTATTGGGGCCTATACGGCAATGAGGGCGACACGCCCTTTTTCGCGATGGATGCCTTCGATACGCCCACCGGCCCCAAGGGCATGACTCAGATCGGGTCCTGGCAGTTCGACACCACGGGCGTGTTGGGTTGGTCCAAGGTGGATGGCGAATTCCAGGCGCGCGGCTGGCCGGACTGGCTCACCATCCCCAGCTTTCAAGACCTGGCGGACGCGCGGCATTGGCATTTCATGTTCGCCTGGATCCTGGTGTTCAACGGTCTGGCCTATCTGATCTACGCCTTATGGTCGCGGCATCTTCAGCGCGACGTCGTGCCGAGCCGCGCCGATATCGGTGCCATTCCCGAATCCATCCGCGACCACATCAAGCTCAAGCATCCGACCGGCGACGCGGCGCGGCGCTACAATGTGCTGCAGAAGTTGGCCTATCTGGGCGTGATCGTGCTGATCACGTTGATGGTGCTGACCGGGCTAACCATGTCGCCGGGGTTCAATGCCATCTTTCCCTGGCTGTTGGACCTGTTCGGCGGACGGCAATCGGCGCGCAGCATTCACTTCATCTGCGCCAGCCTGATCGTGTTGTTCGTGATCGTGCATGTGGTGGAAGTGATCCTGGCTGGCCCGATCAACGAGATCCGCTCCATGCTGACGGGCGACTATCGCATCCCGCAGGACAAGAAGGATCGCGCCTGATGGCCAGCGGCAAGATCATCACGCGGCGGGTGGCGATCCTGGGCGGCTTTGCCGGCGCCGGCTGGCTGGTCGCCAATACCGACAAGCTGACGCTCAATTCCGATTTTCAGCGGGTTTTCCGCGCCGTGGAGGATTGGTCCAAAACCGCGCAGCGCGGCTTGATGTTCGGCGATCGTTTGGCGCGGGAATACAGCCCGTCCGATATTTCACCCCACTTCAAACCCAACGGCACCTACAATCCCGGCACCCCCGAATACGAATCCCATGCGGCGCAGAGCTTCGCCACTTGGCGCTTGCGGATCGACGGACAGGTGACCAATCCGCTGACCTTGTCGCTGGCCGAATTGCGGCGGCTGCCCAGCCGCACCCAGATCACCAAGCATGACTGTGTGGAGGGTTGGACGGCGATCGGCATGTGGACCGGCGTGCCGGTCGGCCTGTTGCTCAAGGCCGCCGGCCTCAAGCCCAATGCGCGCTATGCGGTGTTTCATTGCGCCGACAATCTCACCGGCGAGCCCGCCAAGGGCGGCGAACAGAGTCCCGGGCAATATTATGAGAGCATCGATCTGCGTGACGCCTTTCATCCCCAGACCATCCTGGCCTATGGCTTTAACGGCAAGACCTTGGAGGTGCCGCATGGCGCGCCGCTGCGGCTGCGGGTGGAACGCCAGCTGGGCTACAAACATGCCAAATATGTCGAGCGTATTCAGATTGTGGAAGGTTTCGGCCACATCGCCGGCGGGCAAGGCGGCTATTGGGAAGACCGTGGCTATGAATGGTATGCCGGGATATAATTTGGGGGACATGTAACCCACAATCGGGACAATCGAAGTTCCAGTCAGGCACGGCACAAGGCCGGCCTTCACCAGGAGAGACAAATGAAGACTTTCGGGAAGATGGCCAGCCTGGCCTTGTTCGTCAGCATCGCCATGACCGGTTCGGCCTTGGCCCAGGCGGCGTCCCCGCCGCCGGCCGCCAGCGGTTCCATGTCCAGCGGATCGATGTCGGGCTCGATGTCCGGCTCCATGACCGGCGCGATGGATCACAGCAAGATGAAGGATAAGAAGAAGGACAAAAGCGCCATGTCGGGCTCGATGTCCGGCTCCATGACGGGCTCGATGGATCACAGCAAGATGAAAGAGCAGGGGCACTAATAACGCCAAAAATCAGGGTGTCATCCCCGCGCGGACGGGGATGACACATTTGCGCCAAGGCCCTAAAATCCCCGCATAACAACAATAAGGGGACACGCCATGCGCCTGATATACGCCGCCATCCTCACACTTCTTTCCGTTGCATCCGCGCAAGCCGCCGAACTCACCGTACTGGCGCCCGGCTTTGTGAAATTCGCCGGCATCGACGACCTGGCCGCGGCTTACACCAAGGAAACCGGCATCAAGGTGACGGTGACGTCCAAGGGCATGGGCGCGATGATGGAAACCATCAAGACCGGCACGCCCGCCGCCGATGTGGTGATGCTGCCGCAGAACCTGATGGATCAGCTTTCCGCCGACAAAGGCGTGGTCGCGGGCAGCCGCAAAAGCCTGGGCCGGGTCGAGATCGTGATGATCGTGCCGGCGGGCGCGCCCCATCCCGACATTTCCACCACCGCCAAGCTGGCATCCGCGCTGCATGCCGCGCGCCATGTCGCCTATTCCAGCCCCTGGAAGGACGAGAAGAGCATGCAGGCCATGATCATCCACGACATCCTGCAAAAGCCGCAATACCGGGGCACGCATGAAGTGCTGATCATGAACGGCAATGGCGTGAAGGGCATCAAGGACGGCGCCGACATGGCGCTGCAGCTGGAATGTGAGACCCGCGATCCGGCGGTGTCGGTGGTGGGTGCCTTGCCGCCGGAACTGCATGCCTGGCTGGATGGCGATGTGGCGATTTCTTCGCGCAGTGCTGATCCGCAGGCCGCTGCCGCCTTTGTCGCCTATATCACCCGCGCCGCCGCCACCCCTATATGGAAGGCGAATGGCCTTAGACGCGCACCCTAGTCCGAGTCTCGGCGCGAGGGATTTTGAGGCGTGAGCAGGGTGAGGCCCATTTCGCATCTTTGCGAACGAAATGGTCCAGTGGACCATTTCGAGGGCCGAACGCGCGGAGCACAAGCGACGCGCCGGGCAAGCGGTTTTATTTCTGGATTGCACGGCCGCTCGCCCAAGCTCGCGGCGTTCGCCGCTTTCGCAGGTCCACTGGACCTGCTCACATGCTCTGCATGACGCGGCTCACCTCACGACGCAAAAGACCCGCGCCCCAGAAGACTAGACTTTAAACCAGACCAAAGCGGCGCTGGCTGCCGGAACAGCGACTCCGCCTTCCAGGCGAATGCGGTCGCGCTTGCCGCTCCAAAAGCCCGCCTTGTTGACGGAAGCTCCGCCCAGCGTGATTTCGCCGGTGGCGGTAAGAGACGGCGCGGTCAGGCGCATCAGTTGGGCTTCCCGCGCCGAGGCGCCCCTGATCGTCACCGTCGCATCCCGGTATTGGTCCTTATTGATTATGGCGATGCAGGCGGTATTGCGGAATTGGCGGGTGGCGTAGGCGGTGAGATTCACCAGTCCCGGCGCGCAGCGCGAGACCATCATTTCGCCGCGTCCGGCCAGGGAAAAGGCCAGCAGCCCGTAATATTCCGGCGCCGCGCTGTAATTGCCTTTCATATCGTCGGCGATCGGAGAGTAGCGACTGATCCATCCCAGATGATTGACCCCGGTTTGCATATTGACTCCGGCGCAGCTGAAGTTCGCCAGCTCAAACAAATAATCCAGCGACCACAGCGCGGCGGCAAAAGTGTCGCTGACGCCGGCTTTGCCGCCGCCCGAGAAGGACGCGGTCTCGCACATCCGCCACGGCTTGCGGGCCAGCTTGGCCGCGGCCTGGAACCGCGCCAGCGACGACCGGTAGCGTGTGTTGGGCGCCACCATGGTTTCGATGGTGGCGGCGGGGTTGGCCTGGCCGGTGATGTAATGATGCGCGGTCAGCAGTGCGATATCGCCTTCCTGGCGCGAAAACTGCTCGAACCAATCGACGGCACCCGCCACGTCGGGCCCGGCAAAAGGCACGCGCGGCAGCACCCCGCGAATGGCCGCCTTGAAGCGGCGATAGTCCGACAAGTACATGGCGAAGTCATAGGCCCGCGAGCGATGCCCTTGATTGGGGAACAGGTCGGGCTCGTTGCCGATCTCCAACGCGATCAGTTTGTCGCCCATGATCGCCGCCACCGCACGCGCTTCGTCCATGGCATTGTCGAGCTTGTCGGCGCCTAGGTTCAGCCCCCAGATCAGCCGCCAGCCGATGGCGTCCAGGAAGCCGCGCAATTCCCGCAAGCTCGCTTCGTTCACCACCGTGCCCTTGGGCAGGGATTTGGCTTCGCCGCGGGCATCGTAAGACGCATAGTCGGAGGTATTGCCGCCGATGCGGATGACGCCCGGTGTTCTGAAATTTTGGATCAGGCGCAAGTAGGTGGAATTTTTGTCGGACAACAAGCCCGGCACCGCCACCGAGGAAATCTCGTAGCCCAGCCCCATGAAATCGGCGGGAATGGCGCCCAGTCTTGCGCCGGGATCCAGGGTGACAGAGACGAAGTCGGCGGCGGAGGCGGTTCTGGGCAGGAGCGGCAGAGCGGCTGCGCCCAAGACTTGGCGGCGGGAAAGAGTCATGACACGATCTCCGAGGCCTGCACGAATCTTATGACAATCCGTCATTAGTATAGGTCATACCGCACCATCCGGTCATGCGCTGGGCCGGATTTTGCATGGATTGAGCGGCCTGCTTGAAGCCGCTAGGATTTTGCCGCCAACCAGGTAGGGCGATGGACAAGGAAGTTTCTGCCGCACCGCAAACGGCGCAACGCATCGGTGCCGTGGTCGAGGTGTCGGGCTTTCGCATTTCCTGCGAATTGCTGGGCGATGGCGAAGCCCCGTCCTACAGTTTGGTGCAGATCGGCGACGTCATCCGGATTCCCACGCCCACCACGGTCGCCTTCGGTTTTGTCGACCGGGTGGCATTCGATCCTGCCTCACCCGACGAGGCGCGGGGGCTCGCCCGGGCGGAGATCGATCTGCTCGGGGAACTGCGCTCGGAGGGACGGAAAAAGGACGCCGTCTTCAGCCGGGGTGTCACCGTCTATCCCGTGCTGGGCGCGGCGGTGTACCAAGCCACGGAAGACGACATGGTGCGGATCTACGGCAAGCCGGGCGCGGCCACATTGGCGATCGGATCGCTGCACCAGTTTCCGGACAAGACGGCCTATTTGAAGTCCGAGATTTTCTTCTCCAAGCATTCCGCCATCGTAGGGACCACGGGCGCGGGAAAATCCTGCGCGCTGGCGCTGATCCTGCGCACGGCGCTTAAGGCGCATCCCCACGGGCATGTGTTGCTGCTCGATCCCCATGGCGAATATAAACCGGCGTTTTCCGACATGTCGGAAAGCATCACCCCCAACGACCTCAGCCTGCCTTATTGGCTGTTCGGATTCGACGAAATCGCGCAAGTCCTTTGCAGCCGCGAGGAGATCGCCCGCGACCGCGAAACCCTGATCCTCAAAGAAGCCATTCTGCATGCGAAGCGCGATTTCCTGGAGGATGCGGAAAGGGGGGCCAAGCTGACCGTCGACACGCCCACCCCCTATCTCCTGAGCGAACTGCTTTGGTACATCGACAATGAAATGGGAAAGCTGCTGCGGCCGGACACGTTCCAGCCCTATTTGCGGCTGATTGCCAATATCGAAGGATTGGCGCGCGACCTGCGTTACCGTTTCATGTTTGATCCGGAATCGGTCCATCAGGACATGTCGGATATACTGGGCCGGATCCTGCGCATTCCCGTCAACCGACGTCCGATATCCATACTCGATATCTCGGCGGTGCCCTCGGAAATCACCAATGTCGTGGTGGCGCTGATATGCCGGCTGGTGTTCGACTTCGCCGTGCGCGGAGACCGTGAAAATGTGATGCCGATTATGGTCGCTTGTGACGAGGCGCATCGCTACATCCCAAGAGAGAATTCCAAGAGCTTCGAGCCGGCAAGTCAGTCCTTTGGTCGGATCGCCAAAGAGGGCCGAAAATACGGGATCTCACTTTGCCTAGTGACTCAACGGCCGTCGGAACTATCGCAGACGGTGCTCTCTCAATGCAGCACGGTCATCGCCTTGCGGATGTCCAATCGCGAGGACCAGGAGTACGTCCGCAGTCAGCTGCCGGATGCGGCGAGGGGACTCCTCAGCATGCTGCCTACGCTCGGCCAGCAGGAAGCCATTCTGGTCGGCGAAGGCGCGGTCCATCCCATGCGGGTGCGGTTCGCGGATTTGGAAGAAGAGCATCGGCCTCATGTCGCGCCCACGACTTTCCCCCAGGCCTGGGACAAAGATGAAAAGGGGCGGAATTATCTGGCTGAGATCATCCGGCGTTGGCGCGGCTGGTGAGCGGCGGCGCTTGCTGCAATGCACTAATATTGCCAGCCCCACCCGACTGTGAGTGAATGGCGCGGCTCGCGAGGCGGGAGTTCGCATGCAAGGCCTGATGCAGCGGCACGAGTTGCTGATTTCTTCCATCCTGGAGCATGCCGCGCGCCATCATGGCGGCGGCGAGCTGGTGTCGCGGCGCAGCGATGGATCGCTTGTCCGCACGAATTACGCCGCGCTGGCGATCCGCGCCCGCAAGCTGGCAACCGTGCTGCACGGCCTGGGCGTCAAGGCCGGCGACCGCGTCGGCACTTTGGCGATGAACAGCGACCGGCACATGGAGCTTTACTACGCCATCTCCGGCATCGGGGCGGTGTGCAACACCATCAATCCCCGCCTGTCGCACGACGACATCGCCTATATCGCCAACCATGCCGAAGACGGCGTGATCTTCTGCGATCCGCAATTTCTGCCGATCGTTGCCGCCATCGCGCCCAAGGTGGAATGCCTGCGCGCCGTGGTGGTCATGCTTGCCGATGGCAAGGCGATGGCAAGTGTCCGGCTTCCCCCGCATGTCGCGCTGGGGGATTATGAGACGCTGGTCGACCGCGCCGATCCGATCGCGGCCTGGCCGCAATTCGACGAGAACACGGCCTCGGGCCTTTGCTATACCTCCGGCACCACGGGGCGGCCCAAAGGCGTGCTTTATTCCCACCGTTCCTGCACCCTTTGCGCCATGGCGTCCAATCTGCCCGACGCCATCGGATTGCACGCGACGGACAGGGTTGTGGCGGTGGTGCCGATGTTCCACGTCAATGCCTGGGGACTGCCTTACATGGCGCCGATGACGGGCGCGGCGCTTCTGCTGCCGGGGGCGCAACTCGATCCGGCGTCCCTGCTGGAGCTGATGAACCGGGAGCGCGCCACCCTGGCGGTGGGCGTGCCCACCGTCTGGCTGAACCTGATCAATCATCTGCGCGACAAGGGCGGCAAGATCGAAACCTTGAAACGCATCATGATGGGCGGGGCGGCGATGCCGCGTGCTCTCATGCTGGCTTACAACGAGCTGGGCATTCGCGTCCTCCAGGGTTGGGGCATGACCGAATCCAGCCCCATCGTCACCGTGAATGGGCCCAAACCAAATTGCTTGACGCTGGAGGGTGAGGCGCAGCTGAACCGGCGTTGTGCCCAAGGAAGGGTGGTGTTTGGCGCCGACCTGCGCGGCGAAGACGAGGCCAATCGCGAAACCGAGTGGGACGGACGCAGCCAGGGCAATGTCGTGTTTCGCGGCCACTGGATCGCCAGCGGTTATTTTCGCATGCCGCCCAACGACAATCCGGACGGCTGGTTTCCCACCGGCGATGTGGGCGTCATCGATAGCGAGGGATTTCTCACCCTCACCGACCGCACCAAGGACCTGATCAAATCGGGCGGGGAGTGGATCAGCTCCATCGCCATCGAGAATATCGCCGTCGCCCATCCCGATGTCGCCGAAGCCGCGGCCATCGCGGTGCCGCATGAGAAATGGGGCGAGCGCCCGCTGCTGATCGTGGTGCCCAGGAGCGGATGCGCGCCGCAGCCGGATGCCTTGCGCGAATTTTGCCGGGGCAAGATGCCCGACTGGTCGATTCCCGACCGGGTGGTGATCGCCGACAGCATTCCGCATGGCGCGACGGGAAAGATCCTGAAAACCGAATTGCGCAAGATCTACGCGGCGCCCGGTTAGCGCCCGCGCGGCCGGTTCTTGAGGATCCGCTAAGCCGCTGTAACCAATCGTGGAATTGCCCGCAACAGGGGCGGGACCGGCGCGCCCCAGGCTCTGGCCCGATGAATTTCATATGAACGGCGGCCTCAGAACGCGTTCAGGCCGGCAGCGTCATGCTCCCTCGTGAAATTCCCAGGTGGGAGTCGAACATGGAGTTGGATCGCCTTGCACATCTGATCGCCGCCACCTTGATGACCGCGGCGACCGTCCTTGTCCTGGGTCCCGGCGCCCCGGTCCTCCTGGTCCAGCATGCCACGCGCCAGGCCGCCGCCCGCTTGCGGCGCACGCGTTAGCGCAGAAGGGAGAAGACCATGTCATTGCTCCGCACCAAGACCGAGCCCCTGCCTCCCGATCTCGAAGAACTCTACCTGCGGGTTCTCTTCCGGTATGAGGATGAAGGTCCGGAAATTGTCCATATCGATGTGCTCGAGCCTGAGGCGGCCCGCATCATGGCCAACGCCGCAGCCCAGCCCGATGAAGAGGCTTTCTACGGCGCCATCGAGAACCAGCTCACCCAGGCGCGGAAGAACTGATTAACCCTCAGCGCCGGCCCGACATGGCGTGCAGGAAGCTCGACCCCATATTGCTCATGTCGAAGGCGTGCAGGCCCAGTTCGCGCGACAGGGCGGCGCAGCATAATTGTCCGCGCACGGAGTTTCCTGCCGCATCCAGCCGGGGCGAATACACGCCGATACCGAGCTGACGGTTGACCACCGCCAGAATTCCCCCGCCGACGCCGCTTTTTGCCGGCAGGCCCACTTTGCAGGACCAGTCGCCGGCGCCGTTATACATGCCGCAAGTGAACATGGTGGAGAGGGTGTCGCGCACCGGATCCAGGCCCAGCACTTCCTTTCGGGTGACGGGATTGACCCCCAGATTGGCGAGAGTCGCCGCCATGACGGACAGGTCGATCGCGTTCACCCGCACGGAGCATTGACGGAAATACAAGTCCAGCACGTCGTCCACCGGAACGTCGAAAACGCCCACCGCCCGCAGCAAGTGCGCAATGGCGCGGTTGCGGTGGCCGGTTTCACGCTCCGACCGGAACACCTGTTCGTCTACGTCCAGGTTGCGGCCGGCGGCCCGGCCAAAGGTCTCCAGCACATAGCTGAAGGCGTCCGGCCCCAATAGCTGGCGCAGGCGGCCTGCCACCGCGATGGCTCCGGTATTGACCATGGGATTGAACGGCCGGTTGGATTCAGGATTGAGGGTGATGGCGTTGAAGGGCTCGGCCATGGGCTGCACGCCCACATGACGGTAGGTTTCCTCGCGGCCGGCCCGCTCCAGCAGCATGGCAAAGGTCAGGGCTTTGGAGATGGATTGGATGGTGAACAGCGCCGAGGCGTCGCCGATCCACACGGTTTTGCCCTGATTGCTGGTCAGTGCGATGCCGAACTGGTCGGGCGCCACCTTGGCCAGCTGGGGGATGTAATCGGCCAGATTGCCGCTGACATTGCCTTGGAATTGATCATAGAGATCAACAATTGTGCTTCTCATCATCGCCTCGGATGCGGCGGACGAAGTGCCTTGCATACGGTTTTGTTGGGCGCTCATGGCTGTGGCCCCCCTTGGCCAGGCAGGTTCTTATTTGCGTCGCAATATGCGTGCCAAGCTTTGGCTGTCACAAAAGCGTTGCAGACACGGGCGATGGCTGAAGTTCAAGCTTTGATGGAGAAATGGCGGCTAAGGGCTTGATCGGCCAGGAGGCCGTGTGCAGCATTGAACCAGCCTTGGCCAGGGGTTGGCCAGTGGTTCGTCAGAGTAGGGGCGGGCAGTGGAAGACGGGCAGACCCGGGTGATGACATTCGCGCGAAGCGCGAATTTCACGCTGGAAGACCGCGCCCATTGCCTGGAGCTGATCGAGGGCCATGACGCGGGCCATCGCTTTATCGTGGGACCGGCGGGCGTCAGCATCGGCCGCACCGCCCCCGCCGACATCGTCCTGGCCGATTCCGAGGTGTCCCGCTCGCACTGCCGGCTAAGCTTGGAAAACGACAACATCCTGACCGTCACCGACTTGAATTCGACCAACGGCACCTTCATTGACGGAGTGCGCATCTCTCATCCCACCGCGATGCCGGTAGGCGCCGTTCTCAGGGTGGGACGCCAATCCTTGAAGCATGAATGGCGCACCCATCGCGAAATCCTTCAGCATGACGAATTCGACCGCGACATCGCCAAGGCGCGGTCCTATGTCGAAGCGCTGCTGCCCCATCCGATCGGGGAGGGACCGTTCAAGACCGAGTGGCTGTACGAACCCTGTTCGAAACTGGGCGGCGACGCCTTCGGCTATGGCGCCCTCTCCCCCACCCAAATCATGCTCTACATGATGGACGTCTCCGGCCATGGCGCCGGCGCGGCCCTGCACAGCGTGGCGGTGATGAATCTGCTGCGCCAGCGCGCCTTGCCCAATACCGACATGAGCGATCCCGCGCAGGTACTGGCCGCGCTGAACCATATGTTTCCCATGCAGGACCATGCGGGCATGTATTTCACCCTGTGGTACGGGATTTACGACACGGCCAGCCGGCAGATGCGCTATGCCAGTGCCGGTCATCATCCGGCGTTCCTAGTGCCGCCGGACCGCAGCCGGGCGATCGGCCTGCGCACGCGCTGCGCCCCTGTCGGCGCCGATCCCGGGACCCGCTTTTCTGCCGCGACCGCCGATATCCCGCCCGGTGCGTCTCTTTATCTTTTCAGCGACGGGGTATTCGAATTCGTCACACGTGATGGAGTAGAGTGGGGGCTGAACGACTTTATTCCCCGCCTCCAGCGGCCGCGTGTCGAAGGGTTGACGGAAAGCCGGCGCCTGTTCCGGGAAGTGCGCAGACTGGCGCAGCCCGGCGGGCTGGATGACGATTTCACGCTATTGGTTCTGACTTTTGACTGACATTTGCGATAGGAGCCGTTCCATGGAAATGCGACATGACAATGTGGGAGACGTCCGGCGGGTGGTGCTGGTCGGCCGGCTCGATACCGCGGGCGTCGATGTGGTCGAGACCCGCTTCGGCGCCGCCATCGTCCCCAATGGCAAGAACACCATTGTCGACCTTTCCGGGGTGACCTTCCTGGCTTCGATGGGTATCCGCATGCTGATCTCCACCACCCGCGCTTTGTCGCGCAAAGGCGGCAGGCTGGTGATGTTCGGCGCCACGCCGGGCGTTCACGACGTGATCGAGACCGCGGCCCTGACCGACATCATTCCGCTGGCCTCCAGCGAGAACGACGCTCTGGGCCTGGTCGGATAGAGATTGCCGCACGACGATGGCAAAGCCTTCCCACAACGAAAAAGACGGAATCCGGTCCTCGGCCGTCGTCGATGGACGGCTCGAACTCGTCCTCAACAACCGGATTGCCGCGATTGAGGATGGCCGGTGCCGGTTGGTGGAATTTTTGGCGGACCGGGCTCTTGGCGACGTCGCCCATCACCGGCTGGAAGTGGTGTTCGAGGAACTGGTCTCCAACATCATCCGCCATGGCTTCACCATGCATTCCGCTCAGTCGATTCATGTGCGGGTCGAATCCAAGCCAGGCCTGGTGGAATTCACCTTCGAGGACGATGGCTGGCCGTTCAATCCGCTGGAAGCCAAGCCGTCTGAGCCGCTCACCTCCATCGAGACCGCCCGGGTCGGCGGGTTGGGAATTCCCCTGGTCGCCAAATTGTCGGCCACTATGCGGTATGAGCGGCTGGCGCCGGATGCCGATATCACGGGCTTTGCGCCCAACAACAGGCTGGTGGTCGCGGTCGCGACCTGACTCGGTTTAGAGTTTTGCTGCCGCGGACGCGGCGTGAAGATTCGCCAGCGTGGCCTGGCCTTCTGTGAGTTGCGCGATGGCGCCGGCCACGACTTTCAGGTCCTTGGAGCTTTGCGCCACGCTCGCAGCGGAGCTCAACTGGGTGAACAGCGCCTTGGCATGCGCGGCATTCTCCTGCCGCAGCTTATAGGCCTGTTTGCGGGCTTGCGAGGCGAGAAACCAAGGCTCGGACACGCCGGCCAGAGCCACGATCTGATCGGTGGTGGTTTGCGCGGTGGTAAGCAAATTGGTGAGGTCTTGTTTGCGCGCGAGGACATATTGCGGCGCCGCCGCGAGAAAAGCAGTTTGGAATACAGCATAGGCATCCAGGCCTTGGCGGGTGGCGGTGATCGCGCCGGCGGCATCCAACGCGGTGAGATCGGCGCCGAGCTTTGCGTCCAGATCGGCTTTGGTGGTTTTGAGCGCGGCTATGGTGTTGGCGCTGTCGCTCACGAGTTTGGGGTCGCCGCCCAAATCCCGCCAGGTCCGCCGGCTGCTGCGGCCAAGCGCGGCAAGCTCGGCCTTGGCCATGCTTCGTGCCGCGTCTTTCATTTCATCGGCGGCGCCGGATCTTTTTTGGGAGACCAAATCCAGAATTTTGGTTTTGGCGTCGCCCAGCGCGGTGACTTCGGTGCGCGGACGGTTGAGTTTTTGTGCCGCGGCAATCACGCCGTCCAATGCCGCGCCCAAGCCTTCCCGGCTGTTCGCGGCGGCTTG